>Ga0154000_1000189_pt1 | contig 17590 bp, 31 predicted proteins | sample TSNC084MetaG_FD_104674 | JGI IMG/M metagenome (GOLD analysis project Ga0154000, IMG submission 104674) | Attine ant fungus gardens microbial communities from North Carolina, USA - TSNC084 MetaG | ecosystem: Host-associated > Fungi > Mycelium > Unclassified | place: USA: North Carolina, Lumber... | reverse complement strand
TCCAAGTACACCTTGGGGCAAACCGGCTCTTGGCTTAAAGACAAGAAAGAAGAATAAGCAGTCTAACAAAATGATCGTAAGAAGAAGAGACGGCAGAACAATAAAATAGTTTATAAGGAGGTTAGAACATGGCTCGTTCACTAAAAAAGGGTCCATTTGCAGATGAACATTTGTTGAAAAAGGTAAACGCTATGAACGAAGCAGGACAGAAACAAGTAATTAAAACCTGGTCCCGCCGTTCCACTATTTTCCCACAAATGGTTGGTCATACAATAGCAGTTCATGATGGCAGAAGACACGTTCCGGTATATGTTACAGAAGATATGGTTGGACATAAACTAGGAGAATTTGTAGCTACAAGAACCTATAGAGGACATGGAAAAGACGAGAAGAAATCTCGCAGATAGTTAGTTAGAAATTGAAAGGAGGGTTTATCAGTGGCTAAAGGACATAGATCCAAAATCAAAAGAGAGAGAAACGAAATTAAAGATACAAGGCCTTCAGCAAAATTATCTTATGCCAGAGTATCCGTTCAAAAAGCATGTTTTGTTTTAGATGCCATTAGAGGAAAAGATGTGCAGACCGCGCTTGGTATTGTGACTTACAATCCCAGATATGTGTCTACTTTAATAAAAAAAGTATTAGAGTCAGCAATTGCAAATGCTGAAAACAATAACGGGATGGACGCCTCGAACCTTTATGTAGAAGAGTGTTATGCAAATAAAGGTCCTACAATGAAAAGAGTAAAACCGAGAGCACAGGGCAGGGCTTATAGAATTGAAAAAAGAATGAGCCATATTACAATCGTGCTGAATGAAAGATAAGGAGGGCAATCATGGGACAAAAAGTTAATCCTCATGGCTTGAGAATTGGTATTATCAAGGATTGGGATTCTAAATGGTACGCAGAAGCCGATTTTGCTGATAATTTAGTAGAAGATTATAATATCAGAACGTTTCTTAAAAAGAAATTATATTCTGCAGGTGTTTCTAAAATTGAAATTGAGAGAGCGTCTGATCGGGTTAAAATAACTATTTATACGGCAAAACCAGGAGTAGTTATCGGAAAAGGCGGTTCAGAAATTGAAAAAGTCAAAGCCGAACTCCAAAAAATGGTGAATAAGAAAGTTTTTGTGGATATTAAAGAAATTAAAAAACCAGATAGAGATGCACAACTGGTTGCTGAAAATATTGCAGCACAGCTTGAAAATCGTGTATCTTTTAGAAGAGCTATGAAATCTAATATGTCAAGAACGATGAAGGCAGGAGCCCAAGGGATTAAAACCTCCGCTTCCGGTCGTCTGGGCGGAGCAGATATGGCCCGTACAGAGTTCTATAGTGAAGGAACCATTCCTTTGCAGACATTGAGAGCAGATATAGATTATGGTTTCGCAGAAGCCGATACAACTTTTGGTAAAGTTGGTGTTAAAGTTTGGATCTATAAAGGCGAGATTCTTCCCCAAAAAGCAGTTAAGGAAGGGAGCGGTAAATAATGTTAATGCCAAAAAGAGTAAAGCGTCGTAAACAATTCCGTGGAAATATGTCCGGAAAAGCCCTTAGAGGAAATAAAATTTCCTATGGTGAATATGGAATTGTCGCTTTAGAACCAGCATGGATTAAGTCCAATCAGATTGAAGCTGCCCGTGTTGCAATGACACGTTATATTAAGCGTGGCGGTAAAGTATGGATTAAAATATTTCCAGATAAACCGATTACAACAAAACCAGCAGAAACACGTATGGGATCCGGAAAGGGTTCTTTAGAATACTGGGTTGCAGTAGTGAAACCGGGACGGGTATTATTTGAGATTTCTGGCGTGCCTGAGAATGTTGCGAGAGAAGCGTTGCGTCTTGCTATCCACAAGTTGCCGTTGAAATGTAAAGTAGTATCTCGTGCAGACTTAGAAGGCGGTGATAACAGTGAAAACGAATAAGTATGTAGATGATTTAAAAGGGAAATCCGCTGCAGAACTAAATAATGAATTAGTAGCTGCTAAAAAGGAACTTTTCAATTTGAGATTTCAGAACGCAACAAATCAATTAGAAAATACAAACAGAATTAAAGAAGTCAGAAAGAATATTGCCCGTATTCAGACAATTATTACAGAGCAGGCTAAGGCTTCTAAATAAATCTGAGACCACCCCTGTGGCCGGACATAAATTCCCATAGAATGGGAGAATCCATTGAAAGGAGAATCTGTTGTGGAGAGAAATTTGAGAAAAACACGTACCGGAAAAGTGGTAAGTGCTAAAATGGATAAAACTATAGTTGTGGCTATAGAAAACCATGTAAAACATCCGATCTATAAAAAGATTATTAAGAAAACTTATAAATTAAAGGCCCATGACGAAAAAAATGAATGTTTAGAAGGCGATGTAGTAAAAGTAATGGAAACAAGACCTTTATCCAAAGATAAAAGATGGAGACTTGTGGAAATTATCAGCAGAGCTAAATAATGGAAAATTATTAGGAGGTTAAAGGCATGATTCAACAAGAATCCAGACTTAAGGTTGCTGACAATACTGGCGCAAAAGAATTGCTTTGTATCAGAGTATTAGGCGGTTCAACCAGAAGATATGCTCATATTGGTGATGTCATCGTTGCGACCGTCAAAAGTGAAACGCCAGGCGGTGTTGTAAAGAAGGGTGATGTTGTAAAAGCCGTTGTGGTACGTACCGTCAAAAGTACCCGCCGTAAAGATGGCTCATATATAAGGTTTGATGAAAATGCGGCAGTAATTATTAAAGAAGATAAGAATCCAAGAGGAACCCGTATCTTCGGACCTGTTGCAAGAGAACTTAGAGAAAAACAATTTATGAAAATCGTATCTTTAGCACCAGAAGTACTATAAGGAGGTGTCGGCTGTGTCAATGAAAATAAAAAAAGGCGACCTTGTAAGAGTGATTACAGGGAAATATAAAGACAAGGAAGGCAAGGTTCTTTCTGTCAATCACAAAAACAATACTGTATTAGTAGAAGGTGCAAATATGATTACAAAGCATACAAAACCAAGCGCTGCTAATCAGAGTGGTGGAATTATCCATCAAGAAGGACCTATTGATATTTCTAACGTAATGTACTTGCACAAAGGGAAAGCAACCAGAATTGGATTTGCGGTTAAAGATGGCAAGAAAGTACGTATAGCAAAAGCAACAGGCGAAGTAATCGACTAAATAAGGAGAGGAGGTTCCAACAGTTGAGTGCTAGATTAAAAGAAGTATATCAAAACGAAATCGTAGATGCTATGATGAAGAAATTCGGATATAAAAATGCTATGCAGGTACCGAAGTTAAACAAAATCGTTATTAACATGGGTGTGGGTGAAGCAAAAGAAAATGCCAAACTCTTAGACGCTGCTATGAAAGATCTTGAAATTATCAGTGGACAGAAAGCTGTTGTCACAAAAGCAAAGAAGTCTATAGCAAATTTTAAACTTAGAGAAGGTATGGCAATCGGATGTAAGGTGACTCTTCGCGGCGATAAAATGTATGAATTCGCCGATCGTTTGATTAATTTGTCACTGCCGCGGGTACGTGACTTCAGAGGTGTCAGCGCAAACGCATTTGATGGAAGAGGAAATTATTCTCTTGGTATAAAAGAACAATTAATTTTCCCGGAAATTGAGTATGACAAAGTGGATAAGGTAAGAGGTATGGATGTAATTTTCGTTACTACAGCCAATACCGATGAAGAAGCTCGTGAACTTTTGACATTATTCAATATGCCATTTCAAAAATAGTTAGGAGGAAAATTTCCATGGCTAAGACTTCAATGAAAGTAAAGCAGCAACGCAAACAAAAATTCTCCACGAGAGAATATAGCCGTTGCAGAATCTGTGGTCGTCCACATGCTTACTTAAGAAAATACGGAATCTGCAGAATTTGCTTCCGTGAATTAGCATATAAAGGACAAATACCGGGCGTAAAAAAAGCGAGCTGGTAAGATTTGGGAAGGAGGCAATAAAATGACAATGAGTGATCCAATTGCAGATATGCTTACAAGAATCCGTAATGCTAATACAGCAAAACATGATACAGTAGATATTCCTTTATCAAAAATGAAATTATCAATTGCTGAGATTCTTTTAAGAGAAGGTTATATTAAGAAATTTGATATTGTGGAAGATGGTGCATTCAAAAATATTCGCATCACTTTAAAATACGGTAAAGATAAAAATGAAAAAATTATCACAGGTCTTAAAAGGATTTCTAAACCAGGACTTCGTGTATACGCAAACAAAGAAGAGCTTCCAAAAGTACTTGGCGGGCTTGGTATAGCTGTTATTTCAACAAATCAGGGAGTTGTAACCGACAAGGAAGCAAGAACTGCCGGAGTAGGCGGAGAAGTATTAGCTTTTATATGGTAGGCAGGCATTGAGCACTTAATGAGGTATTCTCGAATTTAGTGCGAAAGTCCTTCCCGACCCTTAGCGAGGCCTTTTCGAGCTTAGTGGAGGGAAGTTACCTTAAGCTTAGTGGAGGAAAGTCACCATTAACAAAAAACCAAATTCTGAAAACAGAAAGAGCCTCTTAAAACTCTTTCTGAAAATATAAGGAGGAACCAAAATGTCTCGTATTGGAAGACAGCCTATAGCAATTCCAGCTGGAGTAGAAGTTAAAATTGCTGAAGGAAACATAGTGACCGTAAAAGGTCCAAAAGGTACACTGGAAAGAAGTTTGCCTACAGAAATGGAAGTAAAAATAGAAGAAAACGAAGTCGTTGTTTCAAGACCAAACGATTTAAAGAAAATGAAATCTTTACATGGTTTAACCAGAACTTTAATTGCCAATATGGTTGTAGGTGTAACAGAGGGTTATACAAAAGTTCTTGAAATCAATGGTGTTGGTTATAGAGCTGCGAAGCAAGGCAAGAAGTTGATTCTTTCCCTTGGCTATTCACATCCCGTAGAAATGGAAGATCCGGAAGGATTAGAAACTATTTTAGACGGACAAAACAAAATCACGGTTAAGGGTATTAATAAAGAAAAAGTTGGCCAATACGCCGCTGAAATCAGAGATAAGAGAAAGCCTGAACCTTATAAAGGAAAAGGTATTAAGTATGCTGATGAAGTTATTAGACGTAAAGTTGGTAAGACTGGTAAGAAATAATTTAAGGAGTGTGTAAAAATGGTTAGTAAAAAATCAAGAAGCGAAGTTCGCAAAAAAAAGCACGCTAGATTACGCAATCGTTTTTCTGGTTCGCCGGAAAGACCCCGTTTGGCGGTGTTTAGAAGCAATAATCATATGTATGCTCAAATTATTGACGATACGGTTGGTAATACTTTAGTTTCAGCTTCCACTCTTCAAAAAGAAGTAAAGGCGGAATTGGAAAAAACGAATAATGTAGATGCAGCTAGCTACTTAGGTACGGTAGTTGCCAAAAAAGCATTAGAAAAGGGTATTACAACAGTAGTCTTTGATCGAGGCGGATTTATATTTCAAGGTAAAATTCAAGCATTAGCAGATGCAGCCAGAGAAGCTGGTCTGGAATTCTAGTAGGGAGGAAAACACATGAAACGTACAATCATTGATGCTAGTCAATTAGAATTAACAGAAAAAGTAGTATCAATTAAACGTGTCACTAAAGTTGTTAAAGGTGGACGTAACTTTAGATTTTCAGCTTTAGTAGTTGTTGGAGACGGCAACGGACATGTTGGTGCCGGAATGGGAAAAGCTGCTGAAATTCCAGAGGCAATTCGTAAAGGAAAAGAAGACGCAGCTAAAAAACTTGTGAAAGTGGCATTTGATGATAATAGTAGTATTCCACATGATATTTATGGGAAATTTGGCAGTGCATCCGTACTGTTAAAAAGAGCCCCGGAAGGTACTGGCGTAATCGCTGGCGGTCCTGCCCGTTCCGTACTTGAACTTGCAGGAATTAAAAATATCCGTACAAAATCTTTGGGTTCCAATAATAAACAAAATGTTGTACTGGCAACCATTAAAGGTTTAACAGAAATAAAAACTCCTGAGGAAGTTGCAAGGCTCCGCGGAAAATCTGTAGAAGAGTTATAAGACTGGGAGGAGGAAATCAAAATGGCAGATAAATTAAAAATCACATTAGTGAAATCCCCAATCGGTGCTATTCCAAAGCAAGTGAAAACTGTGGAAGCTCTTGGACTTAAGAAACTTCATCAAACAGTTGAAATGCCGGATAATGGTGCGGTGCGAGGTATGATTCAGAGAGTCAGACATCTGGTTAAAGTAGATGAAATTTAATAAACGAGCAAGGAGGTGCAATTATGGACTTATCAAATTTAAAGCCGGCTGAAGGCTCAAAGCACAGCGATAATTTCAGAAGGGGCCGTGGTCATGGTTCGGGAAACGGAAAGACAGCTGGTAAGGGACACAAAGGACAAAAAGCTCGTTCCGGTGGTACCAGGCCAGGATTTGAAGGCGGGCAGATGCCCTTGTATAGAAGAATTCCTAAGAGAGGTTTTACAAACAGGAATTCTAAAGTTATCGTTGGAATTAATGTAGGGGCTCTTGATGCTTTTGAAAATGATGCAGTCGTAACAGTAGAAACATTATTGGAAACTGGCATAGTTAAAAATCCAAAAGATGGTGTTAAAATCCTTGGAAACGGAGAAATTACCAAGAAGCTTACAGTAAAGGCAAATGCATTTAGTGAAGGTGCAAAAGCTAAAATTGAAGCAGCTGGTGGAACTTGTGAGGTGATTTAATATGCTGCAAACACTCAAGAATGCATTTAAAATTAAAGAGATAAGAAGGAAACTTATCTATACTTTTTTGATGCTGATTGTAGTAAGATTCGGAGCAAATCTACCAATCCCTGGTGTTAATACCGCTTTTTTTGCCCAGTGGTTGGCGGCACAGACAGGAGATGCTTTTAACTTCCTCAATGCAATGACAGGTGGTTCTTTTAGTTCCATGTCCGTGTTTGCATTGAGTATTACCCCATATATCACCTCGTCCATTATTATTCAATTATTGACAGTTGCGATCCCGGCATTGGAAGAAATGCAAAAAGAAGGGGAAGACGGAAGGAAAAAACTTCAGGAATATACCCGTTATGTAACTGTCGGTTTGGCGCTATTGGAATCCTTTGGTATGGCAGTCGGATTTGGTAGACAAGGGTATTTGATTAATTATAATTGGCAGAGTGTGGTAGTTGCAGTTGTTACGATGACAGCCGGTTCGGCGTTCCTTATGTGGATCGGAGAGAGAATAACAGAAAAAGGAGTTGGGAATGGAATTTCGATTATTCTGTTAGTTAATATTCTTTCCAGCATACCTACTGATTTTTCCACATTGTATAACAAGTTTATGGCCGGAAAAAGTATTCCGGTAGCTTTGATAGCGGCTGTTATTATAGTTGCAATCATATTGGCAATTGTTGTATTTGTTATTATCCTGCAGGATGGAGAAAGAAGGATTCCGGTTCAGTATTCAAAGAAAATGCAGGGGAGGAAAATGGTAGGCGGACAGTCTTCCAATATCCCGTTAAAAGTAAATACGGCAGGTGTTATGCCGGTGATTTTTGCATCTTCTCTGATGACTTTCCCGGTAGTAATTGCTCAGTTTTTTAACTATAGTGAGACTAGTTTTTTAGGAAAAGTATTTAAGATGTTGACTTCTTCTAATTGGCTCAATCCAAAAGAACCGGTATATTCCATTGGTTTGTTGATTTATATTGGGTTAATTATTGCTTTTGCTTATTTCTACACTTCAATTTCGTTTAATCCCATTGAAGTGGCAGACAATATGAAAAAGCAGGGAGGATTTATACCTGGTATTCGTCCGGGGCGGCCAACTTCAGAATATTTAAGCAAAATATTAAGTTATATTGTATTTATCGGCGCTGTAGGTTTAATTATTGTCGCAGTTGTTCCGATTATATTCTCGGGTATATTTGGAGTTAGTGTGTCTTTTGGCGGAACATCATTAATTATTATTGTTGGTGTTGTACTGGAAACCCTGAAGCAAATAGAATCTCAAATGCTTGTACGTAATTATAAAGGATTTTTGAATCATTAGAATCAAGCTTTTTACAGGTTTTTGATAATAGTGGGGATCAAGGGTTAGCTGTCAGGTGGAGGGTGAAGCAAATGTTTTATCCTTTGCCGGTCAGAATCCATTTGACTCAGAATATATGCACGATAGGAAAACAGACTCATGTTGAGGAAGTATATAGAATATTATGTGGTATGGACATAAAATTCATGGTAATAATGAGAATGTGAGGGGTGAAGCTATGAAGATTATTATGTTAGGTGCGCCCGGAGCCGGAAAAGGAACTCAGGCGAAAATGATTGCAGACAAATTTCAGATACCTAATATTTCCACAGGTGATATTTTCAGAGCAAATATCAAAAAAGGAACAAAACTTGGGGAAAAAGTGAAAGGATTTCTAGATCAGGGGATGTTAGTACCTGATGAATTAACGGTAGATTTAGTTATTGACAGAGTCAATCAGGCGGATTGTAAAGATGGATATATATTGGATGGATTTCCCAGAACGATTCCTCAGGCGGAAAGCTTGACAAAGGCGCTGGAAGCAAGAGAGAGCAAACTTGACTATGTCCTCAATATCGATGTGCCTGATGAAAATATTGTAAATAGAATGTCAGGACGCAGAGCTTGTTTAAACTGCGGTGCTGTCTATCATATCGAACATTTTCCAAGTAAAAAAGAGGGAATTTGCGATAGCTGCAACAGCGAATTAGTTTTACGGGAAGATGACAAGCCGGAAACGGTGTCCAAACGCCTGATTGTCTATCACGAGCAGACAAAGCCGCTGGTAGATTATTATTCCAAAGAAGGTATTCTGTTTAAGATTGATGGAACACAAGAGATCCAAGAAGTGTCCGCGTGCATTTTGGAAACATTAGGAGTTTAATCATGCCCGTATTAGTAAAGTCCTCTGGGGAAATTGAACGAATGAGAGAAGCAGGCAGAATTCTTGCAGTTACTCATGAAGAACTGGGAAAAGCAATCAGACCGGGAATATCAACTTTAGATATTGACAGGCTTGGGGAAGAAATTATTCGAAGCTTTGGATGCATCCCATCTTTCTTAAATTATAACGGTTATCCGGCATCTATATGTGTTTCTGTAAACGATGAGGTAGTACACGGAATCCCTAACAAGCATCGGATTATAAAAGACGGTGATATTGTCAGTCTTGATGCCGGTGTGATATATAGAGGATACCATTCAGACGCAGCAAGAACCTATGGTGTAGGTGAGATCAGTAAAGAAGCAGTAAATTTAATTGAGGTTACAAAACAATGCTTCTTTGAAGGAATTAAATTTGCAAAAGAAGGTAATCATCTGCATGATATCTCGGCAGCAATACATGATTATGCAAATAAATTTGGTTATGGTGTTGTAAGGGCTTTGGTTGGGCATGGCATTGGTGCACATTTGCACGAAGAACCTGAAATTCCCAATTTTAAACAAGCACGTAAGGGCATAAAGTTAAAAGCCGGTATGACCTTAGCAATTGAACCAATGATTAATGCGGGACACTATGAGGTAGTTTTGCTGGATGATGATTGGACAGTTGTAACAGAGGATGGTTCCTTATCCGCGCATTATGAAAATACGGTTCTCATTACGAACAGCGATCCTGAAATTTTATCGATTCGTTAAAACCGAGGGAGGAAAAATGGTAACTTTTGAAACTGGCAGTCTGGCAAGGTCGAAGGCCGGTCACGACAAAGATAATCTATTTATCATAATTCATTCGGAAAAAGAATATGTTTATTTAGCGGATGGTAAAACAAGAACGGTGGATAGACCAAAGTGCAAGAAGAAAAAGCATGTCCAGTGGATTCATTATTTCCCGGAAGAAGTGCAAAGAAAACTTGCGATTGGTGAAAGTCTTCAGAATGAGGATATTAAGAGAGCTATCAGGTTATATAGGAGGTTAAAAAATGTCAAAAGCTGACGTTATTGAAATTGAAGGAGTAGTGGTTGAAAAATTGCCAAATGCAATGTTCCAGGTTGAACTGGAAAACGGCCATCAGGTATTGGCCCATATCAGCGGTAAGCTTCGGATGCATTATATCAGAATTTTACCAGGAGATAAGGTAACTATTGAATTATCTCCATATGATTTATCTAAAGGGAGAATTATTTGGAGAGATAAGTAGAAAAGTTTTGCTTGCATTATATAATATACAATGATACAATGTTTAGGCGAACTTTTTGATGCATGGAAAGGAGAATTACTGTGAAGGTTAGATCATCTGTAAAACCAATTTGCGAAAAATGCAAGATTATTAAAAGAAAAGGCAGTGTCAGAGTAATTTGTGAAAATCCAAAACACAAACAAAGGCAAGGTTAATTGTGCCTGTTCTTTGAATTTTATTTGTGCGGCTGCGGTAGGAACCACTAGGCATAGTTGTTCTTATTGTTTAAATAAAATATGTAACAAAAGTATTTAAGAAGCAGTATGCGTGTATAATTTTGCCGTAAGCTCTTTCTTTGCGGACGCGCATGCTTATTACTTATGAAAGAAATTTATCTAATGGAGGTGTACTACACACATGGCTCGTATTTCAGGTGTTGATTTACCAAGGGAAAAACGTGTTGAAATCGGATTAACTTATATTTACGGTATTGGCAGAGCAAGTTCAAACCGTATTCTTGCAGAAGCTAAAGTTAACCCTGACACTCGTGTTAGGGATTTAACAGACGAAGAAGTATCCAGAATCCGTGATGTTATTGATGCCAGTCAAACGGTTGAAGGTGATTTGCGAAGAGAAATTGCCATGAACATCAAGAGGCTTCAGGAAATAGGATGCTACAGAGGAATTCGTCACAGAAAAGGTCTTCCTGTTCGCGGACAGAAAACAAAGACCAATGCAAGAACTCGTAAGGGTCCGAAAAAGACAGTAGCAAATAAGAAGAAATAATATGGAAAGGAACCCATAAGGGAGGTTAGTTTAAAAATGGCTAAAAAAGTGTCAACTAATAAAAAAGTGACAAAAAAGCGTGTGAAGAAAAACGTTGAACGCGGACAAGCGCACATCCAGTCATCTTTTAATAATACGATCGTAACATTAACAGATGTTCAGGGAAATGCTTTATCATGGGCAAGTGCGGGCGGCTTAGGTTTTAGAGGTTCAAGGAAATCTACTCCTTATGCAGCTCAAATGGCAGCGGAAACTGCAGCTAAGGCAGCTCTTGTGCATGGTTTGAAATCAGTAGATGTAATGGTAAAAGGTCCTGGTTCCGGGCGCGAAGCGGCTATCCGTGCGCTTCAGGCATGTGGTATAGAAGTAACCAGTATCAAGGATGTAACTCCGGTTCCCCATAACGGATGCCGTCCGCCAAAACGCAGAAGAGTTTAATAGGAGGTATAAACAGTGGCAGTTAATAGAGTTCCTGTTCTTAAAAGATGTAGATTTCTTGAGCTTGATCCCATCGTATTAGGAATAGATAAAAAATCAACAAGAGAAACAAAAAGAGCGAATAAAAAAGTAAGTGAATATGGTCTGCAGATGAGAGAGAAGCAGAAAGCTAAATTTATTTACGGTGTGTTAGAAAAGCCCTTTAGAAATTATTATAAAAAAGCCGATTCCATGATGACCGGAATGGTTGGTGAAAATCTTATGACCCTGCTGGAACGCAGGCTTGACAATGTAATATTTAGAATGACTTTTGCCAGAACAAGAAAAGAAGCAAGACAGATTATTGATCACAAACATGTATTGGTAAATGGTAAGCAGGTAAATATCCCTTCTTACAGTATTAAAGCTGGTGATGTTATTGAAATCAAAGAAAAGCACAAAAGCTCTCAAAGATATAAGGATATCTTAGAGGTAACGGGTGGAAGACTGTCACCTGAGTGGCTGGAAGTTGATCAGGAAGCATTAAAGGGAACAGTAAAGCAGTTGCCGACCAGAGATATGATAGATGTGCCCGTTAACGAAATGCTCATCGTCGAGTTATATTCTAAATAATAGAGTGTAAATCCCTCAATATAATTATTCCCAAAAGGAGGGTCTAATAGTGTTCGATTTTGAAAAACCAAACATTAATATTGCTGAAATCTCTGAAGATAAAAAGTATGGAAAGTTTGTAGTTGAACCACTTGAAAGGGGTTACGGCACAACTTTGGGCAATTCATTAAGAAGAATTATGCTTTCTTCATTGCCAGGAGCGGCGGTAAGCCAGGTTAAGATTGATGGTGTATTGCATGAATTTAGTTCGATTCCGGGAGTGAAAGAAGATGTAACTGAAATTATCATGAACATCAAAGGCTTAGCAATCAGAAATACCAGCGATACAAATGAGGCTAAAATTGCTTACATTGAATTCGAAGGCGAAGGCGTTGTTACGGCAGCGGATATCCAATCTGATCCGGATATTGAGATCCTGAATCCTGAACAAGTCATTGCCACCTTAAACGGCGGTGTGGACAGTAAGCTGTACATGGAGCTGACAATTACAAAAGGCAGGGGCTATGTCAGTGCAGATAAAAATAAAGCTGATGATTTACCAATTGGTGTTATCGCGATAGATTCTATTTATACACCGGTTGAGCGTGTAAATCTTTCGGTCGAGAATACCCGTGTTGGTCAGATTACAGATTATGACAAATTAACATTAGATGTATTTACCAATGGGACTTTAGAACCAGACGAGTCTGTAAGTCTTGCTGCAAAAGTATTGAGTGAGCATTTGAACTTATTCATTGATCTTTCTGAAAATGCAAAATCTGCAGAAATTATGGTAGAAAAAGAAGATAATGAAAAAGAAAAAGTGCTTGAAATGAATATTGATGAATTAGAATTATCCGTTCGTTCCTATAATTGTCTAAAAAGAGCTGGAATCAATACGGTACAAGAATTATGTAATAGAAATTCTGAAGATATGATGAAAGTTCGTAATTTAGGCCGTAAATCTCTGGAAGAAGTGCTTTCCAAGTTGAAAGAGCTTGGTTTGTCGCTAAATTCCAGTGAAGATTAGTGAGTGTTAAGGAAAAACGGTAAGAGTAAGGAGGTAAGAAAGTGGCTGGATATAGAAAGCTTGGAAAAACTTCAAGTCAAAGAAAGGCTTTGCTGAGAAATCAAGTGACGAATCTTTTGTACCATGGAAAGATTGTTACTACGGAAGCAAGAGCAAAAGAAATTCGTGGAATTGCTGAAGGTTTAATTGCTTTGGCCGTTAAAGAAAAAGATAATTTCGATACGGTTACGGTTACCGCTAAAGTAGCTCGTAAAGATAAAGACGGTAAGCGGGTAAAGGAAGATGTAGATGGTAAAAAGACTACTGTCTATGATGAAGTTGAAAAAACGATTAAGAAAGACCAACCTTCCAGACTTCACGCAAGAAGGCAGATGCTAAAGGTATTTTATCCGATAACAGAGGTTCCTAAGGAAGTGGCAGGGAAGAAAAAAAATACAAAGTCTGTAGATCTTCCTGCTAAAATGTTTGATGAAATAGGACCTAAATATGCATCCCGTAATGGTGGTTATACAAGGATTGTTAAAGTTGGACCACGTAAAGGCGATGCTGCGATGGAAGTAATTATAGAATTAGTATAAGATTTGTAAAGCAAACGATCAAAGACATAGCTCCGGTTATGTCTTTTTTGCACCATGAGATGGTAACTATTGCATTAGTAATTAAAAAATGATATGCTGTATTCTTATGAAAGCTATTGTAAAAGTTGTAGAACATAATGATTAGACAGAGAGTATTGCAGAAGTAAATTCTACTGTCGTGCTAAAGGTGAAAAAATGGGAATTATAAAAACAACAAAATTAGTATTTGACTATATCAGACAGGATGAGGAATCCAATGAAGTTGAAATAAAACGTGCGGTTGACCAGGTGGATCTTGATATCGAAGAGGGGAGCTTTATTGCCATTTTAGGGCATAACGGTTCTGGAAAATCCACTCTGGCCAAACACATGAATGCGATCTTGCTTCCTACAGAAGGCGGAGTCTGGGTTTGCGGAGAAGATACCAAAGATGAAACAAAGCTTTGGGATATCCGGCAAAATGCCGGGATGGTGTTTCAAAATCCGGATAATCAGATTATCGGTAATATTGTAGAGGAAGATGTGGGTTTTGGTCCTGAGAATATCGGAGTCGAGACCAGTGAAATCTGGAGACGTGTGAGTTCCAGTTTAGAAGCCGTGGGAATGACTGCTTACCGTATGCATTCACCAAACAAACTGTCAGGAGGTCAAAAACAGAGAGTGGCGATCGCGGGAATTATGGCTATGAAGCCTAGATGCATTATTATGGATGAACCGACAGCCATGTTAGATCCGAATGGCAGAAAAGAAGTAATTAAAACGATCCATGAACTTAATAAAACAGAGAATATAACGATAATTCTTATTACTCATTATATGGAAGAAGTTATTGACGCAGATAAGATATTTGTTATGGATAACGGTAAGGTGGTTATGGAAGGCACTCCGAAGGAAATATTTTCCAGAACGCACGAACTAAAGGAGCTCAGACTGGATGTTCCGCAGGTAACGGAGCTTGCTTATGAATTAAAGCAGGCGGGGTTTGATCTATCGGATGGAATATTGACTATAGGAGAGTTGGTGGAAGAGTTATGTCAATTACGATAAGAGATTTAAGTTTTACTTATAGTAAAGATTCTGTCTTTGCAATAACCGCACTTAACCACATAAATTTAGAGATACCGGATGGGCAGTTTATTGGTTTGATTGGCCATACCGGTTCCGGAAAATCGACATTGATTCAGCACCTAAACGGACTTCTACGAGGGACCAGCGGAGAGATATTATTTCATAATAAGAATATTTATGATAAAGATTTTAATATGAAAAATCTGCGAAGTAAAGTAGGATTGGTATTTCAGTATCCGGAACATCAGCTTTTTGAAGCAGATGTATTTACAGATGTATGTTTCGGCCCTAAAAACCTGGGTTTATCCGCGGAACAGATAAAGCAAAGGGCTAAGGCGGCTCTGGATTTAGTGGGAATAGATGAGAGCTATTATCAACAGTCTCCATTCTCTCTTTCCGGAGGACAGAAAAGAAGAGTGGCTATTGCAGGAGTCTTAGCGATGGAGCCAGAAGTATTGGTTTTGGATGAACCTACGGCGGGGCTTGATCCGCGGGGAAGAGATGAGATTTTAGCTGAAATTTCAAGGCTGCATCAAAAAAAGCATATGACAATTATATTAGTCTCTCATAGTATGGAAGATATTGCAAAATATGTCGAGAGGATTATTGTAATGAATAAGGGCGAAAAAGTTTATGATGATACCCCTAAGGAAGTCTTTAAAAATTATCAGGAGCTTGAGAAAATGGGACTGGCGGCCCCGCAAATGTCTTATATAGTCCGGGCCTTAAGAGAAAAAGGATTTCCTATAGATTCTAATGTAACTACTGTTTCGGAAGCCAAAACAGAGATTATAAAGGTCTTAGGAAATGGGGGAAAGCCATGATAAGAGATATTACGATTGGTCAATATTACCCTGTGAATTCTATTATCCATCGTTTGGACCCGCGGGTCAAGCTGGTAGGAACTTTGGTTTTTATTATCTCGTTATTTGTATCCGTTAGAATTCTTCCTTATCTCATCGCCACTATTTTTTTAGTAGCAGTGCTCAGGATATCGAAAATTCCATTAAAATACATTGTAAAAGGATTAAAGTCCATTATATTTTTGTTAATGATTAGTGTTTTATTTAATTTGTTTCTGACGGAAGGAGAAGTGATCGTTCGATTCTTTTTTTTAAAGATAACAAAAGAAGGACTTCGTCTGGCATCCTTTATGGCGATCCGCCTTATTTATTTGATTGTAGGATCTTCTCTCATGACTTTTACTACAACGCCTAATGAATTAACGGATGGACTGGAAAAAGGATTAAGTCCATTAAAAGCCATTAAGGTTCCGATCCATGAAATCTCGATGATGATGTCGATTGCTTTACGGTTTATTCCTATATTAATAGAAGAAACAGATAAAATTATGAAAGCGCAGATGGCCAGAGGTGCTGATTTTGAATCAGGGAATTTTCTTAAGAAGGCCAAAAGCCTGATACCGCTTTTAGTGCCTTTATTTATATCAGCTTTTCGCAGAGCGACGGATTTAGCAATGGCAATGGAAGCAAGATGTTACCATGGCGGAGCTGGGCGGACAAAAATGAAACCCTTGGTTTACAAAAAAAATGATATGATTGCTTATGGGATTTTATTTTTTTATTTTTTAACAATGTTTTTAACAAAGCTAATATAGGAGAGAAGGCAGATGAAACGAGTAAAATTAGTGGTGGCTTACGATGGGACGAATTACTGTGGTTGGCAGGTTCAATCCAACGGGCTTACTATAGAGGAAGTTTTAAATAAAAGGCTTTCCGAACTCCTACAGGAACCCATTACCGTTATTGGCGCCAGCAGAACCGATTCGGGAGTGCATGCTCTGGGCAATGTAGCGGTATTTGATACGGACACAAGAATACCGCCGGATAAAATTTCCTTCGCTCTTAATCAAAGACTTCCGGAAGATATTGTGATTCAACAATCCGGTGAAGTATCTCCGGATTTTCATCCTCGAAAGTGTAACAGCAGGAAGACTTATGAATACCGAATTTTAAACCGGGCGTTTCAGATTCCCTCACAGCGTTTTACCTCCTATTTTTATTTTACCCCCTTAGATTTTGAAAAGATGAACCAGGGCGCCAGGTATTTATTAGGGGAACATGATTTTAAGAGTTTTTCTTCCTCAAAAACGCAATACCAGGATACGGTCAGAACTATTTATGAGTTGGAACTGAAAAAAGAGGGCGACATGATTATTCTTCGCATTACCGGAGATGGATTTTTATATAATATGGTTCGTATCATTGCCGGAACGTTAATAAAAGTTGGAAGGGGGATATTTTCTCCTGATCATGTAGAAGAAATTTTATTATCGCGAAATCGGAAACTGGCAGGAGCAAAAGCGCCGGCCAGAGGCCTTACTTTAATAGATATCCAGTATGAACAAAAGTTGGAAGACTATATTACAGTTACCAATAAGAATTGGGAATATCAAGTGATACAAAAAGAGATTCCAGAGAAGAAAAAAGCGTATGTAATCATAAACAAATGTGGGCCGGAAGATTTTGAACCATTAGTTATCAGACTGGCCAAAAAGGAAATTCGAAACGGAGCAATAGAAGTTATTTTTTGCGATAAAGAAAAGGAACGTTTTAAAAATGGAGGCAAGATAGGTCCTTATAAATTTGCCTACTCTCATGATCTGGAAATTAGGAAAGATGCCAATTCTAAATGGTATGTGACAAAAGACTATTTTCCGCTTGTTTAAAGGATTTTCTAATGGAAAAACTGTTGACATTGGGACACGGATGTAATATAATGTATAACTGTGACATTGCTTAAAACTGCTTTACCAAGCCCCGGAAAAGCATTTTATGATAGAAAGAAAAGTTTGGAATGATGGTTCAAGGAGGTCAACCAATGAAGAGTTATATGGCTAGTCCAGCGACAATAGAGAGAAAATGGTATGTAGTTGATGCTACAGGATATACATTGGGACGTTTAGCATCTGAGATTGCTAAGATATTAAGAGGAAAGAATAAGCCTACCTACACACCACATATGGATACTGGTGATTATGTGA
>Ga0154000_1000187_pt1 | contig 17729 bp, 16 predicted proteins | sample TSNC084MetaG_FD_104674 | JGI IMG/M metagenome (GOLD analysis project Ga0154000, IMG submission 104674) | Attine ant fungus gardens microbial communities from North Carolina, USA - TSNC084 MetaG | ecosystem: Host-associated > Fungi > Mycelium > Unclassified | place: USA: North Carolina, Lumber... | reverse complement strand
CGGTTAAGTCAGGAATAGGATGGGTGATGTCATCATTAGGCATAGTAAGGATGGGGATCTGGGTTACGGAGCCGTCCACTCCGGTTACGATTCCTGCCCTTTCATAGATGGAAGCGAGTTCGCTGTACAAATATCCGGGAAACCCTTTCCGGGAAGGAATTTCACCCTTAGAGGAAGAAACCTCGCGCATCGCCTCCGCAAAGGAGGTCATGTCGGTCAGGATAACCAGAATGTGCATCCCTTTCTCAAAAGCCAGATATTCGGCTACTGTCAGGGCGACCTTGGGAGTAATCAAACGCTCCACAACCGGGTCATTGGCTAAATTGAGAAACATGGCAACATGAGAGGAAACGCCGCTTTCCTCAAAATTCCTTCTGAAAAATTCAGCAACGTCATACTTAACGCCCATAGCGGCAAAGACGATGGCAAAATCCTCTCCGGATTCCTCTCCGAGAGAGGCCTGCTGAACGATTTGCGCAGCTAATTGGTCATGAGGCAGTCCGTTCCCGGAAAAAATAGGAAGCTTCTGGCCGCGGATTAAGGTAGTCAGACCGTCAATAGCGGAAATACCGGTACGTATATAATTCCGGGGATATTCCCGGGTTACCGGATTTAAAGGAAGGCCATTAATATCCTTTTTATAGTCGGAAGTAATATCGCCTAAATCGTCAATCGGCTCACCGATCCCGTTGAAGGTACGGCCAAGCATATCGGGAGATAAGGCGATTTCCATAGGGTGTCCGGTAAGCCTTGTATAGGTGTTGGTCAGGGACATATTTTCGGAACCTTCAAAGACCTGGATAACGGCCTTATCCTTATAAAGCTCAATAATTCTTCCCAGCTTCTTTTCTTTATTAGCGACTGTGATTTCCACAATTTCTTCTGCCGCGGCATTTTGGAGTCCTTCCAATACCACTAGAGGACCATTGATTTGGTTGAGTCCGATATATTGAATTGACATATGGTTTCCTCCTTAAGCATTTTTTTCTAACACACGGTCATAGAAAGTATCAATTTTTTGAAAATAGCCGTCCAGCTTTTCCGGTTCATGATTCGCCACGTCATATTTAATTGAAATAATTTGTTCAAAGATATGGTCCTCTTTTAAAATGGACATGGGCATCCCCATCGTGATTAAGGCTTTGGAACGTTTATTCAGGTAAAGGATAATTTCCATCATTTTAAATTGTTTTGCGAGGGGAACAGAAGTATCCTCCGCGTGAAAGGCATTTTGCTGCAAGAAACCCAGACGGATTACTTTGGCAATTTCCAGAGTTAATTTCTGGTCATCAGGCAGAACATCTTCCCCGATTAATTTTACAATCTCCATCAGACTGCTTTCCTGATTTAAGATCGCGATGATTTGATTTCTGTTGTCCATGAAATTTTTATCCACATTTTCCGCGTACCAGGGAGCTAAATCGCTGATATACTCACTATAGCTGGTAAGCCAGTGAATCGCGGGGAAATGTCTCGCGTAGGCAAGAGATTTGTCAAGTCCCCAGAAGCACCGGACAAAACGTTTTGTGTTTTGAGTAACCGGTTCTGAGAAATCTCCGCCCTGCGGGGAAACGGCTCCGATAATGGAAACAGAGCCTTCTGTACCATTTAAATTTCGGACCATTCCGGCCCGTTCGTAGAAAGTGGATAGCCGGGAGGCTAAATAAGCCGGAAAACCTTCCTCGGCAGGCATTTCTTCCAGCCGCCCGGATAATTCCCGGAGTGCTTCGGCCCAGCGGGAGGTGGAATCCGCCATAATTGCCACGTGGTATCCCATATCTCTGTAATATTCCGCTAAAGTAATTCCGGTATAAATACTGGCTTCTCTGGCGGCCACCGGCATATTCGAGGTGTTGGCAATCAGAACCGTTCGGTCCATCAAAGGGTTTCCGGATTTGGGATCGGTCAGCTTGGAGAAATCCTCAAGCACCTGAGTCATCTCATTGCCGCGCTCTCCGCAGCCAATATATACGATAATATCAGCGTCCGACCATTTTGCGATCTGGTGCTGAGTCATCGTCTTGCCGGTCCCGAAGCCGCCGGGAATAGCGGCGGTTCCCCCTTTGGCAATGGGAAACAGGGTGTCCAGAATTCTTTGACCGGTTACCAACGGTTTCATCGGCGGAAAACGCCTGGTGAGAGGTCTGGGAACACGAATCGGCCATTTCTGGGTCATGGTCAGGTTAATCTCATCCCCATTCATTAACTGAAGAACAGCTAAGGTATCATTGATTGTATATTCTCCATCCGGCATTACTTTTAAAATAGTACCTTCCCGATTTGGCGGAATCATCACTTTATGGGTGATTGCTGCGGTTTCTGGAACTTCGGCAATGATTGTTCCGGCTTCTACCGGTTGGCCGGCTCTTACGGTCAGATGGGTTTTCCATAGCTTTTTCGGATTCAGAGCTTCCACGTTAACACCGCGCTTAATATAAGCGCCGCCGGACTTGGCAATTTCACTTAAAGGCCGTTCAATTCCATCAAAAATGTTAGTAATAATACCGGGGGCTAACGTGACGGAAATAGGGGCATCGGTAGCAGTTACAATTTCTCCTGGTTTTAAACCGGTGGTTTCTTCAAAAACCTGAATGGTTGTTTTATTTTTTGTTAAGGAGATGACTTCCCCCACCAGATTTTCTTTTCCCACATAAACCATTTCAGACATCCGAAAGCCTGTATTTCCTTCCAACGTTACAATTGGCCCATTAATACCATAAATCGTTCCTGTCTTATTCATGGGAAGTTCCTCCGTCAAACGAAAAATTTTGTTTTGCTTCCTGCAATTTCGATTCAAAGGAATTGTCGATAAGAACATTTTTTGAAGGGATCACCGCACGGGTTCCCCCCATAAAAGAGTATTGGCTGATGGTCAGCTTCGCTCCGGCAGCAGATTCCAGCTTTATCCGGGAATCGGAATCAGAAGGATCAATGTAGATAATTATGGGTTCCTCTCTGGCAAAGGCTACGGCTTCCTTAATTTGCTGAATAAGTAAGGTTCGATAATCCGGAGTGGTCATATAATTCTCCAATAAGTCTTTAACTTCTACAAATAATTTATCTTTTAATTCAGAATGTTTCTTACTGATGGCCCGTTTCATCCGGATTTGCTCCATGGAAAGTTCTTTATTATTATGTCGTTTTATTTTCTCTGTTTCGGTTTTGATTTCTAAATCTGCTTTTCGTAACACTTCTTCTTTATGTTCTTCAAATAAAGTAGTTAATGCCGTCTCATACTCTTGCAGCATTTGTTTGCTGGTATTGGTTACGTCATTAATGGTTGATTCATAAAAATGCTGCAGTTTTTCCTGATTGGTCAAATGCGTCACCTTCTTTTTTATAATTTAAGACCGATTGCTTCATTTACGTAAGACGTGATAAAATCGGGCCTGCGGCCGGTTCCATGCCGGTCGGGAATTTCCACGATTAAAGGGAGCTTTCTGTTTAGCTTTACATTGTCAATAATATCAGGAAACTTTCGTCCGAATTTTTCGGTGAGGAGAATAATCCCGATTTCTTTGTCGGCAAGGGTTTTATCTAATTCTTCTTTCAGCTCCGCCCTTTCATGGACAACGCAGCCTTCCACTCCGGCAAGCCGCATACCGATATAAGTATCAATATTGTCGCTGATTAGATACATTTTCATAGGCTTACAGCTTTCCTAATATCATAAAAGAAATAATTAATCCATATAGGCAGACGCCCTCTGCAAGGCCTACGAAGATAAGTGACTTACCTAAAATAGAAGAATCCTCGCTGATGGCTCCTAATGCGGCACTGGCGGAAGCGGATACGGCGATCCCGCCACCCAGACAGGAAAGTCCGGTAGAAAGAGCGGCAGCGATATAGCCCATGCCGGCAGCGGAATTAGCCGCCGAAACAGTTTCTTCTGCAGCATAAGCATCGCCGCCGATCATCATAATAGAAGCGATTATCATGATGCCGAAGAAGAAAAAGAGGTTTACAAAAAGAGAATTTTTCAGCCTCTTTTTATTTTTTTCTCCCAGGAGAAAAGTACCAAAAGGAATGATAATACTTAAAATAAGTGCAGCGGATAATGTGATTTTTACTAGTAATGACATGTGAATGACCTCCTTAAATTGGACAATTATTATCGCGAGCGTTGCTCTCTTTTCGAGTAGGGAACAAATTCTCTGCCCTCTCCTTTGTAAAAACGGCTGAATAATTCATAATATTCCAGACGAAGCACCTGAATTCCGACAATCAGGCCTTCCATACCACAGACAAACAGATTCCCCAAAACAATAACGGCATAATTAGGCGAACCGCCCTCTGTTGCCCCTGCCAGCATTAAAACCACATTCATCATCGCGGCATGGCTTACCGCAAAGGCGCCCACACGGACAAAAGACAAAGTATTGGAAAAATAGCTAAGCAAAAGCTCAAACAATTCAAAGAATCCCTGGACGATAAACATTCCTTTTTGCTTTGGCAGGATCTCCGCCTTCTTCTCAATAAGCGCCATCAGGGGTTCCTTGAAGGCGATGGCAAGAAGCGGAAGACCAAACATAACCGCCAGTACGGCAGTGGCAGGAATCGGATTGCCGGTCATATATAACACTACGGTTGCCACGATGGCGGCATAAAAGATCAAGCCGGCCACACCATTGGAGTCGAAAAGGATGGCTTCGACATCATGTATTTTTATCGCATTTTTAATATGAAGGAGCATAGTAAACAGAATCGTCCCCATACCCAATGCAATTGCTACGATAAAGACGGTATTCAGGGTTCCGATAAATGGAAGATTGGTCATATGAGAAGCAGGACGCAGCCATAGCGGCTCGATGATTTCTTCAAAGCCAAAGACACTTCCAAACAGAAAGCCGAAAAAAGCTGAAAAGGCTCCGGCGCACGAAATGATGGCGGCCAGATCCATTTTTTTGAATTTATATAGAAGAAATCCGCCAATTAATAAACAAAGTCCCTGTCCGACATCTCCGAACATAAATCCAAAAAAGAAAGAATAGGTAAGGCACATTAAAATAGTCGGGTCCATTTCATTGTAACTGGGTAATCCATACATCCTAACAAACATCTCAAAAGGTTTGAAAATTTGGGGATTCTTTAATTTTGTCGGCGGTTTGCTTAAAATGTTATTATGATCATCTTCGATAATACAGAAAAGGTGGTCATCATTTGCGACATCATTTTGAAAAAGGGCCGTATCATGTTCTGTCATCCAGCCGCATAAAATGTAGAAATTATTAGATTTTTCATCGGTACATGCGGCTAATCGGCGAATATCAAAATTAGAAGAATACGTTTTCAATTTCTCATGGGCAGCAAAAAGGTCTTTGCTGTTCTTATTCAAAAGGTCGGTAATTTGGGTTTCTAACGTACTTATTTTTTCCGAAAGCTCCGAAAGAGAACGCGTTAACTGTTCCGCAGCCTCCCGGGGAGTTCCTTTGTATTCATCCGGAAGAAAAAATCTTTCAAAATGCATGGAGGCATAGATGGCATCTATTTTGTTTGCCATGGAAGCAGGAACGAAATATGCTCCATAGACGTATTCCTTGTCTTCATGGCATTTGGCGAAAAAAGTATCAATGCGTTCATAAATGTATTTTTCAAAATGAAGCATATCGTCCCTGCCAATCCGGCCAAATCTGAATTTTACATACTTAAAATGCAGGATAGAGGAAAGATCATAGTTTAGGTCTTGAAAGGGTGTAATTTTTTGTAAGGAAGAAATAAGCTTTGCCTGCTGACTGTTTAGCTCATCCTTCTGGTTCTTAAGAAACGTGTATTGTTCTTCGGCCGACTGGATGATTTTTAAAGCCTCTTCGATGGGTATTTCAGGAATAGCGGATGCTTCTGATTTTTTCAGCAATCCGGTGAGCTCATCAGATTTAAGAAGCATTTCTTTATAAGGATTGATTTCTATATAAGGCATGATCCGCCGCACGGATTTCAATTCTGTCAGAGCATGTTCCAGGTGGATTTGATATTTGGATAAATAGGTATTTACCACTCTGTCGATGTCGTCTTTTGGTCCGCTAATAGTCAAAAACTTCATTTTTTCAATCACTGAATGTTCACCTCCATATCCTTTGATGAGATATAACTAATGATCTGCCGGGGTTCCAGGCCATAACGGATACCTTCGATAATAGTAATGATTTTCCTGCTTTCCTGTCCCTTATGGTAAAAGTAAGAGTTTAAAACAGCTACGGAATAAGGATTTCTGCGGCTTTCTTTGGCATTGATACTGCTTAAATAGCTTTGGTAGTAAGCGTCCAAATTGTCGGCTTCCAGAGGAAGCTCTTTATAAGTTCTGGAGTAATAAGTAGTATTCAATATATTCTGAAAATCCCCTATCTCAGGCGCTTCCACAAGTGCCTTTAATTGGGATTGCTTCAGCTTATAATTGATGGGAATAATCATGGAATAAATTTTTTCAGGAGTTAGTTGAAAAAACTTCTTAGAACGGTAAATCCATTGAATATTCAATAAGTCCATTCTGGGTCCGAAACTTTTTGTCAATGTCTCATCTTCCTGTTTGGGTAAATATTTACTTTTTAATTTCCATATACATTTAAAGTAAAAAATATCTAAGGCAAGCTCATAATCATAAAGAGCGGAGGAAGAAGAGTTGTTTAAAGAACTTAAAGTTTCATAATACATACTTCCTTTCAGGTTTATAACGAAATCCTCCAGACTTTGGGAAGCAGAAAGCTTTGTCAGATCCACATGGGAGTGCTGCTCAAAAAAAGCTTTAAACTTAAATAAGTCCGGATTTGGTTTACGGTGATCAAATACTGTTCTTAAACAATTTTTTAATATGACAACTTCATAGTACATAAAATGAATGTTCAAAAAACGTCTTTGAGCGCCATTGGCAAAACGGTAAAGCTTTGTAAAATCCTGAAACATTGAGAGTTTTAATAATCTCTCAATATCTCTGCGGTGCAGGGCGGTCTCTTCTGCGTCTTTGAATACATCGCGGTATCCCGGATGCTGCTTCAGGTAAATTACTGCCGAAGATACATTTTCAAGCTCAGACAGTGCCTTAAAATCTTTAACCGAGAAGAGAGAGGCAGACATAGCTCTTGTCTTTGCCGTAATGGCGCTGTATGCTAAAATGTTACCCATAGTATCACCCCTTTATGATTGCCTTTTAAGTAAATCATTAAATAGTTCATGGGCATAGAAAGAGTGCTTCTGATCATAGTCAGCCTCTAACTTTCTAAATGCGTCCGCTCTTTTTTGCTGTAATTTATTGGTTTTTTCTTTCATATCTTCCTTCATGGAAGCCTGAAGTTCTAACAAAATATCTTTCGTATGTTCCGCTGCCTGTTTATCAAAAGCAGCCGTTTTGCTTTCAATCTCCTCAGATAACAGCTTTTTCTTATCAGCGGTGTCATTCATGATTTGTTCGGCGGCCGCTTCAATTTCGGAAAGCTTGCTAATTACTTCATTCATTTCATACCTCCTGTATTTTAAGGATTGTATTAAAATAAATACGAATCTATTAACTCTTAATATAATACTACGTTATAAAAAAAATGAAATAGTGAAACTGTACAAAATATATATTTTTCTCTTTATTAATTGTGCAATATATAGTAAAATAAAAAATAATTTCTATAATACATAAAGATTATCTGTATAAAACATGAAAATTATGTAAAAATAAAAAGAAAAAATATTTTACCTATACGATATTGGAGGCTGAATTATGAGATTAAGAAATATCAAGGGAGCCGGGGAAGTATTGGCGGCCAGTGAGTATATGGTTCATGCTCCGGAAACTTTTAAAGGCAATTGGAAGCAGATTTTCCTTAATGATCATCCCATTCATATTGAAATAGGTATGGGAAAAGGGAAATTTATCATAGATCTGGCACAAAGAAATCCAGATATTAATTATTTGGGAATTGAGAGATATTCCAGCGTTCTTATCAGGGGAATCCAGAAACGGAAAGAAATAGAGCTTCCTAATTTGTATTTTATCCATATGGATGCAAATAAGCTTACGGAAATATTTGGACCTGGGGAAATTTCTAGAATTTATTTAAACTTTTCCGATCCATGGCCGAAGGACAGGCATGAAAAGAGGAGATTGACTTCTGAGAATTTCCTGGCCTGCTACAAACAGATTCTTAGGGAAAAAGGACAGATAGAATTTAAAACGGATAACAGAGCATTGTTCGATTTTTCTTTAAAATCTGTTGATAGGGAGGGTTGGAAGATAGAGACCAAAACTTATGATTTGCACCATAGCCATATGGCTGTCGGGAATGTAATGACGGAATATGAAAGTAAATTTGTCGAAGAAGGGAAAGCGATTTGTAAATTAATTGCAGTAAATTTGTAAATATGTTAGTATAATTAGAAGGTAAAAATCATATGCTATACATAAAAATTAAAATGCAGGTGTTACATGGCAGGTAACAAAGGTTTTAAGCAAAGTCTGAATAAAATGCTCTCTGATAAACCGGAGGTCAACAAAGCATTGTTTAAGTTGAAAAAATCTTTAAACGAAGCCCAGCAACTATTGGAAGGAAAAAAGAAGAAGTAGGAGGTACAAAAATGGCAGCAATATTTAATGACCAAAATTTTGAAGAAGCGGTTTTAAAATCAGAAATTCCTGTATTGGTGGATTTCTATGCTGATTGGTGCGGACCTTGTAAAATGATGGCGCCTGTTATCGAGGCGCTTGCTGTGGAGTATGAAGGAAAGATAAAGATTGGCAAGCTAAATGTCGATGATAATAATGCAGCTGCAATGAAATACAAGGTAATGTCAATTCCGACGTTATTATTCTTCAAAAATGGCCAGGTAGTGGAAACAGTGGTTGGTTCGGTGTCAAAGGACGCTGTCATAGAGAAGTTATCTAATTTGTAAGAAATCACCCCGGCAGTTGATCTAAGACGGATGAACGGACGAGATTGCCTGGAACATGCTACTTCGGAAGACCTACAAGCAGGGCGTTCCCATGAGTCCTAAAGAACAAGGTCTCATGTCCACAGCTTGAAAAGGTCTCCCGAAGCAGCATGTTCCAGGCAATCTCTGTTTTCTGCGGATCAGAACTGGCTGGGGTGTGAACTGTCGCAAGTTTCACTTTATCGCTAGTTCATTCGCTGGCTGCAAGGTAGAAGTTCTTTAGAAGTTGAAAATTTTAAGGTAAGAAAGTAAATCCAAAGGAGAGGCAGATGGAAGAGTTTATAGTACCAAAAAACTACAGACCTCAGCTCAGCATTAAAGAAACAGAGGTAGCAATTAAATTAGTAAAAGATTTTTTTGAAAGGGAGCTGGCCAGACAGTTAAATCTGATTCGGGTTTCTGCGCCGCTATTTGTGACCCCGAACTCAGGGTTAAATGATAATCTGAATGGCGTGGAAAGGCCGGTTAGTTTTGGCATAAAAGCGCTGCCGGAGGAAGCGGCTGAAATAGTCCATTCTCTCGCAAAATGGAAACGGATGGCATTAAGAGAGTATGGGTTTTGTGAAGGAGAAGGTCTGTATACAGATATGAATGCGATACGCCGGGATGAAGAACCTGATAATATCCATTCTATTTTCGTAGATCAATGGGACTGGGAAAAAATTATCAGTAAGGAGGCCCGAAATCTTCAAACCTTAAAGGACATTGTTAATTCTGTATATAAGGCCCTGAAGGTAACGGAGGATTATCTGGCATATGAGTATGAATACATAGGCAGATACCTGCCGGAGCATATCAGCTTTATTACTTCCCAAGAGCTGGAGGATTTATATCCGGATGTTTCGCCGAAAGAAAGGGAGTATCATATTGCAAAAGAAAAAGGCGCAGTATTCATAATAGGAATAGGCGACATTCTGGCTTCCGGAGAAAAACATGATGGCCGCGCGCCGGATTATGATGACTGGAACTTGAATGGAGATATTATCGTTTATTATCCGATCTTAGATATTGCATTAGAGTTGTCTTCCATGGGAATTCGTGTAGATGAGGACAGCCTTGGCGTGCAGCTTAAAAAGAGCGGATGTGAGGAGCGAAAGGAACTTCCTTTTCAAAAAGCTTTGCTGTCGGGAGAGCTTCCTTATACTGTGGGCGGCGGAATCGGTCAGTCCCGAATCTGTATGTTCTTCTTAAGAAAAGTTCATATTGGGGAGGTACAGGCATCCTTGTGGCCGGACAGAATTTCCCAGGAAGCAAAACAGCGTAAGATTCCGTTTTTATAAAAAGATCTTGAATTATCTTATATATTTGATACAATACAGCTAGATAACCGTAGAATGACAGGAACGGGTTTTATCCGGGAGGAACCAGCTTTATGAAGCGGCATCAACAGGATTTGATGGGGATTTATTTATTATTGGTTAATGCTTTTATTTATTTCCCAGCTGCGGCATTTTCACCGTTTATGAGCGCTTTTTATTCCGGTCATGGAATTAATGCGACACAGATTGGCATTTTGTATTCCATAGGGCCGGTAGCGGCAATTTGTATCCAGCCTTTATGGGCTATGTTGAGTGATAGTACCGGAAAGAGAAAGCAAATATTCGGGATAATTACATTGGGATGTACTTTTACACCGCTGCTGTATTACAGCGGCAGTACATTTGCGGTTTTTTTTATGGCAACAATGGCATACAACTGTTTCAGTACGGCGCTTGTTCCTTTGAGTGATGCCATTATCATAAAAATTACTTACCGATATCAGCTGGACTTTGCCCGGATCCGTATAGGAGGAACCATAGGTTACGCTCTTATGGTTCTTTTTGCCGGTAATTATATAAAAACCAATCCTAATTCGCAATTTGCCATCGGTGCGGTTAGTTTTTTACTGCTATTTCTGATTTCGCTTACTTTGCCGGTGGAAGAAAAATCCAGACAAGAGGAAAAAACAGAGAAAAAAGAAACCGAAGAAACGGTAATCAGTAAAGGTATTTTTAAAAGCAGGGAAATTATATTTGTTCTTGCCTTTGCTTTAATCAGTCAGATTGGGTTGAGTTTTCACGGAGCGTTCATGGGAGTCTATGTTCTGCAAATCGGCTATAGTCAGGAAACAATAGGGGTCTTAAGTTGTATCGCTGCTTTCAGCGAAATCCCCGCACTGTTTTGTATCAATCGGTTAACAAGAAAATATGGCTCAATGAAAATCTTAATGTTTTCCGGCATTATGGTGGCATTGCGTCTGCTTTTGATTACAGCAGGAGGAATGCCGGTTCTGGTAGTGGCGCAAGTATTGCAGAGCGTTACTTATATAACCATATATTACAGTTGTGCAGTATATATTAATGAAAATGTTCTGCCGGGAAAAAGCTCCCAGGGACAAAGCATACTCGCTATGCTCCAGGCCGGAGCAGGCAGCATTTTGGGGAATATAGCAGGCGGGTTTCTGGTGGATCGGACTGGGGTGATTGCTACTTACCGGATACTGGCTGTTTTGATTTTGCTGGCAGTTGCAGCAGTGATTTTTGTGTATCGGTATGCAGCGGTAAAACGGTTAAAGTGAAAATATATAGACAGAAATAAAGGAGGCCGCAATGATTAATTTTGAATTTTCGAATGTTACGGAAATCGTATTCGGAAAAGAGACACAAAAGCAGGTAGGAGAAAAAATCAGAAAATACAGCGACTGTCAAAAAGTACTGATTGTATATGGATCAGACAGAATTAAAAAGAATGACTTATTCCAAACGGTGGAAGAATCGCTGCAAAAACAGAAAATTCAGTGCTATGAACTGGGCGGAGTTCTTCCAAATCCCAGGCTGGGACTTGTAAGACAAGGAATAGAGCTTTGCCGGAAGGAAAATATTACCTTTATTCTGGCAGTTGGCGGAGGAAGTCCGATAGATACCGCAAAAGCAATTGGTGTTGGCGTTCCTTATGAAGGGGATGTCTGGGATTTCTATAGCGGGAAAGCGGTTCCCAAAGAGACGCTTAAAACTGCCGCTATCTGTACAATTCCTGCTGCGGGAAGTGAAGCCAGTCAGAGCTCTGTCATTACCAATGAGGACGGATGGTTTAAAAAGGGACTTAATCTGGATTTGATTCGTCCGGTATTCTCTATTATGAATCCGGAGCTTACCTATACGCTGCCCAAATACCAAATCGGCTGTGGCGTTGTGGATATGATGGCGCATATTATGGAGCGCTATTTTACAAATACAGCAGACGTAGATTTAACGGACCGTCTGTGTGAGGCGGCGCTTCGAAGTATTATTATTAATGGCGAAAAAACCTTATTATATCCTGATCATTATGCTTACCGTGCAGAAATTGTCTGGGCTGGAACTTTGGCGCATAATGGACTTTTTAACACCGGACGGGAGCAGGACTGGGCCTCTCACAAAATTGCGCAGGAATTGAGCGGAAAATATGATCTTGCCCACGGTGCCAGCTTGGCGATTGTCTTTCCTAACTGGATGAAATATGTGTATACCCATGATATTGATCGTTTTGTACAGTTTGCGGTACGGGTGTGGGATGTGGATTTGGCATTTGGCAAGAAAGAGGAAATTGCCCTGGAAGGAATTGACCGCATGCAGAAATTCTTCCAAAAACTCGGAATGCCGCTGACACTAAAGGAAGCGGAGATTCCTGCGGATGCTTTTGAAGAAATGGCAGATAAGGCGACAAATAAGGATACGGTTACTCTTGGAAATTTTGTAAAATTGAATAAGAAGGCTGTTATGAATATTTATTCCAGGTGCAAAGGGAAATAGATTGCTTTTTGAATGGGGCTGTCAACTGTTACAGTTGGCAGCTTTTGTGCTCGCAGGCGGTCGCCCGATATTTCTTTCACTATTTGATTTTCGGCAATTCGACAGTAAATGTTGAGCCATAATCAGGAAAACTTTTTACGGTGATTGTTCCGTCACATAAGTTAAGGATTCTTTTTACAAGAGAAAGGCCTAATCCATTTCCCTCCATGTTACGGTTTTGTTCGCCCTGATAGAATTTATCAAAAATACGGGCTTGTACTTCTTCGCTCATGCCAATACCGGAATCATGGATTTCGATATAGATACTTTCGGCATCTTCTTCAATTTTGATTGCGATGATTCCTCCTTTTGGGGTGAATTTAATGGCATTTGAGAGAAGATTGGCCCATATTTGGAAAATTAAGTTCTCATTTCCATAATAACTTATTTCAGGAAGGTCAATATCAATGATTAAATTTTTTTTGCTCCATAAGGATTCCATGGAAAGTACGGCCTGGCGGATCTGTTCGTCCAGAGAAAATGGCTTTTTATCCGGTACCATCTGCTGGTTTTCCAGGTTGGAGAGGTTTAAAATATTACTGACAAGAGAAGAAAGCTGGCTTGTACTTTCCAAAATCCGTTCCGTATAGCCATGTAATTCATTAGAGAGAGGGGCGGCATATAATAAAGTAGCGTATCCCTCAATAACGGATAATGGAGTTTTAAACTCATGAGATACATTTTGGACAAAATCAGTCTGAAGCATTTCCATAGAGTCTAACGAGGTTACCATTTTGTTAAAGTTATAGTTAATATTATGTATTTCCGGATCGGTATTATATTCCGGAAGATGAACCTTGAAATCCCCGGCACCGACTTTTTGTAAGGCACTGATTAATTGTTCGATGGGATTAAAAAAATGTTTGTAAGCAAGCAGTGTGATGGAAATTGAAGTAAACATTACAATCAGGGCAAAAATGATAAAAGCAAGCCGGGTGATCAGCGCATTGTCCGGAATTAGATCCTGTTTAAAAAATAAAAAAGTTAACAATGAGGTAATCAGGGAGGTAAGGATCACTATTGTCATCAAAACCTTTATAAAAGTAGACCATAATCTGGGTTTTTGCATTATTTGATCACCGCCTTATAGCCAAGGCCACGGACGGTTACAATTTCAAAATCAGGATTGTCTTGAAAACGTCGGCGCAGGCGGTTAATATGTACATCAATCGTTTGGATATCAGAATCACTGTCAGGCCCCCATATTTCATCCATAAGCTGGATTCTGGTAAAAATTTTATTCGGATAGGCCAATAATTTGTATAGCAGATGAAATTCTTTTTGCGGGAGCATAAAAGCCGTATCCTGATAAGTTACGGTTAAAGCATCGTGATCTAATACCGTATGGTTGATGCTCAATTTCTTGTCATTGACAATATGGGATCTGCGAAGCAATGCTTTTACCCGCAAGACCATTTCGTCTAAAATAACCGGTTTTGTCATATAATCATCAATGCCTAATGAAAAACCTTTACTTTTGGAAGAAAAATCGTCTTTCGCGGTAATCATTAAGACAGGAAGCATGGGATTGCTCTTGCGTAAAAGTTCGACAAATTCATAGCCATTCATAACAGGCATTAAAATATCCGTAATTATTAAATCAATATGTTCTTTTCCTAAAACCTCCCACGCTTCTTCTCCATTATGCGCCTGAATTACCTCGTACCCTTGTTGTCTTAAGATAATGCAGTAGAGCTGAGAGAGAGAGTAGTCATCTTCTATGATCAGAATTTTTAGCGTTAACATATAAAAACCTCCTGAAGTTTTCTTAATTATATACGATAATGATGAATTGTAAATGAACTACATATTAGAAAAAAAATAAAAATATAAATTTTTTATGACTTCATGTTGAGTTCATCTTGGGTTTATTGACAGTTCATCTAAATGTGGTACGATATCATCCGCTAGACTGAAGGAGGGGGGCTTTGTGCAAGCAGAACGATTGATAAGGGTAAAAAAGATAGAGTGAACTTAGTTCATATGCAGTTAAGTGTAAACTGAGGAAGGAGAATCGATGAAAAAAGGAATTATAATAGGTGGTATAGTAGTGATAGCTGCTTTATGTGTGGTAGTTTTGCCGAAAGTATTATCGAAAGAAACATTTACCGAGGCAGCAGTAGATCCGGTTGTAGAGGTAATCACTCCTCAGATGGGGGATATTTCCTTAATCACGGGTTTGGTCGGAAGCGTGGAGCCGGAAGACGTAGTATATGTATATCCAAAAGCGGCAGGTGAAGTAAAAGAAGTAAAAATAAATACCGGAGATTCGGTAGCGGCCGGACAGCTGCTGTGCTTAATTGATACAAAAATGGTAGAAAGCGCCAAGAGCACATTGGACTCCGCAGCGCTGATGCTTTCGCAGGCGACGGAAGAACTGGCGCGACAGGAAATTTTGTATACAGGTAATGTTATTTCCGAACAGGCCTACAAGAATTATCAGGATAATGTGAAATCGGCACAAATTTCATATGATAGCGCCAAATTAAATTACAATAACCAGGTATCTTACAGCCGGATCACAGCGCCAATTTCCGGGGTTGTGGAAACCTGTGATATCAAGACATTTGATAATGTTGCCCAGAGCAGCCTTGTTTGCGTGATTTCTGGTGAAGGGGCAAAAGTCGTTTCCTTTTCTGTGCCCGAACGGATTAAAAGAAATCTGGCGGACCAAGACACAATTACCGTAGAAAAGGATGGAGAACAGTATCAGGGGACGATTTATGAAGTGGGTTCGATGGTAGATCCTTCTACCGGTCTTTTCAGCGTGAAAGCAAGATTAGACGAAACTGCCGATGATTCGAAACTGCCTACCGGTTCTAAGGTCAAACTTTATGTTGTATCAGAAAGTGTCAGTAATGTTATAACAGTTCCCGTTGATTCTGTTTATTATGACGGCGGGTTGGCATATGTTTACACTTATGACAGAGAAATGGGGATTTTACATAAGGTATCGGTTGAGGTCGGATTGTACAATTCGAAAATTATTGAAATTATCAGCGGATTGAATGGCGATGAAGATGTTCTTACTACCTGGACGTCAGAGCTGCATGAAGGCTCTTCTGTCAGGCTGAAAGAAGAAATCAACGAAAAAACTGAAACGCAGGCACAGTAAAGGAGGATTATCATTATGAGTATCGTAACAAAATTTGTCCTCAAACGGCCGGTCACTACTGTCATGTGCGTTTTGTGCCTGTTTGTTTTCGGCTTCCAGTCCATTATGGGAGCAAAGGTAGAATTAACGCCGGAGATGGATATGTCAATGATGATCGTCTATACCATTTATCCCGGCGCCAGCCCGAAAGATGTCAATGAATTGGTGACAAAGCCGATTGAAGACAGAGTCAGTACGCTATCCGGACTGGATACCATAGCATCGTCTTCCGGTGAAAATATTTCGATAGTCATCCTCTCATATGATTATGGCACCAATATGGATCAATCCTATGATGATTTAAAAAAACAGTTGGATCTGGTTGCCGGTGATTTGCCTGATGATGCAGGAACGCCGACGGTATTTGAGTTAAATATTAATTCGATGGCAGATATTTCATTGGTTATTGATAATCCAACCAAGGAAGGCCTTTACAACTATGTCAACGATGATATCGTACCGGAGCTTGAAAAACTATCTTCTGTTGCCGAAGTCTCCATTACCGGCGGATCTAAAGATTATATCAAGGTTGAATTAGTAGAAGAAAAAATGAAACAATATGGAGTAACGATGGCTTCCATTGCCGGTGACATCAAGGCGGCCGATATTTCTTATCCGGCGGGAACCACGAAGGTAGGCAGCCAGGAGCTTTCCGTATCGACCAGGATGAATTTTGATGCGGAAGAAGTGCTGAAAGACATTCCCCTTACCACCAACAGCAATAATCTGATCTTTTTGGCGGATGTGGCAAATATTTATACAAGCTCGGATTCGGATGTTGGCATTGCCCGTTATAACGGCAACGATACGATTTCCGTTCAGATTTCCAGACAGCAAAGTTCAACCTCGATGGAGCTGTCATCACAAGTAAGCAAAGTCATAGATTCTTTAATGAAGGAAGATCCGAATTTAAATATTACCATGGTAAGTGACAATGCAGATTCCATTGTGTCTTCTCTGACATCGGTAATCCAGACGCTGGTTTTGGCAGTCATTATTTCCATGGTCATTATCTGGCTGTTTTTTGGCGACATCAAAGCTTCCCTGATTGTTGGAACCTCTATTCCCCTATCCATTTTGGTATCGGTCATCGCAATGAGCATCATGGGCTTATCCCTGAATGTTATTACCTTAAGCGCCCTTACCTTAGGGGTTGGTATGATGGTAGATAACTCCATTGTAGTTTTGGAAAGCTGCTTCAGGGTAACAGCGGATAGAAAAAATGGTTTGGTCAATTATATGAAGGATGCTTTAGAAGGAACTGGTATTGTGAGTTCTTCCGTAACCGGATCGACGGTAACAACGTGTGTCGTATTCATTCCCTTGGCATTGTTAAGCGGCATGTCCGGACAGATGCTTGGACCGTTGGGTTACACCATTGTCTTTTGTATGGTAGCGTCGCTGCTTTCTTCGATTGCCGTGGTACCGTTATGTTATATGACATACCGTCCAACCGAAAAAGAAAAAGCGCCATTGTCCAAACCCATAGTAAAACTGCAGAATACTTATCGCAGTGCAATGCGGGTCATTCTTCCCAAAAAGAAAACCGTAATGGCGGTTACCATTTTATTATTAGTGGGTTCTTTCCTGCTTGCTTCGCAACTGGATATGGAACTTATGGCTTCGGATGACCAGGGCGCGGTGTCCATCAGCGTCGAAACCAGACCGGGTCTGGAAACGGAAGAGATTGATAAAATATTAAAACAAATTGAGGAAATAATAACTCAGCATCCTGATTTGGAATCCTATATGACTACCAGCGGAAGCAGCGGAATCATGAGCAGCGGCGATGGAACCATTACCGCCTATCTGAAAGATGACAGAAAAATGGATACAGCGGATGTGGCCAAACAATG
>Ga0154000_1000186_pt1 | contig 17736 bp, 20 predicted proteins | sample TSNC084MetaG_FD_104674 | JGI IMG/M metagenome (GOLD analysis project Ga0154000, IMG submission 104674) | Attine ant fungus gardens microbial communities from North Carolina, USA - TSNC084 MetaG | ecosystem: Host-associated > Fungi > Mycelium > Unclassified | place: USA: North Carolina, Lumber... | reverse complement strand
TACTGATAATACTCATCAGAATAACGCTCAGGATTGCTCCTGTTGAGGTAACTGCAACCAAACCGAAACTGTCTTCTTCCGAAGAACGGCTGTCCCGCTTCAGAACCGAAACACCAGCCGAGATTGCCAGAACGAAAGGAACGGCAAGGGCACCGGTAGTAGCACCAGATGAATCAAAGGATATGGCCAGAAATTCTCCGGGAACAAAGATTGCCAGGAGCAAGATAATACCATATATCAAAAACAGCAGCCGGTTTAAAGGGAAATTATATACAATTCTAAGTAGTCCAACGACCAGCATAACAGCAATACCAAGGGACACAATAACAAGCAGGGCAGCGCTGGTAATGGCATTGTCAGTTACAGCAGCTACTTGCAGGGCCAGAATCTGAAGGTCAGGTTCCGCGATAGAGATAAAGAAGCCGAGTATCAAACCGGCGATAACGATAATCCATACGCGATTAAAATGAGAAAGAGAGCTGCCGATATGCCGCCCCAAAGGTGTAACACCAATGTCAATACCAAACAGGAAAATGGAAAGTCCCAGAATAACCAGAAAAGAACCGAATAAAAATCGAATCAGCATATCAAAGGGCAGGGGAGTTATCGTAAAGTGTAGGATAAGGACAATTACGGTTATCGGTGCGACGGCAAAAAAAACTTCTTTCACTTTTTCAAATAATACTCTCAAATATGACCACTCCCTAACTTTATTATGTATGTTGTAATGTGTAAACGAGTTATCTGATTCCAGTATAGCACAAAATACAGGAATCAAATAACCCTCAATTTAAATTCAATAGTAAGTTATCGCAGAAAAGCACAAAAAACAGCTATCGTAGAAAAGCAAAAAAGTCATAAAAAACAGTACAAAAAACTATTGAAGAAAAATACAGGGTGCATATTTTAAAAGTGCATGCTATGCAACTCAGATCTCATTCGGCGATAACCCATCTCGCTGGATAGTAACAATGCCCGTAAAACAGTTCAGCCGTGTGAATTTAAATAGTTAAAATAGTTCAACATTGGCAGGCAGCACCTCGTCTCACACAGCGGCTGGGTGTTGGTAGGTTGTAAGTTTTGTGTGAGTAGTCATTTGTCATAAGGTGAATAGCAATCAATGCACTTTTAAAATATGCACCCAAAAATACAAAAATGCTTGCAGACAATCCCGACATGTGATAAAATATATTTCGGTTACAAAAACCAGCCGGCGTGTCGGAATGGCAGACGAGGCAGACTCAAAATCAACTTTGTTGATTCGTCAGCCTGTGTAAGAAACCCTAGTATTTATGGGGCTTTAGAAAATTTAATACTTAGCTTTGTTTTCAATATCCCTCCTGCATATCCCTCCAAGTTCTGGTGTGATAATCAAGGGCTTCGGGATTTGAAATATAAGCCGCTGTGGCGGAATTGGCAGACGCACTGCACTCAAAATGCAGCGGACAAAATCCGTGCCGGTTCGAGTCCGGCCAGCGGCACCAACAATAACAGCTCTTTAGCTTTGCTTTAGAGCTTTTTTTAATGCCGCTAGCAACTCTATTGCCTTGCCACTTTTCGGCTGGTTATCTGTGGTTGTTCTGGAAATACATTTATAATGGCGTTTGCTGATGAAACCTTACTACTGTAATCCAGATGAGTATAAATATTTGATGTTGTTGAAATATCACTGTGTCCAAGTTCCATTCCTGTATACCTTTTAGGCTTACACCATTGGCATACAGTAAGCTCGCACAACTATGCCCGTATAGTATAATAGAGACAAATCGGGAAACCGCGTAATATCAAGGGTTTGACGGTTTGTCTTATTCTTTTTCCAACCTTTTTTCGTGCAAAAAACGGCCTCAAATACTCCAGCCAAGAAAGGGGATGTCTCATTAGCGACAAAAATTTATATTTGCCAATAGCATTACTTCTTTCACATGGGGTATCGCTATTGGTGTAAGAAGAACGAGTAATCAACACGATTACCCGTTCTTTATTATTCTTTACTCATTATTTGCTTGTAATTGTTACCCCATTGCTCCATCGCGCCCATTATGGGCCGCATGGTTTCGCCCAATTCGCTGAGGCTGTACTCCACGCGGGGTGGCACTTCGGGGAATACGGTGCGGGTTAAGATGCCGTCCTGCTCCATGCTGCGCAAGCTGTCGGTCAAAACTTTTTGACTGATACCCTCCAAGCTTTTTCGCAATTCGCCAAACCGCTTTGGCCCGGTAAGTATATCCCGCAAAATAAGGAGCTTCCACTTATTACCGATGATGTCAACTGTCGTGGCAACCGGGCAGGCTGGCAAATCCTTTTTTGCAATCATCATTACCCCTCCATTACTTCATAATATGATACATCACAATCATCACAATGTTGCATTCGATATCAAGTATAATATACTGTCTCAAAAAGCGCAATCCTATCGCAAAATTTCTTTTTCTGCGGAAAGTCCACAACTATGCAAAAGTCACAAAAAGGTGACTAACCCAATAAAAAAGTGCGTACTTGTGGAGACGGAAAAAGCCGTGTATAATAAGTACTGAAAGATGAATAACCATGAGCGAGGGATTGCGATGCTTGAATATAAAGACCGTTTGCAGAGAGCGACAGATGCTATTCAGGCAAAGGCTTTTGTCATATTTGGCTATCCGGCCACGAAACCACCACAGGCAAAACCCCGCAAGGAGAACCATATCAAGGTTGTGGAATAGCATAAATCTGGAGGTTAGAATATGAAAATAATGTTGATCAACGGAAGCCCAAACAAAGAGGGATGTACGTACACCGCCTTGCGTGAAGTGGAAACATCGCTGCAAAAGCATGGGATTGAAACTGAAATCATGTATCTTGGAAAACAGCCGGTGTCCGGGTGTATTGCTTGCGGAGCCTGTCAGAAAACTGGTCGATGTGCTGTAAATGATAAGGTGAACGAACTGCTGGAGCAATTACCGGACATCGACGGAATTGTAATCGGTTCACCTGTTCATTACGGTTCGGCCTCCGGTCAGATCACCTCGTTTCTTGACAGGGCGTTCTTTACCGGCGGTGGCAGATGGGCAAATAAGCTGGGCGCAGCGGTAGTATCTTGTCGCCGGGGTGGTGCGTCATCAACATTTGATCAGCTAAACAAATATTTCACCATGAACAGCATGCCGGTGGTTGCTTCCCAATACTGGAATCAGGTGCATGGATTCATGCCTGATGATGTACGGCAGGATTTAGAAGGCCTGCAGACAATGCGGACGTTGGCAAACAATATGGCATGGTTGTTGAAATCCATTGATGCGGGCCGCAAAACAGGCGTTCCATTACCTGAAATAGAGGAAACGATATTTACAAATTTCATTCGATAAAAATATAAATGGAGGACAATACTGCTCATATTGTTCTCCATTTTAGCCCTTGTCGCTTTCTGCACACATGGCGACAGCGAATTTTCCAATACGAGCAACAGCATTAAAAGCGCATCCCCCCACTGCCACACACCCTTATCCTCCCCACCACATACCGTTTCACATACTCTCTCCCCACCGCATTATATTTCTTCGGATCAATCGTATCCGGCGCTGTTTTCAACACTTCACTGACCCCCGCCGTAAAGGCAATACGAAGATCTGTCGCATAATTCACTTTACATATCCCTCTTCTGATACATTCTCGCACAACTTCATCCGGAACACCAGAAGTCCCATGCAGCACCAACGGAATTGATACTGCTTTCCGAATTTCACTCAGCCGTTCCATATCTAAGTTAGGAACACCTTGATAAACGCCATGAGCTGTACCGATAGCGATGGCCAATGAATCAACCCCTGTCACCCTTACAAATTCTGACGCTTCCAAAGGATCTGTATAAATATCCCCTTCACCGCCATCCAGGCCATCTTCTTTCCCACCGATTTTCCCCAGTTCCGCCTCTACCGGCACCCCGGCCGGATGGCAGGCATCCGCCACCGCTTTACTGACAGCAATGTTCTCCTCCAGACTTCCATGGGATCCGTCAATCATAATTGAGGTATACCCAGCCCGAAACGCCCTCATCGCCAATGCAAAACTGTCACCATGGTCCAAATGGAGAGCCACCGGTACGCTTGCTTTCCGAGCCGCAACTTTTGCATTTGCGTAGAAATAGTCCAGGTCAGCGTATTTTACCGTCGAAGGTGTCGTCTGCAAGATAACCGGCGACTGTAACTCTTCGGCCGCCGCAACTACCGCCTGTACCATTTCCATGTTCTCCACATTAAATGCTCCGATGGCATAATGAGCTGCCTGGGCTTCCAACAGCATCTGTTTTGTTGTTACTAATGGCATGCTCTCTCCTCTTTTCTATAACTTCTCAACGATCACCTTTTCAAGAATCGCTTCATACTGACTTTGCTCAAAATACCCCGTGCTGGGAGACAGTGCATTTGCGGCAGCTATTGCCACCGCAAATCGAAGTGCCTGTCGTGATTCATAGCCGCGTTTCAATGCAACGGCAAAGGCACCCACCATAGAATCCCCGCAGCCGACCGTGTTAACCACGTCGATCTTTGGCGGCCGTCCCAGATAAATTCCATCATCGCATACGAAAAGCGCACCTTCCCCGCCCAAAGAAATAACTACATAAGGAATTCCCATTTCATAGATTTTTTTTGCACAATCAATCACATCACTAAGGCCCGCTATCCTGACACCAAACAACATCCCGATTTCGTCCCGGTTTGGCTTTACCATGGTCGGTCTGGCTTTCAGCCCGCTTTCCAGCAGTTTACCACTTGTATCCAGAATGACAGATTTTCCTTCCTCCTTCGCCTGACTGATTAAGTTCTGATATAAGTCAGGCGAAAGCCCTTTGGGGATACTTCCGGAGATAGTTATCACTTCACTATCCCCAATAATCTGCTTAAAACTTTTTAAAAACTCCCCTTCCTCTGCTTCCGTAACTTCACATCCCGGCTCCAGATATTCTGTAGAACCATACTTTTTGTCCAGGATATTAATACAGCTTCTGGTCTCACCCTGAATATGGATAAAATGGTGATTGATGCCATCTTTTGTTAACAGTGCTTCCAGATAAGCGCCATTGTATCCGCCTGCGAATCCCGTGGCCTTCACTTCTTCACCGCACAATGTTATGATTCTTGCCACATTAAGCCCCTTTCCTCCGGCAGTATTCCGGCAGGAGGAAACGCGCATAACCTCGCCATTTTGAATGATTCCGTCCATATAATAGGCCTTATCAATCGAAGTATTTAATGTAACTGTTGTTATCATTTCTCCACCTCAGCTTACGGAACTGCTCTCTATGTCAAGGTAATAAATGGATCCAAACCTGCCGGTGCATCCGGATTATTCCCCAGCATCATAGACTTTTCATATGCCGCCATTTGCAAAACAAATATAAACGGAATTCCCATGGCACCAAAATCTTCAATTTCGCCAATGAAGATATGCCGATCAGCATCATAAAGGTTATCTTTTTGGGTAGAAACAGTTATTACGATGCCCCCCAGTTTCTTAAGGTCTTTTATCAAATCTCCCTGAAGCTTCGTTTCTACAGGACTTAACAATACGACGGTAAGGGTTTTATCGTCATTTATTACGATGGGTCCGTGGCGATAGTCCAGAAGATGGAAGCATTTTCCCGGCAGCATGGCAATTTCGGTAAAGGCCAGCGCCCCCTCTTCCGCAAGTCCGCCGACAGGTCCGTCAGCCAACACAACAACATTGTCCCAATCCTTTTCGGCCAAAGACTTTAGAACGGGCTGGTATTCTTTTTTAAATGTTTCATTCATGCTGATTGCCTTTTTAACCGAAGCAATGGCATCCTCATCGCCTTTGTAAACCGCCGCTAATAAAAGCATGGCGGTATAAAGATTGGTAACCGACCTGGTCTGACAAACGCTCTGATCAAAACACCAGTCCATCGTCAAATTCAAGTCACTATACTGCATCATATGGTTATCTTCTTTTAAGCAGATCGATATAATGGGATTGCCGTATTTTTCTTTGATCAGCTTTGCACTTCTTATAATTTCAGAAGTCTGTCCTGAACGTGACAAGGTAACCACAATCGCCTCTTTCACGGTTTCTTCGTAAAACCCATGGTGGATGAGATAGTCTCCTCCGGCAATCGCACTGGCTGAAGTATTCTTACACGCAGAAAACAATGTTTCCCCGGATTTACATAGCATATAACTGGATCCACATCCTAAAAAGATAAACTTTTTAAAAGGATACTGAATAAAAAACGCTTCTATCTCCTCTCTTTGCAACATAACATAATCAAATGTTTTCTCCAGCGCAATGTGCTGACTCATAATTTCCTGCTCTGTTATATACATAAGCACTCCTTCTAAATTCCCTCATCAGATTCTATCTCTTTGTTATGATCTGCCGACTGATAAATGAATTGTTTGATATTGTCTTTCCCACTATCTGTAACTTGTTTTGCCAACTCCGCCAAAGACAAATGATTGCGTCCAAATACAGCGGTTATAAGCATAGGAAGATTACAGCCTGCCAGCACTTCTATGCGAAACTCTTTCAACTCCGTTTTTAAAATGACGGATGTATTATATGGAGTTCCACCCTGCAAATCCGTCAAAATCAAAATTTCCGTGCCCAGGCGGGGTATCATTTCCAACATGCGTTTTTTCAATAGATCCGTACTGTCTTCCTCCGTAAAATCAACCCCGATCACATGTTCCGGTTCACTGACAATCATTTTTAACGAAGATAGAATACCGCTGGCAAAATTTCCATGCCCTGTTATAAGAATGCCGATCATTTTCATCATAAGATACCGAAAAATGACAGTACAATCGCCATAACAAACGTGGAGATAATCAGTACTACCGGGCTTATTTTTCTATTTCGCAGCAAATAGTACATTAAAAATACATATCCAAAGGATAAAATGTTAGGAAAAATCATATCAAAGAAATCGGTCTGCAAGGATACTGTCTTTGCTTCATTTACATAAATTTCAGTAGCCAGATTGATATTGACATAAGCACCAATCAATCCGCCAATTACGGTACATCCAAGCACAGTAGCTGCTTTCGAGACAACCGTTGACGCATCCTTAATAGTGACGACGGCTTTCGTTCCAAGATTATATCCTAAATGTGTCAAAAAATATCTCATGAAAAAGACGCCAAGATAGACCAGGAAGAATAAAATTGGTCCCACAATACTTCCGCTGATAGCCAGAGAAGCACAAATACCGGCCATAATCGGCAGCAGCGTAAACCAAAAGATAGCATCCCCGATACCTGCCAGCGGTGCGAACAAAGCCACCTTTAAACCTTTGATGGTCGCCCTGTTTTCTTTTGCCTCTTCCATGGAAATTAAGAGTCCCATCAGGAACCCAACTAAATTGGGATGGGTATTAATAAACTCCAGATTATCTACCATGGCATCCGACAACCCTTTTTTGTCATCTTGATATATTTTCTTCAAGGCCGGAAGCTGAGCAACCAAAAACCCACCAGACTGCATTCTTTCATAATTGAAACTGGCCTGGAGAAAGGTACTGAAAAATGCTAATTTTGTAATATCTTTTTTATCTAAAACCTTATTCGTATCGTTAGATGCCATCTTCTTCATCCTCCTCTATCGCTTCGATTTTCAATTTACTTATCATGTCCGCTTTATCTTTATCCAGATTGTATACAAACAAAGCAAGTGCCAGTCCGACAACTGCAATCGGTAACACATTAGAATAAGACAGGAAACAAGAAATAGTGAATCCAATGAGTAAGAAAGGCATAAATTCTCTTTTCAGCATTGCCTTTAACAACATTGCAAATCCTACGGCCGGAAGTATTCCTCCTGCAACCTCAAAACCATGTGTCAGCCAGGAAGGCATCGCATCAACCAAAGACCGCATGGCATTTTGTGCCACATAGGTACTCAGGAATACAATGACTCCATACAAAACAGCAATAAGAACGGTACAGATCACATTGATCTTAACAATTGTATTGGTATCTCCCGCTTCTGCTGCCTGGTCGGCACCTTTCATAAACAGCGAAAAACTGGAATAGCAAAACAGTATAATATACTGCATCAGAAAACTAAATGGCAGGGCCAGGGCCATCGAAGCTGCCGCATCACTCCCGGTGGAATAAGCAAGTACCGTCGTCATAACTCCCGCAAGGACCGGATTAGGCGGCTGGGTTCCGCCTGCCGGCGTCAGTCCGGCAAATGCCAGCTCCGTAATTCCGCCGGTCAGCAGTCCGAGCTGCACATCACCCAGAATCAGGCCGGTTAATGTACATACGATGATAGGTCTAAATACAAAAAATGCTTCCAGCCAAAAATCAATACCCAAAACGATCGCCATAAGTGCCAGGCATATTCCCTGAAAAAATGTAATCTGCATAAATATTCCCCCTTCTACTTGATTGCTTCTTTGGCATCTCCCGGTACATCCTGGATGTAAATATTGACACCCGCCTGTTTGATCGCATACAGATCCTCCATATCCTTATCATCCACGTATACCTTTTTCGACAATTGCCGTTTCCCTTTTGAAAAATGCATATTTCCCACATTTACTTCTTTGATGGGCACTCCATTCTCAAGCAAAGTGCGTACATCCGCCGGGGTTCTGCAGATAATAAATATTTTTTGCTTTGCTGAGGCTTTGTGAATAATATCAATGGTCTTTTGCAAAGTAAAAAAACGAACCCCTACCCCGGCAGACTCGGCGGTAACCTGCATCAGCTGCTGCATCAGTTCATTGCCTGCCGTCTCATCATCTGCGACTAAAAGCAAATTAGCCCCCAAGGTCATGGTCCAGGTAATTCCCACCTGGCCATGGATCAATCGGTTATCAATTCTGGTTAATAGAATATTTGGTTCCCCCATAGACACTCCTTTCTTCCCCATAAGTTTTTGTGCAATTTATGCATTTATCATCTTCATTTTATAAGATTGTTAGTGAAAATTCAACTATTCTGGCAATTACCGCCCAATTTGTGCTCTGGTCACATTGTGAAATACTGACAACTGGTACCTGTGGTCCGTTTTTGTTGCATTCCATTGATTTTTCTTATATAATAAAGCTATTCTTAGGTTAGGGGGAAATCGATTATGCCAAATGAAGCACTATATGTAAGAGTCTGCCAACAAATTTTTGATTCCATTATTATGTCTTCAGAATACGCAGAAAATTCGCCGCTGCCATCGGAACGGTTCCTTTGTGAAAAATATCATGTAAGCCGCTCCACCGTCAGACAAGCACTTGAAAAATTACAGGACGACGGCTATATTTACACCATCAGGGGAAACGGTTCTTTTATAAAACCGCAGGTTTTTGAACAGAATCTCACCACCTTTTATTCTTTCACTGACGAATTAAAAAACAGCAATGTGATTATTCAAAATGAAATAATGGAATATGAACTCATCCAGCTGGACATGGTCTTGGCCTCCCGGTTAGGACATGACAAAAAATCCTATTTCCACAAATTGATCCGCCTTCGCTCGGCAAAAGATTATCCTTTAATGGTAGAAACCACCTATCTTCCCAAATCGCGTTTTCATAAAATTGATACGAGTTATCTGATGAATCATGGATCCTTGTATTCCTATTTGCGTGAGAAATATGACTTTCACGCCGAACGAGCGGTTGAAACATTTCGCCCCATACTGCCTAATGCAAATGAGAAAGAATTACTGCAGATTTCATCTAATATGCCCTGTATTTTACTGGAGCGGTTTAGTTATGAAGAGGGAATGATCAATGAGTATACCCAATCTACCGTACGGGGAGATAAATATATTTTTAAAGTCGATTTGAAAAATCCACATTCCAGGTGACTCTTGGATGGATTGCATTTACAAAAAGCATCCCTTGCGAATTGCTGTCTCGCAGGGGATGTTTTTTCTTTATAACCAGATTTACCTTATCAACCAAATCCAAACAGATCTCTGAAATTGACTATTGTTTTACAGTTAAATATATTATATAATGTACCCGACATCTTGCACGATACATGATACATAATACATCACAAGAAAGGGGTTACCATTATGAAACAATCCATAAGTATGGATACCAGAACGCTTTTGAAGATACTTTTTAGTTTTACAGTCATGGGCATATTCTCAATCCTGCCTCCAGTTGAACCTTTGACAGAAATGGGCATGGATGTACTTGGTTTTTTCATCGGAACGGTGTTATTGCTGTCTCTGGTTGATACCACCTGGCCGGCAATTTTATGTTTGCCACTTTTTTCTCTGACCGGAGTTATGACTTTAAATGAAACGATCATCGCATCATTGGGAAACTGGATCACCATGTTTGTAATCATGAGCTTTGCACTTACTCATGCCTTGAATTCTGCCGGTGTTACGGCCCGTTTAACCGCATACTATATGAGCAGAAAATTTGTCAGCAAGGATCCGTGGACCTTTACCTTCGCACTCATCACCCTGGGAATGATCATCGGTTTATTTCTTGATCCAGTACCAACAGTTGCCTTTTTTATGATGTTTTCAAACAAAATCTTTCGTGAGCTTGGCTACAAGACAACAGACCGTTATCCTCATATGGTAACCATGGCACTGGCCTTTGCAATTAATATTGCCGGCGGCATGACGCCAATTTCCCACCCGCTTGCGATTTTGGGGATGGGAATTTATCAGCAGGCAACCGGAAACAGCATTAATTTGTTTACGTATATGGCATATGCAGTACCGGTAGGGATTCTGATTTATATTGGTATGCTGATTGTTCTGCGTCTCTTCTTTAAGCCAGACATGAAGAACTTTGAGAATTTTGATGTGAATAAAGTCTTAAGCGAAGTAAAACCAATGGATTTACGCGAAAAAATTACAATTGGTGTATTTCTTGGCACGGTAATTATGTGGGTTCTTCCTGGATTACTCTCCATGATTTCACCTGATTTGCCTTTGATTGCAATTCTGATACGATATAGCGCTACCTTCTGGGCTATTATTGCGGTTGTCTTATTAGCCATTATACAAGTAGATCATAAACCTGTCTTAAGTTTGAAGGAGACCTTCTCCCAGGGCATGAACTGGGGAACCATTTTCCTTGCTGCCGCTGCCGTGCTGCTTGGATCCGCAGTAACCAATGAGGCGGTTGGGCTGAGTGCCTTTATTATTGAAAAAATTGGACCTGTTGCGGAACAGCTTCCGACTATGGCACTTGTTCTCTTCCTCGTGGCTGTAGCCAGCGTTATGACTAATTTTACTTCCAATGTTACAACTGTCGTATTGATGACCGGAGTAAGTACTTCCATTGCTTTAGGATCCGGCGGTACTCTGGATCCCTTTGCAATAGCGCTTACCATTACTATGGTTTCTGCTTTGGCCTATATGGTTCCTGCATCTTTTGCATCGATCGGAGTTCTATATGGGGAAGAATACAGTGACGGTGGAACGATCTTTAAATATGGTGCCATTACGGTTATCATCACTACCTTGATTGCAAGCTTTTTAGGCTATCCACTGGCCCTGCTGATTCGTTAGCTTTGGCATTTGGATATTACAAGGCCGGGCTTTTTAGGTAAAAGCCCGGCCACATTAACTACTTTTCAGGTAAAAACACTCAAGAAACTGGGAATCAACTCACCTTCATAATAAAACAATCCCCGGCCCAGCTGCTCCACATCCCAAACCCGCTGTGGATTGTCCGGATATGCGGTATATCCGCCTGCATAAACTTCATTACGGTTGCCTGACGGATCCCAGAAATAAATGGTATGCCCTCTTGTTATCGCATGTCTGGTCGGTCCCACGTCTCTCTTCACATGATTGACCGCCATATGATCCGCCGCATTGCCAACATCGTGCCAATCCTGAAGGAAGAACGCCAGATGATGAATTTTCCCGGGCTGGTCAAACTCGACAAAGGCCAGGTCATGAGGTTTGTTAGAACCGGTAATCCAGGTCGCCACCCGCTTGCCGTCAGGGGTGTTACAAACCTCCGGCACAAACATTCCTAATACCTCCACGCAGAAACGCGCCGCTTCTAAAATATTGGGTCCATACAACAGCATGTGATCAAACCGCTGGCAGCGCATTCCTCTGGGCGGCGTTGTCCAGATATTAGGATTTAATATTTCCGGATGCTGGCTGGCCTGTTTTACATCCGCATATAATTCCAGGCGATGCCCGGTACAAAGCCTGAATCCGATCCTTCTGCCAAACCCCGGCTGATTGCTCTCTGGCAATACATGATCAACCTTATAGCCAAATGCTTCAATCTTTTTTTCCAGACAGTCCAGGGTTGCATCCGAATCCACCTTCAATGCCGCATAGTCAAAACCCGCCTCATCTGCCTGCCTTAACACCAGCGAATGATGATCAAATTCATCATAGCCCTTTAAGCATACCCTGCCGTCCTCCGTACGGCAAACCTCATTCAGTCCCAAAACATCGGTATAATGCTTTACTGTTTTGTCTAAATCCAATACCTTCATTTGAATCAATCCTGGTCTGATTACTCCATTTAAACCCATAATTACCCTCCTTATATTCGTGCTGTAATTACCAGATCACTTCTGGGAACGATACAGCAAATTAATACCACATGTTCTTCAAGATCAGAAATATGTACACAGCTCATCTTTTGTACGGCTTCATAATCTCCGCTCAATACCTTCATTTTACAAACACCACAGCCGCCGCCAAAGCAGCCATGTAAAACCGGCCCCACACCGGAGCGCTTCATTGCTTCTAACACCCGGGTGTCTTCTCCACATGAAAATTCTTTATTCGTCTCCAGTACCCGAACGCGATATATCTTTTCCAACGGACATTCCCCCTCTGCCTGCTTTATTTTGACGCAAGCTGGTATGCAACATCTACAATCATATCTTCCTGTCCGCCAACCATTTTACGCTTCCCCAGTTCCACCATAATATCTCTCGGTTCCAACCGATACTTTTCCGCCGCATGGTACACATGAAGCAAAAAGCTGGAATAAACTCCGGTATATCCTAACATCAGAGAACCCGAATCGACTACCTGCGGGCGCAGCATCATTGGCCGGACCAGTTGATCCGCCGTATCCATCAAGCGGTAAAAATCAAGTCCTGTTTCATACCCATTCCGCTTCAGAACACCTGCTAAAACTTCGATCTGTGTATTTCCCGCACCGGCGCCCAGGCCGCACAAAGTCGCATCAACATAAGATGCTCCGGCCTGTACCGCTATCAGAGAATTGGCAACCGCCATTCCCAGATTGTTATGGGCATGAAACCCTACCGGAATCTGCACGGCATTTTTTACTGCTTCGATCCTAAGCTTTACATCCTCCGGCATCAGATAGCCGGCCGAATCTGCCAGATTAATATAATCTGCCCCATAGCTTTCCATTTTTTTTGCTTCTTCGGCAATCATCTCCGGAGATGCCATGTGTGTCATCATCAAAAATCCAACGGCCATCATATTCAGCTCTTTTGCCGCTTTCATATGCTGGGCACTTACATCCCCTTCGGTAACATGAGTCGCAACACGCACGGCCTGTGCCCCACAGTCACGGGCTCTCTTTAAATCTTCGATGGTTCCGATCCCGGGAAGCAATAATACTGTCAGCTTTCCATTTTTAATTACCTTCCCGGCGGCCTGTAACAGTTCAAATTCATCAACCGCTGAAAATCCATAAGTATAACTGGAACCGCCAAGCCCGTCCCCATGACTTAATTCAATCAGCGGTACATGGCTTTCATCCAGGGCTCTGGCGATGGAAGTAACCTGCTCCACGGTATAACTATGCTTTAATGCGTGGCTCCCATCTCTCATCGTAGTGTCTACCACAAAAATCTTCTGATCCAATCAGGTCCCTCCTTTCCATAGGCGCTGTGCGATTCTTTCACCGGCGGTAACCGCGGCGGCATTGATAATATCCAGATTTCCCGAATACGCCGGCAGGAAATCACCCTGCCCCTGTACCTGCACAATGGTTGTTACTTTATCGCCCTCTAAAATCGGCGGAACTCTAAGCTGATAGCCCGGAACATATTCTGCTAATCCGGCAAGGATCTGGTCAATGGACGCCCTGATTGCTTCTATTGTTACATCTTTTTTCTTAATTTTTACCATAACCGTGTTTGTCATCATCAGCGGCGGTTCTGCCGGATTAAGTACGATAATTGCCTTTCCTTTATCCGCCCCGCCTACGCTTTCGATGGCCTTTGAAGTTGTTTCGGTAAATTCATCCATATTGGCCCTTGTTCCCGGTCCGGCACTCTTTGCCGAAATGCATGCTACGATTTCTGCATATTCCGCACCCGCGACCCGTTCAATGGCATGAACGATCGGAATGGTAGCCTGACCGCCGCAGGTAACCATATTGATATCCGGTTCCGCCAAAAGCTTATCCAGATTCACACTTGGTACACAGTAAGGACCAACCGCCGCCGGGGTCAAATCGATGGAAATCTTTCCTGCCGCCTTTAATAACGGTGCATTATGGCAGTGGGCGGCGGCGCTGGTTGCTTCAAAAACGATCTTGATATCCTCTCTTTTTAAAACGGCATCAACACCTTCTATGGAAACCGGAATGCCCAGAGAGGCGGCCCTTTTAATCCCCTCTGACTCTGCAATCCCGGTCATAAGGCCCATTTCCAGATAAGGACTCCTAAATATTTTATACATTAAATCAGTGCCGATATTTCCAGGTCCGATGACTGCTGCCCTGATTTTTTTCACTGGCAAAACCTCCTTTAGCTCATTAAACGAATTTGGCACTCACCCTCCCCAAGGTAGAAAAATCGACTTCAAACAAATCGCCCCTGGCAGCTTCCGGTGCTGCTGAAAATGCACCTGATAAGATCACCTCGCCTTTCTTTAATACAACGCCATAATCATGTAAGCGATTTGCCAGCCAGGCCACCGCATTACAGGGATTTCCTAAAACCGCCGCCCCATCTCCTTCTTTTATCAGCTCTCCATTTTTATATAATCTCATGGTTTCTTTCGATAAATCAATTTCCGAGACCGAAACGCTCTTGTCCCCCAGCACATAACAACCGGAAGATGCATTATCAGAAATCGTGTCGATCAGCTTGATCTTCCAGTCAGCTATGCGGCTATCCACAATCTCAAATGCTCCAACAACATAATCCGTAGCCTGCACCACGTCCTCCGGAGTAACCTTCCCGCCGGTCAAATCCGCCTTTAAAACAAATGCAATCTCCGCTTCAATCTTCGGCTGCAGAAAATGATCCGTTTTTACCTCACCGTTCTGACAATCCATTGACGCAAACAAATGGCCATAATCCGGTTCATTCACCCCCAGTTGTTTCTGAATCCCGGGGGATGTCAGGCCAATTTTCTTTCCTGATATGATCTGACCTTCCTTTACCACCCGCGAAACGTTGCAAAGCTGGATCCGATAGGCGTCATCAACGGTTAAATCTGCATCCGTTTCGGTTAACGGCGGGATTGCTTTTCTCGTTTTTTGCGAATGATACAGAAGACCTGCATAGGTTTCTAACTTTTTTTGTTCCACAATATCCCTCCTGCTTATATGCTGATAAATCCATCTACCAGTGCGGCAAACTCCCGTGTTTTTTCAATCTGCGTCCAATGCCCGCATTTTCCAAATACATGAAGCTGCGCATTTTCGATTAGTTCGATTAATTTCATCGACGTTTCAAGGGGAATCACCCGATCCTCCCGGCCATGAACAATCAATGTTTCATGAGGGATCGAACGGATATAGACTTCATTGCTTGCCATCCCTTCCACGCCATTTTGCCGGGGGGCGGGAAACATGGCCGAAAAGCTCTCCTGGAATCCCGGCTGCATACTGGACTCATAACGTAATCTTGCCAGATCATCATTTGCAATCGTCCGGTCATATGCGAAAATATCCAGCAATTCTCTCATGTTTTCAAAAGATGGCGTATATCCCCAAACCCGGTCAAGCCCGTAGGTCAGCGGGAATGTTACGCCCATGCTTCCCATCAGAACCAGTTTTTTAATTCTCTCCGGATATTTAACTGCCATCGCCAGTGCCAGTGCACCGCCAAAAGAATTTCCCACCATATTGGCTTTTTCAATGCCTAAGGCATCCATAAACTGAACGGTTTGCTCCACCCATACATTCATGCCATATACGATCTCCGCCGGCCTGTCGGTATAGCCAAATCCAACCATATCCGGGGCCAGGATCCGATACTTCTCTGATAAGATGGGAAATAGCTTGTTCCAGTTTGCCCATGCGGATACTCCGGGACCGGAGCCATGAATCATAATAATCGGTTCTCCGCTTCCCACATCATGATAATTGGTGTTATAGGTTCCTGTTTTAACTGAATTTGCAATTTCTGGTCTTTTACTCATACCTGTTCCTCCTGCTTTCACTATTTTTATTTTTGATACCCTCGATAACCCAGATCATAAGAAATATTTTTAGCAGCATCTTTTAATCCGGCAATAATATTATTTAAATGCTCTCCTCTTAAATTTCCGTAGAACCCGGAGATGCTGATTGCATAATTTACCTGATCATTTGCATCAAAAATCGGAACTGCCACACATCTTAAACCATCCATGATTTCCTGATCATCCATCGCATAACCTCTGGTGCGAATCAATTCCGCCTCTTTTAAGAAATCCGGGATGCTGACAATGGTGTTGGCTGTCATCGCCCTCATTCCCTTTTGCGTCAGGATCTTTATCATTTCGCTTTCTTCTTTTTTGTAAGCCAGCAGGACCTTCCCCAGCCCGCTGCAGTGCATCGGCAGCCTTATCCCTATTTCGGAAACAATACGCATCATCCGGTTGGAGTCAAGTTTGTCAAGATAAAGAACCTCGCCTTTATCCTCCATAGCCAGCTGAACCATTTCTCCCAGATTATTATTTAATTTCCGAAGATACGGTTTTGCGATTTCGGCGATATCCCATGACCGCATTACAATGTTGCCTAGCTCAAAAAGGCGGATACCAAGACGGTAATCTCCGGTCTCCTCTGACTGTTCTACCATATGGTAAGCCAGAAGTGTTTTAATCAGGCCATGAACCGTACTTTTTGGCCATCCGGCTTTTTTTGACAATTCTGTTAAGGACAAATCCCTCTTTTCCTGAGCCAATAACTCAATTAACGTTAAAGCTCTTGCCACTGATTGTACATGGGAATCTTTATATACCTTTTGATTTTTACTTTCCATAATCAATCCCCCTAAGCGCTTAGTAATTATGTACATTATTTATTTTTCCAACATATGTTTTCTGTATCTATCATATCATAGCATTTTTTTCAGTTCAACCATGTGGTACGGAATAATCGGAAGTTCGTTCCCACATACCGAACATTACAAAAAATCTCCGCCAACTTTTTTAGTTTGGCGGAGATCTCTTGATCTTACATTCAATTGTCGATATAGGGAACACATTTTTTACACATGGAGCACTCTACTTTTTCGCTGTCATTCATTTCTAATCCCCACTGCCGTAATTTCGTAAAAACCGTAAATATACTTAATCCTTTTTCACTTAAAGAATACTCGACCCGTGGTGGCACTTCCGGAAAAACCTCTCTGACAATGAGGCCATCATTCTCCATTTCCCGTAAATGCTGAATCAGGACCTTAGAGCTTATTTCCGGTACATGCGTTCTAATTGCACCGTAACGCAGCGGATCCTGCGATAACGCTTTTAGAATTAAAATTTTCCACTTTCCATTGATCAGGGAAAGGGTATATTCAATTGGACATTTTTTATTCATGAAAATCCCCCAGATACACAATACTTTCCTTTTGGTAAGCTATGTTA
>Ga0154000_1000185_pt1 | contig 17773 bp, 26 predicted proteins | sample TSNC084MetaG_FD_104674 | JGI IMG/M metagenome (GOLD analysis project Ga0154000, IMG submission 104674) | Attine ant fungus gardens microbial communities from North Carolina, USA - TSNC084 MetaG | ecosystem: Host-associated > Fungi > Mycelium > Unclassified | place: USA: North Carolina, Lumber... | reverse complement strand
CGGAGTCGCCCATCTCCGGAACGACCATCGCGGCAGGACGACTCACGAGTTACGGCAGATAGTACGCTACTATCTGCCGTAAATCCTTAGCGCCGGATTTCGAGAATCTGCTCCCCGACCCCCATAAACAAATAGTACACCCATAAGGGGGGAGGGTCAACCCGTAAGGGGGTACAGTGTTGGGCATGATTCATTACTTGTCTCTCGGGGAGTTCGCCGAGCGCGTCGACATAGCCTTCGACACGATGAAGAAGTACCGCAAAGAAGGGCGACTACCGGGCGAGGACGGGGAAGTCGGGCGAAATCGCGGCTGGCTCCCGGAGACTGCCGACTACTGGCTCGACCATCGGGTGGGCGCCGGCGCTCGTACCGATCTGTACGACTACACCGATCCGGATCGACTACTGGCGGCCGAAAGCACGTGTGTTCACTACTTGTCGCTGGGCGAGTTCGCCGAGCGCGCCAACATATCGGTCAACACGATGAAGGGGTATCGCAAGGACGGTCGACTACCAGGCGAGGACGGGGAAGTCGGGCGAAATCGCGGCTGGCTCCCGGAGACTGCCGACGAATGGATCGCTGCCCTGGCGAGATGACACATCGCCAGGGCGCAGTGACGTGCGGCGCGCCCGGTGTTCGAGCCACGCCGCACATGGATGGTTCAGGCCGTGGCCTTGTCCTTGCCGAGCTGAGAGACCCGAGAGGGGGTGATGCCCAGCATGACGCCGATTTCGCGGACGGACAGACCGCGCTGCCGAAGGTCGTGAACGACTGCACGCGACTGGCGCGAGGCTTCGTCGACTGCTCGCTGAGCGGCTGCGTTGAGCTGTTTGACTTCCTCGATCTCGCGGCGTGCGGCCGGATCGAAGTCGTAGTCGAGGGTGACCTCGAACTCGGCTGCAGGAATGTCGGTGAGCAACTCTCCTGCGTCTGCGACCATCGCCGGGATTAGATCGAGACGCCGGGCCTGGGTGAACAGCCCGTCGACCTCGGGAACGTCCACCGACCACCAGTCTCCGGATCGGACTGCGTGTGCTGTGACCTTCATTTCTTCCCCTTCCGTGCCTCGGTCATCCCGAGCTGCTTGCGAATTGCCTTGGCGGTCAACTCGGGAATTTCCGAGTGCCGGGCGACAACGGTGCGCCGTCCCCCGACCACCACTTTGGTGTGATTTCCGCCCTCGGTCTCATCGATCTCGAGCCCCGCATCCTTGGCAAATGCTCGTATCTCCTTGAGAAGTTCCGTTCGCTTCGTCATAAGAATAAGTGTACCCCCCTACACAATTCAAGTAAAGGGGGGTACACACTTTTGTTTCTGCAGTTCAGAGGCATGTTTCACACAGTCATCGGCGTGCATATTCCGAAGCACCTCGCCAATAAGTGCCGTCGCCAGTCGAGGTTGACCCGACCGGCCGGATTGAGTGCCCAGCGTTCACTGGAGAGCAACCAATCCAGCGGGATCGCGCAGTCACATAGCGGATTTTCGCTGCACCTTCGGCCTTTGGCCTAGTCAATTCGTACTAGTGCAACCTTCGGGGGCATTTCTCCTCCACTCGAACGTGATCGAGGTCATCTTGTCGCAAATGTTCGGTTACCGCTTTTTGCGATACCGTCAGTTACATCAAAGTTGGTTGCGGCCGATGCAGCCTTCGCGTCACAGGAGGTTTTCATGTCCCGTTCACGTATGGCTGTAGCTGCGCTGTTGGTACCGGTCGCGGCCGGTGCTGTCGCTCTCCTCGGGGCGGGTGTCGCTTCTGCCGCTACGCCGTATTCCGGAGACGGTTATGTCGGTGTTCGGTTCGATCAGAACGAGACGCGTTTCCTCGCCGACACCAACGCCGCTGATTTCCTCAACTCCATCCCCGGCGAATACTGGGGCGTGTATTCCGGTGATGGCTCGATCTACAACAACGGGACCATCGTCCGCGCCACTATCGGCCAGCTGGTCGACGAGACCGCCAACCACCAAGGTCAGGTCTCGTTCAGCGTGAACAACCCCGCGATCTGGACGAGCACCGTCGACATCGTCCAGGAGTGGTGACCAGGTCCATTTTGTACGTGCAGGGCCGGTGAGCGCATTGCTCACCGGCCCTTTTCGTGCGTTCGGGATGCTCCAGGTCTAGATGGCCGGCGCTTCGGTGATGGCGTCTGCAGTGACGAGCATGTCGATTTCGACGCTGTTGGTTCCGCCGGCATCGGTGACGTACACGGTTACCCCGGCCAGCTTGTGCACTGCCGGTCATTGACCGGCAGAAATTTACTTCGGTGGGCTTCTGTTCATGGGTATCGATGACGAGAGGGATCCGGTTTGAGGCACATGACCTGTTCAGCGGGCTCTACCGCAACGACACGAAAACACCCCTCGACGCACAGGTGAGGAACGCTTTCGAGTAGGCGCTGGGGATCACGGCATCTGCGCTCGGGAACCCGCTAAAAAGGATGCCGGTTCGTGAAAAGCTGATCACAGGGTCGGGAACCTGTCGGTGAGTTGCTTGATCAGTCGGTGTACGCCGTGGAGTTCTTTTCGCAGGGTGATCGCATCGGTTCGAGCTATCGATGTCGTCGTCAGATTGTCGCTCACGCGGGCATGTCGTTCGAGACGGACCGCGGCTTCTATACGCGCGGTGAGGTCGTTGATCTCCGCGTTCAGCAGAGCCAGAAACACTCTTGCTTGCGCGATGTCGGAGTCTTCGTCGGTGGCCGGCACGCTCTTTACGAGGTGACCAAGGTGGAGAGTTTCTCTTTCGCCATACGTTCGACGAGCAGAGGAACGAAATCTCGTATCCGGTGTCCGGCGAAGTGAGCGTGGGCGGATTCCACCGCCCCGGCTACGGTCTCTTCCGACACCGAGGGGTACTTCGCGATCAGACGTGTACGCGTCTTATCGATCAGGCGGTCTTCCTCGTCGTTCGTCATCTGTCAATGATGCGCCCGGACCACCAGCAGGTCCACAGGAGAAACTCGCAGATCCGTCCGACAAACGAGCCGATCCTCTCGTCACGAACTGGATGCTGGCGGACTTACTGGCCGTCCGGCGTAAAAGGGGTCAGTCCAGGGCGGCGCACGCGATGCACCACGCTCTGCCGTCAACACCAATCGTTCGATGTTCCGGCGCAATACTGGCGGCCAGAATGCACTCAGTGTCGTCGTGATAGACATCGACCGCGCTGGTCTCTGTCGAATGAAACGCTGCAACCTTCATCACTACCTTGCTTCCCTGACCGTCCGGCAGGTGGAGGTCTCACGGGTAATCGTTTCACCACCACCGAGGTCTCACCATCCGAAGAGTCCGCGGTCACAGATCCAACAGATCCCGACGGGATCTCATATGGAACGCCGTCGGCCTCACCATGCACGAGGAAAACGGTGGAGCTGTTCATCCTGCACCGCCAGATTCATCACTGCCTCGTACGCCTCCGGCAGCGGTAACCGGCATGTTCCATCGACAGGAAACGCAACCCTGACAGCCTTTCCCTCGCTATCGACCAGCCACACCACAGGTCTGGGAATGCTCGAGGCCGTAGGGCACTCACCGAACCACGGCGATGAGAGTGACTCCCGCTTGAATTGCGCCACGACATGCACCATGTCCCCCGTTCTGGTTGTCTGCGAAAGGACTGCCTCGCTGAAATCGTCTGTGTATTCGAGGAATTGGCACACCACAACAGATGTTGGCTCAAAGTTGTCGGGAACAGTGCCCGCAGGAGGCAGAGGAGCCGACAACGGTTCCGGAGACTGCACCTCTCCAGGGACCGCTGCCGCGAGGACCTCGGGCGCCGCACACGTGGCGTGATCGACCACCACTCCCGGCGGTAACGCCGCGGGGGCGCGGCGCTCGTCGAGGACACGGAAGGCGGTCACTGCTCCAGCAGCGAGAACAACCACCAGCACAGCCAGCGCGAGCCCGGTACGAAATCGCCGCATACCCAAACACTAGGCCGCCACAGTGACCGGACACTGGGCACCTTCAAAACCCGCTCTGCACGAGCGTCGAGCTTCACAACTCTCGACGATCTCGTTGCCGCGTGTTGATCCCTGTACGCCGGCGCGGCGCAGTTCTAGAGTGGATTCCGTCGGATCACCTCTGGCGGTTCGGCACGGCACGTGGGTCTCCGCATCGCGAGCGGACGACGTTCGACACCCCCGACCCATCGCCTTCCCCGGTCGGGGGTTTAGCGGTCCGTGACAAGTGGTAACACCCTCGTCGCGGTGGTTTGATGTCGGGCGCACGCTCTGCCGCGCCGGCCCGCCTACCGGGTGTCATTCCCCGGGGGTGGGTCGCCAGAACTGCGCACTGTCAGATTGCAACGGTTCGGTGCGCACGGCTCACCGACAGTGCGCTCACAGTCCCGCTTTGTCGGTGAGCCCCAGGCCCTAGTGACAGCCCGCCATTCACGGCCGAAATGCATATGTACTCAGGGGACATTCACGCCGGCGTTTCGGTGATGGCGTCGGCGGTCACGAGCATGTCGATCTCTACGAGGTTGGTTCCGCCGGCGTCGGTGACGCGGACGGTAATTCCGGCCAACCATTGACCGTCGTGCATCCTTGCCCAAAATTTGAGAGCGCCGTCGAGGCATCCGGACATGTACAGCGCGGACGTTTTCACCCGCATACTCACATGATCGGCCCGTGACGCTCCCCCGCGCCCGAGTGGCAGCGCCCGACCGATGTCGACTTTCACCGGCCTCGCTGGCTCGAATGTCCTGATCACAGGGTGGTCCGGCCAGCGCTCGTTCCAATGATCGGTGTTGATCACAGTGCCTTCTTCAGCGGGGCAGGCTCGTGTGCGGTGGCGACGGTCGGTGCGATTGCTCGCCAGACCGACACCCCTGCCTCTTCGCGGATCTCCATCCGTCCTGTGCGTCGTTGAAATCCCTTGCCCAGGGCCGCGACGTCGAGCTGGACGGAAGTCACCCGCCCGCGCCCCGCAGTCAGGCCGCTGTACCCGGCAACCCTCGATTCGATCCGCAGATCCGGGCCGTCCCATTGCCCTTGAGTCACCACGAGAACATTGCCCTTGGACCTGGCTCTGGCGACGACTGCTCGCGCCCTCGACGGTGTGACGGCCGCGCCGGAAAGTCCGAGTATCACCAGGTCAATGCCGTCAAGCAGGATCGCCGCCACCTCGACCGCATTGTCCCGAGGATCGGGAACAAGTGCGATCCGTGACAAATCCGCGCCTTGTTCCGTGGCTGCAAGTAGCCCCAGAGTGGGCATTCCGATCACTGCTGCGTGTCCGCCGTGGGCGGTGACGGATGCAAGCAGCCCGATGAGGACGGAGTTCGTTCCGGAGACGCTGACGACGGTGCCTCGTGCGAGTCCTCCGCGTGGAAGTAGGTCACCGATCGGCGGCGGCACCGGAAGCATCCGGAGAGTCGATTGCGCCGTGGCCACGATCGGAGTCGGCTCACGCTCGTCGACCAGGCGGAGCATCACCGATGGTGTCGCTGGTTCGGTGCCGTCCGATCGCGCGGGTATCGAGGCCATCTTGCGGCGTAGCTGTTCGAGCTTTTCCGCCTTGGTCAGCACAGTTGTTGCTGATGAGTGGGGCTGCTGGCTCATCGTCGCCCCGCTTTCCTGGATCCGCGCACACTTTTCACACCCCAGAGTAGTCGAACACAAGTTCGATAAAAACCGTCGGAAGAATCTACACTTGAGCGATGGACGAGATTGCACAACCAGACCAGGTCCAGGCGTGGAGCCCGGCACCGGACAAGGGCCAAGCTGGCACGGTCATGCTCGAGGGTGGCCAGTGGGCGTATCGGTACAAGGACGGCGCGGAACCAATCATCATGAAGATGCCGGAGCGTCCAGCGCCGACATAAAGGTGCAGCAGCAATGAACACATGAATGTGCTTGATACGGAACTTCTTTGGTGAGCTGTCCTCACTTGCTGTTCATAGGTGACGTTAAGTGCACCAAAACGATTCGGTCGGGATTTCCGCGCCGGGAACCCCGGCGCACCAGGTGCAGGTGACGTCATGGGTGATGCGTCCTCGGATGCCTTCGGCTTCCTCGACGAGGATATGCAGCTCGGTTGCGCCGGCGAGAGCGAGCGCTTCGGTAGCCCAGCGCCACGCGCGCTGATCCTCAGCCGGCAACTGGGCGGCTTCACCGAGCAGTGCGGTGATGAGTTGGTGATCATTCACAGGAGGCCGCCTTCCGGGACCGCGAAAGAGAATCAGGTCGCCACAGTTGACCGATCTGCAAGGTTTTCTTGCAGGTCAGGACGTTAGCTTTCGCTTCGGTCTGGTCAGTGTGGCGACCTGGTGCTCGTCGCGATGCCAAGGATAGTTCGGGGGTCCGACATATTTTGGCAACTCGGCTGCTGCGGTTGTGGGGCCTGTGCTGCACGATGGTGTGGTCGTTGGCGGTTGTCGTGATGTGGGGGATTTTGTGAGCAAGGACCATTTCAGTGCCTCGGATCTGATTGCACTCGGTTATACGCCTGACCGGTTGACCTCGGTGTTTGGTGAGCCGGATTCATTTGACGGGGAACCGCTTTGGGACCGAGAAACTGTCGTTGCGATCGAGCGCGATGTCTTGGCCCCTGCTGTCCGGGTCCTGTGGGATGCATTCGCTCCGGAGTGGAATATCCGCATCCGAATGCAGGGCGCGGCGTTGCCGTTGGGGTGGCCGCAGATGGAACAAATGTTGGCGCGTGTGACGACGCGGGAGATCGCGGAACGCCAAGGGGCGCAAGCTTCCTGAGAAACTGGCGCGGCTGCGATACCAGTTCGCAATCATCTACTGTCGGCAGGCGCTGTTAACCTGCGCGCATGTGCGAGTTCGACTCGAGATGCCCCATTGGAAGTCATAGTCGCGGTGGCCGCTGTTCCTACAGTGGCCGTTCGCATCAGCGCCCGTCATCCAGTATTGCTGTGGACCCGTGGTCTTCGCGGTCACCAGGTGTTTCCATGCGGCCATCCTCGCGGCCGCGCACGAGAGCCGACTACACGTACCAAACCGCAGGCGGTGTAGTCGGCTCTGATGCCGCGCTCCTGATATTGCTTGCGTTTCTGTCCAACCAGGATCACCGCACCGCCTGGTTCTATGTGGGCGCGATCGTGGCGATTGTTCTCCCTGCCTTGTGTAGTGCGTGGTTCGCGTCTCGGTGCGGGGTGACCACCGAATCGACGAATCGGCCGTGCCGGCGCGTTCGCCGCGGCATTTTCATTCGATGCGCCGACCACACGGAGAAGCAACTGTTCACGCGGTCGGACGGCTGGGCGTTGCTGTTCCTGCTGGTGGCGATTGTCAATATTGTCTTTGCTGTGCGGGTCCTCCTTTAACAGACCTATGCGCACCGAAACATGTTCGTATCAAAGAAAATCTGGTGAATCGTGAGACCCGACTGCGGAGAGCAGTGCACTTGCACCACTTGATCAAGTCCTCTGCGACCCGAACTGAACCAATGGGAATCCTGTAGTTGGGCTCGCCCTCTGCCTAGAGCTGCGTACTGTACATAGATGACGAGCGACGCATCACGCGAAGCCGCTGCTATCGCGCGCATCGAAGCATTGTTGGCGGCGGTTGCCCCAATCAGCCGGAAGTTGGCTAATCACGGGTACCCCATCGAAGCGGACAGCGCGCTGCAACTCGATCACGACGCGCTCCCGGCTCTACCTGTAGCGACTGGCGTGAACCGCGCTCTGGACCACAGCCTCCACCATCTGAAGGACCTGCAACGCCTCCTTCGGTTAGGAGACCTCCCACAGTACGTTCCATACACCTTGGTGCGGTGCGCGATCGAGTCGTCAGCTACCGCTGTCTGGCTGCTCGACGAAAATGCCATCACACGGATGCAGCGCCGGGTGGCGGTCGAATTGGATGACGCCAACGAGGCTAAACAAGCGAAAATTGCTGCGGGGGTCGACTACCAAACTGATGCAGACAAACGGGACCAAACAGCAAACCGCGCCCTGACTGAGGCCGGATTGGTCCGCAAGGACTGTAGGTGGCCGTATTACTCGGGGATCATCCGTGCGGTCGACCAGCACGAGAAATCCGCGAAGTCCCTCGAACTGGCATGGCGAGCATGCAGCGGCATGGCTCACGGAAAATTCTGGGCGATTCAGATGATGACGCCGCAAACCAACACGATCCAGCTCAACTCGACAACCCTGCGCTCAACATTCACCCCAAGCTTCCACACCCTGGCAATCGTCCTCGACAAGGCCGTCGACACATTGTTGCGGGCGGACAACCTCTACGACACTCGGCGTGCACCGATGGTCTGACTACGAATGTTCCGTGCTGAGCATCGCCGCTCGGGCAGCGCCTCAACTCTCAGGAGCCCGCGGGAAGTCCTGTGTCCATCAATCGATCGTTTGGCGGACACGAACCAGCAGTGACTGAATGTGTGACTCTCGGATGTCATTTTCAGAAGCCGACTGCGCTATCCCTCTCAGAGCGAACCAACTGCAGCCGGTCGCCGTGACTCCCGTGGATCTCAGGGTTCGAGATCAGATGTAGCGACAAACTTGGTCGGCAGAGCAAGTGCTCGGCTCTGGTTTGCTCGCGTTCGCGTGAAGTTGGGAGATGGTCTCCCTGAGGACGAGAAGCTCTGCGATCTGGGCATCGAGCGCGTCGAGCCGCTCGCCTAGCAGACTCTTGACATGTGAGCACGGCGCTTGGCCGTGCCCACGGATTTCCAGGATCTGCCGGATTTGGGCGAGGGTCAGCCCGGCCGCTTGGCCCCGATGGATGAACCCGACCTGGCCCACGGCGTCGTCGGTGTAGTCCCGGTAGCCCGAGGCCAGTCGTTCCGCGGGAGAGAGGAGCCCGGACTCCTCGTAGAACCGCAGGGTCTTCGTCGTGGTGCCGGTCGCCTCCGCGAGTTGCCCGATTCTCATGTGCGCAGAAGCCCCCATCCGTGATCGCCAGACTTGACCTTCCATCGTACTGGAAGGTTGATAATGGCTGACAGGAGTTCCTGAGTCACGGCGAAGAGGTGTCTGAATGAGCGGCGAGCAGTTCGATTTGGCGATTGTCGGCTCCGGGGGCGGGGCCTTCGCGGCCGCGATCCGGGCCACAGGACTGGGCAAGCGTGTCGTGATGATTGAGCGCGGGACTATCGGCGGGACGTGCGTGAACACCGGGTGCGTGCCGTCGAAGGCTCTCTTGGCTGCCGCGGAGGCCCGCCACGTCGCGTCGGACTCGGCCCGCTTCCCTGGTGTGGCGGCCTCGGCCGGGCCGGTGGACATGCCGGCGCTGATCAAGGGCAAGGACGCTCTGGTTGAGAGCATGCGAGCGGAGAAGTACGTCGATCAGGCCGCCATCCACGGGTGGGACATGGTCGAGGGGGAAGCGTCGTTCACCGGAACCCCGGATGCGCCATTGCTCCAGGTCGCCTCGCCCGGCGGCGCGCTGCGGACGATCGAGGCCGAGCAGTACCTCGTGGCCACCGGCTCTGCGCCCCACGTGCCGCACGTTCCGGGACTGGTGGAGGCCGGGTATCTGACGTCTACCACGGCGATGGAGTTGGACGAAGTGCCAGAGACATTGCTGGTTCTGGGCGGGGGTTACGTCGCGCTGGAGCTGGCGCAGTTGTTCTCCCGGCTGGGCTCCCGAGTGACGATGCTGGTCCGTTCCCGGCTGGCCTCGCATGAGGAGCCGGAAGCGTCCGAGGCGTTGGCCGGGGTGTTCGCCGATGAGGGGATTCGGGTGGTCCAGCAGGCCGCCGTGAACGCCGTGGTACGCGACGAGGACAGCGGAGAGATCGTCATCTCCGCAACAGTGGACGGCGGGCAGGAGACGTTCCAGTCCGCGAAGCTGCTGGTGGCCACGGGGCGACGGCCCGTCACCGCGGAGCTGAACCTCAACCAGGTCGGGGTGGAGACCGGCACGTCCGGCGAGATCGTGGTGGATTCCCGGCTGGCCACATCCAATCCGCGAGTCTGGGCCGCCGGGGACGTGACCGGACAGTGGGATTTCGTGTACGTCGCGGCGGCACACGGCGCTCTCGCGGTGGAGAACGCGTTCACCGACACCGTCGCCGTGGTCGACTACCGAAACTTGCCCCGCGTCGCCTTCACCAGCCCCGCCATCGGGGCGGTCGGGATGACCGAGCAGGAAGCTGTGTCCGCCGGGATCTCCAGCGTTAGCCAGGTGCTACCCCTGGAATTCGTCCCGCGGGCGCAGGCCAACCGGGACACCCGAGGCTTCATCAAGGTCGTCGCCGATAGCGACAGCGGGCAGATTCTGGGCATCTCCGCTGTGGCAAAGGACGCCGGGGAGCTCGCCGCCGCCGGCGTCTACATCCTCGAGGGGGCAATGACGACCGCGCAGGTCGCCGCCGCGTGGAGCCCCTATCTCACGATGACCGAGGGCATCCGGATCGCCTGCAAGGCGTTCACCACCGACGTCACCAAGCTCTCATGCTGCGCGTGAGCCCGCGACCCCGCCTCTGAAACAAAGGAATCACATGACCGCCATCGACGAGAAGACCCTCGCCTATCTGCTGTCCCCCTCCAGGTCAGGGCTCGACCCGAGCCTGTTCGCGCCGCTCCTGCGGCTGCTGGCCGAGGGCGAGCCCGTCACCATCGCCGAACTGGCCACCGCCAGCGGACGGAGCGAGAACACGGTCCGTCGGGGACTGTCCGCAGTCCCCGACGCCGAGTACGACGACGACGGCCGCATCCTCGGCCTGGCCCTGACTCTGCGGCCCACGCCACATCGCTTCACGGTGGCGGGGCGGCAGCTCTACACGTGGTGCGCGCTGGACACCCTCTTCTTTCCGGCACTGATCGGGAAGGCCGCGACGATCGAGTCGACCTCCCCAGACAGCGGGATCTCCGTCCGGGTGACGACAGGCACCGACGGCACGATCACGTCCGTGCAGCCCGACACCGCCGTCCTATCCCTCTTGATCCCGGACCACGACGGCCTCGTTCGGTCCTCGTTCTGCAACCAGGTGCACTACTTCGCCTCCCGCGAGGAGGCCCAACCGTGGCTGGACGCACACCCCGACGGCGAAGTCCTGGACATCGAGGCTGCGCATCGGGTCGGCGCCGCCGTCGCATCCTCGATGCTGGCGCAGGCCGACACCGCTGATCCGGACTCGGTCACGCAAGACGCCTACTCCGCGCCTTGACACCTACCGCGCGGAGGCAGCACACGAAAGCTCCGATAAACCCCGGAGAACGGCGCGATTCGTCTGATGAATGAAGTGACCATCTCCGATGGCTCGGTCGTATGTGCAGAGCAAAACCCTGACCCCGACCGCCTCGCAACCCCCATTGCATAGTTATGCGCCACTTCGGGTCGTCTCTCATTCGATCGTTTCTCGGACACTGCCGGACTCACATCGGGAGGTTCGGCCGACCTTTCGTTATCGAATCGTTGAGTGTCTCGAAACCCGTCCGAAAACCAACTGTCTCCCAATACTTCGTGTCGTTGAGTTCTGCGACACTGTGCCCTTGTGAGCACACTTTTGGGGTACGCCAGGGTCTCGACCGCCGACCAGAACCCGACTCTGCAGACGGACGCTCTGACGGCCGCGGGCTGTTACAAGATTTGGACGGATGTCGCATCCGGTTCCAAAGACGATCGACCGCAGCTGGCAGAAGTTATCGGGCATCTTCGACCCGGCGACACCCTCGCAGTGTGGCGTTTGGACCGACTCGGCCGAAGCCTTCCCCACTTACTGGAAACGGTAGCCCACCTCGAATCGATCGGCGTCGGGTTCACCTCACTCACCGAAGAAATCAACACCACCACTTCTGGTGGCCGGCTGATCTTCACCATCTTCGGAGCGCTCGCCGAGTTCGAGCGAAACCTCCTGAGGGAGAGAACCTTTGCAGGTTTGGAAGCAGCCAAAAGGCAGGGACGTACGGGCGGTCGACCGCCCGTACTCGACGACAAACAGAAGGCGATCGCACGCAAGATGAAAGGTGCCGGCGTCTCGATGACCACCATTGCCGAAACCCTCGGGGTGGCCCGATCAACCCTGTACCGCAACCTCGGCTAGACGGTTCGTGCACACACTTCGGAACACGAAACATCAGTCGTCTCTGTGATGTAGCGTCGCAATCTGCCGTCCTACTCACGGAAAGATCGTCACATCATGGAGCTCAAGAATTCTCGTGGACTGTTTTTCGCTCAGACCCGTCAGCCGCAAATAAGCTACTGGGCGAACCCCAAGATGTTGAAGCTCGTGGAAGGATCGCGGCGAACGATTCCGAGTGAATTTCTGGACTGGGACCCGTGCGCGCCAGACAGTCGATCGAACTGTCCGCAACTGCACGATGCTATGGAAATGCTCGTAAATCTGTCGAATCCTAAGTGGCGAGACCGAGCAAGTAATATCTACGCGGGGCGTACATATTCGAACGAGGATGTAGCGGAAGCTCAAACGAATCTTCGCGGCGGCATGATAGCCATATCGAACGAATACTCAGAAGCCATCACTGCATATGCGGCAATGTACGGCCAGTTTCTTTCCGCGATCGATTTTGCGAAAAATATTACCCAAGAGCAATCGCGCCTACTGTGGACCGGACTGCACGATCACTTCAATAAAAGTATCGAAGACTTCAAGCTTGGTGGAATTATTTCACTGAAGGGAAATGACTTGATGGTCTTCCGCGACGATGAGGCCAGGGAATCCTTCAACAGTGCTATTTTCATGGCCGAGTTCTGGACGGTCGCGCATGAATTCAGCCACCATATAGTGCGCGACGTCTCGACCAGGAGAGATCGGGACGTTGTGACGATCCTGCAGGATTTGACGAAGGCCAGTTCGGTAGGCGAGGAAATCCGGTCCATGTCTTCCGACCAACGCGACGAGATAAATGCAGACTTGCTCGCAACGCTTCTCGTGTCTGGTTACTTCAACGATACCCGCAACCCAATAAAGGTACCCGGCGCGATCTCTGGCGCCGCCTTGTCTCTCATTACAATCGCACATTTCCGCGACGAATGGACGTCCGATCCATCGGATTCCCATCCTGGATGTCTGGACCGAATTCGGATTCTCCTGACCCTTATTTGCGAATATTATGGATCGGAAAGCGCATACCCCGACGATCCTGAACGATCACATATTGTTGTTCGTCGGGTTGCCGGGCTTCTCATAACCTTTGCGTTCTGGGTTCACGGATCGATCGGAATGGACTCAAAATCGATAAATGATTCTATTGCCAAGCTTTCAGTCATATTCGAATTTATGGAGAACGAGAACTGAAAGAAGAATGGAAGGAGGAACTTCGTTCCACCTTCCATTCTGCCAGTTCAGTCCCACCGCTCCGGGTCGAACAGGCTGGGTCCGATTCGCTCTTCGAGGACTTGGAAAGTTGTTCCACGCCAGACGCGGTACACCCCAGCGAGAGCGATCGCGGCCCCGACTGTCATGAAGATGAAACCGATAGGATTTGTGGGGCCGGCTACAGCCAGGGCAACACCGGAAATCGCCACGGCAATCAGGATTGCCACGGACCCTTCGATTTGCATTGCACGTCCCTGACCTGCGAACCTCGGCATATCTGACGCGCGTTTAGCCATCACGCTGGCCGGTTCGTCGAGGTCCCGAGGGCCGCGATCATCGGCGTCCGGCGAGAGTTGCACTCAGTGGGGCGGTGAGCGTTGAGTGTTCGGCTGCGCTGATGTGATCGCGGACGACAATCGCTGCTGCGGCGCAACCGATGTCGGTGAGCGGGTATCCGGTCAAGGTGTCGAAGAAATTGACGGGTAACCCCGCGGCCCGGGATGCGAGCTTGTTCGCGAGCAGCATCTCGTCGAGCAGTCCAGCTTGGACGGCCGCCGAAATGAGTTTGCCTTTTGCTTCGGTATGCGTGGGCCGGAGTTCGACCAGAATGTTGGAGAAGGTGTCGAACTTCTTCGCTGCTGCCGCATTGGCTAGTTCGAAATCGTCTGTGTAGTAGAGCTTTTCGATGAGGTCGACGACGTCGGAGCCGTGGTGGCCGAAGAGTTCGGAGGCGCGGATCTCGCGGTGGACGTTGATGCCGTCGAGTCGTCGTAGTCCGGGGTCGCGCGGGACGTCGGTTTCCTTGTCGCCGCTGACTTCGTAGATCGAGAGGGGCCAGGACAGTTTGGTGTCGAGATTTGCGTGCCTGATGAGGTTGTCGAGGCCGTCGGCTGCGAGTGCTGCTCGGACTGTGCGTCCGAAGTGTGTACGTCCCGTGGCTTGGGTATTGAGTGCGCGTGCGGCGCGGTAGTCGATGGTTTCGCGGGCACTTTTGCGTTGGTCGGGGCATACGCGGCCCTCGACGTCGACGATGACATAGCGCTTAGGTGTTGTGCTCATGGTGGTGAACCCCCTGGTTCCGTGCGATTTCTCAATGGTTTGGTAGTCGGCATGACTTGAGGTGCTCTGAGGTTGATGGTCAGGGCAGCGCTCGTCGATCGATTCTCAGTCGACCCAGGCAGGCTGGGCAGGGACATGGTTGGTGGGAACGGGTGCGAGAAGGCGCAGGATGGGCAGGCTGAAAACTCGAAGAGCGAGCGAGCTGCGCCAGCCTTTGTGCTTGACCGCGAACAGCCAGTGTCCGAACAGCCACAGGCCCAGCCCCACTGCCAGGGCCAACGGTGCGTTCATCTCCCCGAAGTGGGGGCCACCCCAGATGAGGCCGGCGATGGTGAGAATGATGAGCAGGCCGCCGAGGAATCTGGCGACGAATGATCCGATTTTCCAGGCCACCAGGACCACTACGCCGATGATCAGGATGCTCATGTTCGTTCCCCCGCACTGTGTATGAGTGTGTTGGCTCATTGTGCGGCACACCTACGACAGATGTGGGTTCTGTCGTGAGTGTGCGGGCGGAGCGGCCCACCGTGTTGTTCACTGTTCTTCTCGCTTGAGAGTCAGGGTGTTTCCGTGACCGACGGAATGCGGTCTGCCCAGTAGGAAACGTCCTATGTGAGAGCTGTTGTCGTCGAGAGCGATTGCCTCGATGCGGACTGCACGGCCGGTGTAGCCGTCGTCTTCGGTGCACCAGTTCTGGATCCGGCAGGCTCTGTTCAGCCAGATGATGCGTCCCACGTGTTTGTCGCACACGCACGCGGCGGGAATGGTCTCGGCGTCTGCGAGGAACTCCTCGAGTGCCGGGTCTGCGTCGGAGGGAAAGTCGAACAGGTCGAGTTGAGCAGGTTCGCTACCTTTCATGTCCCCACAGTAGCCCATAACGTCCTACTTGTGGGACGCACCGGGCTTTCAATGGTCCTGCGCGTCCCGTCTTTGGGTAAGGTTGCGGTATGAATCAGCTGTTCAAAGCCGCTTCCGATGCAGTGTCGACCTCGAAGCAGGCCGCCCGCCAGGCGAAAGAAGCGAGCGATGTCGTGCTGATGCAGGCAATCAAAGTGCTGCTCGCGCGCGGTGTTTCCATCCGGGAGACTGCCTCGATGCTCGATTCGAGTAAGGCGACGGTCGGGCGTCTCGCGGCATTGCCGTCGACGGCCACGCCCGTTCCCTCTGCCGATGGAGAGTCCGCTGACCTCGTGGTAAGCAACGGGTGGGGATCGCAGAAACGATTGGACGAGGTGTACGAGTGGTGCTTGATCTACGACGGTGAGCACGGGATCGAACTCCCGCCGGCGGTACTCGACCTGACAAAGGACCAAGCACTCTCAAATCTTCGGGACGCGTGCGAGCAGGATCGGGTTGCCGGCGAGAGCAGGCTCACTGACGACGAACGGAACGCCGTCCGTCGTCAGTGCAGGTTGGCGACTGTGATCGCCCGTGCTTGCGGCGCTACTGGTGATGAACTCGCGCGATCGCAGAGTTGATCATGGTCTTTCCGATCATGATCTTTCCCTTGATCGACCGAGGCTGAGGGGGTCTCTAAATTGCTGTGCTCCGTCAGGCCTGAATCAATTCGAGAGCGGCCACTGCCCGGTCCGGGAGGAAGAACTCACGAACATCGGTTCCAGTGAGGTAGTCCTTCACGTCGATCGTTTTGAGTTCGAGCTCGGAGATACCGAAGAATTCGCTGGCAAGCTTGAGTTCTAACACCACATTGTGGATGGGATTGTCGGTTGCTTCCTCGCGAAGTACGCGGTTCCATCCCGGCTCCGGGTTTGCCGTGACGAAGTCGGGACTAACGTTGACATCGATGTACGAATACTCGGTGGACTCCGTCAGGATCACGGCAGCCTGCGTTACGACTTCCCTGTAACCCTCGGCCGTTGACGAAGCTTTCTCGGTGGCAGCACGCCCCTTGCGCAGGTCCGCGACAAGGAGGGTCAGCGCCGCGAGATCCTCCCCGGTGAAGTGCCTCTCGAGACCTGGGATCGGTCCGTTCAGGTATACGCGGGTCTTTGCCATTGTTTCTCCATTTCAGTGCCGAATGATTCAAATTGATTGTATTTCAACATTTTTCGTACCGCTCAACCACTTCGCACATTCCTGTGCATGGCGTTTACAGCTCTTGGCCTTGGTCACGTTCGACAGATGGATCGGTCGACGGACGGGCGGGATTGGGCCGGTCGGGTGATGCTCGGCGACGGTTGAGCATGTCCCGTATTGATGTCGGGTGCGCGAGGTCGATCACCGTGGGAGGAGCCTCGTTTGACGGTGAATCCGTTTCCGGAGACGACTCAGCTGCCTCCGCGATAGCTAGGTCGGCGTTGCCGGGTTCTGATGTTTCCTGCTCTGCCGCAACAGGTGCCGGGTCTTGTTCCGTCGAAGCACCGGAGACAGTTGCAGATTCGGCCACTGCTGCCAGTCGGCTGCGTTCCATGGCTGCTTCGGCTTCCCGGCGGGCCATGATCGCTCGGACCTCGTCGGCGTCGACGCATTCGAGTTGTTCGACGAGCGCCGGTGTCGCGTTGAGCATGAGCGACCAACCGGGCTCTCGCCCTTTGTATTCGAGCCGCTCTTGCAGTTCAGCTCGGCGGGCGATCGCTTCGGGGCTGTTTTCTTCCTCTCGGAGCTGGCGTTGGAGGTCGTAGAGTTCGGCGTACATCGACTTGAGCTCGGCGCTTCGGGGAAAGTCCTCGCTGGACTGCTTCTGCAGTTCTTCGAGTCGGGCAGTGGCGGTGTCGAGTTGCCAGGTGCGGGAGTCGAGTTTGTCGGGCACTTCGGCGACCATGCGTTCGATGCGGCTCATGATGCCGCTCGCGAGGTGACCGAATGCTCCTTCGCGTTCTTCTTCGGTCATGGTGGTGTTCGCTCGTACGCTGACGTACATGTCTTCTTGGGGAATGACTCTCGTCGAGAGCGGTAGCCCTTTCGCACCGACGTAGAGTGCGGCATCGGCCATGGACCGGCGGACCTCGATTTCGAGGCCGCCCTTGGTTGCGACGGTGACGACCTTGTCGAGTCCTGCCCCTTTGAGGTGACCGTAGGTCTCTCGTAGGTGATGGACCAGCGCTTTCGATGCCTCGGGGCGTTTGGTGAAGGTTTGGCCGGCGATGGTCATCGAGAATCCCTCGGCCGCCAAGTGTGCCTCGACTGCGGGTACGGCCGCGGTCAGTGCCGCGATTGCCTGCTTGTGTCCGGGTATGGCGGTGGTGAGGGCTCCGAGTTCGCGTTCACGGCTTCGAGCTGCCGCGAAGTGGGCATCGGCGTCGGCCTGTAGGTCGGCGACAGCGCCGTCGAGCTCGACTTGGCGCATGTAGCGGGGATCTCCGGTAGCGATCGCTTTGATCGCTGCTGCGTTCTTGGCGAGGTCGTCCCCGCCCAGGTCCTCGACTCGGCGCACAGTGCGGTCTGCACGTTTGAGCTGCTCGATGAAGTGCGCTTTGCGTTGCACGGTCTGCCACATGAAGGTGTCGAAGGTGCGTTCGGCGACGTACGCGAAGATTTGGACGCG
>Ga0154000_1000182_pt1 | contig 17988 bp, 16 predicted proteins | sample TSNC084MetaG_FD_104674 | JGI IMG/M metagenome (GOLD analysis project Ga0154000, IMG submission 104674) | Attine ant fungus gardens microbial communities from North Carolina, USA - TSNC084 MetaG | ecosystem: Host-associated > Fungi > Mycelium > Unclassified | place: USA: North Carolina, Lumber... | reverse complement strand
TCGGGCGCATGGCGGTGAGGATCGCTGCCACGGTTTCAGGATTATCAAGCGTATCGCCTATTTTTGCCGCTTCGCTCCAATAATTGGCACTCAGGCTTTTATCAATCACAATCGGACGCTGTACATCCTCCGGCAAATGATAGAAAAAGCTCATAACCTCTGCGCCCAGCATTTGATGTTCGTATCTCGGTAAACGGTCAAGCTCATGCTGTGACATGTATGTGTTATCAGCGATAAGCCTGTCAATGCGTTTGGCGGCATTCGACCATGTTAGCCTTTTTTCGGCGTCCGGGTTTATATACCCGCCCTTTGCAATCGTGATGCCTTTTCCGGGAGTTGCGTCAGCATGGCCGCGCTCGCCGCTGGCAAAAGTATACGTCCCGCCCCCGTGTCCATACTCATGCTTTAGAAAATCCGCTTTTTCCTTTGCGCTGTGGTCGTGTAGGAAAAACGAGAGAATACGGTATTTGCCGTCTTGTGTCAAACTGCCGGTTTTAAGATACTCGTCGATCTCGGCGTCGGTGATTTCGATACCGGACGCGGAAACGCCGTCCAAATCGAATACTTCTGTTTCCGGTTCTAACTGTAGATCAATTCGCTGAGAATCCTTTCCTCCGCTTGCTGGCGCAGGGCGTTCATGTGCCGCGTCCACGCCTGCGGGTCGCTCTGTTTGTCCGGGGGCGGGTCGCTGCGCGTCAGCTCGTCCATCACCTGCGCGATCTGCCTGTTGGCGGTCTGGTCGATTTCGATTAGATAGCTCGTTAAGCTGCCGGATAACAGAAGGGCGTTGTACTTCGCCGTCCGGTGTTCCTTCAGGTACGCTTTGTACATCAGCCCGTACTTGCCGATCTGCCCGTCTGCTTCCTCGATTATCAGATGGGGAACCAGATATTCCCCGTTCCATGTGTACGTTATCATATTGGTCGCTCCTTTCCTGTTCCATTAAAAGGCCACGGTCATAAAATTTTACCGTGCGCCCTATTTCTACCAAAACCTGTTCGGATAATTCGCTCGTTGCCGTTCCCAGCGCGGTAATACTGTCAAGGGTATTGAAGTTATATAAATGAGGAAAATCCTCGTCTGTAAATATCCTTTTGGTATCTAAACCGCACCGGCTGCAAAGGGTATAGGCAAGGCTGGCCGCCAGCGTGTCCCGGTATTCCGCTTGGATGTTTCCATCGTCCAGCCCGACAAACAAGCTGTTTTCCGTCTGTTCAAGGATTTCACTTTCATGGTCGGCATAGTATTCAGCCGCCAGTTGTTCCGCGATCTCAAAAAGCTGTTCTTGCAGCGGTGCATTCGTTGCGTTGTAAGTATCCTGCAACATGCCCGTGACCGCTTCCATGTGCCTGTTTTCCATTTCCCACAGGTTGGGGCTGCGGGAATTTAACCGCCGTGATTCCCCGGTATCGGCCACATCAAATACATGTCGTATGCGGGGAACTTCACCGGTATAGTCGATCAGGGCAATACCCTTACTGCCTTTTTTAATAAACCGGTGCATGGTATCGTTCCATAGCGTATACGACGCGCAAGCGGTAGCGTCGGGGCGTTGGTAATGGATTAAAAGCTGGTCGGGGAAGGGATAACGGTACAGTCTTGCCGCCGTGTCGAGAAAATGTGTCCACTCGGACACACTACCCGATATGTGGGACGCCGATTCCTGCGCCAACTGTGCAACAGTTTGTATATTTGCCACTCTCAATCCCCCTCGTCCGTATATTCATCTGCCGGAATAAGACCGGGGGCGATTTCTATGTATTCCGCGTCGGTCATGACTTCCAGTTTACGGGTGGCCGTTATGACGATTTCCCGCAGCTCCGGGTCGAATATATCCGGCAGGACAAGGTGCAGGTCGGATAGGAGCGCCGCCCTTGTATTGGTGCTGTAAATGCACAATAAATTGATTTCTTCTATCGTAAAACGTTCCATACGTCATACCTCCAGTCCGTTGTCGCGTTTTGGTGCGTTTTTTTGCTTTTCCTTGTTCTGCGCCACTTCTTTTTTCCCTTGTTCAAGCTGTCCCAGCACGGACGGCTTTTTACTGTGCGTTTCCGTCTTTCGCTCATGCTTTACCGCGTTGGCAAGGTCAAGCAGAGATATGGATTCACCGGCCTTAACGTCGGCTTCCAGTTCAGCTACAGTGGGAGCATGATCAGGGGCTTTGAAAGGTTGCCCATCAAACAGGATTTCACGCATGGGCGTAAACTGCGCCAGTACACCAGCTTGCAAGGCAGCATATTCCTCAAAGGTATCTATGGAAAACACCCCCTCTTTGAGCATTTTATCCTGTGACATTATAAAGCCTTCGCCATGTAAGAGCGGGAACACAATAGGGTTGTGTGTAATAAAGGTCAGGGAATGGTCGGAATTATCATAATGTCCGTTGTTGTCGTAATTTTCACTTCTGCCTAAATAGACAGCGTTATCATTCGCGCCGATTAAAGCGGTCATGCCCTCATAATTGCTATGTGCGGCTGAACGAATTTCTACCAACTCCGGCGCGGTGTTGTTGGGAATACCGTCTATCATGTTGTAGTTCTGCTCAGTACTCATTTCAGCCGTCTTAATATGGCTTTCCAAAAACTGCGGCACAGGTTGAAAACCGAATGTGTCTACATAGTGTGCGGATATTTGTCCGTCGCGCTTCACCACAACAACGTCGCTCATGGACATGGAGCGCATTTTGTCACCACCCGGGCGGTTATCCCTATTATGTAATGTAAACAGGTTTTCAAGGGTCGTGTTAGGGTCAAGCTGGGCGGTGTACATTAGCTTGTAGTCAGTGCGGTTAAAATCTGCTCCGGCTTGATCAAATGGACGGTACACATATTTCGTGTTCCGTATATCTTCAATCTGGTAAATACCGTAGCGATCACCCGTGCCGCGTAACAACTCGGTTTCCTGTGCCGCTTCGCTGTCTTTAACCGCCGCTTGTACTTCCCGGTACTCTAACGCCGCCTGCCATTCCTCGGCCTCAATGCCGAAAATACCAGGATGTTGCCTAATCTCTGTTTGGCTTAATGCCATCAGCTCCGTGCCGTCGCTGTTCAACAGGTATATGGTATGATCCTCGTCGTACAGTTTCAGCGCACGTTCTTTGAGCAAGGGCAGCATATCAGGACTGGTATAACCGTATAAATCCCGTTCGGACAGGCCGATACCGGGATCGGGTAAATCATATTGCTTTTCGGGCTTCTGTTCGGTGGGGGCCTTGGCTTCAATTACCGTCTGCCCTATGCCGTGTTCCTGTTTAATCTCCGTAAACCGGGCGTCAATCGTATCTATCATTTTACTTGCGGTTTTTTTAATCGTATCAAGTGACGCTTTCAGTTCGGCAAGCTCTTTGTCGCTGCTCCAATTCGCAATATACCCAAAGCTGTTAGCGTCGGTTTCAATCCCGAAATGCTGGCATACGACAAAGGAAATGCTTTCCGCTTCGACTTCCTCACGGTTGCGCCGCGCCGCCCGTTCCTCATAGGTTTCCCCTTCGGGGTTTTCCGCGCTGTGCAGCTCGGCGTGGCTCATTTCATGCACCAATGCGGAAACGGTCTGTACCTCGCTCATGCCCTTTCTGATACGGATATGTTTTGTTTCCGCATTGGCGGCTCCGTCCGTATCATCCGCCATCGGCTCATAGGAAACGGAATAGGGCGTGGACTGTTCCAACGCCTGCCGGAACAGGTCATATTGCGCTACATCGCCCTCGATGTTTTCAGCCAATACCGGCAGGGGCTTTCCGTCCGTCTGTGATACGTCGAACACGGATACCACCTTAAAGGCCGGTATAGTGGTTTCGGCTTCCTCCATAACCGGGTTGCCGTCCTCGTCCCGTACCGGCAACTGCGTGTCCGGGTCAATTTTTTCCATCTCTTTTGTGATGTTAAAGGGGGCAGGGGCAAATATCCTGATGCCTTTTTCACCCTTCATCACATTGCGACTAAAATTTTTCTGCCACGCACTAAATCCGGCAACACGCGTCGCGTTTGGGTTTTGCATGTGAATTAACACGGTGTTTCGTGCGCTGTAGCTGTGAAAGCGGGATAATGTTGTCAGGTAATCCGCGTATCTGCCGCTTTCAAAAATATCTTTTATACCTTGCTCTAAGCGTTCGGTATATTCCCTTAACTGCTGTTCACGATTGTTTTTCTGTTCTGCCAATAAATATCAACTCCTTTCGATTCTGGCAGGGGGTATGGGGTTTCCCCATCAAGCAATTTTGCACACCCTGTCCGCGCAAGCAGACAGGGCGGCAAAATGATGGAAGGCGGGACGTGAGTACCCGCTTCCTATGCTTGCTATTCCAGATATAAAGCTCCCTTAAAAAGGGGAAATCCGGTATTACCGCTTATTCAAAGACTTTTTCCTGCATGTCGTAGTGAATAGAACCGTTTATGATCTTAGCGTGCCGTATGATCTTCATTTCCCCGCGCTTTTGGGATTCCAACGCTTCCTGATAGCCCTCATCGGTCAGGAATACCCGTACCCGATCCCCTTTGTCACCTGCGGGGCATTCCCACATAAGAACGTCAAACACAAGCATGTGTCGGGTATCTTCCATAAAACGCTCTAAACCGTCTATCGCGTGTCCTTTGATTTTCGGTTCCTTCACTTGTTCTTTCGCGGCATCCAGCCGTTTTTTCAATGACTCTGCCATATTTAATCTTCCTTTTTCTGTGAAAATTCCAGTTTGAAATTAACGTACTTGTCGCCGGTGTCGGCCAAAACAACAACGGCGTCATACTTCTTGCCGGTTTTCGCGGAGTGCAGCCCCTTGACCGGCGCTTTGCCGTCCTTTAAGAGCCGCGCCGCCAGCTCCGGCGTCAGCGTCTTTTTCTTATCGGTGAAAAACCGGTCATTCTTCCACATGGAAAAACTGCAATCCCGGTTACTGCAATAGAAATTCTTTTTGCCCTCAAACACACTTTCCCCGCACCGGGGGCAAATGCCTATGGCCTGCTTTTTATGTTCAAACAGCGGTTTCAAATCCTCTCGCGCGGCGGTGTTCTCTTGTACCAATGTCCGGGTCAGCTCCGCGATCCCCGCCATAAATTCCGGCGCGGCATAACCGCCCTTTGCAATTTCAGTCAGGGCGTTTTCCCATTCGGCGGTCAGCTTGGGGGACGTGAGGTTTTCCGGTAACGCCCGGATCAGATTGATACCCTTCTCGGTGGGGATCAACTGTTTTTTTCGGCGCTCTACAAAGCCCCTGTGTACCAGCTTTTCAATGACACCGGCACGGGTGGCAGGCGTCCCTAAGCCTTGTCTTTCGGCGTCCTCGTCCATGTCCTCGCTGCCCGCGCGTTCCATAGCAGATAAAATCGTATCTTCGGTGTAAGGCATGGGCGGGGTAGTGGTATGCTCGGTGATGGCAGCGTCCACGCCGTCAAAGGTCTGTCCTTCGGTTAGTTCCGGCAGACGGCCTCCGTCTGGCAGGGTCTTTTCCTCGTCCTCTTTTTCCGCTTTCAGCTTCAGCGAATTACGGAAAAGCAGGTCAACCGCTTTCCAGCCCTCGGTAGTGATGGTTTTCCCTTTCGCCGTGAAGCTGTGGCCGCTGAACTCGAATACCGCCGTGACCGCTTCAAAGACGTGCTTTTCCTTTATGGCACATACCAGCCGGGTAGCGACAAGATGGAGTATGTTGCGCTCGGTTTCTGGCAGGGTGGAAGCGTCATAATCGCTTATCGTCAGGGTGGGTATGATGGCGTGATGGTCGCTGACCTTGGAATCGTTTATCACTTGCCCGATATAGTCAATCGGTATACCGACGTTGCCACGGATAAAGCCAACGAGAAGCGCCGCCTGGTTGACGATCACGGGAATGGTCTGTAGCATATCGGAAGTCAAAAAGCGGCTGTCTGTGCGCGGGTAGGTGAGCAATTTTTTCTCATACAGGGCTTGCACCAGATCAAGCGTCTGCTGTGCTGTGTAGCCGTAGATACGGTTGGCGTCCCTTTGCAGGGTGGTAAGGTCGTAGAGCTTGGGTGGGTTTACCGTCTTTTGCTCTGTCGTCAAGGAACGTAAAACGGCCTGCTGTTGATCGCAGGCCGCTTGTATCGCTTCGGCTTCGGTTTTCACCTTGATTTTTTCTCCCGTGGCGTCCGCGCCGCCGGGGTTGATATGGACGTGGTAGTATTTTTCTTTCTTGAAATCCCGTATCTGAGCGCCGCGTTCGGTCAGCATGGCCAGCGTCGGGCTTTGTACGCGCCCCACGGAGAGCGACGCGCCGTACAGCACGGAGAAAAGCCGCGTCGCGTTAATGCCCACCAGCCAATCCGCTTGTGACCGGCACAGAGCAGAAGCATACAGGTTGTCGTATTCCGCGCCGGGTTTTAAGCTGTCAAAGCCGTCCTTGATCGCGCTGTCCTCCATAGAGGAAATCCATAGCCGTTCAAACGGTTTTTGACATCCGGCCTTATGGTACACCAGCCGGAAAATGAGTTCACCCTCGCGTCCCGCGTCGGTGGCGCAGATAAGAGTATCCACGTCCGGGCGGTTCATAAGCCCTTTTAATACCTTGAATTGTTTTTGCTTGTCCCGCGTCACTTCGTAACGCCACCTCTCCGGTATGATGGGCAGATCGTTATATTCCCACTTTTTATACCGTTCGTCGTAAGCGTCGGCGTTGACCGGTTCCACAAGATGGCCAACGCACCATGACACAAGATAATTGTTTCCTTGGTAATATCCGTCCTGCTTTTGGCCTGCGCCGATCACGCCCGCAATGGACATGGCGACGCTTGGTTTTTCTGTGATCACAAGTTTCATTCGCTCTCGTCCTCCTGTTCTATGTCCGCGTCGTCCTCACTTTCCGGTTCGTCCAGATCGTCCGTGTATTCTTCATCGTCCAAATCAAAATCATCCGCGCTGCCCAGCGGATCGCTTTTTCTCTTTTTTACCTTAAAGAAATAGAAAGCTGCGCCGCCTATGCCAATCACAAGGATCACGACGAGTATCAGGCCGGAACCGCCCGACGTTTCAGGTTCCGGCGTAGTTGCGGGCTGTGTGGTATCCGTATCATCCGGTTCCTGCTGGCCGATGCCATTCTGTGCCCCCGTCGTATTATCAGCCGTATTGCTTGCAGCGGCTGTGCCGTCGTTCGTGCCGTCGCCCTCGACGAAATTCAAGAGGTCGTTTTCCGTTACCTCGGTGAGCAAAAATACGTTGTCGGTGCTTTTATCGTGGTCGATAATCAGATAGAAAATCTTGCCGGACTTGGTTTGTACTGTGACAAACTGCTTGCCGGTATTGACATCCGTTTGTGTGCTGCTATCGGTAACGCTGCCTGTGCCATCCTGCGCTTCGGTAGTGGTCGTGCCGGTTGCGGAGCTGGGCGGCGTCGCGCTGTTCGGCGTCAGGATAGAGGTTTCGGTTTCCTCGTCCGCGCTGCCGCTTCGGTCGATTGCCGCCTCCTGTTCGGATTCGCTGGGCGCGTCCGCATAAGCCATTACCGGGCTTACAAACAGGGAGAGTATCATCAATGCCGCGAACACGGCGCATAGGATAAAGGGTTTACGCTTGGCTTGTATCTTCATTTGTTTGTTCCTTTCTTTCGTTATAAGTGGCCGCCATCACGGGCGGGGTCTTGGTTGGATTGGTCAGGGTATGCTTGTGCCGCTGTAAAAACCGTTCCAGCTCATCAGGTGTCAGTCTCACCTTGCGTACCATCTGGACGATCAGCGCGTTTTCTTCCACCGTCTTTTGCTGCTCTAACTCCTTAACCTTGTTCTGAAATTCCAATACTTTTGTCTTTGCTTTTTGAATATCAGCGTCAATGCGCTCTAACTTTGTCATAGGTTCCTCCTTAAATTTTTATTTCTGATAAGGCAGATTATCATGATTTTATGATAATCTGCCGAAACACAGGAAATGGCTTTGCCAGTAATTGGTGTTCATATTTGCGTAGCCGATGGGTTTCCCGGCGTGCAGCATTTGCCCGTTTCCAACATAAATAGCTACATGTGTCACTAAGTTGGAAGTGGAATAGGTAGAGTGGAAAAACACCAAATCGCCGGGCTTAGGATCGGTCACAATGACACACTTGTTGTATATGCCCTGCGCGTTGGTGCGCCCAAGGTTATATACGCCCGATTGCGTATAAGACCAGCACACAAAGCCCGAACAGTCAAAGGACGTTTGCGGGGTGCTGCCGCCCCAAACGTAGGGGTAGCCGATATACTTTGTGGCCTCGGCCATCAAACGCTGGAATGTTTCGTCGTCGTAAGCTTCGCCGGGATAGCCGGTGTTGCCGCCCATGTACCCGTTTCCGGGATCGACAAAATACATGGGGTTTAAGGTTTTCCCGTTCTTGTAGACCTCTAAATGCAGATGGGGGCCGGTGCTGTTGCCCGTGCTGCCCACTTTGCCGATTTCGTCGCCCCGCGTGATTGCCTGTCCGTTTCGTACCGATATGCTGCTCAAATGTGCGTACAGGGATTTTAAGCCCTCGTCGTCCTCAATAATGACGCAGTTTCCATACCCGCCGTTTACTCCGGCATATGTCACTTTCCCGTGCTGTACCGCTTTTATGGGCGTACCGCTTGGCGCGGCAATGTCCACCGCTTCATGTAAGTTCTTTTCCCCGGATATGGGGTGTACCCGCCAGCCGTATCCGCTTGAAACGTAGTACGTCCAGTTAAAGTCAAACGGAGGGGAGAAGTAGAAGCGGTTGCCCTTGCTTGTCATGTACAGGGAGTACATCTGATACTGTTCCTCGTCCATCTTGGATAACAGGAGATTGGGTAATAACTTAGCCGACACGTTGACATGGAACACTTTTACCGTCACCTCTTTGGTGACTGTGACCGAATTGACGTTGCCCTCGGCAAGATAAGCTTCCATGCTCCGGTGTCCCCAATTACTCGCTGTGGCATGGCTGTCAAAATAGATGTCAAAATCCACGCCGTAGCGGGCAAAATTGCCTGTATCTTCGACGGTATACTCCACGCCGCCCATCACGATCTTCGTACCCATCGGTACGGTGGGGTTACTGGCGTCCACCGCGATGGTATGACCGGCCTTTGGCATAGCGCCGCTGGCCGTAGGGCCGCCCGCCCATTGCCCGCAGCAAATGGAACAGTTGCAGTAACCGGACGTTACCACCGTTCCTAAACTTTCGCCCACCTGTATGGTCTTGGTTTCCGTGCGGGTTTCGGTGGTCTTTTCCGTCCATAGGGTGTACTGCTCGGCAAACAGGGCGTCCAGCTCCGGCTTGATTTCCTCAAACGTAAAGTCATGGTACTTGGCGTTCAGATACGCCATCAACACATAGGGGTCATGGCTGATCTCGCCAATGTTATAGCGGTACTCGTCATAGCCCGGATTCTGGCTTTCAAGGGCATACGCCCGGTAATACAGGTCGGTTTCCAGCCCCGTATAATATAGTTCCGCTTGATTGATCGCCCCGTCGCTGGCGACATAGGTACTGCCAATGATCGTCAGGCCGCCTTGTCCTATCATGCTTGTACCAACACCCAGCAGGGACATAAACAGGAAAACAAGAAGTATCACGATAATGAGAATCGCCGTGGCTGCCGGGTGGCGCGCCGGGAAAGTAATGATTTTTGTTGCGGCCTTCGCCGCCCTCTGCGTTCCTTTTTCCGCCTGTTTCCGCGCCTTTTTGATGTATTCCTTCTGAATTTTCCGCTTGTGCCACAGCTTTTTGACGGCGCTTTGTTTACGAAGCGCCGGATTGTTCTTTAACGCCTTTTCATAGGAGAGGTTCGCCCGCGCCTTTGCCGCACGTTTTTCCAGCCTGGCCGTTCGTCTTTGCATTTTCCGGGTGCGGCCTTTGCGGGAACGGGAGATCCCACGCGCCGCACCCTCCGCCGTAAGCTCCGACTTGTGCGCCGCTTCGACGCCGGCGTTTTCTTTCTCCACCTGATGGATTTTTTTATGGGCTTGCAGGGATAAGGCTGCGCCCGCCTTTTTCGCGCCCTTCGTTATCAGCCGTTCCTTGGGTACTACCGGCTCATCCTCAAAGTACAGCTTGCACTTTGCTTTGCCCGCCTGTTCGTCATAGATCAGCTTGGATTTCAGTTTCTTCTTGTGCGCCTGTTTTTTACGGGCCTTATCCAGCTTATTTTCAATCTTGTCCGCCTTATTTTCCGCGTGGCGTAACTTGGATTCCCGTTCGTATTTCACAGGGGAAGAAGAAACGCCGTCCTGTTCGGGCGGCGCTCCAGCTTCAAGGGGGATATTCGGTTTTTGTTTCCTGTCGGGCGGATCGTCAGGTGTGGGACACTGTTCAGCCGGAGGCGCGGAAAATCCTGTGTCCTTCTCCTTGCGGCTGACGTTTTTTGTGCCGCCCGTCGCAAGGTTTTCCTCTACCAGACCGTCCCGGCTCATTTTAACGACGGTTTTATCTTTTGTTTTTAACTCCCTGCGTTCGTCTTTGCTCATGCCGTATTAACCTCAGAGGGTTTGGTCGTTAAAACCGAATACAGAAGTGTGTCACGCGGGAATTTGTCGATAAATGGGATAATCACGCCGTCGAAATATAGCAGCCCTTCACCTTCGCCCGCGTTACTGATGTACGATAACTGCGTCGGTGAGAGGTTCAGCCTGTTTGCCAGCAGTAATTTATCGCCGGGCGCTTGGTTCAAAAGATACACAAAATCCGAATTATCAAAGATATTTTCAATCTCCGGCGAAAGAAGCAGCTCCTTCACATTTTGCGTGATTCCCGTGGGTATCCCTGACCATTTCCTGAACCGCTTCCAGATTTCCGCGCTGTAGCTGGCCGTCTGCTGCTCCTTGAAAAGAAGGTGAAATTCGTCGCAGTAGTACCGCGTGGATTTCCCGCCCTCATAAAAGCGGTTGACGGTAACGCGGTTCCATACCTGATCCTGAATAATCAGCATGGCGATTTTACGCAAGCTTTTTCCCAACTCCCGGATGTCGAAACAGACCAGCCGGTTATTGAGGTCGATATTGGTATGGTGGTTAAATACGTTCAAGCTGCCGGTGACGTAGATTTCCAGCGCGGTGGCGATCCGCTGCGCTTCCGTTTCCGGCTGGCCGCGCAGCGCATTATATAAATCCTCTAAAATGGGGATGTTCTCCGGGCGCGGGTCGGCAATGTAGGGCTGGTAGATCAGGCGCACACAACGGTCTATCAGTGTCCGTTCAATCGGTTCCAGACCGTCCCTGCCGCCCATGACAAGCTCACAGAAGGACAGTACAAAGTCACTTTTCAGGGTGACGGGGTTATCGTCCTCGCTGTAATTCAGGTTAATGTCCAGCGGATTGATGTACTGCTTGCTGACCGGGCTGATTTTGATAACCTGACCGCCCAGCTTCAGCACAAGTGCCGAATATTCCGATTCCGGGTCACATATTAAAATATCGTCTCCGGCTACATTATCGCCCCCGGTCATAAGAAACACATTGACGATCTCCCTTTTCGCGCTAAAGGATTTTCCGCTGCCCGGCGTACCTAAGATAAGGCCGTTGGGCGTCTTTAGCTGCTTGCGGTCTGCCATGATCATGTTATTGCTCAAGGCATTGAGTCCATAGTATAACGCTTCACCGTCCATTTGTATCTCTTGGCTGGTGAAGGGAACGAACACAGCGACGCCGCTTGTGGTAAGCCCCCGTTCAATGGGTATCTGGTTTAGCCCTAAAGATAAGGAACTCATTAACCCGGCTTCCTGTTGGAAGTCAAGGTGACGTAGAGAACAATTGTATTTTTGTGCGATTCCCGACGCTTGAAAGACGTTGTTTCCCAGCTTTTGTTTGCTGTCCGCAAGGTTGGTGACAAGAATGGTCGCTAAAAACATTCTTTCATTTTGGTTCTGCAAACCTTCCAACAGCCGCTTGGCTTCGCCGGAATAGGTCACAAGGTCGGTGGGCATGAGATCGTAGTCATAGCCCTGCCGGGACGCCTTTTTCTGGCTGTCGATCTTCATGCCGTCCAGATCGGTGATTTTCCGTTTTACCATTTTGATGGCTTCGCTCTGGTCTATCGACTTGATATGCAGGTTGATGATTACATCACTGTCCATGTCCAGAAATTCGGCTAACAGCCTGTCGGACAGCTCCGGCGCTAAAATCTGCAAGTGCGATACCGCGCCCGCCTTGCGCCCCATAGCGAATGTCCGCGTATCCCTAAAATCAAAGCTGGTGGGGGCAATAAAATCCTTGGTGGATAACCCGGTCTGATGAATCAAATCCCAGTTAAACAGAAACGGTTCCTTACTGTCCGCATGGAATGTATGGTGCAGGAGTTCCAAACGGTCATAGCCTGAGAGTGTTTTTGTCCGCACGCCCAATACTTTGAAATTGTTTATCACGTCGCTTTCGATTCGTTCCAGACGCTGCTTTGCGACTTTCAAGCTGTCGGCTTCTATGCCAAACGTGATAAACTTACGCTTGACAAGGCCGTTGTTGCCCTTGGAAAGCTGCTCTTTGAGCATGGCGGCGTATTCCTCGCGCACATCGTTAAAGGCATCGTCCCGCAGCGGTATTTCGATATTTTGCTGGTATGTCGCCATATCCACGCTCTGGTTGATGAAGGAAAGCTGGAACGGGGTGGAGCTATCAAAGTAATTCAAGAAATCACAGTAGTTCTCAAAGATAGCCGTCTTATCCTCGTTCATGGCTAGTTGATAGTTGATGTCGTAAAATTCAAGGCATTTTGTAAAAAGCCGGTCTGTGACGCGGCAAACGCCATCCCGGTACATTTGCCTGTAGGGAATGGTTTCCTGCGCTGTATGGGGATTTTTCCGGTCATTTTTACCCCTTTTCATAACATTTACGATACGATTCTTATCGCTTTTAGAAAGCGGTTTATCGGGAGAGCCTTTTAGGGCGCTGCGCGCGGCCTTATTCGCCCTTGCGCGCGCTGCCAGCTCTTTTCGCTGTTTTTCCTGTTTTGCCTGTTGCGGCGTTTGCTTTGGCAATCGCTGTTACCTCCTTTTTGATATTGACCTGTTCTTGCAGGTAGCTGTAGAAATTCTGCGTTTGATACGGGCGGGTGCGCTTGCGTATAAAACGCGATTGTATGTAGTTTTTCAGTACCTTTTCAAGCGGCTGGCCGTCGCGCTCATACATAGCCAGGAAAAAACACGGCAGCATAAGCGCCACCATGCCCAGCGCCGCGCCCGACGTACCGAGATAATCCTTTGTCAGAAGATAAAACGGAACGCCGGTTACAGCCGCGGCCGCAAAGCATATGAGCTGCCGCTTGGTTAAATTGAAAAGTAACTTTGTTTTGACTTTGGTTAGGTCTTTGGGTATCTGTACATAGGGCATAACCTACTCCTTTCCGGCAGACCAGACGGTGACATTCCGGCCTGTCTTAGTACATGGTTTCTTACCAACCGCCCGCACCTTACCGGCTTCTTTGAGTTCGGTAAGGCGGGGGGCGGCAAAGTTGCGTTCGTCCGTGGGGGTAATCCCGCGCCGGTGCAGCTCGGTTGCTACCTCCTGCGCGGTCATATCACCGCAATCACGCAGGATTTTCAGTATATCGTCCTGCCGGGCGGCGACGCCTCCTAATACCGCGTGATAACTCTCGCGGCGTGTTTCTTTTGATATATCCATAGAAATTTCTCCTTAATGCGCGTTGAAAATTGACTTTGAAAGTGATCCGGTTTTAAATAATGTGAAGCAAAGCAAGACTGTATAGGCGGCTACCATCCAGATACTTGCGTGTATGTCGTCCGTAATTGTCAGTGTGTTGACTAACACCGCGTAAATGCCGACGCAGACCATGATTAACAGCCCTTGGAATGCGAGGGCTAACAGCCCCCGCAAATAGTTGTTGCCTGTCTGCCCCCATTCCTTGTTGGTAAAGGTGGCAAAGGGGATTGGGGCAAGGCTGGTATATAAATAAATCTCGATCATGCGCCCGTAGATGATGATGGTGATACATACGGTGATTGCGGTCATGCACAGGCTGACGATATAGGTTTCAAGGACAAGCCCCAGCAGTTCGCCTACACCCATTGCCTCAAGCCCCGCCTGCATACTGTCAAGCACGGCGGCAATGTCGATATAAGTATTGCTGCCAATGACCCTTGCGCTGGCGTTCACCACCGATTGCCCCACGTCAAAAATGCCCGAAACAATCGTGAACGTGTTGGACACCAAAATGATAGCGACGGCGGCCTTGAAAAAGAATTTGAAGAACGAAAACGTGTCGATGTCGGCCATGTTGTTTTTGTCCAGCACCATTGTAATCAGCTCATAGACCAGCACGAAGGTGATAATCATGCCCGCGATGGGGACAATGACCGTATCGGAAATGTTACGGATCATGTTGAAAATCTCCCCGTTCCATCCCGCGGGCGTCTGCCCCACATCCCCGGCTATCGTGCCTACTTTGTTGTTTACGTCGTTGAACATACCCGTTAAGTTGGTTTTGATAATGTCGATCAAAAATCCCTTGATTGCTTCAACAATTTGTTCTAATAGCCATCCCATGACGGATTAAAACAGGCCGGACAGCAGGGGAACGAGTGTAACGCCTATGACGATAACGCCGCCGCCCGCCATAAGCTGTTTGATCCCCTGCGATTTGGCCGCGGGGTTGTCGTTGCCGTACCCTTCGAGTAAATTAACAACTCCCCATATGGCAAGCCCCGCGCCCAGCGCGATGACAAGGGTTTGCAGTACCTTGACTGCCTCAATGAAAAATGACATAAATATTTCCTCCGTTTCGTAAATTTGGTTTTTGTTGGAATTAAAAAAGAAGCGGTCATTCCGCTTCGTACAGGTCGAGTACCGTGTCCGGCTTTACTTTCAGCCGCGTACTCAGGTATTTTTGAATATCAAATGTGTTGCGTTTGTCGTAATCGGACAGGTACTTGTAATACGGGTGTTTCGTAATGTCGTATTTGTCCGAGTAAAAGGGACGGACGCCGCGCACCTGTAAAATGCACTTGCTTCCGTCCATAACGGCCAGCTCGTCCTGGCTCATCAGGTCTTTGCCTAACTTCTGGTAATTCGTGCCGAAAGAGCGTTCCCGGCCCCGGTTTTCCGATTGGTTATACAGCATGATGGTTTCCTTGCCTAAGACGGTGTTTAGCTCCTTCAATGTCGTGCTTTCCCGCCCGCCTAAAAATAACGTGCTGTCCATGTTGCCGATGATGGTTTCCGCGTTATCACGGTAGATGGCTTTTAGTTGGCTCTGCGCCTGTAGCACAAGGCATATGCTGATTTCCCGTGAGCGCACCGTCGCGCACAGCTTTTCCAACTGCGGGATTTGGCCGATGTTGGCCGCCTCGTCGATCAGACACCTTACATGCACCGGCAGCCTGCCGCCGTAGTGGTCGTCAGCCCTATCGCATAATAGATTAAATAACTGGCTGAACATCAGCGCCGCCAGAAAACTGAATGTGCTGTCCGTGTCGCTTAAAATAATAAACAGGGCGGTTTTCGTATCGCCCAGCGTGTCCAGCTCCATTTCGTCATAGGACATGATTTCCCGCAGCTCGGCAATATCGAACGCCGCCAGCCTTGCGCCGCAGCTTATCAGGATGGATTTCGCCGTCTTGCCCGCCGCCAATTTATATTTCCGGTATTGCCGCACGGCAAAGTGCGCCGGGTCTTTTTCCTCCAGCCGGTCAAAGAGCAGGTCAACGGGATTTTTGTACGTCTCGTCATCCTCCCGCGTTTCGCTGGCGTTTATCATTTCCAAAAGGGTGATAAAGTTGCGTTCTTCCTCCGGCGCTTCGTAGTGGATATAGGCGATATATGCCGTGTACAGCAGCCGTTCGGCCTTGATCCAAAAGTCCTCCGATGATTTATCGCCTTCGCCCTTTGTGTTCAAAATCAGGGTGTTCACCAGTTTTAAAATATCCTTGTCCGTTTTAAGGTAGGCAAACGGATTGTAGTGCATACTTTTGTTAAAGTTAATGGTGTTCAATACCTTGATCCGGTACTTGGCTTTTTGCAGCAGCGTCCCACACTCAACTAAAACCGTTCCCTTGGGATCGGTCACGACATAGGAGCTATGGAGCTGCATGAGGTTGGGTTTCAGCCAAAACCTTGTTTTGCCGCTGCCGCTGCCGCCGATCACAAGCACATTTTTGTTTCTCGCGTGCTTGGGGTTTTTCGGGCGGCTTCCCATCATCAGCCCTTCGGTCTGCGTCAGTATGACGTTTTGCCACGGGTCTTTGTCCATGTATGGCTTGATGTCCGCAGCCGTTCCCCAGCGCGCCGAACCGTATTCCACGTCCTGCCGGAATTTCTTTGATTTCTTTCCTCTGGCATAGATAATTCCTAGTACCGCGCCCGCGCAAACAAACGCGAATAACAGATCATACGGGTGCAGGCTGGGAAGGGGGTTATCCAGCATACGGGGCAGGTTTGCCAGCGCGTTTGTCAGCTTGTAAACGCCTGCGCCTGCGGCCAGCCGGAAAAGCTCGGCCAGCTTGCCGGTAAAATAAAGCAGGATAACAAGGGGAATGGCAAATAGTAAACGCTTTTTCATCTCCGGGGATATTTTCATAGTTCCTGCCCCCGGTCTTTGTATTTTGTCTTTGTTTTTGCCATGTTCTTGACTTGTTCGGTTAGTTTTTTCAGTTCACCGCGCACAGACGGGCGGGACGCTTTGCGCTCCTGTTTCTGGGTAAATTCCCTGAATGCCGCTGTCATAGCGTCCACGCTGGAACCCTTGAAAAAGACATAATACCGTCCTTTTTCCGCTTTTTTCAGGCTGTATTTCAGCCCGTATTTACGGGCAACAGGGTCAAAGCTGCCGATGTTCTTGTCCGTGATCTCAATGTTGGATACATTGCCGCCCGATTGTTCCATTAGCTCTTTCATGCTGGTTTTCCCGAAAGAATCCCGTTTTTCCAGCCCTTTATTCAGGCCGGTTTCCATTTCGTTTAACGCTTTTTTCAGGGCTTTGGCAAACTCCGCGGCGATTGCCTTGCCCGCCCTGAAAGAGATACCGATTATCTTTTCGCTGATTTCTTCGTGCAATAAATCCCTCCTTTGTGTATAAAAAAACGACGGTCAAATCCGTCGTTCAGAGTATGTTTATATCCCGTTATATGTAACGGTAGCCAAGCACTTCCCTTAGAGCTTCACAGATGGCTCTTTCCGGTTTTTCCTCACCGGATTCATATTGCGTAATTTGACTGGCTTCCAGCCCTATTTTATCCGCAAGTTCATCCGGGGTGAGTCCGATCTTTTCTCGGCCTTCCGCGATCCGCTCTCCAACCGGTTTTGCCCAAAATGCCTGTTCATGATAGTACCCAAGCTGAACACTTCCTTGATCTTCAATCGGGATCGGAAAATTGCCTCTCTTGTTTAGTTCCTCTACGACATTGGTGTCTATTTCAGCAACAAGTACATTAAGGCGGTTGGTAAATCCTTTGTGACCACTCAATTTAGAATAATACTTCTTTTGCAAGTTAATGAACCCACTGTTCGGCGTTTCCGTATACCTGTTGATAAAGTAAGCTCTAATTTCGCCCTTCTGTAGTCTCATAAAGAACTCAAAAAGTCCTAATATGCGGCCAAAAGCGTACAATGTCGTGAATGTAGCGGTCTTATCCATTCCGATCAACCTCCCATTTCATCAAGTAATCCTGTTGTAAGCATAGCATTTATGGGATGTGGTAACAATGCAATAATTTACACAGAGCGTCAAAAATCGAAAGGGTCGCTGCTGCCGCCGTACAGGTCGTGCTTTACCTCGGCCTGGTAGTAGTGGTCTATCGTGAATTGCGCGTTGTACAGCGCGGTCAAAAGGTAGCTTCGGATATTGCGTACTTTGGTGGTGTTTTTCTCCAAACACTCAAACACATATTCAATGTGCAGGGAATTGAGCTTTAACAGTACGCTCTTGACTACCTCGGCGGACTTGTTCTCGCCGCCAATGCGGATATACTTCTTTTCGCTGCATACGGTATCCAGTATCAGGCTTACGATCTCGTCCATGCGCTCCCTGCCGTAGCGTTCACACAAAATCTCATAATCCAGATTGTCAACAATCATCTCCCGGTACACATCAATCGCTTCCATCCTTCCATC
>Ga0154000_1000181_pt1 | contig 18228 bp, 13 predicted proteins | sample TSNC084MetaG_FD_104674 | JGI IMG/M metagenome (GOLD analysis project Ga0154000, IMG submission 104674) | Attine ant fungus gardens microbial communities from North Carolina, USA - TSNC084 MetaG | ecosystem: Host-associated > Fungi > Mycelium > Unclassified | place: USA: North Carolina, Lumber... | reverse complement strand
GCAGAACAGCATCCAACTGTGGCCGTGACGCCTTCGCGCCGCCGGCGTGATCGACATGAATGTTCTCGACCTCGACGCCCGCCAACGCCAACGCGTCGACTTGGTGAGCTGGATTCTGATCTGCGCTGGAGACTCGTGCGTAACCGAACAACATCTGTCGATAATACCCAGACGCAGGGTTATTCGACATAGTTTTACGACACGAGTTTCAGACAGGCATGAGCTGGGCGTACGACGACTTCAGGAAGTTGTCGAAAAACGATCTTGGTCTCAACACGTCAACGCATCACTACTGGTGAGATGATGCGTGATCGTGGAGGCATGGATGGGCAACAAGGCGCTCGGGTTCACTATGGATCAAGAGAACACGATCTGGGAGATGTGGCGTCGCGGTGATTCGCTGAGTGCGACCGGGCGGGTCCTCGGGGAGAGTGTCCCTCAGATCGGCCGGTTCCTGCGTAAATCCGGCGGTATCCGGCCGCTCCCACGTCGTCGGCGAGCATCGCATCTCACGGCCGGGGAGCGTGAAGAGATTTCCCGTGGGATCGCCGCCGGTGACAGCGCTCGGACGATCGCCGACAAACTCGGAAGATCCCCGTCCACGATCGCACGGGAGATCGCCCGCAACGGCGGCCGCGAACACTATCGGGCGACCCCGGCGGATGCCGCAGCGTATGTCCGCGCACGCCGCCCTCAAATCTCGACCCTCTCTACCAGGAATTTTCTGCGGGAGATTGTCACAGGGAAGCTGAGTGAGCAGTGGTCACCGCAGCAGATCTCCGCCTGGCTCCGGCGCGAGTACCCGTCCGATCCGCAGATGTGGGTTTCGCACGAGACGATTTACCGTTGCCTCTACATACCGTCGCGGCAAGTATTCGACGATACAAAATTTCACGAACTGCGTACTGATCGGCGGATCCGCCGGCCTCGTGGGAAGAAGCGCTCCCACGGGCGCGGACAGATACGGAACAGAGTCTCCATCGATCACCGCAGCTCTGCGGCCGGCGATCGTAGCGAGCCCGGACACCTCGAAGGCGATCTCGTGTTCGGCACCCGCCCGTCAGCGGTCGCGACGCTGGTGGACCGACAATCACGCGTCACCCATGTGGTGGCATTGCCGGACGGATACCGGGCCGAGACGGTTGCGGACGCCTTGATCGCCTATCTGGGCCGGTTGCCTGCGCATCTGCGTCGGTCGTTGACGTGGGATCGGGGACTGGAAATGGCCGCGCACGAGCGCATCACCGCAGTACTCGACCTGCCCGTCTACTTTTGCGCGCCGCATCATCCGTGGCAACGAGGGACGAACGAAAATACGAACGGGTTGCTGCGGCAGTACCTGCGCAAGAACGCTGACCTGCGCACTTTCAGTCAGGAGGACCTGAATTCGATCGCGGCGAGACTCAACGATCGGCCTCGTCGGGTGCTCGCCTGGGACAGTCCACGACAACGAGAAGACCAGGTGCTCGGTTCCTCCGCAGTCGGATAGCAAAGCTGGCCATAACGGCGGTTGGCATGATGATGGTCATGGCTGCTACCGGACTTCCCGAACTCGATGTCGCCCGGATCGTGAAGTATTGCGCCAGTCGGGTTCCCGATCGTCTGCGTCATGAGATTCGGGTCGAATGCGACATCGCGCCGCGCCATGTCACGATCTGCGAATGCCGGCCGCCGTGGCGTGAGGACTTCGGCCCGGAGTGGACGCGATTCCCGATCGCCCGCCTGTCTTACACGAAGAAAACGGGGTTGTGGACTTTGTATTGGCGGGATCGGCACCTCAAATTTCACCGCTACCAGTTCTTGGATCCGAGCCCTCATGTTCAGGATTTGCTCGATCACATCGAAAGCGGTGGGGATCCGATCTTCTGGGGTTGATCCGTTATCGTCGGTGATGCGTTGACCTATTGAGACCAAGATCCATTTCCGACAAAGAGTGCATCCAAAGCAAACCGATCCAAGAGTGCCTGCTGTGGTGAAGATTTCTCAACGGCACACTCTGCATCCCGGAAAGACCCTTGGCAATGGCGACGTAGGATTCGGTGGCATCAGACGAGTCGCGCGGGTCAGACCCACCCGCCCCACGAGCCCATCCTGGCCAGAAGGACTAGACCTTCAAGATGTTGGACCCACCGATAAGCGCATCAATAGCCGAGCATCAAAAATTGGACTACAATAGAAATTCTTGCTTCGTAAGAATTGCATAGTTGCGGAATAGAACTTTTTGGCGATCAGCTTCATCTCTCACATCCACACGACCAAATATTTTATCAATTACGCGGTCCACTTCATCATGGGCCGCCAACAGATCACTCGGCATTGCCAGTGGATCATACATTCTCGCCAGCGATAAACCTCGATGCGCTTTACGCGCTCCAACAATAAGAGACGCCGCGTCGGCAATACTCTGCCTTTGAGAACTGGTAATAATCGGCATCGGGAAAGTATTGTATGTCAGTTTGTTAGAAAAGCTCACATCAGATTTCAGCCGGCCGCCAATCGTTTTCATCCATACAATAAACATTGTGGATGAAAATACTCCAAGCAAGAATCCATCAGGGTCAGGAACGGTGTAAACTTTATCACTTGCAATAATGTCAGGAGATAGATAAGCTACAGGCAGAAATCTACGAAGAGTGCTAACCGTCTTGGGAATGGCTAGGTAATCTGTACTAGGTTGCTGAATCTGACCAAACTTATATGGAGTGCCTGCCTTTGCTCGCGTTGACGCCGCTTTGCTAGCGTTTCGCATGTCTTTAACTCCAGCCATTCTTTCAGCCAAAATTGGACTTCGATTTAGATCTTCAAGATCATCGTTATCGTCAATCCACAAACACCATCGGTCCAGATCATGAAGAAGCTCTTTTGCGCCAATAAATTTCCGCAAGTACTTCGCCGCAATAGGATCCTGAACTATCTCTTCATATTCTTCTTCTGTGACTACAAGATTCCCCCCATCGGAGGGTTTATTTGCATAGTTCACTTGTTCAAATTTGGAATTAAACGGACGGAGACGTGACTCGACAAGGAGATTTGGGCCTTCGATCAAGTACGGATTTATTCGGCTAACACTAGTACCTAGCCCCTCACCTCGACCCCCTTCTGGATACGTCCATAACACCGGCTTCGGGGACGTTTTAGATCGATCAAAACCGACTATGGAGACATGCACAGCAGCACCACCCGGTGCTTCAGTCTCCCATTGGAACGATCTATGAGCGAACCGACATCTCCAACCTTCCTCCAGGATCGGACGCCACAGATTGGGCACTGGTATTCCTTGGCAAATTGAATTAGTGGACACGAAAGCCCATCGACCACGGAGTTTCCCGTAATATTTGACTGCCTTCACGTACCAACAAGTTACGTAGTCCAGATCACCAATATACTGCCCTCCCCAAATTTCCTGCATATCATATTTCTGCTCATCATCTTTTGTTCGCCCTCCCACAAAAGGCGGATTTCCGAGAATCACCACATCATCGCTAGCTTCCACCACGTCATTCCAATCCAGACGCAAAGCGTTGGCATGGTGGATCGTGGGCGCGATCTTGATAGGGAGGCGATCGGGGGCGTAACCAAATTCTTGCGCCATCCGTTGATTGGCAAGATGATCGACCAGGAGCATTGCAGTTTCAGCAATTCTAGCTGGCCACTCTTCTATCTCAATTCCGAAGAAATGGTCGAGCGTGACCTTTATATCTCCTGTTACATCGAAACTAAGTTGCGCACGATCAACACCTGAGATTTTAATGTCAGTATTGTCAATAATATCCAGATCACGTCGACGTTTAAGAATCTCAAGCTCAAGAGCTCGAAGTTCACGATATGCGACAATAAGAAAATTTCCGCAACCGCAAGCTGGGTCTAGGAACAGGAGACGGCCCAACTCGTTGTGCAGCTTGGTCAATTTGGCCTTGTCGTCCCATGCATCTTCTAGCCGCTCTGTGTACTCGTCGAGGAATAATGGACGGATCGTCTTGAGAATATTCTCTTCCGTGGTGTAATGCTCCCCACCGTGGCGTCGAGCCTCTTTACTCTTTACTGTCTGGAACATCGAACCAAACACGGCTGGAGAAATTATGGTCCAGTCGAATTCGCAGGCTTCGAGAAGATAATTACGGAACGCGGATGTGAGCGGAGAAATATTTATAGATTCTTCGTAGAGCCCTCCATTGATGTAACGGAATCGATCGAATGGGCTACCTACCGGGAGTTTCCTAGTGTTCGGCGATGTGCGAAGAACATGGAAAAGCGCCTGAAGATCGTTATGGAGGGTATTTTCGGTGGTGCGATCACGGATAAAGCTCTGGAACAGACCTGTTTCCCATCCCTTCATTTCGGCATCGTCGCCGAAAAATAGGAATAACAGCCGAGCCAACAGGAGCGTTGCATCGTGGTCCTCAATACCGGATGCTTCGAGCTCTCCGTAAAGAGCGCTCATGAGACGAGCAGCCTGTACCGAGGCCGTTTCGGCTTCTTTGTCAAAAGCATCGCGCATCCGGTTGAGCAATTCGACAAGGTGAAGTTCCTCGTCGAAGTCAAGTTCGATTGCCTGTAGGCGCTGTGAGAGGTGTGTGCTGCGGTCCCCGACTATGTACTCGTGGGCAAGGAGTTTGGCATTGGTGCTGCCGAGCTGGGAGCGACGTGGCCAACGCCAGTCCTGGTGCTGTTCGTCGGTGAAGATGATCAGGCGCTCGTGACTGTCCTTACCGACAAGCTCATCGAGGACGCGCTGAACTTTGCGGGGTGGCAGCACAGGGCAGTGCCAGATACGAAGTCCCATGTAGCCTGCGACCTGTTTGAAAACGTATTTGCGATCATCCACCTCCAGCTTCAAGTCTGGGTGATCCGGGTTGCCCCATCCCAGTTCGTCGATGAACAGGGTCCGGAAGTCTCGGGAGTCGACGAGGTCGAGTAGTCGGTGTTCGGTCATGAAGTGACTCCCATGCTGCTGACGACCCGGATCGGGTCCTTACCTGTTCGGGTGGCGATAACCAGTCGCTGATCGCGGTGCAAGGTCCTGATCATGGTGGTGAGGTCGTCGTCGCTGGCGCCGTTCCGGACGGAGCGTTTGAGCCGGTTTTCGGCATCACGTTGGAGCGGGTGTTGGAACAATTCGTCGAGTGCTTTCTCGGTGTCGTTGTCGTGCGAATGCAAGGTCTCGCCGAGTCGACGCCACAGAGTGCGTCGGACTCCGCGTAGGCGCCCGGCAGCAACCGTGGGCGTTGCCAGCGGACCACGGACCAGCTTTTCGATCAGTTCGTCGTGGTCTTCTCGGTGCTCGAGGCCGAGCTCTTCGGGTGTTGCTTCGAAGGCACGCAGGACCTCATGTCCGGTGAGCAGTCGGGTGTCACCGTCGGAGGTGGCGATACCGAAGCCGTCCATTCCGGACTCAGTACGCACGTAGCAGATCACGCCTTCGTCTTTGTCGCTCAACCGTTTTGCGCGGGTGGCGTCGATCATGTCCGGCAGGGCTGCGATACGGGCCGCGAGTTGAGGGTCCTTTTCCTGGGCTTGGTGCCAGAGCTGATAGGCCAAGCTGGATGCGTCGACGTCGTCGGCGGAGTCTTGGTCGTCGAGTGTTCCGTTGTACAAGTCCGCGATGGCTTGTACTTCGCCTTCGCTACCGAAGAATTGTTCGTCGGATCCGAATGCTTCGGCGTTGGCGCTGAGCCGATCGCTGATGCGTTGGCGTAGTGAGATGACGTTGTCGACGGATTCGTGGAAGAACGAGTACAGCAAGACCTCGTCGGATTGCTGGCCGACGCGGTCGACACGGCCGGCTCGCTGAATTAGACGGATAATCGCCCAGGGCAGGTCGTAGTTGACGACGATGTGCGCGTCCTGCAGGTTCTGGCCTTCGCTGAGGACGTCGGTGGCGATCAGGACGCGTAGTTCGTTGTCGATGTCGACACTGTCGTGCCCGGGTAGTGCGTTCGAGCGTGGGGAGAAAAGGTGTGCGAGGGCAGTGGGGTCGTCGCTGTCTCCGGTCGCCAATCCGACTCCGCTGATGCCGGCTTCCCGCAGCGCTGCGGCAATGTAGTTGGCGGTGTCCTTGTATTCGGTGAATACGAGCACTTTGCCGGCGGGGTGATCGGCGGTCAGCAGTTTGATGAGGGCGTCGAGTTTGGAGTCGGTCGCTACTTCCCACCCGCCGTACGACTTCAGCAGGGCATGCAATACGGTGGTGTCGCGGTCGAGGGCGTTACGCAGTTCCGTGGTGAACAGCTCCGGCCGAATCCATGTCACGGCAGCAGGATTGGATGCGACAAGCGCCTCGTAGCGGCGACCGGGATCGTCGGTCAGACTCTCGGCGGTATCGAGATCGGAGGCGGTGGGGTCGTCGTCATCGGTGAGGCTGGTATCGACGATCGTTCCCGTCGGGATACGGAGTCCGTTGTCGATCGCGTAGCCGAACAATTCGTTGCGGGCGATGTGCCGTTGCAGCGACAGAGTGAACGAGTGCCCGCAGGAGGACAGCCTCTTGTAGAACGTGGTGCGGACGAAGCCGGCGACATTGCCGCGGCCGCGGTTGAGGTTGTCGACGAATTCCTTCTCCTCATCCGTCAGCTTCGCCGTCTCCTTCAGGTATTTTCCGAGCTCGTAACGAGGCAGGACCAGGTTGGTGAGGGTGTCGAGGGTGGTATCGCTCGACATGATCGCCGCCGGGTCGTTCGGCCCGAACGAATGATTGACGGGTTTAGGGATGCGCTCCGGGAACGTGAACCGTGTCCCGTTGGAGAATTCGAGGTACTGGCGACCGTCCTCATCGGTTTCGGAGTAGTTGTTCTTGATGAAGGTTCGGGTGCGGCGCACCAGATGCTCACTCATCAGGCGTTTCCAGTCGTCCGGGTCCTCTGATTTACGGAATGCTGCCATTGTGGTGATCTTGCCGTCGACTTTGTCGATGAGTCTGGGGTCGGCGGCCATGGCGTTGGTCGGGGAGATACCGAGGTCATCGTCGTCGTCGATGTAGAGCGAAAGCTGGTTGGCGACGTCCCGGAATCGGATGTTGTACGGGGTCGCGGTCAGCAGAAGCGTTTTGCTGTCGTTGGCGTGAATGTATTCCTGGATCGCTTTGTAGTCGCGGCGTTCGTCATTGCGCAGCGTGTGGGACTCGTCGACGATCACGAATGCGTACCGGCGTAGATCCGGAAGGATCGTATGGGCCATGCTGTACGGCACGACGCGCCCGTACAGGTTGTATGCCTCGAAATGCTCTTCCCACATCTTGACCAGGTTTTTCGGGCACACCACCAACGGCATGTAACCGTGTTCGTCCCGCAGCATCAGCGCCACGGCGATCGCGGTCAGGGTTTTACCCAAACCGACGACGTCGCCGAGCATCGTTCCTTGCTTGGTCATGATCCGCCGCGCCAATGTTCTGACTGCGGTGGACTGGTATTCGAGGAGCTGAGAGCTGACCTCGGCAGGCACCGAGTACTCGGCCAACCCTTCGCGGACGTCGCGGGAGAGGTCGTAACAGACTTTGAGGAACACCTCGTACGGTCGGCGCGGCTCTTTGCGGGCCCATGATTCGTCCAACATCGTCAACAGATCCGCGGTGACTTCGCGACTAAACTTGTCGGTCCATCGGTCCTCGAACCACTCCGCCAACGCCTCCGCGGCATTCGTGTCGATGACGTCGACGTTGAGTTCATAGTTATGAGTCAAACCGGGAGCGGTGAGGTTCGAGGATCCGACGAATCCTGTGATCGGATTGTTCAGGTCTTCCCGGTGGAAAATGTATGCCTTGCCGTGGAGCGGCCGGCGGGTGAAGACCTTGATCTCGACAGCTTTGGATTCGAGGAGATCTCGAAGTGACTGGAGCGCCGCACGATCCGCATTGGTGGGCAGTCCTCGCATGAGCTGGGTGCGCAGTTGTTCGAGGAGTTGTGCTTTGCGTTCACGACCGACAATGAAGTCTGCATCGAGCACTTCGGTGCCTTCGACCGCAGCTTGCAGTTCCTCGAGCGCTGTTTCCTGCGGCCCGGTCATGACCATGCCGATCAGGATCCGCACGACCGGCACGGGCTTTCCCTGCTCCGCTTTATCTTCGACCAGAGAGTCGAATACGGACCAACCTCGCAGGTTGAAGTACCCGACAGCGACATCCATCCGCTCCGATACCCGCAATGTCTCCTGCAGGTGAGAGCCCAGTTTCTGATGGATGTTGTCGAAGATCCGCGTCACGGGAAACATCGCTCCGTTCGAGTGCCAGCCTGGAAAATCTTAGGAGATACACCCGAACTCGATGTCCGGGTGGGATGAGTCTTTCAAATCATCACCGGCAAGCGTTGGGGCGACCCGACGATTCCCGAAAACCGCTTTTGTCGGACCTTCCTGGTTGAGTGACGTCAGGAGCATGGAATCGTGAAGTTAACAGTGAACGGGAGCAAAGGTGGTTGCGGAAACAATGCACTTGAGCCAATGCCACATCGAAGGATTCCGCTCGTGCTACGACGTGACCATCCCGTTCGGCCCCTCCATCACTTTGCTGGTCGGAGAGAACAATGCCGGAAAATCGAATGTCATCGAAGCTCTACGCCTCGCGACAGTTCCTTTGAGTGGTCGGCGGAGCCGATACTTCGAGACTGACGACCTGGCGCGAAATCACTCCGGTCCGATCACTGTTACTACGAGATTCAGCGGACTGAGCAGATACCAAAAAGCTCAGTTCATCGGTGCACTTGATTTGTCGAACGGCACGGCGACGTACACGACACGGTTTGAGCCCGATAGCGGAAGCGCTCATCGTGGCCGGATCGAATATCTCACCGGTCACGTCCCGGGCCCCGATCCTGAGCCGGAGAAACGCGACCAGATCAATCACGTCTACCTCGCTCCTTTACGTGATGCTCAACGGGAACTCGATTCCGCCTCAGGGAACCGCCTCGCGCTGATAATGAGTCACCTCCTCACATCGGAAGAGCAGGAGAGCTTCGTCGAAACCGCAAAAGCTGGCCTGGACGAACTGAGGATCCATCCCGCGATCACCACTATCCAGAATCGGATTCAGCATCATCTAACTCCGCTAACGGATCCCGCACGGGAGCAATCGATGGGCATCGGATTCGATGCGCCCGAACTTCGGAGGCTGGCTCGCAGTCTCCGGCTCAAAATGGCCGATGTGGACGTAGATCTTGCAGATCTAGCAGCGTCAGGTCTCGGCTACACAAACCTCTTGTTCCTTGCCACCGTCATTTTGGAACTGCAGAACGCACAAGAATCCGAGTTGACATTGTTCTTGGTAGAAGAACCGGAGGCGCATCTTCACCCTCAACTGCAGGCCGTGTTGTTGGACTTCCTTCGCGACCAAGCCGAGCAATCAGCTCGTGACGACAGCAACCGTCCGGCTGGCCGGATCCAGGTAATCGCCACAACTCACTCACCCAACTTAGCCAGCGCCGTCGGGACGAAAAATGTTGTCGTGCTGCGATCGAGCACAGACGAGCGCATAGATGACGGGAGGACCGTCGCGGTCAGTGCGACGGTGGCGCTCCCCTTGAGGGAACTCGACCTGAGTCCTAGCGAACGTAGGAAGATCGATCAATACCTCGATGTGACTCGAAGCGAGCTTCTCTTTGCTCGCCGCATAATACTGGTCGAGGGGATCGCGGAAGCAGTGCTCGTTCCCGCCCTCGCCTACCACTCCGTGTTCGGTGATAACTCAGATCAGGCGCGGAAAAGCCGCCGGATGTTCCGCGGAGCATCGATCATCAGCGTGGGCTCCGTTGACTTTGCTCCCTACATCAAGCTCCTTCTGAGCAAGGTCGGCGAGCATCGTCTTGCAGATCTGTTGATCGTCATCACCGATGGGGACCCACCAGTGCAAAAGAAGCCTTCGAAAGCATCGTCGAGCAGTACCTCCAATGATTCCAATGATGTAGCCGAATCTGATGCGAGCGACGACGACTTGGGACCCTCGTACAACCGGGCATTGACTCTGGAGGCTTTGGGGCGGCAGTTAGACGCTGACGATGTATTGCATGTGGCCGAGGCGCCGCACACGTTGGAAGCAGATCTGCTGGTAGAGGGTTCCGACAACCATGAAGTGCTTGGCAAGGCCTACGTTGCACAACATCCGAAATCGGCACACAGGTGGACGGAAATCGTCATGAGTGCCGATCCCGCGGCCGAGTTCCACAAGCGCTTGCAATGGAACAAGAAGCTCATAAGCAAAGGGCAGTTCGCTCATGACCTCGCTCAATCGATTGCAGACGGATCTTCGTTTACATGCCCGGACTATTTGAGGGCAGCAATCACGATCACGACAGGAATCGATTCGCAGTGAGGGAGGCCATCACCTTCACCGACGCTCAACGCGCGCTCATCGAGGCAACGTCCTCCACCTATGTCTCTGCGTGTCCAGGGGCCGGCAAGACCCAAGCAATTGTCCAGCGGTTTGTCGAGCGCCCCGCGATCGTTCCTCGCCTAGGTATCGCATTGCTGTCCTTCGCTAACGCCGCAGTCGACGAGGCTATCTCCCGATGCGCGGGTAAACCGGAGCTGTTGCATTCACCGAACTTTGTCGGAACCATCGACGCCTTCATCAATCGATTCATTGTCGGACCGGTCTTCCTCCAGCGCCGGGGAATCAGACCACAGTTTTCTAGTTCCTGGGCTCACGTCACCAATACGCTGGTCTCGGCGAAGGGTGTTCGGCTGCAGGCTCCACTCGATTGGTTCACATTCACGATCGATGGCTCCGCCGTATTGGATCGGGCACCATGGGACAAAAAGGCGATAGTCGAGAAGCTCACCCCGCCGCACCGGGAAAAGCTCGAAGACAGGGCAGGTCAGCGTTGGGCGAGCTACACCAGGCGCGGCATCTTCGATTCCGCTGCCGCTCGTTTGGTGATGGCCTTATACCTAGACTTGCCTGAGGTTCAGTCCTCACTTGTCGATCTACTCTCAGCTCGGTTCTGCGAGGTCATAGTCGACGAAGTCCAAGACTGTTCAGCAGAGGATGTGAAACTCCTCAAATTCCTGCTCTCGGCCGGTATCCGATTGGTCATGGTCGGTGACAGAGACCAGGCGATTTACGGATTTCGAGGTTCATCCCCCGAAGCTCTCAACGATCTCGTGGAAGGTGTCGCGGTAGGACAACGCCTGAATGGGAACTTCCGAAGTTCCCCCGCTATCTGCAGCGCAGTCGATAGCCTACGTTTCGGAACTGACCGTGACGTGCCAGTCGGGACGAACGCCTCCGATGTCAGTCCAGTGCAATTGGTGGCATTCGACAAGCCAGTAGATCTTCACGCGAAGATCGGCGACATCCTCGACGCGACAGGGCATCTGAAGGAAAATGTTGTTTTTCTCGCCCATGGGACAAGCACCGCTCGGACGCATGCTGGAGAATCGACACTAGCGAAGCCAGGCAATGGAAAACTTGCCCGGTTCGCCGCAGCTGTCCACACAGTTCAAGACGCATCAAACACGAACCGCGCACGCGCAGAAGGTCTCCGCCGTCTCGAAATGATTGTCTTGGAGTTCGCCGGATTCAGCGAAGACCGTGACATCGATGACTACTTGCGCCCCCGGGGGTTGACGGCACGTTCCTTTCGAGAATCGTGCCTACGCCTAGCAATGACCCTTGACAATCCGTACCTGGGTACCCCCGGCACCTTCAAAGAGGCACTGAAAGAACAAACGGCGTCACGAAAACTGTTGAGCTGGAACCTCGATGGCATACCAGCAAGGTCCGACGCGTGGCCAACACGATCAACAGTCACAAAAACCGCCAACTACGCGCACTCCACAGTTCACGGATACAAAGGCCTCCAGGCTCCGGGGGTCGTGCTGGTGATTCCGAAACCGTCACCATCGATGGCAGACAACGAGCATGGCGTCACGCAATGGTCTTGTTCCGAGCAGGGCGAAGCGCGACGGGTGCTCTACGTCGGAGCGTCCAGGGCAGAACAGTTGCTGATCATCGCCGCGCACACTGCAGTTCACGACGCAGTTGCAAAGAATCTGACCGACGACGACGTTAACTTCGTCCAATCCTGAATATCGGGCTCCGATTGGGCGTCGAATCCAATCGGCCGTTCAACCTCCAACAAGTAGACGGTTACCTTCGATTCGGCCCGTTGGTTCGGGCATTGAGGTAGTGCGCCCAGTCGCGGCGAGCGTAATCGGCCCACCGGCTGACTGAATGGATATGCAATCCGAGCAGGTCGGCGACGACCGGTGCTGGTAGGTCTTCGGTGAGAATACGGAGAGCGGAGTTGCGGCTGATCCTGACCGGGATATCGAGTGCGGTCATCGCGACCCCCACGGGGCGGGCATGACGAGCCGTCCCGGGCACGGTGCGGCTGGGAAACAAGAACGGCGAACCTGTCTTTGGAGCGAGAGGATGGACGATGGCGGTTTCTACCAGTTCATTGACCAATGTTGCGACCGTCGGTGGCAGCCTGACCGGGTTGCGAGCGAAGATGATGTTGGTTTCACCATCTTGTTGCTCGACGGCGCTGGTGGTGAGTGCGAGGATTCGGGTGAGAGGGATCCCGTACAGCAGCACCAGAAGTCCGGCGACACGCAGCGGCAGTTCGATAGTGGCGTCGGTGAGAAGTCGTCGGATTCTTCGTGCGTGTTCGTGTGCTTCCGCGACGTCGGTGGGGAATGCCGATTGCCTCCTCGACACGGCGGCGTCACCGATGATGTCTCGTTGTCGTAGCCAGAGGACGAAACCGGTGATCCTGTAGGTTCGGTGCCCGTTGATGGAGGTCCAGCGGTCGAGTTGGTGCTGGTTCAGATCGGTTATCGCGAGGTCGTTCTCATCGAGCCATTCCAGTAGGTGAACTGCTCCCCAGATGATGGCTCGGTCACTTTGCGCGCTGGAGTCGGTGTAGCTGCGGCGGACGGCGCGGCGGCGAGCACGGCGCAGCACACTCCATTGTGCGTACGGCCGGATCAGCGCCGCGTGTTCTGCGGTCAGCGTTCCCGTCAGATGGTGGAGCCATTGTTCGAGTCGGCCCAATGGCTCGATTCGAGGCGGGAGGACATCCGTGTGGACGAGGACCGCACGAAGGTAGTGCAACGCAGTGGACGGGGGGTGGGCGTCGAGGTCGGCATGCACGATCGGGTGCTCTACTCGTGCGATGTGTTGCAGCAGTGCAATGGTTTTCGGGTGGTCGAGCCATCGCAGAGTCGAGTCGGGACGTCGCTCCTCGGCGGCGAGGTACACGATGAACGGCAGTATCTGGGAGCAGATGTATCCGTGTTCGTCCGCCAGCAGTGTTGCTGCCCGGCGCCGCACCGAGCACCGTAAGCAGGTTCCGGCGTAGTGCTGTAGGCCGGCTGATCGCACGTCGTGCAGCGATAGTCGATCGAGGAGCCTGCGCACGGTCCGCAGACCGCACGGCCTGTGAGGTCATTTGCGGTGAGGACCCCGATGCGTGAACACGTGGCGCACGGATCTGGGTGAATGAGAGCCTGGCGGTAGCAGGCCCGGCACACCGGCCCTTTCGGCCATATCGCCTTGGCAGGTCGCACTCGCGAGCACACCACACAGCGGTGCGTCCGTTCGGGTCGGCACCGTTTACACAGATCCGGGTGTTCTCCCCCACGTCGATGTGCAATCGCCACGATCCGTCCGCATCCTCCGCATGGCCGCCGCGGCGGCTCGTAGCAGCGCGCACAGAGTGGCCCCGTGTCGCTGAACTTCTTGGCGATCGCTGTCCGCCCGCACTGCGTACAGATGTGCTGGGGGCGTGCGCAGGTCCCGCACAGCGGATCGCCCGAGTCGTCTCTCGTGGACGGGGCACGGACTCGTCCGCAGCGGATGCATTTCTCGGTGCGTTGTGGTTCGTGTTGATAACAGGTGCGGCAGATCTTTCCATCGGGGCGCACCGCAGTCGGATATCCGGTCTTGCCGCAGCGGTCGCAGGTCACGGTGTTCGCTTTGGTGACGCACCATTCGCAGCATCGTCCTTCGGGAGCGAGGCGGATCAGTCTGGGCCATCGTTTACCGCATCGCGCACACGCGGGAAGTTCAACGCGGCATCCGGCCGCGTGCAAGCCGTACGCCAGGCGCACAGCGGTGATCGGGGCGTGAGGATCCGGTGAGGACAAGCATCCGGGGTGACTCATCAGATACCGGTGCAAGGTCCGTACCCCACGGGGTTGCCATGCCGCCGCGTCCTGGAGTAGTTGTCGTGCATGATCTTCGGTGATCTTTCCGGGCGCGACGGACTGGGTCGCCGCGATCATCCGTGCGCGTATCTCGTCGAGTGGTGTGCTCGGCGGCGTTCCTCGTGGTGGCATCGATCAGTGCTGCGGCCGGCGGATCGTGGTGCGTCGCAGCGGCGTGGGCGCGGAGCGGTCACTTGCGGCTTTTCGGATCGTTTCGTTGACGATTTTCGGTTCGATGAGATCGTTGGGTGTGCATTCGAGTATGTCGCAGAGCGCAACCAGGGTGTCCATGCTCAATCGTTGCGGAGGTGAGGTGACCAGGCGGTAGACCTGCTCACGGGAGAGCGCGATTCCGCGTTCGGCGAGTAACGGGACAAGGTCCGAGGTGTGGAAGATGTCGCGTTCGGCCATCTTGTGCCGCAAGTGCCAGGCGTAGCCCATTTTCTTGTTCATGATTCGCTCCACAGTTCGCCGTGTCGGTTTCGCATCGCGCGGGTCAACAGTTGATTTCGGTACTCGTTCGAGACGCCGGTGTAGATCGACGTCGTCGATGCATGCGTGTGCCCGACCTGTTCTTGGACGAAGCGCACCGGGTAGTCGAATTCGATCAGATGGGTCACGTAGGAATGTCGCAGGCAGTGCAAGTCCAGGACCGGGTCGAGATTCGCGTCGTCACGGGCAGCAGTAAGCGCGGCGTTGACCGATCGCGGGGAGATGCGACCTGCGCGTTCGGTCACCCACAATGCCGGATGCGCGCCGGGCGCAAACGCTGGTCGGATTTCGGCCAGATAGTGCTCGAGGACGTCGACGATCCAATCGAATTCGGGAACAGTGAGCACAGTCCGGCGTTTCGTCGGCCCGCCGCGCGACGCCTTACCGAATCGAACCGCGACCGAACCCGCCGAACCATACTGCGGGGCTTGGGAATTGCGCCGAAGATCTACCAGGTCGATATTGCACACCTCCGAGCGGCGTAGCCCGAAGGCGTAGCAGAACTTGAGCATCGCGGAATCGCGCATCGCCGCGAGGGCGCCTTTGCGGCCATTCTCCCGAATCTTCTCGGCTCGTCCGTCAGCGGCATCGAACAAGGCTTGGATCTCGTCGTACGTCAGCGGACGCCGGCGCGGACTGCCTTCGTAGTCCCCAATGTGCAGCACTGAGTTGCCCTCGTGGAACACCAACTGGGGTGTTGACCCGAACCTGTCGGCGCACACCTGCATCCAGCCGTATCGGTTGTCGGTGAGGTACTCGCAGAACAGTCTGACCGTGATTTCGTAGCTCCGGATCGTGGACAACGCGAGCGCCCGGTCGCCGGATCGCAGATCACTGATCCATGCCTCAGCTTCTGCTGGAGTCCACTGCCACGGATACAGATTCGTGAACTCACCGAATCGTCGAATCATCCGAATCCGCGCTGCAATGGTCTGGTCTTTGAGGAATCGGCTGCGTTGTTGTCGCGTCCAGCCCTCGATCATCGCTTCCGACATCGCCGGTGCCGGATCGAGATGGACGACATTCCCCGCGAGTATCAGATGTGCCGATCCCGGCGCCTCGTTCACCACATTAATGTTGTATCAGATGCAACATTGTTACATCCACTCGAAGCGCACGGTCCGGGTCCGTAAATCCGGGACTTACAACTCCCCTGCGGCGTCAAACAGCCAGTTCAGACAGGTCTTTCGAACTGACGTTATGTTGCATCTGCTGCAATACATCCCATTTCACCAGATTCTTGATTCGGTCGGGCCGGAACCCTGCCCAGTGGTCGTCTCCGGCGACGACGACCGGCGCTTGCAGATACCCCAAGCTCATGACGTGCTCGCGGGCTCGAGCGTCTTCGGTGATGTCGACGACGGAGTATTCGACTCCGGCCTTGTCGAGAGCGCGGTAGGTGGCATTGCACTGAACGCACGCGGGCTTGGTGTACACGGTCACTGACATGTCATCCCCCTGATGAAGTAAGTGGAACTTTCTTTCATTCTATCTCGAAAGCTGTTGCGACACAAGGCATTTCAGACTATTTGCGATGTTTTTTGTGCGGATGCGAGCGTTTGTACGCGCTCCGTGGTCGAGCTGTACGTGTTGTCCGACAAGACTTTTCGGCTATCCCTCCGCGTATCGGATTCTGTGATTTCCGTGTCGCTGCGGCGTTCTCAGCTGGATCGCCGAGGTCCCCGAACCGGGGAGTTCGGGGACCTCGATCGGGCGATCAGTCCAGGTCGACGGTGTCGATGTCGCGGGTTCCTGCCATGACTTCCTCGACCGGGGACAGGTGATATCCGTGTGCGGCGAGGAACGCCAGGTAGCGGCCGGTGTTCGCGCGCGGTGTGCGCCACGAGTCCTTGGCCATGCGGCCTTCCTGAGCTGCGAGGACCATCGTCAACGTGATGACCTGCGCCCTCGCTTCGCTGGACTTGGCGATCAGGTCCGCCACTGCGCTGGAGCGGCCCAGTGAGTCGACCTTGAGCAGCTCCGGAATCAGGTTCCCGGCCCGGTACTCCGAGAGCAGTGAGGCGTCGACCGCGTGGATGGTCGCGACGTATCGGGCTGCTGCCTTCGGTGGGGTCTTGGCGCAGGCCAGCTTGCCCAGGAATTCCTTGCGGACCACGGCGGCGGCTTCGGCACGCAGATTGAGTTCGCGGACCTTACGTCGCTCATTGGAGGCGTGCTCGGCTTCTTCGTCCGCTGCTTCCTTGGGGTCGTAGAGCATCTGCACTCCGGCAGCGCCCAGGTCCAGGCACACGTATTGCGGTTCCCAGAACGTGCGCTGTTCGACGTCGTTGAAGTGGACTTCTCCGGTTTCGGCGACCGCGTCCCTGCGCCACCGGGTGTTCCAGGCGAGTTGGTTTCGGTGCAGGCGTTCCCCGGTTTCGGTGTGCGCCCATCCGTCTGTGCTGGTGAGCAGGACGCCCCAGTGCTCGGCGCGGGCGCGGATCTCGTCGATGTTCGGCTGCTCCCCGGACTCGACGAGCTTGGTGCCGACGTGCCATGCCCAGTCCTCGAGTTCGTCGAGCATGTGTTCGGTGACCACGATGAACCCTTGCCGGGTGTACTCGGCTTCGACGGCTTCGCGGGCCTTGCGCTCGTCGGTTTGTATCCGGCGAACCGACGCTGCGTAGTCGAAGCGGTCCGGGTCGATGCTCAGTAGTTCGCTGACCGCCTCCTCGTCTCCGTCTGCCTCGAACTCGGCGATCACGACGGCCTGATCGAGGCTGAGCTGCTCGTCGAGGGCTTTGCGGCCGGACTCGGATCGTCCGGCGACCGCTGCCTTCTTGACCACCTTGCGGTCCACTGTGAGCGCACCCGAGACCTTCGTCGCCGAAAACCCGAGGTCGAGCATGTCCACGATCGCGGCAGCCTTGTCGCCTTCGGTGAGTTCTTCGGACACGTTCGCGACCACCTGGTGAGCGATCCGCTCGAATTCGCGGGTCTTCTCGTCGTCTGTGGTGTCGTCGCGGACCAGGACCGGCATCGAGGCGAGGCCGACCTCGCGGGCTGCCAACGTGCGGCGCTGGCCGTCGCGCAGGACGATCGCACCGTCAGCGAGTCGGGTGGCCGTGACCGGGGTGATGACGCCGTGCGTGCGGACGGACTCGAGGAATTCGGGGTCGAGCGGCAAGATGTTCGAGATGCGGGCGTTGCGGCCGATGTCGATCGCGTCGGGAAGCATCCGCAGGTAGGTTTCGCCGGTGATCGGTTCGGCGGTGGTGTGCGTTGCGGTCATGGTGATCTCTCTTCTAAGATTCGGACCCAAGACACCGGGCAGATTGTCGCTGCCCGGTGTCTTGTGTGTTCCGGGTGTGTCAGTGATCGGTGCGGGTCACACGATCCATTGGGCGTAGATCCAGCCGACCCAGTCGACGGTGAAGATTCCGGGGAAGTGCGCCTGGTACTCCCACTTGGGCACTGCGGAACCGTGGCAGGGTCGCGCCCAATCCTTGATGTCGACCCACCAGGCGGTTTCGTCGTGGGGGTCGGGGAGCAGATTGACGAAATCCGGCGCTAAGGGGCAATCGCCGAGCGACCTTGCGCTGTAGGTGATTTCATGTCGTCGTGACTGATGAGGGCGGCTATGGCCGGTTCGGTGCGTTG
>Ga0154000_1000179_pt1 | contig 18442 bp, 19 predicted proteins | sample TSNC084MetaG_FD_104674 | JGI IMG/M metagenome (GOLD analysis project Ga0154000, IMG submission 104674) | Attine ant fungus gardens microbial communities from North Carolina, USA - TSNC084 MetaG | ecosystem: Host-associated > Fungi > Mycelium > Unclassified | place: USA: North Carolina, Lumber... | reverse complement strand
TCCCTATTAGTGGGTGAACAATCCAACGCTTACTGAATTCTGCTTCAGTATGATAGGAAGAGCCGACATCGAAGGATCAAAAAGCAACGTCGCTATGAACGCTTGGCTGCCACAAGCCAGTTAATATACCCATTAGATAAATTTTTTGGCACCTTTTTCCTCAATTTGTAGTCACATGTCAATCTTCCCCCACCCAAAAAAAAATATTCTACTAACCGCAGCGCATCTCAATCGATGTAAATATAGACAACTAGAACAACCTATCAGCCACAACCTAGCCACAATGAGAGGCAAAAACTTTAATTCAATCCTGTGCGCCTTTGAGTATGTCAAGATGTTAACGCCACATAAGAGCATGCAATAAGGATAGCCACATATGACCAGCAGAGCATAAGTAACGTACACCTCTAATCTTGTCGATGGCACCCCATTGTCCACACCATACTATTATTTGTTGCACTAGCTATCAGAATGTCAAGTCAGGACGAATCATCTGGAGACGATAATCCTCATCCTTTTAATGCAACCGAGCAGACACCTAAAGGGCCCAAACGAATTAGAGGCACACCAAAAACCTTCCGACCAGACACGTTCTCTAATGAGGTCGAGAATGACAAGGGGGTACCTGTAAAATGCTGCGCTGTCTGCTGCAGACTATTGTATCCCGAGAACTATTGCAAGCTGTCTGTGCCCCACGTGAGAAAGATCGAGGAGATGCTTATCAAAGACCGGCAGACCGCTCATAGAAATGATCGTGATTTCGAAAAAATAACTTGGCCCTTGCTAAATTACCGCGACCACAATGGAAATCGAATTACAAAACTCCATACCCATAAACCCAGGGGCAAGGGAGCGGAATACGTTATTGTATGTGCTAGACACAAATCAAGTGGAGCCCAGAGCCTGGAAACCATCATGGAATATGTACGTATAATTGTAAGTCGCACCTGATATGCTTTTCGACCGATAGAATATGAGACTTATGCCATCTTGAATGCAAAATCTAGATTCGTTTTGTCAACGAGCATTGGATGTATCCTGGTGACCAGCCCGAAGAACTTCGGAGCCTCCATCCAAGAGGGGAAGGTTTCCTCTCTCCGATCTTAGTGTTTTGCGAATTGACCAACTCTCGCAGTAAGCTGACTCGAGCAACTAGAGCAGGACATCATTTTGTGTCAGGCAGAATTGGGCTTTACAAGAGCAAAGAGTATCTTGGAGCCCATGTCGGAACACGCGGTCTGGTTAAGCTGTCAGATGTGAATGTCAAGATGAAAGCTGCAGAGAAACAAAAAATATGCCGTGCTTGGGACTGGTTGAGACAAAACCATCGGCTGATAAGAGAGTTGGATATCGATGAACCTAGCGATTTGATGAACGCTACCGAGAGAGTAGTTGACCAGGAGCCGGAATCAAATGAACGAAGGAACGTCAACGAATCAGAGTTTCGCGCATGCCACATGGGACCAGTTGACACCGGTGGTCCAAGGACGGCTGATGAATCGAATAATCTGGATGATATGGCTATTGGAATTCTAGGACGTGATCAGCAACTTGTCAAGTACTCAAACCCATGCCTCCTAGGATATCTCTTTCCAACGCTCTACCCCGAAAGTCGAGGATTCTACTCAAAGAATTATGCTGACATCGAGAGTGATCAGAATCAGAGATTACAATATCATGACGGTAGGCTTAGATCTCTTAGCAAGGCTCTAGAAATGTGGATCTAAGGCAAGGCCGTAACTGATTGATGCACGTCTTGAAATTGTTAGATAATACTGATAATCATTTGGTGGAACAGAAAGAAAACGATGAAGAAGACGTTGAAGGATATGAGCCGCAGTTGGAATCTGATGGCGATGAGAGTGAGAGTGATAAAAGTGATGAAAGCGCTGAAACCGAAGGTAGCTCTCATGTCTGAATGTGAAGAAGATAGGCTACCGAAATACTGCAAGCGGCTAATCAACATGGCAATATCTACCAGACGAAATCGAGATTGATATTGGAGGAGGCGGTAAATCCAAGTACAGCAAAAACACGATCAAAGGCTATGCCAAGTATCGCCTGCTGAGTGTGGATAGACGCTGGGGCCGAAATGTCAAGTTTATCCTAATGATGTTCGATTGGATCCAGAAAAATGCGATTTTTAGTTATCAGATGCGCCTCGCCAACACCAGGACTGCAGGTAGAGCTACTCGAGCCCATGATATCTTGGAGCGCTCAAATAATGGAGAAAGTATGTTTTATCTGACTGGGATATGCGTAAGTGAGAGGTGCCAGTTTTATTGCTCGACCAACGCTGACCATGCGAGTATACTGGGTAATAGAGACAAAGTACCGGGAGTCTCACACTATTGCCATCCCTCCGTTTATCCGAACTGGTGCCAAGTACAAGAGTTTGCTGTATCAGAAATTCTCGGCCCTTTTCGAACAATTTGACACGCCGCAGTTATTCGGAACGTTTACCTGTGACGACCGAAGTGCTGGTCAAGTGGCTGTTGCCAAGCATTTTGGTGGTCCTGAAGCGAAAGTACACGAAGATCCTGTTCTCTTTACGATGCACTGGAAGAGACAGTGGAGTCGTTTCTGGAACTGGGTTGTGACATCCAGAAAGGGTCGATCGGGATGGGCAGAAAGGCGAGTCGGAGGTCTTCTAGCGTGGTGCTGGGTATTCGAGTTGCAGGACCGAGGAACCCCACATACTCACTTCTGCCTTTGGACGAGGAATGATATTGAGCAGATGATAGATGATGGAATCATCAGTTGCTCAAGCACTCCGAAGAAAGAGGTGGATCGAGCACTTTCAAAGAAAGAAAAGGAACGAGCACGTCTGCAGCAAGAAGAGGATCGAGCACTTGTTCTCAAGCACCAGATCCATAAGTGCACTGCGTACTGCAAACCCGATGGACGGGTCTGCCGATTCAAGTACCCCAGGCCTCCTAGCAGTCGTCGTACATACCTCGGTGAGGATGGACGCTATGTTCTGCAGCGAGAAGAAGGAGACGAGCATGTCAATGGCTATAATATGGAGCTCCTTCGATTTGGCCGCGTGAACATGGACTTGCAGTACAACCAAGGAGACAAGGCCAAGAATTACATGTGCAAGTACGTAACCAAGCAGGCTGGCGCTAAGCTCGCCACTGTTGTCAGGGACGCTGATGCTGGCTTGACTCGGGATGTTGGATCCTCGTCAGCAGATATGCCGTCTGAAGCCTACACTCAACATTTCTACTACAGGAGTGTTGGTATAGTAGAGGCTATTATGGACATCTGTGGGTGGAAGATGCATGGCTGCTCGCACAATGATGTATTTTTGCCAACGGACCTGCCCCCAAAGCGCAAGCTCCTTTTAAAACGAGTGGCTGCGCTAAGAGCCTCGCCGGATAGCACAAACATTTTTCTCGATGACAAGTGGACCAAGTATCTCAAGCGACCTAAAGGTACCCTATGGATATATTGACTGGGTTCATGTATTTGATTTCGGGACTTCAGGGGTAATCGCGATGCATTAGAAACTGACCCTAGGAACATGCTTTACATAGGGGCGAATTTCGAAAATATGACCTTTACCCATTTCTTCAAGCATTACCGCTATGGGAAAACGAAGAGTAGGCCGTTTTACGTTGATAAGAGAGGAGTTTATGTCACTGAGAGGGCATTCGGGAAGGAGGCATTAATAAGAAAAAGAGACGTCCACAGTACCAACTCTGAAGATGCCTTCATGCACCTGCTGATGTTGCACCACCCCTGGAGGAAAGACGTCGACACCTGGATTGGAGCCGGTACAGAGCACGAAACCTACCAGTCTTTGGCTCTTGAGCATCTTGGCCGGGAAAAAATAGGACAGCTGGCTGATGGATTATTAGATGTTCTGGATCATCCCGAAGCCTACAACAACCCGACGAACCAGGAGAACTCCGACCAGACTGAAGACCTCCAATGGACTGATGACCAAGAAAAAGTTTTCGATGCAGTGAAAGACAGTCTTCACGATTTGGAGGGATGCCGCATCTTAGTGACAGGAGCCGCGGGCACTGGCAAGTCAGCTGTACTCAAGGAGTTATGCAGGATCGCAAAGGATAATCGCCACCAGCCGATTCGTCTTGCACCGTCGGGTGTCGCAGCTGTGAATATCAAAGGCCAGACATTGCACCGGTGGTTCCATATAACGAAGATGGGTGGTCATCAAGGCTTCCCAAACTGCAACTCTAATAAGATCCGTGAGCAGCTGATGGATATTTGGCAAGAAGGTCTGAGACCCTTTTTCCTCATTGACGAGGCGTCGATGATCTCAGGAACGATGCTGACGGCTCTATCCACAGCACTACAGCATGCAGCGTACGTAGATAGCGGTATTGCCTTTGGTGGCTACCCAGTGATAATGTTTGGCGACTTTGGGCAGCTTGGACCAATCAACAAGGCTCTTGATACCACGGACTGGCTGTGGAAATCTGACGACTATCAGAGCTTCCAGCGGATGGATCTTTTGCAGGCCTGCCGACAGTCCACGGATCCAGGATTTAAGATGATGCTTGACGATGTAAGGCGTGGAGAACTGACGTTGGCCATGGCCAGCGTAATCTTGGAGAGATGGAATGAATCCAAGATATTGAATGACTCCAACTCATATCCAGACGATGCTATTCATTTGCTATCGTACAAGAGAGAAGTTGCCGAAATTAACCGCAATAAGCTGCGCGATTTAGTCGGTGAAGAGTGGTGCAGTGTCGCACGTGATAACGCTGGCATAACTCGAGATAAAGCTAAACGTGAGGCGCTCGAGGCGGAAACAGGATTGTTGTCAATTTTGCGGCTGAAAATCGGAGCAAGAGTCATGTGTACATCAAACGTGGATGTTGCCGGCGGCCTAGTCAACGGGACTACTGGAGTGGTGACCAATATCTACGGGAAAAACGTTGTGCAGATAAGGACGGACGAGGGAGGGAAGATCTTCAATATCCGGCCAGAGATCAGGTTGACAAGAAACAATGGCCAAGAGCGGCGGCAAATCCCATTGGTGCTCGCTTGGGCTATGACTATCCACAAATGCCAATCACTGACTCTGCACAAGGCCGTCGTACACTTGCGCAAAGTGTTCGCATCAGGCCAGGCCTATGTTGCTCTCAGCAGAGTTCGCACAAGAGACGATCTATTCATCAATGGTTGGTCACTCAGTGGTCTGCTCAAAGTTAGGCACGCTGTCCGAACCCGCTTGACTAAGGAATCCGAGAAAGCCAGAACCGCAATTGACGATAAAATAGACGAGATGGAAGAGAGAGAGGCAGACGACTCAAGGATTGAAGTCGAGGGATCGAACCATGGCCGCGAGACTCATATAGTTGAGAGGACGAGTCGATGGGAGGATATTCGTAATATCCACGATCAGTTTGTCGATCGGCAAGGCCACAGTGATGATGACGCATCCAATCACGGTAGGAATTTTGAAAGCAATATCCCTAATTACTGCTCAGCATCCGCGACCGACTTGAGCTCCTCGTATGAATCTGATATGGAATCAGGATCAAGATCTCCTCTTGAGTGTAGTGGTGATGATGAGTCTGATAGAACTCCAGATAGTGATGACGAGGCGCCATCGGACGATGGATCGAGTGACACAGCCGAGACCCAAGTAGAAAAGTCAGTGGTCGGCAAGATATTGTCTGACGCAGGAATCGACATTGTCCGCTCAGAAAAGAGGAAGCACTACAGTACCTCTGGTAGTGACATAAGCGAGCCGGACGAATCTACCGGCGGTCTGGGACTGAACGTGGCGACTACAAGACAAGCAGTGAAAGGGAAGTCAGATCTTGACAAACTGATGCCGTATCATCGAGCGAAGAAACGGGCACGCGATAGGTCACCAGACGATGTCGACGGCAGTGATGGAGATCTAGAATCTGACTATGGAACAGTATCTGTAAAAAGAAAGGCGTGTGATGATATCAAAGTGCATCGCCTCACAAAGAAAATACGGAAAGATGATGAGGCGTCCGATGAAGGAGAAAAATAAATTCGTCCGATGAAGGAGATAAATATATTTATTTGATCTTTGCTGTCAAGACCTCGACGGGCAAAAAAGTTGCTCCAACAAGACAGAGAGAGGAATGGGGCAAGAAAAAAGACAAGGGCAATGACGTGGCATATCTACTGTCAAGGTGCCACACGAGGGACATCATACGCTTGACCAGCGTGTCCAGCGCGAGGACGCCACATACCAGCTTTTGCATGTAATTCTCTACGGGCCTCCGAAATTTCGTGTCCGCGAAAATAGTCGAGTGGAGGCTCGTGGATAGAATCAAGAGAACTTTGAGAACTTTCTCCATCAGAGATCCCATCACATTTTTGGGATAAAAACAAGTCCTCACCATCTATCCACTTTGAGGCCGCTTTATCTGCTACCAATCTTTTGCGACATATGAAAGCCGCTCCAGTACAAGCAAAAGATAAGAAATAGACGTTGTTTAGCAATCTATCAGAAGAGTCAAGCTCCCAGGGTCCAAACTGATAACCGGGAGCCGAGGATCCCCAGCGCCATGCCTCAAGCAAATTGGATCGGACCGGATGATGACGCCCTATGCACGAACATAGATGGTTTTAAGTATCCTGACAGTGTACGACGCCAACATCTCCTGTAAGATTGTTACCTGGTTTGTACGACTTTAAGAATGACGTACAACAAGTCGCCCCTTCAGCCCATTTTGTCTCAAACAACGGTCTCAAACCATGCGCGTCGCAGTGGTCCAAAATGGCAGACCTGCACCATGACAACTCTTTTACATCATCTAATAGTATTTCTGTGCTGTGGTCAACTAAGACATCTAAAATCTCTCTTGCGCGAAATGCCCATGTCCAATGTTGATCGGCGGTGGGCTGGCACTGAACGACGTCCACATCCTGCCTGTCGCCTTTCTGAGTGGAAAACGCCTTGTTCTTTCTTTTGTCTAGGAACCTGCAAAACTTAAGTAGGAAACGAGATCCAATCCGAACTATAATGCCAATCAATAATATCATCAGCGACTATAGATTATCGTTTTGGTCACTGTAAAGGAAGTCCTCTATCTGGTGCAGTACTTCTTGTGCGCGAGGCCATGCTATCAGGTCCAGAATAGTATGTACTGACTTCAGACGGTTGGCTTAACGTAAGTTTGTGAAAACGAAATTGTGGAAATTCTAATTGCATAAGTGCACACGACGTTTTATACAAGAGGTCCGAATTACAGCGACCTTTCATTTTGAGCCAGATGCGGTAGTAGTAATAGCCAGTCAGACACGGTGTATGGAGAACTCGGGTTAGGATGGTCTCTAGTGTATTGACAGTCATTTCGGGTAGAGGGTGAATGTGTAATCTAATCATAAATAGAGCTGCATATGCTGTGGCTGATGAAGTTTGGATACTCAGGAAACAAGTACAACATAGTGCCTCATGTGGCCACTTGAAGCTTGTGAGCCGACTATGTGGTTCTTTTGTGGCAAATGAAGGCATCAACCATAGAGCCTTTTGAAAGTCAATAAAATAATAATATATTTATAAGATATAGTCCCTAGGTTAAAGTCTCTGACACCTCGTCTAATCCGCAGTCCTCCACTCTCCATCCCCTCTCTCTCCAAGATAAATGACGATCTCTGCGTCTAATCTTAGCCAAAAATATACTCACGAATATTCCAAATTACCAGCCACAATTTGATAGCCACAAACTAATATCTACAACTTGATAGTCACACTATAGCACCCACATCATTGGCTCAAGATTGTGGCCACAGTCATTGTTTTGTATAAATTGGACATCTGGTTACCATTATTTTGTTGTCATCATCACCATCACCAAGCCATGTCAAATTCTCCAGTGCCCGTGCCCGCAGGGCCGTCAAACTTGTTCTCCAAATTGTCCAAGGAAGGGCGAGTGCAGTAAGTTAATATGGGTATCTTGTCATGTCTTTGTTTCTCTCTATATGGCTGTTCTGATACTAACACGTGTCTTCTTGTTAATCATTTTAGTGTTGAAGAGGTGTTTGCATACCTCAAAAAGTTTCAAGATGACGTCGGCCTTGTACTTTTCAAGAAGGCAGAAGAGATTTACAGTGTCGGATGGAAGAAGAAGTACGCCGAAGAAGAGTCTGCTCTGCATGTGATTCATACGAACGGTGTCCGTATGAGCCTGATCTATTGCACTTGGGATGATCCAAAGTCCGTTCGAGTCGTTTTTTCTCTCACTGTTTTCCATTGCGGCGGCGATTGGGAAAATTTGGGAAAGCATATTGTCAGTTGTGCTGAGGATGAAAAGAAGAACCCTGTAAAAAATACGTTCTTTAAATCGTGGCACAGAGCTTATGTTGAGGAATAAATTATGACTATCGGTCGGAAATAAACATCGGTGAGTCGGGCGAAATGCCACAGGACTGATGCCGATTATGATTAAAGATGACTATACTCAGAAATTTAGTGGAGTGGTCATACTCGCTAAAAATAAATGTGGCTAGATTAATCTCCAGCCACAATATCGTCGAGCCACATGGAGCACTCATGATCTTTGCAGGACATCTTGATTACTCTACTTTATCATCCTTATCTATCGCCACATATACCTGAGCCATCAAATATTAGTGGAGGCAACCCTCTCCTCATCTCTCGCTTTGTACTGCTATACTCAATACAATCCGACATGGACCTCCACAGTGAGGACGAATCCTCCGGAGACGAAACTCCCTATGTGGCTACTTAAAGCCGCGAAGTTGTGTGAGCCGGCCATGCGGTACTTTTTTGTGGCAAATGAGAGCGTCAGTCGTAGAGCCCTTTGAGAGCCAAAAAAAAATATATAAGATGGGGTCTGTACCTGTGAATAGGGTCGTATCGTATCACTTACGTTAATTGACCCCGCATCCTACACTAACATATCCCTTTTGTGCTTGCTGTCCTCTCTATCATCTCGTCCAGTACCGACAATGTTTGACCTTCCCGAATTACTCGACACGATCCTCTCACTACTCTCGACGCAAGACTTGGCTCGCTGCGCCCTGGTGAACAAGCAATGGTGTGATGTCGCGACTCCGCATTTGTGGCGCACCGTCTCCTTTTTATCAGGCAACCGACGAAAAGCCTTCCAAAGAACGGTCCTGGAAGATTTTTTACAAACACAAGATTTGAGTTTAGATGACTCCGAGCAACGTCAATGGCCAGGACAGGGTCCAATCAAGGGCGATATCAACATTGAGCAGAGATCGTCGTCACGTCAGCCGTACCTGTCGAAGTATGCTCCATGGATCAGAAATTTGGATAATCCTCAGTTTATTTTTTACGCGCTAAAGCACACGATGACGATGCGCCATGTTCAGGAGTTTCTGTCCCACTTTCTGAAGCAGTGTGTCAACGTCAGAACGCTCACTCTCGATGTTGTCTTTCCAAGCGAACAATTCTTCTGTGTCTGCAAGATTATCGCCAACAGCCTAGCCCCAAATCTGCGAGAACTTTCACTGCAAGGTCCCCGTAATGGGTCATGTTTTGGAATGAGTTCAAAATGGTATCTCTACATCATCTCTCGGTGCTCGTCCAAGTTGGAAAAGCTGACCATCTACAACGACCCTCTTCCAGGATACAGTGCCGATTTTGTCTCGGACAAGTTGCCTATTGCTGAAGTAAAGTTTCTTGGGCTGAAAGAACTTGTTCTCGACCACTGCTGGAGCAAGGATGAGCTGTCAATGTGGGACTGGTTTTGGAGAGGTTGCTGCAATGTAGAGAGACTGGAGCTGAGGACGTGGAGGGTCGATCTGATTCATGACTTGGCAGACCGCATAAGACTATATCTCCCCAAGGTCAACAGCATATTTGTCAAACATACGATGCTTTGGAAGGCTATCGCTCCCCTGCTCTCAGCTCGTGCTGGAGGGTGGAGGAATATTCGAATGGAAGCTACCTTGGATCAAATGGCGTGTGGTGCCTTGGCTAAGCAGTGTGCCACTTTGGAAGTACTTGAAGTGAAGAATATTTTGAGTGTTTCCAGCAAGACTTTGCAACGCATCCTGTCCTCCAGTCCAAGACTCAAGGCTTTGATCACAATTGATGACAAGTGGCGCCATCGAAGTCGAATTCCCTATATCTATGCCAATGATTTTATTGACCTAGACTCCCTGTCGAACATCTTGAATCCATGGGCAAGCGAGATGTCTCTCAAGGTACTCAAGGCCAAAATCACATGTATTCCAAGGCCTGATGTATCCAACGTTATGGCTATAGGACGGCGCTTTGATGCTCTTACTGAGACCTATGCTGGTGAAGGAAGGGACCTCCAGAGACGAGTCCTTGAACGTCTTGCCAGATTCACCAGCCTGGAAGAGCTCTGTTTGGGACACGATACAAGGGCAAATATTTATCCGGAGTCTTTGTATGATGGCGGCGCTAGCGAGGACTATCAGTACGATTGTCTCGAGATGACTCTGGAGAGTGGACTGGATCAGCTTAAGGACTTGAAGAATCTCCGAGTATTGGATGTTCAAAGAATGGAGCAACGTATCGGTCTAAAGGAGGCTCAGTGGATGACACTACATTGGCCGAGACTGAGAGAAATTCGGGGCCTTTGCGACGATGATGACAACCTAGAGGCAATCGGATGGCTGTGGAGACATTGCCCTAGGATTAAAGTGGAGATATCGTCCAGGAGCTTCTATTGCGCAACGATTCTCGATGATATATTGAAGAAGCAAGTCTACAATCGGTGATATCATAGCGATAAAAAGAAATATGTGTTTATTCTCCCCTTTGTGGCCCTGCCCTGTTTGCCAGGAAAAAGAAACTCAGCTGTACGGTATTTCAAAGGGAGTAGGAGTGCCCGTTTTTTTCCAATAAAATAAGGTTCGACCACCGCTAAACTCTATATCAGTCCTTGTCTCCCGTTTCTCTCCGTTTCTCGAGTTTTCGCCTCTTTCCTTTGCACATCGCCACACCACATTCCTACAAAAAATCACTCTCACACTAGTTGCGAAGCCCATCATGTCCATTGAACACACATACCCAACACCCGATCTCATTTGGAGGACACATACGTCTTACAAACGCTCCTCTCATCTCTACTTACCCCGCATTCAACAATACCTGCATGACCTCTCTCTACCATATAACACCCGCATCGCCATCATTGACATCCTCATCAAGGAATCAGAAAAATATTCGGCCATTGAGAAATTGGAGGCCTGCATGTCTCAACATAATTTCACAGCACATCCATCACTATCCCATGAGACAAGCGCAAATAGACAAAAGCTCTCGCATCCTGCACTCTGCCTATACCCATCATACTCAGCCATTGTCTTAACATCGAATGACACAGATACACTCAACACACATTTGCGACTCTCAACAGATTTTCACCAGGCGTCACTCTCCACCATCTTGGAAGAAACGTACTCCTCTTTTCGCCAAGAGCGTTCTTATCACTCGCAAAGAAATTATCCTCACCAGACAGTCTCCGAGATAATCCATCTCTTTAGTGCAGGCCGCATTCATGAGGCTGCCTGCAAGTTGCAGTTTTTCTCTCAATATGACGCCTTTCAAATCATTGCGCAAGGCATCAACTCACTACTGTTTGTCCGCCACCATAACACTGCCTCAGCAACAGATGCCTGCAAACTCGCCTTGGATTGCCTCTACGCCTTAGGCATACCATCCAACATATACGCAGTGCCTGCTTTATACCCTGCTTTACAGCCTGCTTTACCTGCGCCAACGCTACTCTGCTCGGACTCACAATCGCAGTACATGTGGACACCAGCCCACTATCAGCCTGGTAATTTACCCAAGTTTGACTCGCACAACTCATTATGAATATGCACGTTAAGGACAATGATGCTGACCACACCGTCCAGAATTCACAAATGTTTGGTTCTCTCGTGCTTTCGAGGCATACCACATCCAGCCACGGGTCGGCCACAACGTCCTACTTCAGAGTGGCGATGCACGCGGTGCTCTACTCTGTTATGAATCAAAGGTTAAAGCTCCTCCGCCACCATTGTCCAAAAAAAAGCCTCGTCAAGGGCCCCATATCTTACGTCAGGTACAGCATGCCGCCACACAAAGTCGAAAAGCCCCACTTAATCTCTCATTACTGGCAATCATCATCATATCTCACAGGTTTGCATCGTCCTTTTGAATCTAGAAATATGAGGGCTCCTGCCTCTCAGTTGCGTTATGCAACTTTGTCATCAATAACGAATCCAATGGCGTCCTCGGCGCTTATCTACAAAAGAAGTACATCATCGACATCGAAAAGGTAAGTACGGCAAGCAAGGCACCAACAAAATTACAACTGTGATGGCCATCTCACCAAGTAAACAATATCTGATTTTAAAATCCAAACTAGAAATACCATTTCGTCGACGAAGACCCATACGTATTGTCTCTCCACAATTTTTCTTTCCTCTCCTCGCCCTCTTCCGAAAAAAGAGGAGGCGGCGACGGGTCTCCCAATCACATCATCCTCCTCGTCCCATACAACAATGCACTCTGGGAATTAGACGGTCAAGCTGAGGATGGACTTCGATACATTGGTCCCTGTGGCAACAAGCACTGGACAAGCCTAGCTTACAAGCGTGCCGATCAATGGAATGAGCAATGTAAAGCCATCAACCCCGACGATTTCATAGACATTCATGTCATAGCGAGCTCCTTATCAAGCTCCTCCAGTAGCGCACCATAAGCTAAAAGTCACGTATACTCCATCGACCTCTCATCTGTCCTGTCATGGTTGCGTAGATGAAATAAAAGGTGAATCCGTGGCCTAATCCTTGTGATTATTTTGCCAGTCGTCCAAGATCATCATGTCCGACGCTCATCGAAATATGAAGGCTAGTCTAGTGACTATTGTGGCTTATGTGGCTATTGTGGCTGTTGTGGCTATTGTGGCTGAATGAACTTTATTTGTGTGAGAGGGTGAAAGAGCAATTACAACCAGTCATGTATGTAGTTGTTGTGACATTATCTTTGTTTGATTCGTCAAAGACGCCAGGAGTAATACTCCTCGGTCGTTTGTGGCTAGACTTGCATAGAGCTCTCTATCTTGACTGACGATGTGGCTGAACTTGCTTGATTGTTATGTCTTGCAGTATGTTGTGGCGGTTTGATTTAGCGATTAAAGGAATTGCCAATCCTGTGACACGAGGGAGAGGTGGATTGTAAATATCATTACTGGCCCTTTTATTGTAAAATCTCAAGTATAAAATGATACGGTCGGAGGTAGGGTCATTAATCGCAACCAAATCCGACAAGAGACCAACATGCAACTATCGACTGACTTAGACCAAGCCGCGGCCAAAACGACGCTAAAACTTGACTGGACGATCTTTACTGTTATTGAAAATTGCATGCAATTTGATGACGGTGCCACGATGCTCAAGTGTGTCCTGAGCGAAGGCAATCTTCTGATCCTATTGGTGAATAGCATGTCAAGATTATCCAGTACCTCGCTTCAGCCGCTGGGTCCTGGTGACAGCATCCTAGCCAAGGGGTCTTTGGAGCTATCTGTCGCGGGGGGTGATATTCAAGCAGTTTTTTATCCGATCGAGGTCTCTCAACTGCAGTGGGATAAACTATCGATGTACTCCCATTATAACGTCGGAGAGCAGTACAAATCTGGAGGTTTCTCTGAGGAAACTTTGGATGTTAGGAGGCAGCACATTAGGTTTCCTTGACTTGTAGAATAATTTCAAAGTCAAATAGTCGCAATTAGCCACAGCAACCATGAACAGCCACACAAATAGCCACAATTTGGCAATAAATTAAATTAGCATGCTGTCAGCAAGCCTCATTGGTGGCACCTGTGGCGTGATACGTAAGGGAGCTTGTGGCTGAATTGATGTTATATAAGTGTGCCAAATATTAATTGCGTATCCTTAACGAACACTGATCGGTATCTCACAGACAACATGGAGGATGGTAACATTAATGATTTTGTTTTGACATTGATAGTGCTCATTGATGACTAGATACTAAAATGGTTATGTTTGACTGTTGCATTATCAGGTATTATTCTTGTTAGGAGAGAGGATTTGCTGCATTTGCAAAATACTGTCAGTCGAATGCTGGATGAGGACAAAGAAAGCGATAAAGCTCTACATCTCGCTGAGCCTAGTAATGCAGCGCATCCCATTAATGCAAAGGAAACACTCATGTGTCAGCTGAATCTCGACGATATCTGCGACCTGGCGAAGTTCAATACCAGAGCCTTGGAGCATATGGAGATTAATTGTCTCAATCACGCGATTTTGATACTTATGAAGCGCCTTATGTTGATTGAGGAAGAGTTTGAGGCGCGTGACCACATGTCTTACTTTGGCTGGTTGAAAGGTCAAGTTGAGAGTATTTTGAAGCGTGATAAATCTATGTCCAGAGTGAATAAATAGGTCAATTTATTGTTAATGTTTGGATCGCTTAGTCCAGAGAGAAAGTTTGGACCTGTCTGATATAAATATGACATCAGAATACAAGAATGAGTTAGCAATTATCCATGCAAAAACGATGTCGTCTTACAGCTTACCCGTCTATAAAGTAGAATTGACTGTATTAGTAAAACCAAGCCGTAATGATCTACGCCAACCTGTGATTAAAATCCTTTGTCGGCTTGAGCCATACGGCCATTTAGTTGAGCTGTGTTGGAGGAGATCGAGTCGCATAACGTTCCCGGAGATTCTCAACAGAGTGGACCGAAGAAGCGTCGTATTTGTCACTGGCCGATTCTCAGCGACAATCTACAAACAATCGAGTGACCTTGTTTACTTGAAATCGATTGACGCAGAAAAGATTGTCGATCGAGAATCTCGTAATTATCAAGATGGCTGTACTTTGGCGGTGGTTGATGATAGCGAAGAACAAAGGCGAATCTTGGAGATCAAATACTACAAAGCTAAGGTTGAGCTCAACAAAGTCACGGAATCGCTAGAGAAAATGAAGATATCCGAACCATCTAAACCTTTAGTGCCTGAAGGAAGCCGTCCTAATCGAATCTATATATCGCGCCCGCCGAACAGGTCGTGAGATAACGGCAGCAATAAATTTTTATTTTCAGAGAGGCTTAAAGTATAGACTATCATCTTTCCAGAAATCTGGCAACCGCGTGCTGTTGGACCGTTTGATGCGTCCTGATGCTCTTCTGTGGATAAATCCTAAACGTCCAGGTACTCTATGATATCCCCCGGCTCCTCTTTCCAAGTAGTGTAGATAGGATATTTGGACCTGGTAAAGTTAGGCTAGTATCTGTTGTGTGGGGTAACATTAAATGGTATTTTAAATGAACTAACCTGATCTCAATCTTGCTCTTGTCTGGGAATATTTTGATGGGTCTTCCTCAAGTCGGTCGTTTTGGCCGTGCCTTGTGGTAGTATATTGGTCGTCCTCGTCAGAGTGAACGGAGCAGAGGTTTTTGCGTTGTTTTTGTGTGGCAGTAGGTGGCGGGACAAGGTTAGGTGGTCCTTGCAAGTACATAGAGTAGTACTCCTCTTTGCTGTACTCGCGCTCGCGGGGCTTTTGGCGACCATATAGTCGAACTCCTTGTTGGATCTCTGAATCTTGTATTTTTATCCTTGGCCTGGAGCCGTCGTCATTGGTGGCATTGATGGCAGTCTTGCTTGTTATGGAGCTGTTGTCATTCGTCGGATCATCTCTTTTGCACGTGCAGTCTGTCATGTGCCTCATCTCAATGGCGTTGATGTCTTTGATGTCCGGCAGTCCAGTCTTTTGTTTACTGAGTGAATGCAACACGAAACCGATTGCCAGAATGAGGAGGAACAGAATTGAGCAAAAAACGATTAAACCAAAAATGAAACTGTAGGCACCCTCCAGTGATTGATCACCAAGGATTGCAGTTGCATTGTGCCCGCTTGACGTTGATGTCGTTATTGGAGGTGCATCTGACGCGGTTGTAAAATCAGATTGGTGTGAAGTTGGTGTAGGTTGATTAATTGAGGCAGGTCTTGTTTTGGTTACTGGGATTGGCCTATCTGTTGTTGTTGTTGGGGCCGGAGGCGGCATTTTGTTGATAGAGGAATGTTACTGGGTGGTCAATTTTATTTATACATGAGAGTCCTACATTAAATGGCTATAACTAAGGCGTATCTGGCAAAAATGTATAAATATGCTGTAAACAGAACGGGTCGAGGTAAACTATACTTATATCTTGTCGACTTTAGAATGAAGAATCCTCAAGCCCAAAATCCAAGTGAGATCGTTACTGTCATGATGGTGGTTCATGTTTTCCTTGCGATGTCGGATATTGATTTTGATATCGCCATATCGGAGCCTTGTGAGAGTCATGTCACTGAGTATCTCAAGTTGCGTCAAGATCGTCCACCAAGCTCGGAGCAACTTGTTGTCTGCCCAAAGCAAGAGAGAACTTGGCCCGTTGTTGTCCACCAGAATTTCGATATGGCGTTGAGATATCTTGTTGTCATATACACAGTTGTCTTCTTTCTGTGCTTAGTCTATCTCCTTTGAAAGATACTTATGAGCGATGACTAGATCAGTGAGGCGTGGCTAGTCTGTGTCGTGTGGCTAAATTTGTGGCTAATTTGTGGCTATATGGTGTGGCGTAGACCAGGTCGAATAAATTAATGTCAAGCTGGTGTATAATGTGGCTGATCATATCTTTTTAGACAAGCAATATGTGGATGCACTTGCGCTGCTCTATCATGAGGTCATTGAATACTTATGTCAGGTTGATTTTAACACTATAAAAGAAGACGCATGGATCACTCATCCTCATTACCAATTAACCAAGAATGTCGATCGTTATTCTTCCTGCACCTCCGATCGATGTCACCGTCACACGCGCGACCTTCTATGACAAAGAAGACCCGACCAAGACCGTTTTCCTAGGAACCTGCTCAGATGTACCGAACCCAATGCAGATTATTTGGGACACATACAAAACGGAAATGAGCGAAGCTAGTATAAAATTGCTAGAAAGTATAGAGCTGCACCAGCGAGTTGAAATCTCAGGAAAATGGAGTACCTATGTCAACCTGAAGACCGGCAAGCCCACGATTAGTTTTCTTCTCGAGAAAGTCAAACCCGAGGACCCGTCTAAAAAATCAGTTCCAAGACTTAAAATCCCCACAGAGAAACGATTTAATTTCGAGGAAACAGAAGACGCCCTCACACTGAAGAAATTGACATATCAGAGTGAAATCGCCAAGTTGGAACGTAGATCCGGCAAGATTGTCAAGTCTCAGAAGCTGACGACCGCTGTTGATGACGATGACAGAGAACCAGAGGAGCCAACAGATCAAAGGCGTAAAGGGCATCAAGGTGGATCGCGTGATCCGCCATCGGATGGGACAAACTCAGCTCCAGACAAAGGAAAGGACGTGACCAGCATACTAGATACTTTTACGGGCAAACACACGGTTTTTAGTGATGTTGATGAGGATATGTGAAGGATAATAAAAACCACGCCCTGATGACGAATCAAACGAATCTGAGGAGGAGGTCTGAGTGCGCCCGGAATGAAATCTGAAATGTTAATTGACGAGAAGATGATTACGCTCATTGATCAATGAAGAAATAAAATAATAGAAAATCTTTGGGAGAACTAGCGAAGACGAATTTTGATTTATTTATGACTGATGACTGACTGAAGTAAACCTATTGAACGATGCAACTCTTTTTTGAATGAGAGTGTTTTGTGCGAGCTGTTGTTGGTGTATTGTCATCATCGTCTTTAAGCCTTATTATCCGTATGATACTGGAGAATGCATCATCTACGTTGGCTCCTGTACGACTATTTGTTTCTATTAGTTGGCAACCGAGAATGTCAGCCATTTTTAAGCCGTAGTAATAACTGACTTGTCGATCTTGCCGGTCGCTTTTGTTCCCAACTAGAGTGATCGGCACGCGTGTTGTTTTTTTCATGGTAGTGATCTCTCTCCAGAGATGTTGTACTTTCCATAAGCTGTTGATATCGGTGATGGAATAAACTAGAACAAATGCGTCTCCATATAGTATCCATTGTTGTCTGAGAACGTTGCAGTCCTCACGGCCTGAAGTATCGAGTATGTTGACTGCGCATGGTATGTCGTCTACTACAATGAGTCTCTGGTGTACATTTTCGATCGTTGGATTATACGTTTGAAAGTATCCTTGCTTGCACAGTTGGGCAATCAGGGAAGTCTTTCCGACCTGCTCATCTCCCAGAAGTACAATGTTGTAGAGAGAGCGTCTGCAGTGATCTTGCATCTCCGTCTCCAGACTATGATTGGTGTATGTGGAATTTTTGTGTTGGCATCTAGGTATTAGTAGACCATTTTTTTTTATTTGGATTTTGAGTTGAAATTTCATGTGACTACAATACTTGGGGCGAGCATTGGTCAGCAAGTATCTTGTGGCGGGCATTGGTTAGTGAGTATCTTGTGGCGGGCATTGGTTAGTGAGTATCTTGTGGCGGGCATTGGTTAGTGAGTATCTTGTGGC
>Ga0154000_1000178_pt1 | contig 18464 bp, 16 predicted proteins | sample TSNC084MetaG_FD_104674 | JGI IMG/M metagenome (GOLD analysis project Ga0154000, IMG submission 104674) | Attine ant fungus gardens microbial communities from North Carolina, USA - TSNC084 MetaG | ecosystem: Host-associated > Fungi > Mycelium > Unclassified | place: USA: North Carolina, Lumber... | reverse complement strand
TATTGGGGTGATGACTATGCGATTGCCTGCTGTGTATCGGCCATGCGGATTGGTAAGCAGATGCAGTTCTTCGGTGCCAGAGCGAACCTGGCAAAGGCACTGCTCTATACCATTAACGGCGGCCGTGATGAGAAAACCGGCGAACAAATTGCACCGGAGTTCGCACCGATTACCTCCGAATACCTGGAATATGACGAATTGACCCGTAAATTTGACCAGGTCCTGGAATGGCTTTCCCGCTTGTATATTAATGCCTTGAATGTAATTCATTTTATGCATGATAAATATAACTATGAGAGTCTGCAGATGGCACTTCATGACCAGGAAATCCTGCGTACGGAAGCTGGCGGAATCGCCGGACTTTCGGTCGTGGCCGACGCTCTCTCTGCTGTAAAATATGCGAAGGTAAAGGTCATCCGTGATGAAACCGGCCTGGCGGTGGATTATGAAGTCGAGGGAGAATACCCTGCCTTCGGCAATAACGACGAAAGGGTCGATGCCATTGCCTATAACGTCGTAAAACGCTTCATGGAGAAGCTGCAGAAGCAGACCCCCTACCGCGGCGCCATGATCACCATGTCCGTGCTGACCATCACCTCTAACGTAGTGTACGGCAAAAAGACCGGTTCCACGCCCGATGGCCGCAAGGCAGGAGAACCCTTTGCCCCCGGTGCGAATCCCATGCATGGGCGGGATACGAAGGGGGCGATCGCATCCCTTTCCTCCGTGGCAAAGCTGCCTTACGCATATTCGCTGGACGGTATTTCTTATACCTTCTCCATTATTCCCCGGGCACTTGGCAAACTGCGTGACGAGCGGATTAATAACCTGATCGGAATTATGGATGGCTACTTCCACGAGGAAGGCCACCACATTAACATTAACGTATTTGATAAAGAGACTCTCCTAGATGCAATGGATCATCCGGAAAAATATCCCCAGCTCACGATTCGCGTATCCGGCTATGCGGTGAACTTCGTTAAGTTAACCCGCGAACAGCAGCTGGATGTAATCCACAGAACCTTCCACGAGAAATTTTAAGGAGACCATCATGAACACAATCGGGCGGATTCATTCTGTAGAGACCTGTGGGACAGTCGACGGACCTGGAATTCGTTATGTCATCTTCTTACAGGGCTGTCCTCTGCATTGCCAGTATTGCCATAACCCGGACACCTGGGACAGAACGAAGGGGAAGGCTGTTACCGTTCCGGAGTTGATGGAGGAAATCGTTAAATACCGTTCCTATATGCAGTTCTCCGGCGGCGGTGTCACGGTCAGCGGCGGAGAACCGCTGCTGCAGCCGGAATTCCTGTCCGAATTGTTCCGGGCACTGAAGGCCGAAGGCATCCATACTACCCTTGACACCTCTGGCTATGCTTCTTTGAAAGCGGCTAAACCCGTGTTAGCCAATACCGATCTGGTATTATTGGATATTAAGTCCTATAATCCGGATGTATTTAAGCAGGTGACCGGTGCCCCTCTGGCTCCGGTCCTGGAATTCGCCTCTTATCTTCGGGAACAGAACATCCCCATGTGGGTTCGTTTTGTCCTGATCCCCGGTCTGACCGATCAGGAGGAGGATATCCGCAAAATGGCCGTTTATTTGTCCGGCTTTCCAAACCTGCAGAAGGTCGATGTACTGCCCTTCCATAAGATGGGCGAATTCAAGTGGGATCAGCTTGGTTATGAGTACCATCTCCGGGAAGTTCCGCCGCCACCCGCCAGAATTACCTGCCAGGTAAGAGATATCTTTAAAAGCTATGGGTTGAAGACGCATTAGTACATGGGTAAACTACCAATACGCTTAGCAGATTAAAAATTGTGTGAAACAAAGCCAGACCAATGGCATCTACCGGCCGTGCCGCCAAATCCGGCCACAGCCGAAAGACGAGTACCGCCAATGGAACCGCCGCTGCTACACCAATAATATTAAATCCCAAATGGAACCAGGTCGCCGCTTTGGCGGCCTTTCCCATTCCCATTCCGGCGGCCAGCGTCGTAATACAGGTCCCGATATTCTGTCCCAGGATCACATAGATTCCCGTTCCCAGCGTTACCTGCCCCTGCATGGCCAGCATCTGCAAAATCCCGATTCCGGCGGAGGAGCTCTGGATTATGCAGGTAATCAGGATTCCCGCCAGAATTCCAAACAATGGGTTCTGCCCCATAATGGACATAATCTCTATCACACGCCCCTGGTCTGCTGAAATCTGTCCCATCCAGGCGAGGCCGAGGAATAGTGTTCCTAACCCAGTCAGCAATTCCGCCTGCCTGTCGCAGCGTTCTCCGCCGAATACCTTATAGAGTATCCCGCTGATCGCCATTAAGGGGGGAAGCCAGGAAAATGACGGGATCTGCAGGGACTCTCCCAGCTGCCCCGCCGCTACGATCCAGGCGGTTACCGTTGTCCCCACATTTGCTCCCATAATAAGGTCAAAAGCCTGCGGAAGCGCCAGGGTTCCGGCTTCTACCAGGCCTACGATCATTACGGTTACGGCAGTGCTGCTCTGTACCAGTCCTGTCACGGCAGTGCCCAGAAAAATCGAACGCAGCCGCCCGGACGTCAGCCGGCGGAGCCACTCCTTTACTCGCCCCTCAAACAAAGACTCCATGGAATGACTTAATCCATGGAGTCCATATAAAAATAAGGATAACCCTCCAAGAAAATGAAATAGCAAGTGATACCTCCTTGCTTCTCTTTCTTAGAGTTTATTTCAGGTTTTCGGGATTTAGACATACAAGCTCCGGCAATACAAAACGACCGTCCTTCCGGATCAAAACATCATCAAAATAAATCTCCCCTCCGCCAAATTCCGGCGACTGGATGCAGACCAGATCCCAATGGACGGCTGAATGGTTGCCGTTAAAGGCATCATCGTAGCAGCAGCCCGGCGTAAAGTGAAAGGATCCCATGATCTTCTCATCAAACAAAATGTCCTTCATCGGCTCCGTGATATAGGGATTTACGCCAATGGCAAACTCTCCGATATACCGGGCACCTTCATCCGTATCGAAAATCTTGTTGATCCGGGTGGTATCATTGGCTTCCGCCTGCATAATTTTCCCATCCTTAAAGATCAGCTTTACATTCTCATAGGTAAATCCCTGCTGGACGGAAGGCGTGTTATAAGTCAGGACTCCCTGTACGGAATCCTTGATCGGCGCCGTATATACCTCTCCGTCGGGAATATTGCACTCTCCCGCACAGGCCACTGCCGGAATCTCTTTAATAGAGAAGGTCAGATCCGTCCCTGGCCCGGTTATCCGTACCTGATCCGTGCGGTTCATTAAGTCTACCAGAGATTCCATTGCCTTTGCCATTTTGGAATAGTCTAGGATGCAGATATTGAAATAGTAATCCTCAAAGGCCTCCAGGCTGGTGCCCGCGCTCTGTGCCATCGATGCATTCGGGTAGCGCAAAATCACCCACTTAGTATCCGACACACGAATATCGACCACCTTTCGGAGATAATCCCGGTTATACATCTGGAGCTTCTCCGACGGCACATCGGACAGCTCGGAGGTATTCTCCGGTCCCCGGACACCGATATAAGCATTCATACGGCGCATCTCCTCACAGGCCAATTCCGCCATGGTCTCCAGCTGATCCGCTGTGCAACTGAGAATCACTTCTCTTTGCACCCGCGGATCGTTAAAGTGTACATACGGACGTCCGCCTGCCTGATAGACTTCTTTCACCAGCAGCCGTGCCAGATCGGTTGTATCGTGACCAATGTATTCGATATAGACATTCTCACCCGGCTGGACCCTGACAGAATAATTGACCAGGTTATGCGCTAATGTGTTTAATCTTTGATCCATAATGCTTCCTTTCTTCACAGAAGACTTTTTTACTACCATGCCCCGGTTCCAGGCAAAATATGCGGATCTGCCGGATGAAGCGTGTGCAGATCCTTTCATTCCTTCAGGATCTGCCTTGCCATATGCACTCCCATGGCTGAGGCCATCATCAATCCTCTGGTCCATCCGCTGGAATCGCCCAGGCAATGGAGACCGTTAATACTGGTCTGCAGATTCTCATGCATTTTCACACGGTTACTGTAGAATTTTAACTCCGGCGAATACAGCAGCGTTTCTTCCGAGGCAAAGCCCGGCACCACCTCATCCAGGGCCGCGATAAAATTAATAATGTTGGTCATGGCCCGGTAAGGCATTGCAGCCGTAATATCCCCCGGAACCGCGTCCGGCAGGGTCGGCTTCACATTGGAGTGGCTCAGTTCCTTCTGCCAGGTCCGTTTTCCATCCAGGATATCACCATAGCGCTGCACCAGAATGTGACCGGCTCCCAGCATATTTGTCAGCTCCCCAATCTTCTGCGCATAGGCGATCGGCTGGTTAAAGGGCTGGTTAAAATTGTGGGAGCAGAGTATCGCCAGATTGGTATTATCGGATTTCAGTTCCTTATAGGAATGACCGTTTACAACGGCCAGATCGTTATCATAATTCTCCTGGCTTACAAAACCGCCAGGATTCTGGCAGAAGGTACGAACCTTGTTCTTATAGGGCTTCGGATAACCAATCAGCTTGGACTCATACAGCACACGGTTCACCTTCTCCATTACTTCATTACGCACTTCTACCCGCACACCGATATCCACGGTTCCCGGCTGATGGGCGATTCCATGCTCCGCACAGATGTGGTCCAGCCAGTCGGCGCCTCTGCGCCCGGTAGCAATAATCGTCTTATCCGCATAAATTTCCATGGTTTCGCCGCCCTTGCTGATATACACTCCTTTACAGGTGCTATCTTCCAGTATCAGGTTATTGCACTCCTGTCCAAACAGCAGCTCCACGCCATTTTCCTTCAAGTACTGCTCAATCGCATAGTAAATCTCCTGGGCCTTCTCCGTACCCAGATGGCGGATCGGACAGTCTACCAGCTTCAGTCCGGCCTTTATCGCACGTTTCCGGATGTCCTTGACCTCTTCGCCCTGGTTCAGACCTTCTACATGCTCGTCCGCGCCGAACTCGAGGTAGATATTATCTGTGTAATCGATCAGCTCCTGGGCAAAATTCTCTCCTACAAGAGTCGGAAAATCACCGCCCACCTCATAGCTTAAAGAAAGCTTACCATCAGAAAAAGCGCCGGCGCCAGAGAAGCCGGTCGTAATATGACAATAGGGCTTGCAATTGACACATTGTCTGGTCTTCGTTTTCGGACAACTGCGGTTCTCAATGGCTTTGCCCTTTTCCACGATCACAATCTTCTTTTTACTGCCTCCCCGAAGCATCTCCAGCGCGGTAAAAATTCCGGCCGGACCTGCCCCGATAATTAAAACGTCACACTTCATAAGCCACCTCCTCGTTATCTAAGCCTGAAAACAGCTTACTTGTCATTATTTTTATCATAAGTCGAAATAATTTCCACCAACTCATCCCGGATCAGGGAAATTCCTCCATATACGGCGGCAAAGCTGCCAAGCCTGGAGCAATAAATCCGCAGGTTTCTCTTGTAATGGCTTTGCAGTAATTGGTCTACCATCCCGCGCAGCTGTTCCAGTGATTCACCCTCCAGAAGCGTCCCCAGATAACTGCTGATGCAGATTTCTTCCACATTATACAGATTCACCACATTGACAATGCCGATTGCCAGGTACCGCACGACTTCTTCGAGAATTCCTTTCAGGACCAGGTCGCCCTCCCTTTTTTTCTCCAGGATAATCTGAATGTTTTCATAAAAATCTTCCGAGGGGAGGTGCATCTGCTCAATAATCGGGCGGATGGCCGCATAGGCCTCCAGGCAGCCGTGATTGCCGCACACACATTGCCTGCCGTTCACATCCACAATAGTATGGCCAATGCGTCCGGCAAATCCGTCCTGTCCGGAATAAATTTTGCCCTGGGCATAGAGAGACATAGAGATACCTAACGCACCCATAAGACAAACCATATGCTTCATGGGGTTAGAGGCGCCAAAATGGATTTCACCTAACGCTGCCGCTTCACAAGCTTGCAGGACAAATACAGGCACCTCCGGAATCCGGGTTTTTAAAGCTTCCAGAATCCCAAATCCGTTCCAATGGGGGAGGGAATAGATGAATTCCACCTGCCCGGTATTTTTGTTATAGTTTATCGGAAGAATTACGGATAGTCCTGCAATTCCAAATTCCATATAAGGGTAATTCTTCTTATACCAGTTTACTTTCTCTGCCACATAGTCCAGGAACTGCTCCGGATGGTTCTGTACATCCGGTAAAATGCCCCTTTCAAAAATCTGCCCCTGCAGATCCATAATCAAAATGCGCCCTACAATATAATTGATTTCCAAGGAGATAAAGATTCCAAAATTCTTCTTCAATGCCAGAGTTTCCCTGGGACGTCCTCCCTTTGACGAACTCAAACCAATCTTCTCTACCACACCCTTGTCAATTAAAATATTGGCACAATTGGAAACCGTTACCATATTCAATTCTGCTTTTTCTGCAATCCCTGTCTTTGAAATCATTGAATTCAAAAGAATGAGCTTATATACTTTATCCAAATTCAACTTACGCAACAAATCAAATGTTCCGTTTTCCTTAATATAGTCTCCCATCTGACACTTCCTCCTGTTACTTACCTACCTATCATAAACGATTTTTAAAAGGCTGTCAATTTCAGGATACACCAAGAAATATCAACAAGGTAAAGAGCCCAGCCAGTAAAATCAAAAGAATCTCAGTTCAGTGTACTTTCTGATAAAAAGCAAAGAGCCTGCCAAGGCAGACTCTCGCCAAATGAAATCACATCCGCAAGGAATGTTCCTTCTCTAATAACCTGCTTTATGACTGCTGGTCGCCTTCCGGTTTGAGTCAAAGGCAATCTTTCCGTCTGAGTAGATCCCCGGACGGCAAAGCTGCCCGTTTCCGCCGACCGGCTCAAACACACCATCTACACGGGAATCTGCATATTGCTGAAACCAGATAATCATCCGTTTCCTCATTTCCTCTATGATTTCCTGATACCGTTGATCTTCTATGTAATTATAGCTTTCCTCCGGATCTTTGATTAGGTCATAGAATTCATGAGGGCCGTAAGGATAGCGATGGACATATTTGTATTGATGATCCCGGATCATACGCACCGGTCCGTATTCGTCAAAGACTACGATATCCGCCTTCTCTTTTTCTCCCCGTCCATCAATCATAGGAAGAAAGCTTCTCCCCGGCATCTGGCTTTCCTCATGGTATGTAAAACCGGTCAATTCCATCAGTGTAGGAAAGATATCGTATTGGCTCAAAAGGGAATCGCAGACCTGCCCGCCGGAAATCTTCCCTGGATAACTTACCACACAAGGAACCTTCACCGATGTATCGTACATGTTTAGATTCAGTGTACCACAGCCTTTCCCCCAGATCCCATGATGACCGCAGTTGAACCCATTATCCGACAGGAAGATAATAAAGGTGTTCTCGCGTATGCCCTCTTCCTCCAAAGTATCCAGAACCCGGCCAATGGCTGCGTCCATGGCTGTAACGGCTGCAAAATACCCGATCAGGCACTCTCTGGCCGTCTCCTTGTCATACCGGTATACGGCTTCCGGATGGGGCGTTCCCTGAGGACAGGATTCAAAACGGCAGTCCTTATACAAGCTGGTATACGCTTCCGGATGCTGGTCAATCCACGGGGAGTGCGGCGCCGTATAGTGAATGCTAAGGTAAAAAGGATTTTCATCCCCTGTATGGTTTTGAATATTACGTATCGCATCATCTGTAATCAGATCGGTAACATATCCATCTTGAATGTCCATCTCACCTTCACGGATCATTGGTGCCCGGTAATAATCCCCGGAGCCCCGCAGATGTGTATACCACTCGGTAAAATTATGCTGCGCAATAAAGCTGGCTCCCAGATGCCATTTTCCGCTTAGCATACATTTGTATCCATTTTCCGACAAGATATCCGTATAGCAAGTCTGCCCGACCAGATACTCAATCGGCAGCTCCTTATCGTTGCCTTCTTTGATCCAGTCGTGGACACCATGAGCAGAAGGAATCTTTCCCGTCAGAATAGAAGCCCGTGCCGGAGAACACACCGGAGAGGTGCAGAAGAAATTCTCAAAACGTACACCTTCTTCACATAGTCGATCCAGATTCGGCGTGATGATTTCCGGATTCCCGGCAGCATTCATAGCCCATGCCCCCTGGTCATCACTTAAAATCATAATGATATTTGGTTTTTTATCCTGCATGTTTCGCTCCTATCTAAATTATTGATTCAATTTTGCCAAATACTCATCTACTACATCCTGCCCAATAGCGCTGCTAATGTTCTGATAAACGCCTTGACCGGCTTCCTGCATCTGCTGGAACACATCCTCGCCTAGCTCGATGTATTCCATTCCCTCCGCCTTCAGGCTTTCAATATCCTTGCCTTCCGCTTCATCCGAATAGGCAGACATATATCCATGAGTTTCAGCAAAGCATTTCTCAAACAGTTCCTGCGTCTCCGGGGACATGGAATCCCAGGTGGCCTTGCTAATTGCCACTGCAAATATCTGTGCCAAATGACTCGTCTTAATCAGATACTTTTGCTGTTCATAATATTTGCTGTTGATAATGCCAGTCAGCGCACCTTCCTGCGCCTCTACTAACCCCTGCTGTAGCGAAAGATAGACTTCATTCGCTGCAATCGGCGTCGGGTTTGCTCCCAGTGCCGACCAGAAATCCATGTGGTTCTTATTTTCCATGGTCCTGATATTGACTCCCTTGAAATCTGCGAAGCTCTCTACCGCGCTATTACTGGTCATGTAGCGGAAGCCAATGGGGTTGATCAGCAGTAATTTCATGCCTTTGGTCTCAAACCAATCGGAAATCCGGTTAAAATATTCCTCTTCGTTAATCGCCGCCCGCACTACCTGCACATCCTGAAATGCGCAGGGCAGATCGAATAATGCCAGCTCCGGTACAACACTAACAATTGCCGAAGTGGACATTGAGATCAGAGGTACATTCCCCCCTGCACACTCTGTAAGTAATTCTTTATCATTCCCTAACTGAGAGGAAGGGTATAAATCCAAAATCACCTGACCGCCGGATTGCTCCTTCAGCAAATCCGCCACATAGTTCATACAAACATCATTTACGGTTCCCACTGCTGACGAATACCCCAGGCTCAAGGTCAGCGAATCATAGTCGACTCCTGACGAGTCTGTCGATTCCTGCTCCGCCGCAGTCGTTCCAGAGACTGCCGTAGTCGTCTCAGTGGCTGCCGTAGTCGAGCTGTTGGTATCCCCGCTGCTTCCACAGCCAGTCGCTCCTACGATCAAAGCCGCAGCCAATAGTGTCGCCATCCATTTCTTGCTCATAATCATTTCCTCCTTATAATTAAATTAACAATAACGTAAGCGGTGGTATATAGGCGATCAACAGTAGCGCAACGATGAACGCCAGTATAAAAGGTGCCGCCTTTTTTCCTACCGACATAACTGGTGTGTCAATCATGGGAGCCACCACAAACAGATTCATGCCAAATGGCGGCGTTACAAAACCAACTGACAGACACACTACAAGAATAATGCAAAAATGCACGGGATTCATACCGAATGCCTCCGCTACAGGAAGCAGAATCGGTGCCAGGATAATATTGGCCGGCCCTACATCCAATACCATGCCCAACAAAAGCAGGATTACAATCACGCAGAGCAGGAACAGCCATTGCTGGCTGAAAGCAGTGCTGATAAATTCTCCCAAGGACTGAGGAACCTTGGCTACTGTTAAAACCTTGCTGAAGGCCCGGGCCATTGCTAACAAAATGCACAGAGGTGCATACGTTCGCACGGCTCCCCTTAAGAATCCAATAATATCTACAAGCTTCATCGAGCGGTAAAGGAAAAGGCAGACAAACAGGGCATAAAAAACAGATACGCAGGCCGCCTCTGTCGGCGTAACAATTCCGGAATAGATTCCGCCCAGAATAATTACCGGTGTCAGCAGAGCCCAGAAGCTGTCCCGCAGCACATGGAAAAATCCATGCTGCATAATACGCTCATAATTTTCCGCAACCTTTTCTTTATCTTCGCCGTTCCTCTTACAATAAATAATACAATAAACCATCAGGCAGACAGCAATCAAAATGCCGGGGATGATACCTGCCGTGAACAGCGCCCCTACTGATACGCCGGTTACCAGACCAACGGTTATGTAAGGAATGCTGGGAGGGATAATTACGCCTAAACCGGCCGCAGTGGCCACCAGCGCACCCGAGAATACCTTATCGTAACCCAGGTTTGTAAGGATGGGAATACTCATCGCGCCTACTGCCGCACAGGTAGCAGGACCAGATCCTGAAATTGCACCAAAGAATAAACAAGTCAATACCACCGCACAGGGCATACCGGCCGTCCGCTTGCCCACAATAGCCGCAAAAGTATTAAACAACTTTTTTGAAATCCCGCCCTTTGACATGATATCTCCTGACAACATGAACAGAGGGATTGCCAGCATGGACGAAGAATCAATTCCGCTAATCATGGAACGCAGTACAAATTGTACGTCCGTAGTAAATGAGGGATCGAGAAGATTCGGGAGGATCGATGCCAGACATACTGCCACACCAATTGGCAGGGCAATAATTAACGCCACGAAAAAAACGCCGAAAATAGCGATTGTCATTGCAGATCACCACCTTTCTTTCCCTTCTTCCAAAACATATTAAACAGGTATTGTATGTTACGAATAATACCGAGGCCGAATCCGATGGGAATACACAAGTACAGGATGTACATAGGCATCTCCATTGCGGTGGAGACCTGACCGGATATAATAGATGTCTTTGCTACATCAAGGGAATAGTAAAACAAATAACAAAATAGCCCCAGCATTACAAATTGGTTAAAAACAGCAATGACCTTCTGTACCTTTTGCGACATAAAATTCACCACCACATCGACTTTCAGCAAGCGATCATGCTTAATACAGTAGCCAAAGGACAAAAAAGCGGAATAGATAAAGCAATAACGGGCAAACTCCTCCGGCCAGGCCAACGCATTTTTAAAAAAATAGCGGAAAATTACCTGAAGGAAAATAACTACGCTAATCACAGCTAAAAGAATCACCATGAGAGTTTCTTCCAAGTAATCATCCAAAAACTTCATTACTTTTTTCAACTTCTCATCTCCTTTCCTTTTTCATCCAATAAATGATATTTCTTCCTATTAATTCCCTCTGCATCACCCTTTTAACTCATTATTTAGCGGCATTTAAAAAGTATTTTATAATTAAAATGTAATATATTATAACCTTATAATACTTTTTTAATGCTACTAATTAAGTTTATATACTCACTATATCAGAATTTCTTAACTTGTCAATACTTTTTAATAGGATGACACATTATTATTTTTTAATAGGATGACTCTACCAGTTCCAGGTTGAATCAGCAAAATTGCCGCGGAGTTCGCGGCAACCGGCTTGGATATATTTTGATACTATTAATTTCCGTTTTTTTACTCCTCCGGAAACAACTTCAGAAAATCCTCTTCCGATAAAATACTCACCCCCAACTCCTTTGCCTTTTTATTCTTGGAGGAATTAGAGGTAGTATCGTTATTAATCAAGTAGTTGGTCTTACCGGTTACACTGCCGGTGACCTTTCCTCCATGAGCCTCAATCCGTTCCTGCAGTTCCTTGCGGTTCTCAAAATGGTCCAGGCTTCCGGTGATGACAAAAGTCATGCCCTCCAGTGCCGCCAGCCCCTGCATCTCTTCCGGCTTCTCTATGGTCAGAATTTCCAGCAGCCGGTCAATCAGCTTCTGATTCTCCCCTTCGGCGAAGTAAGCCAGAATCCCATCTGCAATTACGCCGCCGATCTTATCTACCTCTATCAATTCTTCCTTCGTAGCATTTCGGATATTCTCTATGTCATAATGAAAGGTCTTGCACAGCATCTTGGCATTTGCCGGGCCGACATTGGCAATCCCCAGACTGTAGATCAGACGGGAAAGGGTTGTATGTCTGGCATTTTCTATGGCTTTCATCAGATTTTCATACGATTTCTGCCCAAAACCTTCTATTGCAATGATCTCTTCGTGGTACTGTTCCAGTGCAAAAAGATCCTCGAAGCTTTTAATAAACCCGGCACCGATAAATTTCTCAAGCGTCGCCTCCGAAAGACCGTCGATATTCAACGCATCCCGACTGACAAATAATGCAAACCGTTTAACCTTCTTTGCCTGACAGTCTGGATTGGCACAGTACAAGGACTTAACGCCGGTGGTCTGGCGGACCTCCGTACAGCCTCCGCAGACCGGACATTCTGCCGGCGGTTCCACAGGACCGGTGCGGGTCAGGTTCTCCGCGACCTGCGGAATAATCATATTCGCTTTATAAACGGTAATCCGATCCCCGATTCCCAACGCCAGGCTCTCCAAAATACTCAGATTATGGACACTGGCCCGGCTGACGGTAGTGCCTTCCAGCTGTACCGGCGCAAAAATAGCCACCGGATTAATTAACCCGGTCCGCGACGGACTCCATTCAATCTCATTTAACACCGTCTCACTGGTTTCATCCGTCCATTTAAAGGCGATAGAATCCCTGGGGAACTTGGCCGTCTGCCCAAGGGACTGGCCATAGGCAATATCATCCAGCGTCAAAACCAAGCCATCGGAAGGCAGGTCATTCTCCGTAACCATTCCACCGAAGGAAATCACACTGGAAGCAACATCCTCGCCGGTTACCCTCTCGTAGAATACTACATCAAAGCCCTGATCCCGCAGCCATTCCATCTGGACTGAACGCGAATTATGAAATTCCACTCCCTCTGCTTTTACCAGAGAAAAGGCAAAGAAACAGACATTTCGTTTCGCTGTCACTTCATTGTTCAACTGACGTACGGAGCCGCTGCACAGATTCCGGGGATTCTTATACTTTTCCTCCTCATCTGTCAGTTCCCCATTAATCCGGGCAAAATCGGAATAGCGGATTACGGCCTCGCCTCGCAGAACCAGCTCTCCCTTATAAGAAATGGTAACCGGAAGATTTTTAAACACCCGGGCATTGTTCGTGATAACTTCGCCGATTTCTCCATTGCCCCGGGTAACCGCTTTGTCCAGGGTACCATTCCGGTAAGTCAGCACAATCGTCAGACCATCCAGCTTCCAGGACAGCAATCCCTTATTCTCTCCCAGCCAATCTGCCAATGCTTCAATACTTTTGGTCTTATCCAGGGAGAGCATTGTACTTTCATGAGGCTCCTTCGGCAGCTGGCTTAAAAGCTCGTATCCTATGTGGATCGTCGGACTGGTGGACAATACGATTCCCGTCTCCTCCTCCAGGGTCAGAAGTTCATCATACAGCTTGTCATATTCAAAGTTCGACATGATTTCCGTGTCTTCCTGATAATAGGCTCTGGATGCGGCATTTAACCGAACCACCATCTCCTTCATTGTTTCCATCTTCGTCTGTTCCATCTTCTTCCTCCCAACTCCTGCAGCTTACTTTAGTGTAGTGATTCCAGAAGTGCCTGCAATTCCTCACCCTCTACCAGACGGTATGTGCCCGGCTGCAGGGTCTTCAATTCGATATTCATTACACGGATACGCTTCAAATAAGTAACCCGATAGCCTAATGCCTCGCACATTCGGCGGATCTGCCGGTTCAGCCCCTGGGTCAGCGTAATTTGAAAGGTTCGCTCTTCTGTTTTTTTTACTTTACAAGGCCGCGTGACGGTATCGAGGATCGGTACTCCTGTCCGCATTTTCTGTAAGAAATCGAATGTAACCGGCTTATCGACTTTCACCAGATACTCCTTCTCATGGCCATTACGGCTCCGAAGAATCTGGTCACTAAGCTCTCCCTGGTTCGTCATGAGAATCAACCCCTCCGACGCCTTGTCCAAACGACCGACCGGAACCAGGCGGGCCGGATAATTCACCAGATCGACAATATTCTGCTCACCCTTATGTCTTGCCGTCGTGCAAACCACTCCCGGCGGCTTATACACTGCCAGCAGGACGAGTTCTTCGCTGGGACGGACAAGCTGTCCCTTATAGGTTACTTCGTTCCAGTCACGGATTAACATCCCGATTTCAGCCGGGCGGCCATCTACCAGAACAGCTCCGGCTTTAATTAAACGGTCTGCTTCCCTCCGGGAACAGACACCGGATGCACTTAAATATTTATTTAAACGGGTCGGCTCCATTTTAATCCCTCTCTGCTTTTGTGTACTGTTCGCTTAATTGTAAACGTACCAGTACACGATTATTCCACAGCTTTTTTATTTTACCATAATTGTGCCAGAATAGAAATTGAAATTTTGGATGTTTTTATTTTCGTATGGATATATTTCTCATTTCAGGACAAACTAACTACGAAGGGTGAACCAAAAAAATCTAACACCCAGGAAAGGAAGATTCTTATGAGCCCTAAAGAATTAAATTATGTAGACGATGCGCTCGGCCATGAAGCCTATATGAAGACGAAGTGCAGCGACATTGCTTCTTCCGTACAGGATCCGGAACTTCGCAAAATGGTAGAAGGTATGACCCAGAAACACGAACAGCTTTTTAACAACTTTATGAAGCTGGTATAAGTAGAAAGGAGAAATCATGGACGACAAAAACAGAATGCAGGATCTCCTGCTACTGACGAAAGGTGCCTGCGATTTATATATGCACGGCTCCATTGAATCGAACACATCCAATATTCACAGCTGCTTTGACTCCGCATTGGATCAGTGTCTGCAGATGCAGAGTGATATCTACAAGAAAATGGAAGAAAAAGGCTGGTATCCCGCAGAAAAGGCTGAAGAAAAGACTATTCAGCAGATAAAACAGAAATATCAGAGCCAGGCAAGTATGTAATAATAAAGCCTGTCAACATCACGTATGTTGACAGGCTTTATTATTACATAGGATGCCAGGGGCAAAAGATCATGCGGGAGCACAAAGTGCGTTTCCGGCTATCAGGCCAGGCCTAACACTGTCTGGATCCCTTCCCAGTCGGCAGGAGCCCTGCAGGCTCCGTTTTCACAGAGGTAGTATAGGGTCCCGGCTTTGGGGATCGGATAATCTGCAGTAAAGGGAGCGGCTTCGGTCAGGCGCTTTTTGTTGTCCGGTGTTTTTAGCAGAACCGTTAGATTTTGAACCTCCAGTGTCTCCAGCGGGTCCGGAACCTGGGTGTCTGCCGTAACGCAGACCAGCTCACGAGAAGGCGCTAATGCCTCCAGCATTGCCAGCAGAGCAAAGGAGTGACCAGAGGGGTATTCCTGCAGCCTCCCGGCCAGAAAGGCGATCTGCCGGTCATGGGTTTCTTGCCAGCGGAGTTCCCCGGTGAGGCGTGTCAGGCGCCCCAGTACATAAGCGGCCACCGAATTACCAGAGGGTAACGCGCCGTCGTAAACTTCTTTGGGACGGCTGATCAACTGCTCGCTGTCAGAAGCATAAAGGTAGAAACCACCCGCTTCCCGGTCCTCAAAGTGCTCACACATTTGCTCTGCTAAGCGGATACACTCCTGCAGGTATTCTATTTTATAGGTAGTCTGATATAGTTCCAGCAGACCGAAACAGTAGAAGGCATAGTCATCTAGCTGGCCTTCATGAGATGCTTCTCCATCTCTCCAGCGAATCCGAAGCCTTCCGCTTTCATCGGTCAGATGAGCCTGTAAGAACCCCTGCGCTTTTTTTGCCGCTTCGAGATAATGTGCACCATACTCATCCCGCCCGGCTCTCGCCATAGCAGCAATCATCAATCCATTCCAGGAAGTTAGAATTTTATCGTCCTTATGCAAGAAATAGCGGCGCAGGCGATGTTCGTAGAGACGCCTGCAATTCTCCTTCTGCTCTTCAAAGGCAGTCATAAAATTCGGGTTTTGCAGCAGGTTTGGAATGCTTTTTCCTTCAAAATTCCCATCCTTTGTGATTCCAAAATATTGGCAGAAATTCCGACCCTCTTCTTTACCCAGCACATCCTGAATCTCTCTGGGAGTAAAACCATAATACTTGCCCTCTTCTCCTTCGCTGTCGGCATCCTGCCCACAATAAAAGCCCCCAGCCGGGTCCGTCAGTTCATGACGGACATAATCCAATACCCGCTCTGCTACGGATCGGTAGAGGGTATTGCCGGTCAGTTCATAGGCAATCTGATAGGCATAGACCAGCAGAGCATTGTCGTAGAGCATCTTTTCAAAATGGGGAATTAACCAGCGGTCATCGGTGGAATACCGCGAGAAACCGCCGCCCAAATGGTCAAAAATTCCGCCGCGGTACATGTGTACCAGCGTTTTTTCTGCCATCCGGAAAGCCTCTGCGTCCTGCATCTGCCTGCCATAACGCATCAAAAAAAGCAAGTTGTGGGGCATCGGAAATTTAGGGGCACTTCCAAAGCCTCCCCAGCTTTCGTCATAGCTCCTGCGGAAGTTCTCTCCCGCCTGCCGCAGAATTTCCATTCGGGGAGTCCCGGCAGTGGTCTGCTTGGCCGCTTGATTCTGCAGGTAGTCCGTAATCTTTTCTCCCGCCTCCAGCAGCTGGGTACGGTTGTTCTTCCACTGGCCGACGATCCGAGTCAGCAGTTCGATCATACCAATACGTCCATAGCGGGTTTCTCTGGGAAAATACGTTCCTGCATAAAAAGGCTTCTGGTCCGGTGTCATAAAGATAGACAAGGGCCAGCCGCCGGAGCCTGTCAGTGCCTGGCACACCGCCATATAGACTGCATCGATATCGGGACGCTCCTCCCGATCCACTTTGATGCAGATAAAGTGTTTGTTTAACAAAGCTGCCACGCCGGCATCTTCAAAGGACTCATGACTGAGCACATGACACCAATGACAAGTCGAATTTTGTCCCTTCTTCACGAATACCCAATAGATAGGAAAATCGGCTTATCTTCGGCTTTTGCTTTCGCAAACGCATCCTCGCACCACGGCCACCAATTCACGGGGTTATATGCGTGCTGCAAGAGATAAGGGGATTTTTCACTAAACAATCTATTGGGTACTCTTGTTGAGTTTGTCATAGGGGGCATCACCTCCTCTTTCTTTAGGAAATTGATTTATACTTAAATAATATCTCCATATTTTAAGTGTATTATGTTTTATTTCTATAATAAAGTTAAGATTTCATAAGCTTAGTTACAGCGTTATTTCTCCAATATATAAATTTCAATAAAAACCTACTAAATAATCTGATTTTTTAGCAGTCTCACTTTTCTAATAAAGCAAAAAGGGTTGTAGCTTGGCGCTAATTAATTGAATTTATTGTCAAATAATTCGTAAGACCACTAAAATTCTCAGTCAATTGGAAACCTCCATTTTCTACACGGAATACATATTCTGTCTGTACGGTTGTGGTAAACTCGTAAATTATATCCAATGAGTTAAAGCCTGGTTGATACAATCTCAACGATGACGGTGGCTGTGGTCTTCCACTAACAACAACCGGCACTAAGCGTGGAGAACCGCTTATGACGCGCCCAACGTTTACTCCATACGAAAGTCTATAAAAGCGGTTACTGCCAAAGGTTATTTTAGTTCTAGTAGAGTCAATAGATATGCCCGACTGGGCGTGTGTGGAATCAAACCGCATTAAATCTCCGGCCGCATAAATCCCCGTAGCGTTTGAATAATAAGTTGCAAATTCTGTCACTACTGCAGGCCCCGTAGCTCCCCGCGGCCCCGTAGCTCCCTGGATCCCCTGTGGTCCTGTTTCGCCTTGGATCCCCTGCGGTCCTGTTTCGCCCTGGATCCCCTGTGGTCCTGTTTCGCCCTGGATTCCCTGCGGTCCTGTTTCGCCTTGCGGCCCCTGTGGGCCAACTATGCTCTCAAGCCACTCCGTCTCAGTACCTTCAAATCCATTGTCTACTGCCATCTCATAAGCGGATTCACCATCTGCCCCTGTTTCCCCCTGGATTCCCTGTGGCCCTGTTTCGCCCTGGATTCCCTGCGGCCCCGTTTCGCCCTGGATTCCCTGTGGACCTGTTTCGCCCTGGATTCCCTGCGATCCTGTTTCGCCCTGAATTCCCTGTGGTCCTGGTTCGCCCTGGATCCCCTGTGGACCCGTTTCGCCCTGGATTCCCTGCGGCCCCGTTTCGCCCTGGATTCCCTGTGGACCTGTTTCACCCTGGATTCCCTGCGGTCCTGTTTCACCCTGGATTCCCTGCGGCCCTGTTTCACCCTGGATTCCCTGCGGTCCTGTTTCACCTTGCGGCCCCTGTGGGCCGACTATGCTCTCAAGCCACTCCGTCTCAGTACCTTCAAATCCATTGTCTACTGCTATCTCATAAGCGGATTCACCATCTGCCCCTGTTTCCCCCTGGATCCCCTGCGGCCCTGTTTCGCCCTGGATCCCCTGAGGTCCCGTTTCGCCCTGGATTCCCTGCGATCCTGTTTCGCCCTGGATTCCCTGCGGCCCTGTTTCGCCCTGGATCCCCTGAGGTCCCGTTTCGCCCTGGATTCCCTGCGGGCCCATTTCGCCCTGGATTCCCTGCGGTCCTGTTTCGCCCTGGATTCCCTGCGGTCCCGTT
>Ga0154000_1000177_pt1 | contig 18587 bp, 19 predicted proteins | sample TSNC084MetaG_FD_104674 | JGI IMG/M metagenome (GOLD analysis project Ga0154000, IMG submission 104674) | Attine ant fungus gardens microbial communities from North Carolina, USA - TSNC084 MetaG | ecosystem: Host-associated > Fungi > Mycelium > Unclassified | place: USA: North Carolina, Lumber... | reverse complement strand
GGCCGCTCAATCACGCCACGGTTAGTAAACCCAAGCTTTGCCAGCCCTTCATTGATGTTACGGGCAAGCTCTGCCGGAAGTCCCGTATCCCGATACACTAATGTCTCCACTCCAGATCCCGTATTGGGCGTCTCTGCGGAATTGCGGTGGAAAGAAACAAATAAATCCGCTCCTGCATTATTCGCAATGGTGGCTTTTTCATATGGGGTGTTATAAACATCTGTCGTGCGGGTATACACTACGTCATATCCCGCCTGCTTTAGCATATTCCCTACTGCCAGCGCAAGACGCAGATTGTCATCCGATTCCCTTCGGCCTTCAAATACTGCGCCTGGATCCATCCCGCCGTGTCCGGCATCTAATACAATTGTTTCTGCCACAAAAATCTCCTCTGCATACCTTTAGTACCATGATATGCAGAGAAGTCCTGAAATGAGATATCTTTTTTATATTTTTTTAAGCAAATGTCTCTAACAGATCCGCCATATTATAGGGAAGATCCTCCCATACACCGGCATGTTCCTCCAGCAGAGTACCGGTAGGCTCCAGAAGAGTCTCTTCTAAACGGTACACCCGGTCACAGCGGCCCAGTACGTGGAGGCGGTGACTGGTAATGATGCAGGTCTTTCCCCGGAATGCCTGCTTCAGATTCGAGAGCACCGCCCGTTCCGTATCGCTGTCCAAAGCAGAAGTGGCCTCATCCAGCAGACAGATCGGCGCATCCCGCAGAACGGCGCGGGCAATTGCCAGACGCTGTGCCTGACCCTCAGAGACCGTTATGCCCTGGGAGCCCAGAATGGTATATAACCCATGCGGCAGCTCAGCGACAAATTCCGAAGCACAGGCTACTTCCAGTGCTCTCCATAACTCGCGCTCCTCTGCATCCGGCAGCCCCAGGCGCAGATTATCCGCCACGGTCCCCGGGAATAAGGAATTTTCCTGTGGAACATAGGAGATAAAAGGCCTCGTAGCAGCTGACACCAGGCAATTCAGCCCCTGGGGATGGCGCAATTCCACCACCCCGTCGCTGGGCAGTACCAGACCCAGCATCAAACGAATTAAGGTGGTCTTCCCTTCACCGGAGCCGCCGGCGATTCCGACCCATTCTCCCGGATGTGCTTCCCAGGATACACACTCCAGTACCGGCTCTCCGCTTCGATACCGGAAATCTACGTTCTCAAAGAGCAGGCTAATCCCTTCCTTTCTGCGCATCGCCAGAAACTCGGTCCATTCCTCATCCAGCCTGGCTTCCTGCGGCAATCCGGACACCTCCATAAGCCGTCCGGCAGCAATTGCGGCTTCCGCCGTAGAAGACGCCATTTCGGACAATGTTCCAAAGGACTCTGACAGGACCCGCACCAGATATAAGAATAATACAAATGTGCCAAACCCAATACCACCATTCCACATACGGTACAAGCTCCAGCCGTAGCAGGCCAGCGTGGCCGTCAGGCTTACGACCGACAAGAAAAAGGTAGTGGACAGGGAAAAATGACGGTATTCCAGGAAAACTCTTCTGTACTTCTTCTGCATTTCCGTCAAACGCCATCCAAAGTACTCCTGCATATCAAAAGCCTGAATCAGCCCGACATGCTGCAGTGCTTCCTGGTGAAAAGCCGTCACCTGAGCCCCCGCCTCCCGCAGCCGTTTATGGTGGCGGTGCATGCCTTTCATCAGATTCCGGGAAATCAGCACCGACAAGGGCACACTGATTACGGCCAACACCGCGAGGGAAATATCATAATAGAACAGAATTGCTGCCGTTCCCATAAACCGAACAGCTGCTGTGAAGAAATCCGGCCCCCAGCTGCTTATGGAAGAGGCAGCCGCATTGACGTCGCGATCCAGCCGGTCTGTTAAATCTCCGATCCGGTATTCCCGCAGGGCCTCCCAATCCGTTTCCAACATCTGCTTAAAGGTTTGAAACCAGATATCATTTCGAATAGAAATCGTTAGCTTAGCGCTTAAACTTCCATACAAGCCGGTAATTGCCAGCTTCATTAGAATCACCCCGCAGATCAACAACGCCAGCATCCTGACCCTTTCAACCGAACCGGTTATCAGATCCTCTACTATGTAACGAAAAGCAATGCTGCCTCCCAGCACCAGTACCGCACTTACACCGCCCAGAATCAGGCAGAAAAAGATCCCGACCCTATATTTTTGCCCAAAGGACCGGATCCATCTGGTCTCTTCCTTATGTTTGCTCCGTTTTGTTTTTGTGCTCATACTTTCTACCCGCATTATCCTTTCCATACTGCTCTTACCACCTGTGCCGCTGTTTTTCACACAAAAAAGAGACCGGACAACTTCTGCCTAGTCTCTCTTTCGTAAATCAAAATCCTTCGTATTTTACATCAACGGTGCAAACAAGCGCAGCACTCGTCCAATATATTTCTTTATCAGCGGATAATCACGGCAGTCTGCCCCGGTAATTCTCTTACATTTCTGCAGCGTATTCTGAAAATCCTGCTCCACCGTATCCACCACCGGGTTCTTATAAACGTAAACGCCACACTCAAAATGCAGATACAGGCTTCGGAAATCCAGATTTACCGTGCCCACCGTACAAATCTCATCATCCGCCACAAATACCTTAGCATGCATAAAGCCCGGCATATACTCGTAGATCTTCACACCGGCCTGAATCATAGCCGGGTAGTGGGTTCTGGCTAGCAGATAGGCATATTTCTTATCCGGAATATGGGGCAGCACCAGCCGCACATCTACTCCCCGCTTCGCCGCATATTTCAGGCTGACAGCCGTTTCGTTATCCAGCACCAGATACGGCGTAAAAATATGCACATACCGTCTGGCATGCTGAATGATATCCTGATAGACAAGAGCCCCAACGTTTTCATTATCCAGAGGACTGTCTCCATAGGGAATCACATAGCCTTCCGCCGGGCGGCTGATCTTTACCTCCGGCTGAATGTAGCGGATATAAGCCTCCGGCGCCAGACCATTAATATTCCACATTTGCAGGAACATCATGGTAAAGTTCTTAACCGCATCGCCCTTAAGCATGACCGCCGTATCCTTCCAGTGCCCAAAACGCACCTTCTGGTTAATGTATTCATCCGCCAGATTGATGCCGCCGGTAAACGCCGTATGGCCGTCAATTACCAGAATTTTGCGGTGATCACGGTTATTCTGAATGGTAGAGAGGATCGGACGGATCGGCGCAAACATCTTACACTGGATCCCATAAGCGATCAGCACCTTGGGATAATCATGGGGCAGCAGCGCCAGGGAGCACATTCCGTCATACATAAACCGTACTTCCACCCCCTGCTTCGCTTTCCGCTTCAGGATTTCCAGTACTGAATTCCACATGATGCCTTCTTCCACGATGAAATATTCCATGAAGATAAACTTGCGCGCGCCTTCCAGCTGACGAAGCATTTCCGCGAACTTATCCTCTCCCAGCGGGAAATACGTAACCTGTGTATTCTTATAGGCAGGGTAACCACCCACTTTATCAATATAATGCGCCAGATTCGCCACATCCATATTTTCATTCCGAAGCGCCGCCGTCACTTCCGGATCCTGTTCCAGATAAGGAGCCGTCTCCCGAATCATAAGACGCAGCCGGTTATTCGTCATCCGGGCGCCGATCTGCATTTGAAAAAAGATATAAATAACCACTCCCATTACCGGAACCAGCAGCACAGGGATCAGCCAGGCAATCTGAAAAGAAGGATTGATATCCCGATTAATAATATGGATGGCCAGAAAAAAGCTGAATATTACGGAAAGAGAGTAGACATACGCCACATCTCCCTGCAGCCACCGTGCCAGAAAAAACAGCACCGCCACCTGAACCACCAGCAGCAGAAGAAGCACTACTGTTCGTCCGAATATCACCTTCTGCAGACCCTTCCGTCCGGCCTGTTTGCCTGCTTGTACTTTATTCGATACTGAATCTATCACCGGGTAATCTCCTGCCTCGCGGCATCGTTCTAAAGTAACCTTTGCCGTCATATGCTATCTTAGGGAAGTCCGTCTGAAGACCTCCTGCGTATTTCCTTCTTATTATCCGGCAAAACAAACTCCCTGTCAAGTGTGTTTACCCTTCGGAAAACCCTATTTTTCCCACATTTTCGCCATCGGCAAAACCCTGATGACAGAAAAGCCGGCCTGTGTTATAATCGGCAGTAGCAATACAATCCCTAAAAATAAGGAGGATGACTTATGAGTTACGCAGACCAGTGTTTTATCCGGAACTGCAGAGATATTCTGGACCACGGATTCTGGGATAAAGAATTTGACGTCCGTCCCCGCTGGGAGGATGGAGCTCCTGCTTATACCATTAAGAAATTCGGCATGATAAACCGCTATGATCTAAGCCAGGAATTTCCTATGATGACCCTGCGCCGTACCGCCTGGAAATCTGCAGTGGACGAGCTTCTCTGGATCTGGCAGAAAAAATCGAATAATGTCCATGAATTGAATAGCCATATCTGGGACTCCTGGGCGGATGAGAGCGGCAGCATCGGCAAGGCTTACGGCTACCAGCTTGGCGTGCCCCACCAATACAAGGAAGGCCGGTTTGATCAGGTAGACCGGATTCTGTATGATTTGAAGCACAATCCATCCAGCCGCCGGATTCTCTCCAATATTTACAATCATCACGACCTTCATGAAATGGGTCTGTACCCCTGTGCTTACAGTATGACCTTCAATGTGGCCGGAGGAAAGTTAAATGCCATTTTGAATCAGCGTTCCCAGGACATGCTGACGGCCAATAACTGGAATGTCTGCCAGTATGCTATCCTTACCATGATGTTCGCCCAAGTCAGCGGCCTGCAGCCGGGAGAATTCGTCCATGTGGTGGCAGACGCCCATATTTATGACCGCCATATTTCAATGGTGGAGAAAATGATTAAATGCAAAGGCTATAAAGCGCCTATAGTGGAGATTAACCCCGATATACAGGATTTCTATCGATTCACGGTGGAGGATGTAATTGTCCGCGAATATCAATACAATGCATTTCCTTACAAGATTCCGGTGGCCATTTGATGCAGAAAGGAAGCGTATGAATTTAATTGTTGTTACCGCTAAGAATTGGGCCATCGGCAAAGATAACGATCTGCTCTTTTCCCTGCCGGAGGATATGAAATATTTCCGACAGGTCAGCCGCGGCAAAACGGTCGTCATGGGACGAAAGACCCTGGAATCGTTCCCGGGAGCGAAGCCCCTGCCCAACCGCCGGAATCTGGTACTGACCCGGAACAGTGCCTATGAGAAAGAAGGCGCGGCCATTTGCCATAGCGAAGAAGAGCTTTTAAGCCGGCTGGCCGATACACCGGAGGAGGAGATCCTGATCATTGGCGGCGGTGAAATCTACGCCCGCTTTTTAGACCGGTGCCATCTGGCCTATGTTACCCGGGTAGAGACTCCGGTGCCGGATGCCGACCAGTTTTTCCCGGATCTTTCCCTTCGCCAGGAGTGGAAATTGCTCTCCCAGTCAGAGGAAAAGGAGCAGAATGGACACCGGTTCCGCTTTTGCATATATGAGAATCAGAATCCGGCCCAATGGAAAACGCTTGACAAGCGATAAAAAACTTCTATAATAGGACTTGACAAATAAGGGAGCATCTGCGTTGTCCATGACACGCTGCTGAGAGGAAGCAAGACTTCGACCTTACCTGATGCGGATAATGCCGCCGTAGGAACTTTTGTTTATAAGCGTGAAGCTATAAATAGGATAAGCCTGCGGGCCTATCCTATTTTTTCCTTATTTTCCATAGCAGGGGGAGCGCCCTGTAATGTATACCATGCGAGGGAATCCGTGTTCCGGAGTGAGAGGAAGCCAGTGAGCTTCGACCGACTGGAAAGCGAGGTATCTTTATGTCACACACAAATCAAAAACCAGTACTCCTGCGCATGGTTATGCTATCCATGCTGGTGGCAATCGGCGTTGTAATTTCCCCTATCCTGCGGGTAGAGGGCATGTGCCCGATGGCACATTTTATTAATGTCACCTGTTCCGTACTGCTGGGACCCTGGTATTCTCTCCTGTGCGCGGCCATGATCGGAGTGATCCGCATGCTGTTTATGGGAATCCCTCCGCTGGCACTGACCGGCGCCGTGTTCGGGGCCTTTCTGTCCGGTGTCTTCTATCGTCTGTCCGGCGGCCGGCTGATCTGCGCCGTCCTGGGCGAAATCTTCGGGACGGGGATCATCGGCGCTATTGCCTCTTATCCGGTGATGGCATGGATCATAGGCCGTACCGGCCTGACCTGGCTGTTTTATGTACCATCCTTTATCGGCGGTACCCTGATCGGCGGTTCCATCGCCTATGTTTTCCTGAAGGCACTGGCCAAAAACCACATGCTTGGCACCATCCAGGCAGCATTAGGAGCAAACGTATATGACAAAGCAGAAAAGCAAGCAACTCGGAAAGTCCATCCAACGGCTTAGAGAGAAACAACCACTGATTCACTGTATTACGAACCCTATTTCGATTAATGACTGTGCAAATATTCTGCTGGCGGCGGGTGCCCGTCCGATTATGGCAGAGCACCCGCTGGAAGTGGAGGTTATCACGAAAGGGGCCGATGCACTGGCTGTGAATCTGGGTAATATTACGGACGTGCGGATGGAATCCATGCTTCTGGCCGGACGGAAGGCCAAGGCCCTTTCCCATCCTCGGGTAATTGACGTGGTAGGGGCTGCCTGCAGTCCCCTGCGCCTTGAATATGCCGACCACTGGATCAGAGAATGTGTGCCGGAAGTTATTAAGGGCAATATTACGGAAATCCGTGCCCTGTCAGATCTTCGGTGTCAGGCGCCAGGAATTGACGCCAATGCCGGTGATCAGCTGACTCCGGAAAATATGGAGGAGAATATCCAGACCCTTCAGGAGCTCGCCCGGCACACCGGAGCCGTGATCCTGGCCAGTGGTAAGACGGACCTGATTGTCAGTCCGGAAGAGATCTGTCTGGTGGAGAATGGCTGTCCTTCGATGGCCCGGCTGACGGGTACCGGCTGCATGCTGAATGTATTAACCGCTGCTTACCTGACGGTCTGTCAGCCACTGGAGGCTGCTCTTCTCGCCGCCTCCCTGCTGGGGATCTGCGGAGAAAGAGCAGCCTCCGAAAATGGTATCGGCAGCTTCCATGTTAACCTGTTAAACCAGGTGGATCATATTACGGAGGAACTATTTAATGAAAGATTTTGATTTGACACTTTATCTGGTAACCGACAGTACCGGACATGACCTCTCTTCTTTTCTTCAGACGGTCGAAGAAGCGTGCCGGGGAGGTGTTACACTGGTGCAGCTGCGGGAGAAATCCAGCGGCGGCCGGGAATACCTGGAGCGGGCAATTGCTGTGAAGGAAATCACCGACCGCTATCATATTCCCCTCATGATCGACGACCGGATTGATGTGGCAATCGCCTGCGGTGCTGCCGGCGTTCATGTGGGGCAGTCTGATCTGCCGGTCTCCTGTGCCAGAGCACTCCTGGGGCCGGATAAGATCGTGGGTGCGACGGCTAAAACACCTGCACAGGCGCTGGAAGCCTTTGAACAGGGGGCCGATTATCTGGGAGTCGGGGCAATCTTTCCCACTACCACTAAGGTAGCCACCATGCTGACACCGGTTACCACGCTGACCGAAATCCGAAAGGCTGTTCCTTTACCTATCGTGGCAATCGGCGGCCTGAACCGGGATAACATGGATGTCTTAAAGGGATCTCCTGCCGATGGAATTGCCGTCGTATCGGCAATCATGCAATCAAAAAACCCCCGCGAAACCGCCGGGGAGTTATATGAACATATGAACACACTAAAAATTCCGATGAAATCCAACAAAGGATAGATCCGTTTTTGTGTTTCAATCTTGATTTTGCCGCCCAGCTATGCTACTATTTTCCTATGCTCAAAAGAAAAGGAGACCGTATAAATGGCATTATTGGATCAGTGGCAGGAATACGCCGAATTACAGGCCGGTAATCAGCAGGCCGCTCAGCTATTCTGGGGAAATTACTTTAATCAAGAGAAAGAAATCTATGAGCAGCTGCTCGCTGCGGACGAAGTCGTATCCGGTACGGTGCAGGAGCTGGCAGATAAATATGGCATGGACATCCGGTCAATGGCCGGTGTCCTGGATGGAATTAACGAAAGCCTGAATAGCCCTAATCCGATCGATACAATGGAGGCGGACACGGTGGTAAGCCTGGATTATGATAAGGAGCTTCTCTATAAAAATATGGTAGGGGCTGCTGCCGACTGGCTGTACGACCTCCCTCAATGGGACAACCTGTTGACCGAAGAACGCCGCAAAGAGCTTTATAAGGAGCAGAAATCCTCTTCCACAATCGTAAAAGGCCACAAGACCGGCCGTAACGATCCCTGTCCCTGTGGCAGCGGCAGAAAATACAAGCATTGCTGCGGTAAATAGTATTTATAAAAGAAGAGAACCTCACTCACGCGAGGTTCTCTTCTTATTTCACTTAATCATACAATGCATAACCGAAGCGGACTTTGCGGTAGATCTTCCAGCCCAAAACAGCCGGTAAGCTCATTACCATAAAAAGCGTGATCGGAATGCTGATGCCTCCTCCGATAATCAGAAAAATCCAAGTCCCCAGATTCATTGTGGTCTCCTTTCGTAAGTAACTGCTTAATGACTGTATTGTAGCAGTCATTTTTACTTACGAAAAGAGTCTTTGCCGGCTCTTAGCACTTTGTTAACAGGTGGATTTCATTTATTTGCGGATTCTAAACAACCGCCCCTTTATAGTAGCTGCAATCCATTTTTCTCTGCATCTTCCCATGTGTCTTCCGGCCAGATGGAGGACTGCACCTCTCCGATGTGAGCCTTCCGCAGATAGAACATACAAATACGGGACTGCCCGATACCACCGCCGATGGTGTAGGGAAGCTCTCCCTCCAGCAGTGCCTTCTGGAATGGCATCTCTGCCCGCTCCGGGCAGCCGGCCAACTCCAGCTGGGTACTCAGGGCTTCTTCATCCACCCGGACCCCCATGGAAGACAGCTCCAGGGCAATATCCAGCACTGGGTAATATACGATAATATCGCCGTTCAGCTTCCAATCATCATAGTCCGGCGCACGCCCGTCGTGCTTCTCACCGGAAGCCAGCACCCCGCCGATCTGCATAATAAATACAGCGCCGTACTTTCTGGCAATCTTGTACTCCCGTTCCTTCGGGGTGTTATCCGGATACCAGGTCTCTAGTTCCTGGGAGGTCATGAAGGTAATCTCCTCCGGAAGAAAACAATCGATATACTTATATTGATTGGCCATATATTTCTCTGTGACCCGAAGGGCCTCATACACAGACTTCACCGTACGCTTCAAAGTTGCCAGTGTCCGCTCTTCCTTGTCAATGATCCGCTCCCAGTCCCACTGGTCTACGAAGATCGAGTGAATGTTATCGGTCTCTTCATCCCGCCGGATGGCGTTCATATCCGTATACAGGCCTTCTCCATGCTCGAAGCCGTAACGCTTCAACGCCAAACGCTTCCACTTCGCCAGGGAATGAACAATCTCAACCTCGGCATCATCCCGCTCCTTAATGCCGAAACGTACCGGACGTTCCACACCATTCAGATTATCATTCAGACCAGACTCCGGCAATACAAACAACGGTGCCGATACGCGGTACAGATTCAGCTGAGTTGCCAGTTCCCGCTCAAAGAAATCCTTTACTTTCTTAATTGCAATTTCTGTCTCTTTAATATTCAGCAGTGATTCATACCCTGCCGGTATTTCCATCTTACCCATCCTGTCTCCCTACCTTATAATTCACAGTTATTTACGGTTCTGGGGAAGGGCACCACGTCGCGGATGTTCCCCATTCCGGTCAGATACATAACGCAGCGTTCGAAGCCAAGGCCGAAGCCTGCATGACGGGCTGAACCGTATTTACGCAGATCCAGATAGAACTCATAGTCCTCCGGTTTCAAGTCAAGCTCCTGCATCCGCTCCAACAGCTTATCATAATCGTCTTCTCGCTGGCTTCCGCCAATGATCTCTCCGATCCCCGGTACCAGGCAGTCCATCGCTGCTACGGTCCTGCCGTCGGGATTCAGCTTCATATAGAAAGCCTTAATCTCCTTCGGGTAATCCGTTACAAATACAGGACGCCCAAACTCCTTCTCCGTCAGGAAACGCTCATGTTCTGTCTGCAGATCACAGCCCCAGGATACCGGATATTCGAACTCACTGTTATGCTTCTCAAGGATCTCAATTGCCTCCGTATAGGTCACATGGGCAAAATCCGAATCCATCACATGCTGCAGCCGTTCCATCAGTCCCTGATCCACGAACTGGTTAAAGAACGCCATCTCCTCCGGTGCTTCTGCCATTACATAGCGGATAATATATTTCAGCATACTCTCTGCCAGCATCATATCATCCTGCAGATCGGCAAAGGCCATCTCCGGCTCAATCATCCAGAACTCCGCCGCATGACGGGTCGTGTTCGAGTTCTCTGCCCGGAAGGTGGGCCCAAAAGTATATATATTCTTAAAAGCCATGGCATATGTCTCGCCATTTAGCTGACCACTCACAGTCAGATTCGTCTCCTTACCGAAAAAATCCTCCCGGTAGTCAATACTTCCATCCTCATTCCGGGGAATCTGCTTCAGATCCATCGTCGTCACCTGGAACATTTCACCGGCACCTTCACAGTCACTTCCGGTTATAATCGGCGTATGCACATAAATAAAGTCCCGCTCTCTGAAGAACCGGTGGATCGCATATGCAATCAAAGAACGAACCCGGAACACCGCCTGAAAGGTATTCGTACGCGGACGCAGATGGGAAATCGTACGCAGGTACTCAAAGCTATGGCGTTTCTTCTGCAGCGGATAATCCGGAGCAGACGGTCCTTCGATCACAATCTGTGCCGCCTGAATTTCAAAGGGCTGCTTGGCATCCGGTGTCGAAACCACCGTCCCCTTTACCAAGACGGCCGCTCCCACATTCAACCTGGCAATGGCGGCAAAATTCTCCAGGGAATCCCCATACACCACCTGCAGCGGTTCAAAAAAAGTGCCGTCATTGACCACCAGAAATCCAAAAGTCTTAGAATCTCTCTTACTTCTCAGCCAACCGCCAATCTGCACCTCTGTACCGGCATATTCTGCCTGGCGGCGGTACAGGTCTCTTATACTAACCAAATTCATTTGCTTTCTCCTCATTCTCATTTTACCAAAATATAGCAGAATTCTCTTAATTCTGCCGGCAAACACGTCATTTCATGATTATATCCTAAGAATACCAATATTTCAAGCTCCTCTTTTCAAAGGAAGCCGGCTATGATAAAATCACTTTATTAACGCATAGGAGGGACTTGCGATGAATCCAATCTTAGATACAATTCAGAAGAGAAGAAGTGTACGCGCCTATACCGGCGAACAAATCCGCGAAGAGGAGCTGACTGCCATTCTGGAGGCCGGCCGTTATGCTCCCAGCGGCGGAAATCACCAGACCTGTCACTTTCTCGTGATCCAGAATCCGGAGATACTGTCACAGCTCGCCGGCCTGGTACGGGACACCCTCCGTTCGATGACCAGCTACGAATGGATGTATAAGAGCCTGCGAAACGCGATTGCCTCCGCCCAGAATGACCGCTATAACTTTACCTATCAGGCGCCGACCCTAATCGTAGTGGCCAATAAAAAGCATTACCCGAACAATCTGGCCGACAGCTCCTGCGCCCTGCAAAATATGATACTGGCCGCATCTTCTCTCGGTGTGGGCTCCTGTTGGATTAACCAGCTCCGCTGGCTGGATAAGAATGAGGACATACGCGCCTATATGGAAATCATTGGACTGGGAAGCGATGAAACCATCTGTGGCAGCCTGTCGCTCGGTTATCCGGCTTCTGAGATTCCTGCCCCTCTGGAGAGAACCGGCAATCCGGTCACCTATATCCGCTAGGCATGCACGGAAAGAATCTTTATTTTTTCTTGCTATTTCTATTGATATGAGAGGAGAAACTAATGCTATTTTTTCTAAATCTTGATCAGATAGTTGCGATTCATACACGAAATCTGGACTTTTTTTCCAAGAGTGTGTATTCTTGTATCTGGGATGGGATAAAATAGAATTGGAGAAACGAAAGATGACAAAAACGAAAGATTTAACAGATGAACAGGAACTAGAACAACTACGAAACGAGAATTCTATGTTGCTTCATAAGTGTACCAAATTGACGGAGGAAAACAAAACGCTGACAGCCTGTAATAAAAATTTATGGTCAACCGTAAAAACCTTGAATGACTCTCTGGAACGACTTTGGAAATCTTTCTCATCCTGACAGAACCCGCAAGAAATTTCCCATTATTTTTCTATCCTAAGTGCAAGTATTGATTCTTCTTCACTTGCACTCAGGATAGAAAACATCAAGGCCTCATCACATGTTCCTCGTGGTGCAGCGCATTCGGCGGTATAGAAGCAATTTGGAACTGCCTGCGGAACTGTCCGGGTGCCATGCCAATCCGCTTCTTAAAAGCGCTGGAAAAGTGGTTCAGATTCTGGTAACCAACCATCTCCGCAATCATGTTAATCGGCAGCATAGTAGACAGCAGCAGATGCTGTGATTCGCCAATCCGCCGGTTAATCAGGTAATTAATCGGTGAAATTCCTACCTCTGTCTTAAAGATATGACTGAGGTAATCCGTGCTGATAAAAAATTCTCTGGCCAGCCGCTCCAACGTAAGCGGCAGCTTATAATAATTATCAATATAATGAATGATCTCCCTGGCCAGGCTATTCTCTTGGGATTCCTCTCCCGCCTCCGGCAGCTCCCCGATCCGATCGTCAATAAAAGCCAGAATGGTACAGATGGCATGCTGGCAAATATTATAGGTATTCTTACTTACATTGGTGCAGGCGTCCATAATTAACCGAAAACAGCTGTTTATCAGGTCACCGGACTCTCCTACCGGAATTACCGGCGCCAGGTTGTCCGGAATGATGTGGTTAAACTCCTGATTCTTCAGCTTCAGTTCACGGAATGCGCAAGACCACCGCTCCACCGGATCTTCCGGATCCGAATAGGCCGCATGAACAACGCCTGCGTTTAAAATCAAAATATCCCCCTTGCTAGCCGTATAGGTTTTCGTATCAATGGTATAATAAGCTTTTCCCTTATTAATATAGAGCACCTCACACCATTTTGTGTGCTTCACAGGTGCAATCGTCCAGTCGGGGTTACCGGATACATAACTAATGAAAGAAATATTGGGCAATCCGTAATCCGAATCAAAAATATCGTTTTTCACGCTCTCCATATAGATTTTTCTCATATAATTCCCCACCCAGCTTTCATTTTTTTCATCCTAACATGTTTCCTGTTTTCTTGCAAGCATGACAGGATATTAATAATCACATCCTCGATACTTGAAAAATCCACCTTTTTTCGACGTTTTTTCAGCGGCATTGTGAATATACGTAACTGAAAACTTATGATAATATTTAGATAAGTACAAAAATACAATTACATTGACTATTTAATGGAAAAAGAAAGGGGGCACAACGGGAAAAATATGAAAATTTCACCAGATGTTTTCATGCTGGAAATAACCAGAGGAAAATTCATGTATCAGGACCGGGCATGCTACTCTATGGTATATGCTGTTCGGGAACCGGATGGTATCACATTGATCGATACCGGATTTCCCGGTTTTGCTTATGGCATCCTGGAAGAGCTCCGTACTTTGGGGCAGCACCGTCTGCCGCTGAAGCAAATTCTGCTAACCCACGCGGATCTGGATCACATGGGCAATGCCGCCTGGCTGCAGGAAAAAACCGGATGCCCTGTCTGGATCTCCATGAAGGAAAAGGTTTATGTGACGGGAGAGCGCAGCCGGCTTCCGGAGAAGCAGCAAATGTGCAGGGATTGTGGACTGCAAATTCCACGCCTGCAGTTCTATCCGCCGGACCGGCGGATCGGAGAATTTGAGATTCTGGATACGCCGGGCCATTCCGCCGGACATGTGTGTATCCTGTACCACGGCATCCTGTTTGGCGGTGATCTTTTCTCCATCACGGAGGGAACCTTACAGGGCGCCAATCCCCGATGGTCCGAAGATATGGAGACGGCCCGCCGGTCATTAGAAAGCCTGAAGCCATACAAGTTTACAATGCTGTGTCCGGCGCATGGTTTACCGGATAGAAGGAGAGACTATTTATAGGAGGGTCTTATGAAGAAAATTTTGCATTGGTTGGATGAACATTTTGAAGAGACCATACTGGGCGGATTTTTGATTATCATCACCTGTATTATTTTCCTGCAGGTGATCATGCGTTACGTATTTTCCCGCGCCCTTTCCTGGCCGGAGGAATTTACTAGGTATTGCCTGGTATGCTCCACCCTGCTGTCCCTGAGCTATTGTATTCGCTTTAAAATTATGCTCCGGGTCGATATTGCCGTCGGTTTTTTGCCTTCTAAGCTGCGGACCGTGCTGGAATTCCTGATTCAGCTGTTATCACTTGGCTTATATGCCTACCTGTTCTATCATTCCTTTTCTACCGTTGAACTTTCCTTTAAGAGCGGACAAGTCAGCACGGCCATGGGTCTTCCTATGTATCTGCTGTATGGCTGGGGAACCGTATGCTTCGGATTTGCAGTAATCCGCACTCTTCAAGCTATAATCCTTAGCTTTGCCCGAAAGGAGGTGACATCGAAATGACTCTGGTCGTATTCGGTATTCTGATTGTACTGCTGGTATGCTCCGTTCCCATTGCCGTTGCGCTGGGTGTAGCGGTTGTGGCCCCGGCTTTGGTGGATCCCAACTTCCTGACGTCGGAAGCTTACATTATCCGCTCTATTATCAGCGGCGTGGACAGTACGCCATTACTGGCTATTCCACTGTTTGTCCTCTCCGGCGCCATTATGGCAAAGGGCGGTATTTCTAAGAAACTGTTTGACATCAGTGCCAGCCTGATCGGGGAAAGAACCGGCGGAATGCCCTGTGCCGTTATTCTCACCTGCCTTTTATATGGGGCGATCTCCGGTTCCGGTCCGGCCACCTGTGCTGCCGTAGGCGCTATGTCCATACCGGTTTTAGTCTCGCTGGGGTACGACATTACTTTTTCTGCCGCCGTAGTAGCCGCTGCCTCCGGTCTGGGTGTCATTATTCCTCCCAGCATTCCCTTCATCCTGTGGGGACTTGGAACCGGCGCGTCCGTAGGCGATATGTTTATAGCCGGTATCCTTCCGGGTTTTCTGATTGCCTTTTGTCTGATGGCCTATGCCTATTACTATTGCCGCAAACATGGCGAAGATAAGGCCAAAATATCTGCCAATTATGCAAAACTTAAGAACCGGGGGCGCCTTACCGTACTGAAAGACGGCTTCTGGGCCCTGCTGACTCCCATCATTATTTTGGGAGGAATTTATTCCGGTGCCGTAACACCCACGGAAGCTGCCTGTATTTCGGTAATTTATTCTCTGCTGGTTTCGATCCTAATCTACCGCTCCATGAAGGTTCAGGAAATCTGGCGGGAGATATGCGCCGCGGTCCGATCCTATACACCTATTTTGGCCTTAATTGCACTGGCCAGTGCCTTCAGCCGGGTACTGACTTTGGTCGGAGCGCCTGCTGTACTGGCGGATTATCTGCTGAATAACTTTACCTCTAAAGTAACTTTCCTGATCGCTCTGAACGTTATTCTGCTGATCCTTGGCATGCTGATCGACGTAGGACCGGCGATTGTAATCATTGGGCCGCTGCTCTCTCCTATTGCCGCCGCATTAAATATTGATATCATCCATCTCGGCATCGTAGTAGTAGTAAACCTGGCTATCGGCTTCGTTTCTCCGCCATTTGGACTGAATCTGTTCGTGGCCAGTCCGCTGGCGAACATATCCGTTGGAACCCTGGGTAAGAAATGTATCCCATTTACCTTAAGCTTTATTGTAGCATTATTGTTAATTACTTTCATTCCGGCAATATCCCTAACCTTATAGCCCACGGGTGAAGTCCAAACAAGTTCCAAATAACTATAAAGTCAACTTAAAGGAGGACATTATGATGAAGAAACTGCTAATTGGATTTTTAAGTGTGCTGCTGATGATCGGCACCGCAGGCTGCGGCAGCAAGACCGACGAAACCACTACCGCCGCTGTGAATCCGAGTGCCTCGGATACCACTGCCGCAGAAAGTACAACGGCCGCGCCGTCCGTAGAAACCAAAAAGCTCCTGTATGTACATGGGGCCAGCGACACATCCATTCTACAGGAGACCGCTCTGCACTTTAAAGAGCTTTTGGAAGAGAAAACCGGCGGCCGCTATACCGTAGAAATCCATCCCAATTTTGAACTGGGATCTTTAACGGAAAGTGTCGAGATGATTAAGGCCGGAGAAGTTCAGCTCAGCGGCGTTTGCCTGGGCTCCTACTATTCTCCTCAGCTGGCCTTCATTGACCTTCCCAATGCTGTTCCCACGATTGAAGCTGCTTATAAGCTTTATACCGAGACCGATTTCCGTTCTCAGGTCAATGAGATTATGAGATCGGAAGGAATCGAACTGCTGTCCTTCGGCGCCGTTTATTTCCGTGAGATGAGCAGTAACAAAGAAGTGAACAGCGCAGAAGATATCCAGGGCACCAATATCCGCACCTTGGAGAATTCCCTGCATACGGCCTATTGGTCTGCCTTAGGGGCAAACCCCTCTCCGCTGGCCTGGTCAGAAACCTACATTGCGCTGCAGCAGGGGCTGGTGGATGCCCAGGAAAATCCCTTAGACTCTATCCTAGGCTCGAAGCTGTACGAGGTGCAGAAATACATTATCAATACCAACCACATCGTATACACGGCGCCTATTATGGTTAACGGTGATTTCTTTAACAGCCTGTCGCCAGAAGACCAGCAGATTTTTGCCGAATGCGGAGCCTTAACAGAGCAATATGCCTATGAGTATGCCAGAGAATATGAAAGTTCCCTGAAGGCACAGCTGGAGGAAAAGGGAATGGAATTTATCGATCTCTCCGATGACGTGCTGGCCGAATTAAAAGAAAAGGCAGCGCCCGTGTATGATACCGTTCGCAGCCAGATTGGCGATGCCACCATGGATGCTTTCCTGAAAGCGATTGAGTCCGTTACCGAGTAAGAAGCACGCAAAAGAAAATCTGCAAAAGTGTAATATGTAGGAAGGCTTTCTATGACCGGACAACATCATAGAAAGCCTTTCTCCATATTATTTAAATTGTCAAATTCTACAAGCTTATCGAGATAAATAAACTTCAAATTATTGGAGACATCCTGCTCCTTAAACACTTTATATCCGATGCGCTGATATAGCTGAATGTTCCGCTAGGAACTTGTGAATAACTCGCACCGTTCATGCGGACATACTCTTTCTAAAATTCGGATTATATAGCTGCTCCCAAACAGAAAGATATTCTAACGTTGAGCGTTTTCTCAGCTATTTCTGATAATATCTGCCGCTCTAGATCGATCTGATTTTGCATCTGCAATATCAGTAATACAGATATAGTCATCTACTTCCTCCGCTGAAACAGCAATGGATACATTTTGAACTGTAATAATTCTATTTTTAGCCATAACCTTCAGCTGCCTAAAATACATCGTTTTAGGCTCATCGGAATTGGCAAATCCGGCATACACTCCCTTACGGCTTACACCGTCCTCCAGCTTTCCTAACCAATTGGCTTTTCCAGTGCTGTCAGGATTACGATTGGGGATCGTCTTGTACAACTATGTCTCAAACACCAATACTTTCAGAGACATTTTAGGGAGCGCTATAACAAGTTGAGAAACGCTATAAACATTGATATTCCGATGGTTTCTCAAAGTACACTTTCAGCGAAAATTTAAAAAAGCCTGGAGCTGGCTGCGGTTGTATGCTTCAGGCCTTTACTGCGCTGATTTAAGTCACCTGCCAAATGCTCTTCCATTTACATTCTTCCTGCTGAAAAATCAGTATAAAGAATATTACCTTGCTCCCGTCAACTGCCCTGCAGCTATATTCCAATGCCAGTATTCCACAATTGGTAACTATTACTAAAGTCTGAGGAGACGGTCAGCAGGGTTAACATGTCGCTTAGCGCCTATATTGTGGCGGCGTTAGCGAAAAAAATGAAGTCCAAAAACAAAGAGCCTACCAATTTGAGTAAGCTCTTTTGCTTTGCATAATTACTTATGTAGCCGGTATTTCTTATGTGTTACATTCAGAAATATGGCTATGCTTCCTATATTCAATAATTTGACTCTGATAAATCACCACGCATGCCGTATCGCATAGACTGCTTTACCATAATCCATATGCTCATGACTAACAAAACCAGGCTATAGGCAGCCAATACAATCATAGCCTTCACAGTAATCACATTGCTTACAGCAGAAAGCTCTGTGAAGCCTCCTCCAGACAATAACACATCAAGGATTGGAAACATAACGATTATTCCCATCCATAATAAGGCGAACATCTGCATTCCGGCAAGGATTCCCAAACGCCTTACGGATAGACCATTTATGCGAAGCAGTGCATATTGGGGGCAATTGAGCTTTGCTTTTCCAAATATCTGAACACCGATGCATAATATTGTAGAAACAAACACCAGAATCATGGTCGATTT
>Ga0154000_1000175_pt1 | contig 18689 bp, 18 predicted proteins | sample TSNC084MetaG_FD_104674 | JGI IMG/M metagenome (GOLD analysis project Ga0154000, IMG submission 104674) | Attine ant fungus gardens microbial communities from North Carolina, USA - TSNC084 MetaG | ecosystem: Host-associated > Fungi > Mycelium > Unclassified | place: USA: North Carolina, Lumber... | reverse complement strand
TGAAACTAAGTTCCCATTATGTTTATAATGACTATCTGATACAACTTCCGCTAACAGCTAAAAGTGTTGTGGCTCGTTGTGGCGTACATAGTTAAGGAGAGAGAATAGACAATGATTGTACGGCTTCATGTCCCATATACAGAAAAAGACTCGGCTAAGTCAAATGGAGCCAAATGGAACCCGACTGTAAAGACTTGGTTTGCTGATGATTTGACCAAATTGCCGGGATTGTCAAGGTGGATGAACTCCCATAATGTTATCTGTGACCATTTATATGTATTGAAAATGGAGCGCACTTGCTGGAAATGCCAGCAGGAAACAGATGTTGTTTGTTTTGCCTCAAACCAAAGCTATTCGGTGGAAAGCGGGTATAAAAGCAATTCTGATATTCAACTATTTTCTTATGTTGAGGCAATGCCGGACATATTGGCATCTTATATGAAAGAACAATTTGCCTATTTTCCTTCATACTCCAAAACAATCAATGCCAGTTATTATATCAACCACTGCAAATATTGTAAAAGTATCCAAGGTGATAATTTTCTGCATGAAGTTCCTTCGGAATCATTTTATAAAAAACTCTGTTATGTAAACAGCAAGCCAACCAGTTATTCCAAAATCAATAATCAATTCAGCGTACTTCTACAAGCTCAATTACCGTATTATGATGAAGTCAGCGATTCTGTAGATATGATGATGGCTCATATGCGAACAGGAATCGAAAATAGGGAGAGCCTTAACATTACGCAAAAGCTAATAAATGGACTATTCAGCGTCAGTATCCTATCCCAAGGTATTGATATTTATGGCTTATAATCGTAGGTTTTTTGAATATTATGCTGCATGTGGAATTAACCTCATATAAGGGGAATCCCACGTTAATGAATATATCGCTTTCTAACACCTTTTCCTAACATTTTCACACCAATATGCATAGCCATACATTTACGCTTGTGGTGTAGATTCAAACTATTATAAGCAAGAAAAATGGCGTGAATAGCGCCTTGATGCTACAGTAAAAGCACCTACTTGTCTACCATTTAGCTGTCACGACTATTCTAAACTCGCGCCGCCTATCAAGCCGGTCAATGGCCGGGTAGTATTTTTTCTGCCGCAGGCGCAACACAGAAAAAATCTCCACACCTTAAACCATTGACCGGCTGGATTTTTTGCCGTCCTGCGGCCTTGCCGAAAACGGGGAACAGGATAAGAACATCCTGCCCCGTTTTCGCCTGCGCCATTGTACGGCAAAACCGGCTCTGCTGACATGGCGGTAATCGTAGCTTTTGCGGAGGCTGCTCGCCCCCGCGCCCCTCGGCCTCGTCCAAAGAACAAGATTGCCTTTACAGAGCGTGACGTTTTTAACGCTGATTTTGGAAAAGTATTACCTAGCCTCGTAACAGCGCTTACAGGCGATAAAAATACAGAAAAACGCACCATATCTGCACACTATTTCGACCTTTTTGAAAATGGGCATGAAAAAACGCCGCAGACTAAAAATCTACGGCGCAAGCAGTAAACAGTGATTGGCTTTTTTAGCTTGTAGGCTGGATAGTTTACAACGCTTTTCTGCTGTTTCATTGGTTTTTCCTTTATACCAATTTGTACGGTCATCAGATGATGAGCTCGCCGGGGAAAGCAACTCCATAACAAATCAGAAAGCGATGCTCAGCGAATACGCCGCTAAAAACGGCTTTACCAACATACGGCATTTTTCGGATGACGGCTATTCCGGGGTAAATTTTGATCGTCCCGCTTGGAAAGAAATGATAGCCGAAATAGAAGCCGGACACGTGGTTGCTGTACTGGCGAAAGACATGTCGCGAGTTGGCCGGGAGTACCTTCAAACAGGCTTCTATACCGAAGTGTTTTTCAGAGAAAAAGGCGTCCGCTTCATCGCAATTGCAAATAACATCGATAGCATAAATCGCGACAGCGGAGAGTTCGCGCCATTCCTCAATATTATGAGTGAGTGGTACGCCCGCGACAACTCTCGCAAATTGAAAAATGCCTTTCAGGCGAAGGGCAAAAGCGGAAAGCGTACCACCAACAAAGCGGTCTATGGTTTTCTCAAAGACCCGCAGGACAAAACGAAGTGGCTTATTGATACGGAGGCCGCTCCCACCATCCGGCGTATTTTCCAAATGACCATCAACGGCATGGGGCCGTTTCAAATCGCCCGTTCCTTGGAAGTGGAACGAATCGAAACTCCGGGCTACCACATGGCGCGAATCGGCGTTGGCGATCACCAATGGCTTGACGAGAAACACCGTTTTGAGTGGAATCCCTCAACCGTCACAAAGATACTCGGCAAGCCGGAATACGCCGGGCACACAGTCAATCTCCGCACCACGAAAGAATATTTCAAGGACAAAAAGATAACGTGGAAGCCCAAAGAGGATTGGCTGATTTTTGAGGATACCCACGAAGCGATTGTAAGCCAAGAAACGTGGGACACGGCGCAAAAATGCCGCACGGTTAAGCGGCGCACTGACACGCTCGGAGAAGCCAATCCGCTGACAGGATTCCTATACTGCGCCGACTGCGGAAAACGGCTCTACAATCATCGCTGCCAAGCCTGCAAGACGACCGACAAGCGCAACGGCAAGGTGATCGTAAAGAAAGCCAAAAACGTCTACACTTGCCCCACCTATTACATCCATCACAACGACTGCACCATGCACTATATCAGCACGGAATCGGTCAGCACCCTCATATTGGATACGATACGGCAGGCAACGGCATACGCTCGCGAAAACGAATTGTCGTTTGTGGAAATCATTCGCGAGGCTTCGGCAGTCCGACAGGGTGAAACGGTAAAAGCGCACAGGCGGCAAATCACTAAAAATGAAAAGCGCATTGCCGAACTTGACGCACTGTTCCGCAAAACTTATGAGGACTATGCGGCAGGATTGCTCAGTGAAAAACGCTTTGGTCAGTTATCAAGCGGCTACGAAAATGAGCAGACCAATCTGGAGAAGCAGACCGCCGCATTAAAAGCGGAGCTTGAGCAATTTGACAGCGACAGCCTCCGCGCCGACAAGTTTCTGGAACTGGCACGGCGATACACGGATTTTTCGGAATTAACCGTGCCGATGCTCACCGAGTTTGTGGAAAAGGTCATCGTCCACGAAGCCGACAGATCGAGCGGCAAGCGTGAGCAGCGAGTAGACATCCACCTAAATTTTATCGGGCAGTTTGATGTGCCGGAGCAACCGGCGCAGGATGATACGGAGGGTGAGGAAAAACGCGCTATGTGGCGTGAGTACAAGCGCAAGCAGCGCAATGAAAAGAAGCAGGAACAAACTGCATAACCAAACTGTACAGGCGGCTCATGTTTGATCGTGAGCCGCCTTTTTGCGTCCAGACCAAATTTTGAAAGGGGAAACAAAATGGCAACAGCAAAAACTACCACTGAGAGAATCGCGGAAACAAAGGAAAAAATCGAGCAGCTTGAAAAGAAGAAAAAGAAACTTGAGCAGGCGCAGAACGCGCAGGAGCGCAAAGCGAGGACGAAACGCCTTTGCAGGCGTGGCGGGTATCTGGAAAAAATTCTGCCCGACACCATAACCCTTACGGATGAGCAATTCGACCTGTTCCTCGACAAAACACTGCTGACGGATTTCACCCGCAGGACACTTGCCAACATCTTAATCTGGGCAAATCAAGTCCGCCGAGAAACCGGTGGAATCGGCGCAGGGCAATGGTACGGGCACAAGCGGGAACGAGGGCAACGGCGCAAGGCAGGCGGGCTAACGCCCCCTCCCTTGCTTTGGCAAGGGCGCATTTATACACCCTAAAGGGTGCCGTGCGGCCTGCCGGCGGCGTTTTGCGCCTATCGGCTGCAAAATTGGGGACGCTGCGCTCCCCAAACCCCACACAAACGAGGCGGCAAACCAACTTCCCATTTGGGGCTGTTGGTATGCCGCCTTATTGTATTCTTACCTACACGGAAAGGAGTATGGCCGATGGCAATTTATCATCTTAGCATCAAAATTATCAGCCGTGGCAAAGGCAAGTCGGCGGTTGCAGCGGCGGCTTACCGTGCAGGTGATAAAATCACAAACGACTATGATGGAATTACCCATGACTACACGCGCAAAGGCGGCGTTGTACATACGGAGATTTTACTGCCTGACCATGCCCCGCGAGAATATTCTGATCGCTCAGTTTTGTGGAATGCCGTGGAGCAAATCGAGAAGAACAAAAATGCGCAGCTTGCGCGGGAAATTGAGCTTGCCCTGCCGGTGGAATTATCGGCGGGGCAAAATCTTACCCTTGTCCGTGAATATTGCCAAAGGCATTTTGTTTCAGCCGGTATGTACGCGGATGTTTGTATTCATGATAAAAACGACGGTAACCCTCACGCACATATCATGCTCACGATGCGCCCAATTGAGCAAAACGGCAAATGGGGCGCGAAGTCAAAAAAGGAGTACATTCTCGATAACAATGGCGAGCGTATTGTTTTGAAAAGCGGCGAGTTTAAGACACGAAAAATTTGCACCGTTGACTGGAACGATCAGAACAAGGCTGAGGAATGGAGAAGCGCATGGGCTGATGCTGTAAACGCCGCATTGGGAAATGAAAATCATTCCGTGCGGGTAGACCACCGCTCCTACGAACGTCAAGGGATTGAGCAAATTCCTACCGTGCATTTAGGCGTGGCGGCTTTACAGATGGAGAAGCGCGGGATTGCCACTGAGCGCGGAGACTTAAATCGAGCAGTCCAAATTACAAATACTCAGTTACGGCAGCTTCGTGCCCGTATCAAGAAATGTAAGGATTGGCTGTATTCGCAGCCGCTCACAGGCGCACCCTCGCTTATGGATATGATGAATAGCATTGCGGGCGGGAAGAATTTAGAAACCCGATGGAAGAAAATAGCCGACCTAAAAACACGGTCAAAGGTTTTGGTATTCTTGCAGGAAAACAATATAACAGATGTTCCCACGCTTTCTGATAAGATAACGCAACTCTATCAGTCACAGTACGACCTTGCCAATTCTATCAAGAAAGAGGAACGGCGCATCAGCACCTTGAATCAGCATTTGGCTCAAGTTGATATTCTCAGACGGCATAAGACGGTGTATTCAAAATATAAATCACTTGACCCTAAGAAGCATGGCGCATTTTTTGATAAACATTCCGATGAAATATTGGCATATCAATCCGCGTCAAAATATCTCAAAGAACATTTGAACGGCTATGATAAAATCCCCGATAAATCTTGGCTGACTGAGCGTGATAAACTGCTGGCTCAGCGTTATGCCCATGTCGAGGAATACTATAAACTCCGGGACGAAGTCGCCAGCGTTGAGGCCTTGCATCGTAGCGCTGAATCGATGATGCGTGCTGTGCCAATATCGGAGAAGGAACAGATAAATACGCACATTCAATCAGACAGATAAACAAACTCCTCAGACTGTGTACAGCTGTATACAAATACAACTGTACACAGTTAAAATTGCATGATACAATTATCAAAATGGGAGGTGGCGCACATGGCAGGCAATATTGATTATGGATATTTTCAAATGCGACTTGAAGAGTATTTGCAAGAAAAGAACGTAAGCAAGAATTTTCTTGCCGAGAAAGCTGCTCTCCAGCGAACTCAGCTCAATAATTATTGTAAAAACAATATTAAGCGTCCGGATTTTGATGTTCTTGCTCGGATGTGCTATGCGCTTGATTGCGAATTGGCCGACATAGTCAGCTATGTCAAGCCTCAGAATCGAAATGGAGGAAATGATAATGGCTGATAATAGAAAAGAACAGGAACGTGCGGAATTACACCGCGCAATCTGGAATATCGCAAACGACTTACGCGGTAGCGTTGATGGTTGGGACTTCAAGCAGTATGTTCTTGGTATGTTGTTCTACCGCTACATATCTGAGAATATCACTGCGTACATAAATACGGGAGAACATGAAACGGGAGACGCTTCCTTTGACTACGCACAACTGTCTGATGAATTGGCGGAGGAAGCGCGGGCTGACCTCGTTGAAACAAAAGGATTCTTTATCCTACCGTCTGAGCTTTTCGAAAATGTCCTTGCAAATGCACCGGATGATGAAAACCTTAACGAGACATTGGAGAGTGTTTTCAAGAGCATAGAAGCCTCTGCCCAAGGTGCAGCCAGCGAGGTTGATTTCAAAGGCCTTTTTGACGATATTGATGTCAACAGCAACAAGTTAGGTCCAACCGTTGCGAAGCGCAACGAACGTCTTGTTAAGCTCATGAATGGTGTTGCTCAAATGAATCTTAGTTACAATGGGAACGAGATTGATGCATTTGGCGATGCTTATGAGTTTCTCATGGGTATGTATGCAGGCAATGCCGGCAAGAGTGGCGGTGAGTTTTTTACACCGCAGGAAGTTTCAGAGCTGCTTACCCGCATAGCGTTAGGCAATAAAAAAGAGGTCAACAAAGTATATGACCCTGCTTGCGGCTCGGGTTCGCTTTTGCTTCAATCTGCCAAAATACTTGGAAGAGACGGCGTCAGACAGGGCTTCTTCGGACAAGAAATTAATATTACCACCTACAACCTTTGCCGCATTAATATGTTCCTGCATGATATTGGATATGATAAATTCAGCATCGGTCACGGTGACACGTTGACCGACCCTTTTGACGCTCATTTGGACAATGAGCCTTTTGAAATTATCGTTTCCAATCCTCCGTATTCTATCAAGTGGGAGGGAGATGCAAACCCTCTTTTAATTAACGACCCTCGATTTGCTCCCGCCGGAGTGCTTGCTCCAAAAAGCAAAGCAGACCTTGCGTTTATTATGCATAGCTTGTCGTGGCTTGCACCGAGCGGTACAGCGGCGATAGTCTGCTTTCCCGGCATTCTCTATCGTGGCGGAGCAGAACAGAAAATACGCCAGTACCTGATTGATAACGATTTTATAGATTGCATTATCCAGCTGCCCGATAATCTTTTTTTCGGAACAAGCATTGCGACCTGCATTATGGTTTTGAAGAGAAATAAAAGCGATAACTCCACATTATTTATTGATGCTTCAAAAGAATTTATCAAGGTTACAAACTCCAACAAGCTGACACCGGATAATATCAAAAATGTATTTGATGCCTATATGTCGCGTCAAAACATAGATCACTTTGCTCAGCTTGTGCCTAATTCAAAAATCGCCGAGGAAGATTACAATCTTTCTGTTTCCACTTACGTTGTACAAAAAGATACCCGTGAGGTTGTAGACATCATCAAGCTGAATGCCGAGATTGAAAAAATTGTCGCCCGTGAAGATGTATTGCGCCGCGAAATTGCTGCGATTATAGCAGAAATTGAGGGGGCGAAGGCATGAGTAATGAGTTCAATTTTTTGATATACCGCTCCGCTTTAGAGGATATTTCCGTTGATGCTGTTATCAAGGATGATACGATTTGGCTTAATCAGCAGGCAATGGCTGAGCTTTTCGACTGCTCATCGGATAATATATCTCTGCATCTAAAAAACATTTATGCAGAGGGCGAGCTTATTGAGTCGGCAACTGCCGAGGATTTCTCGGTAGTTCAACAGGAGGGAGCAAGACAGGTTCAGCGCAAGAAAAAATTCTATAATCTTGATGCGATTATATCTGTGGGTTATCGCGTTAATTCCAAGCGTGCCACGAATTTTCGCATTTGGGCAACAAGCGTTCTGAATGAATACATGACCAAGGGCTTTGCTATGGACGATGAGCGTCTAAAGCAAGGCAAAACTGCTTTTGGTAAAGATTATTTCAAAGAGTTGTTGGAGCGTGTTCGCTCGATTAGAGCCAGCGAACGCCGTATTTGGCAGCAAGTAACTGATATTTTTGCTGAGTGTAGTATTGACTATGACAAAAATTCATCCATAACCCAAAACTTCTACGCTATGGTACAAAACAAGTTCCATTATGCGATTACGGGGAAAACCGCCGCTGAGATTGTCTATTCCGGTGCAGACCGCAGTAAGGACAATATGGGACTTACTACATGGAAGAATGCACCCGATGGACGCATTTTGAAATCCGATGTAACGGTCGCAAAGAACTATCTTGACGAGAAACAAATCCGGCAACTGGAGCGTACCGTTACCAGCTATTTTGATTATGTGGAAGACCTGATTGAGCGAGAAAACACCTTTACTATGAAGGAATTTGCTGCAAGCATCAATGAGTTTCTCTCATTCCGCAAGTATGAAATTTTGCGCGACAATGGCAAAATTTCCAAACAATCCGCCGCGGCTAAGGCAGAGGGCGAATATGCGGAATATAACAAAACACAGCGGATAATCTCGGACTTTGACCGTGCGGTGAAGAAGCTGGGTAAAAAAAGCTCTGGGGGTGACAGTGATGAGTAAACTGGAGCAGTTGATTGCTGAGCTTTGCCCGGATGGGGTGGAGTATGTGGCGTTAGGTGATTGTTGTGCGGTAGAAGACAATAAACGTAAACCAATCAAAGCAAGCGAACGAACAGCCGGAAAGACTCCCTATTATGGGGCGAATAACATTCAAGATTATGTGGACGGGTATACACATGATGGCGAATATGTTTTGATTGCCGAAGATGGTTCTTCAGACTTGGAGAGTTATTCCATCCAGTATGTTACTGGACATTTTTGGGCAAACAATCATGTTCATGTCGTTAAAGGTAACAGCGAATTGGATTCTCGGTTTTTATACCACTATTTGACGGCATTTAATTTTATACCATATTTGGTCGGCGGATCAAGAGCAAAGCTGAACAAATCAGAAATGATGAAACTCCCTATCCCCCTCCCTCCGCTTCCCATCCAACATGAAATTGTCCGCATACTGGACAATTTCATGGAGCTTACAGCGGAGCTTACAGCGGAGCTTACAGCGGAGCTTACAGCGAGAAAAAAACAGTATGAGTATTATCGCAATGAGCTACTAAGTACAGCTGGAAAATTATATACATTGAATGATGTTTGTACTATTGTAGACTGTCCACACACATCACCAAAATGGCATCAAAATGGTGTCCCGGTTATAAGAAACTATAATCTTGTCAATGGATATATTGACACAACCAACATGTCATATGTTGATGAAAAGGATTATATGGAGCGGATAAAACGTATTACTCCGCAAAAGGATGACATTTTGTTCTCTCGTGAAGCACCGATTGGTAATGTTGGGATTATTCCGGAAAACTTTATTTGCTGTCAAGGTCAACGTGTTGTCCTTTTAAGACCAAACAAAGAAATTGTAACACCTCGTTATTTGCTACACATTTTACAAGGTGCTATGGTCAAAGAGCAGATTAATAAGGTTGACAAGGTTGGCTCGACGGTAAGTAATTTCAATATTGCTGATTTGAGACGTTTAAAATTGTCAATTCCTGAAATCTCAGTCCAAGAAATCATTGTGGATAAACTGGATAAGTTTAATGGCATTTGTTCGGATATTGTGGAGGGATTGCCAGCTGAAATAGAGGCGCGACGCAAACAATACGAATATTACCGCGACAAACTATTGACTTTTAAGTCATTAGAATCCTAATAAGGTGCGGTAAAGAACATGGAGGAGAAAATGAAAAAGGATTTGTTAATTGCATTCAATGCTCCTCTTCATGAACAAGATTCGGAAATACAGACTTTTGGCTGTCGTCAGAAAAACCCCGATATTTGCGGTAATAATTCATTATCGGGCATATGTGCCTTTACTTCGGACGATTGCATATGTCGTAAACCGTCAAGAGCATGGAGAAAGCAATATGCGGCTTTGCTATCTCAGGAGGAAAAGAAATGAGCGAATATAATATTATAGCCGCCGACAGCGAATCTACCGTTGTTGCGGAGTATATACCCAGCAAGCGGCGAGATGATTTTTATCAGTTCGAAGCCGCTCTTGAGCAGGAGTTCATCAAGAACTTACAAGAGCAGGGCTACGAATACATAAACGTCACCGATGAAGCCGGTCTGCTCACAAACCTGCGCACCCAAATCGAACGCCTTAATGATTATAAATTCTATGACAGCGAATGGGGGCGTTTTTGCAACGAATATCTCATCAATAAAAACGAGGGTATCGTTGAGAAAACGCGCAAGGTTCAAGTTGATGAGCGGCATAGCTTTAGGCTCGATAATGGACTGACAAAGAATATTGCCATCATCGATAAAAAGAACATACACAACAATCGCCTACAGGTTCTCAATCAATATGAAGAGGAAGGCGGCACTCACCCCACATGCTATGATGTGACGGTGCTGGTGAACGGACTCCCCTTGGTGCATATTGAGCTTAAACGGCGTGGTGTCGCCATCCGCGAAGCCTTCAACCAGATTAAACGCTATCAGCGTGATAGCTTCTGGGCGGCATCGGGGCTTTTTGAGTATGTGCAGATTTTTGTAATCAGCAATGGAACGCACACAAAATATTACAGCAATACCACCCGAAATCAGCACATTAAGGAATCCGCAGAGGGCGGAAAAGTGAGCAGTAAGAAAACCTCCAATAGCTTTGAATTTACAAGCTATTGGGCGGACGCAAAAAACAGTGTTATTGGCGATTTAATTGACTTTACAAAGACCTTTTTTGCAAAGCATTCGATTCTTAATGTTTTGACTTGCTATTGTGTGTTTACCTCAGAAGACTTGCTGCTTGTCATGCGCCCCTATCAAATCGCCGCTACCGAGCGTATCCTCAATCGCATTGAAGTTGCGATGAATTATAAAAAGTACGGCAGTATTGATGGCGGCGGATATATCTGGCATACCACCGGAAGCGGCAAAACCCTAACCAGTTTTAAGGCCGCCCAGCTTGCGACCGGGCTTGATGGAATAGACAAGGTTCTGTTTGTTGTTGACCGCAAAGACCTCGACTATCAGACGATGAAGGAATATGACCGCTTTGAAAAAGGTGCTGCAAACAGCAACACCTCCACAGCTGTATTGAAAAGACAGTTAGAAGACCCGAATGCTCGCATTATTATTACAACAATACAAAAGCTTGGCAACTTTGTGAGCAAACATTCAAAACATGAGATTTTCGGAAAACATATCGTATTGATATTTGATGAATGCCATCGTTCCCAGTTTGGTGAAATGCATAAAGCTATTACCGGTGCATTCAAAAAATACCATATATTTGGTTTCACAGGTACACCGATTTTTGCTGTCAATGCCAGTCATGGCGGTGACCCGTCCCGGCGAACCACACCGCAGGCTTTTGGTGACAAACTGCACACATACACAATTGTGGACGCGATTAATGATGGGAACGTGTTGCCATTTCGCATTGACTATGTGAACACGGTAAAAATGGCATCTGATGTGAAAGATGAACAGGTTCGCTCCATCGACATTGAGAGGGCGATGGCAGCTCCTGAGCGGGTGCATGAAATTGTTAATTACACTCTCGACCACTTTGACCAGAAAACAAAACGGAATAGCTTCTATTCCCTGAAAGGTCAGCGTCTGGCAGGGTTTAATTCTATTTTCGCCGTGGCATCTATTCCAATGGCTATGAAATATTACGAGGAGTTCAAAAAACAGCTTGCCGAGCGCGGTAGAAAGCTCAATGTTGCCACTATTTTCAGTTACAGCGCGAACGAAGATGACCCCGAGGATGCACTGCCTGACGAGGATTTCGAAAATGATAAGCTGGACAAAACTTCTCGGGACTTTCTGGAGAACGCTATTACCGACTACAACACGATGTTTGGCGTGAATTACGATACATCGGCAGATAAATTCCAAAACTACTATAAAGACATTTCCCTGCGTATGAAAAACCGTGAGATTGACCTGCTGATTGTCGTTAATATGTTTCTTACGGGCTTTGATGCCACCACCCTCAATACTTTGTGGGTGGACAAAAACCTGAAACAGCATGGGTTGATTCAAGCGTTCAGCCGAACGAATCGAATCCTGAACTCAGTTAAGACCTTTGGCAACATCATTTGCTTTCGTGATTTGAAAAAGGCAACCGATGACGCAATCTCTCTTTTCGGCGACCGTGAGGCCGGGGGCATTGTGTTGTTAAAAACCTATAGCGACTATTATATAGGTTATGACGAAAACGGAGATCACAAGGCGGGATACCTCGAATTGATCGCCCTTCTCACGAGCGAATATCCGCTTGATATAGCTATCACAGGAGAACAAGCGCAAAAGGATTTTATCCGCTTATTTGGCGCAATTCTCAAGCTGAAAAATATACTTTCCTCCTTTGATGAGTTTGCAGGAAATGAAATCTTATCTGAGCGCGATTTTCAAGATTATCAGAGCCGCTATATTGATCTCTATCAGTCTTTCACAAAGGGCAAGGATGCGGATAAAGAAAACATTAATGACGATATAGTGTTTGAAATTGAGCTTATAAAGCAAGTTGAGGTCAATATTGACTACATCCTCATGTTAGTTGCTAAATATCACGAGTCCAACTGTACCGATAAAAACATCTTATCGGCTATTGATAAAGCTGTCAATTCCAGCATCGAGTTACGCAGTAAAAAGGAGCTTATCGAGGGCTTCATCTCAAGAGTCAATACTTCTGCCAATGTAGAGGACGATTGGGGTAAATTTGTTTTAGAGCAAAAAGAATCTGACCTGTCTGCTATGATAGAAAACGAAAAGCTTAAATCAGCGGAGACAAGGAAATTCGTGGATAATGCGTTCCGCAATGGTGTTTTGAAAACTACTGGTACGGATATAGATAAGATTTTACCGCCAGTATCCCGTTTTGGCGGTGGAGGCGGAAGAGCTGCGAAAAAACAAAGTGTAATACAAAAACTCTTAAATTTCTTTGAGAAGTATTTAGGGTTAAGTTAAGGGAGCGAAGACACCTATGAAATTAAGCGGTATGCTTTCAAAAATTATGGATAACTATTTATGCCTACGCGGTGTCGCAGGTATAAAAGTGTTGGCCGAGGTTTCTGAGGTTAATCCGGATATACAAAGAGATTTACTTGAAGCTCATAAGGATGAAATGACGGAGTTTTTGGAAAGAGGCGAATACGCTTTCTTTCCCGAGGTGGTCTTATCCATGAATATTGGCATTTCTGAGGATGATGACTTTGAGAATCTTATCTCCGTTGTGGATTCCGCAGATAAAGGATTCAATGCCCCGATTGGAAAAGTCAAAATTAATTTTAGAGCTGATAAGAATAAGCTGCTCGATGATCGGAGGCAAGTTAAAGTTGCTCAATTCGAGTTTGACTCTGACGAAATTAAACTTAGTCGTATTGATGGAAATCATCGCCTGAGTGCGGCAGAATACTTGAACAATGATATCTTGATTCCTTTCTGCTTAATTGTCTTTCCGAATAAGGAGGAGGCGAAAAATCATTCTCGGGCAATCTTTCACAATATTAACTCGAAACAAATTCCTTTAGAGTTGGAGCAGAACATTAAGATAATTATAGAAAGTGCCAACGTTTTTCCGGACAGCATACTGGAGCAGAACCAGCCTTTCGGTCTGCATTATAAATTCACTCGCGAATTGTTGTGGGGTGATGCTAAAATAAACTTTGAATTTTTCCCCTTCATCAAAAATCTGGTGTATGATAGCCGATATTCTTTTTTTACTGATTTATTCAGGCTCTTACTGAAAGAGAACCTAGTTGAAAAAGAGACCGCAGTAGACATTGTTAGGAAAGAACTTGCGGGTGTCGAGCATGCATTAGGAGAGGCCAATATAATCACATCTTCACAGAGTAGTGCCGTAATTGGCGCATTGGCCTATTATAAACTTGTCGATATTTCTAAATATAATCGGTTTATTAAGTGGATATCGCATAACCATATCGCAGACGCTAAAGCGGTTCATATTGACGATATAATCAATGTCTTTGACAAGGTCTACGAAAATATTCCGAAAAAGGTTTTCTTGGCACGGTGGTATCCTGCCGAAGACAATCCAAATTACAAAAAAGCCGTGCAAAGACGTGAAGCAATAGGGAAAGTATTGGATGCCCTCAATCTCAATATAGTTGATTTGGGAACGCAGGATGGAGCTACTTACGATATTCGCACAGCGATGTATACCGAGATTGGAGCATCCGATATATTTATTGCGGATTTAACCGGATGCCGACACAACGTGATGGTTGAAGTCGGATATGCCCTAAATTCTAACAAGATTAGTTTCGATGAACTGAATCCGGATAAAGGGCGGATGCTATTTTACTTTGCGCCAACAACGGATTACTCAGACCCACCTTTTGATTTAAGCGGGTTTAGATATGAGCGCATAGATGACTCAGCGGAGATTGAATCAAAGGTTAAGCCGTTAATCGAGAGTATTTTGAATGAGATGAAATACTGAGATTATGGGAGCTGCGTCATGGTTAGAAGTCTTAGACCCCCGAAAATATCATAGCAAGACAAGGTCTCAACGGCCTTGTCTCTATTTTTTTGCCCGAATTGGACAAAACACCTTGACAAAATCACTTCGAAAACACGGATTTTATGATCCTGCTTTCACAGGCCCAGGGCGACAGGCAGATTTTAGCGAAACAGCTTGGCATATCCCCCCATCAGCTTTCCTATATCACGCACAGCAATTCCGGGGAGGGCCTTTTATTCTTTGGGAATGTCACAATTCCCTTTGTTGACCGTTTTCCACGGGGCGAAATATATGATCTGCTAACGACCCGCCCGGAGGACATAAGGGAGGCGGCGCGGGATGAATGATCGTGACACTTCCGGACATTTTGTCCAGAAGTCCGGGGGCGGCGGCAAGCTCAAACAGGACAGGGAAAAGGCCCGGCCATCGGATCGGTTGCGGCATGACGAGGCCCCGCCGCCCGGTGATAATGCCGCCGCGCCCAACGGGGAACCCGCCGCCGATAGCGGCGGTGATGCGCCCGGTAGTGGGGCCGCTTCTGATAGCGGCCCCCGCGCCCCGGCCCGGTGGAAAAAGCGCCGCCCGGATCGCCCTGCCGGGATTGCGGCTACTGGCGCGGTATACCCTGCGTGGGAACCTGTTTCCGCGACCTGACCGTCCCCCCGGAAGGAGGAGGGCACTTGTGGACAAAATGTCCAGAAGTCCGGGGCGGCTATCGAAGCGGCATCCACAGCCATTGATACCGATGATAAGGAGGAAGATGAAGAATGAGAAAATTTCGTAAGCTGGCGGCGCTCTGCGCCGCTTTTTTGTTGATGCTCTCTTTCAGTACCGTGGCATATGCCGGGGGCGGCGAGGAAATCCCGGAGGAACCCGCCGTAACCGAGAGCGCCGTGGAAGAAGCCAACCCTTTCACACCGGCGGGAACGGGAACGGTTATCGACAACGCCACCGATGGGGATGGAAAAGAGTTTTGCACAATAATGACCCCTGACGAGAATGTATTTTATCTGAATTCATTTGGGTGAGCCGGGAGGAACAGGAGGAAATACGGCGGCGCATGGAGGAGGCAGGTGTACGGAACATGAGGAAATACGGCGGCGCATGGAGGAGGCAGGTGTACGGAACATGAGCGCCTTTATCCGTAAAATGGCGCTCAATGGTCAAGTTTTGCATGTTGACCTCTCGCCCGTCCGGGAGCTTGTTTCCTTACAGCGCAGATGCTCAAATAATCTTAATCAAGTCGCTGTTCATGCGAATACCTATGGGATATATGAGCATGAGATCAAGGGCCTGCAAAAAAATTATGCCGAGCTGTGGGGGCCATTGTCCGAGCTTTTGAAACAGCTTTCATTACTGGTGAAACTATAAAGAATTGGGGAGCAGCGGCAATATGCCGCCGCTCCCTAGTTTTAAGCACTTGTGGACAAAATGTCCACAAGTGCCACATACCTATATCACCTTCTGGATATTGTAATCGTCTTTATTGGCTTGAATTTCATAGGCTGTTTCTATGTAGCTGGACATATTGGTTTTGAAATCTTCCCACTTTACGCAGAGCATATAACTATGTTGACCGTAGTAAATTGTGCTACCAGTATCGCAAGTCTTACTGATGGGCTGCTTTTGGTTAAACAAGTTGCCTTTCATTATGTCAAAAATATAGGAACAATATCTGTCGAGCGTTCGACAACCGGTTGAACAACAAGTCTTGTTTACCGTAAAGTAACTATAATCGCCAGATTGATCAGGTAAAATAACCGCCAACAAAGCATTTGTGCGACTAACAACGTTATCTCCATTTTTATTCTTTCTAGGCATTTCTTTCAATGAATAAGATATTTCCTGAGGTATCCATTGGTTTTTTTCGGCTTTCCAAGATTCCTTCATTCCCTTTGACATCAATACAAGGGTAATAGTGCTATCATAAATGCGATTTTTTAACTTTTCCCATATTATAGCATCGGTTAATTGAGATAAATCCTCACCGTCTGACTCGCCTTTATAAATATCATCAGTGGAACTTAATGCGTCCTCAATTTCATCTGCATATGCCCTTGCGGTACAGAGGCCCCAATATCCGGTACCAAGTATATTTTGCACATTATTATCTGCATACTTGTAAGAAAGAAAAATCTTATGTCCCATAATTTAACCTCCTAGTAGTTCAGGGTGTCCACATGAAGAAGCTATGAAAAATAAAGCTAAAGAAAACAAAAGAAATGGTAAGTAAAAACCTATAGTTGATCCACTACAAAAAACGCATTGAGTCAAGCTTTTCACTTTTTTCGAAAAAGCTGAAGTGTTCATAGAAAAATTGATATCTTCATCTTTTGATATCTGACGAACATCGTCATATAATGCTCGAAATAATTTTTCTTGACGCAAATAATATGCATCAAGTATCCAAAATGCTATTGTTGGAAGTGCCATTAACAAATACATATACTGATTTGATTTTACAACTGACAAAGCAATCAATGCAGCAATTATTGTAACGAGCAATCCTTTTAATTGAAAAGAATTTGATGCCATTCGCGTAATAGTAGCTTGAATCATCTCAAGATGCTTGTATTTGCTTTCCATTAGTAGCCTCCTAGCAATCAACGCAATTATAGATAGCTATTTATACAATGTTCTATCATTGTGAGTCACACTATACCTAATTTCTCTACGTCATTATAGCCATTCGATGCGGTTTCCTTTTATTTATAAGGTAATTATACACCATACTTCCACATTCTACAATATATTTCGACCTCTGGACATTTTGTCCAGAGGTGATAAGGCGGACAAGATCGCTGTAACCGCGACATCCTTGTTTGCACATGCTCCCGGAGTTACAATATATATGTAGGCTACTACTGTATGAAAGGGGCTGTATTTATGAAGATTATATTCAAAATCCTTGCCGCGCCGTTCGTGGTGATCTTGACGCTTGTGGTCGCGTTCATGCAATTTCTATTCCATATTTCCGGGTGGGTATTTGGGCTTGTTTCCGGTCTGCTCGGTATGATCGGAGTCATCACGTTATTCACGGGAACAATTTTTAATGGCATCGCTCTGCTTGTGATCGCGTTCCTTGCTTCCCCTTACGGCATCCCCATGCTGGCGGTGCATCTTACGGTGGGATTGCAGAGCATCAATTACGCGCTCCGGGATTTTATCACGGGCTGAAACCTCTGGACATTTTGTCCAGAGGTGATTAAGGCGGACAAGATCGGTGTAACCGCGACATCCTTTATTTTTGTTCCACGGCCTTTGACCGCTCCCGGAAGTTTCACAATTTTTGGGGATCAACCTTTGCGGTTCGGCGGCTCTCTGACCGGGTATGTCTGGAGCATGGGCTGTCCGTTATCGAAAATCCCAAACAGCACAGCAAGGGCAAATACAAACATTATGGTGAATGGCAGGGCGCGGCGGCGTGATCAGTTTCCGCGCCCCGGCGCATGGACAGAGAGACTTTACCCGCCTGCGCTCGTCTACGCTCGGCGAGGGTTACGGGCAGGAGGATATTGTTGCAATCATCGAGGGGCGCGCTCCGCTCCCGGCCGGACGGGGCCGGGCCGAATTGCCGCAGGGATCGCCGCGCAAGGTCAATTTGATTATCGACATACAGGAGCGCATGAAAACCGGGAAAGGCCCGGCGTATGAGCGATGGGCGAAAATCTATAATCTAAAGATGATGGCGGCGGCGCTTCAATATTTGCAGGAGAATAATTTGCTGCAATATGGCCAGCTTGAAAAACAGGCGGCGGGGGCCGTTGACCGTTTCCATGAGCTATCCGGGCAGATCCAAAATACCGAGGGGGCGATGCGCGTCAATGCCGAGCTAAAGGCCGCGATGGTGGATTACGCGAAAACCCGCCCCGTGTTCGACGGGTACAAGGCGGCGCGGTATAGTAAGAAATATCTTGCGGAGCATGAAGCCAAGATCACGCTATACCGTTCGGCGCAGGCCACGTTTCGCCGTTTGCTGGACGGTGGCAGGCTCCCCAAAATGGACGCGCTGAAAGCCGAGGGGCAAAGGCTGGCGGCTGAGAAAAAATCCCTTTACGCACAGTACCGCGCCGCGCAAAAGGAAATGCGGGAGATCGTGGCGGTGAAAGGCAATGTCGATCACCTGCTCGGCCTGACGGGTGGGGCGAAAAATAAGGAAATGGAGCGATAGCGAACATGACGCAACAACACGGCGCAACGCGATGGGCTTCTGGACAAAATGTCCAGAAGTGGCGGGTTTGGGGCAAGGCCCCAACAAGCAATTTTTTCGGGCCGGGGGCGCGAAAAAAATTCCAGTGTGGCCACACTGGCATTCCTCTTTACTGGCATTCCTCTTTACTGGCATTCCTCTTTACTGGCATTCCTCTTTACTGGCATTCCTCTTTACT
>Ga0154000_1000174_pt1 | contig 18712 bp, 18 predicted proteins | sample TSNC084MetaG_FD_104674 | JGI IMG/M metagenome (GOLD analysis project Ga0154000, IMG submission 104674) | Attine ant fungus gardens microbial communities from North Carolina, USA - TSNC084 MetaG | ecosystem: Host-associated > Fungi > Mycelium > Unclassified | place: USA: North Carolina, Lumber... | reverse complement strand
GGTTATGAGGATCCTCTTTAAGCTCGGCAAGTCTCACACTTCCTTCGACTTCATGGACATGCGTCATTCTCTTTTTCTCACATTTACAGCCACAATGGCCCTTTTCACAATTCTCCATTTATAAACTTCCTCTCTATTTGGCATTTGGGGGACCGCTACCCTCAATCGATAACTGTGCACCCTCTTCATCTTATGTTGATATGCCACATTTGGATACAGAAGGCATGTTCCACGGAGAGAAAAGACCCATTTTGCAATCCTACTTCCCTTTGCGTTCCGCCACCAATTTCACAAACCACTCAACCCGATTAGGATCGTAATGAGAGAAAAAGGAAGTCGTGTTTTTGTCGAGGGCGGCAATCTCTGTCATATCCTCGGCGGTCAGTTCAAAATCAAAGACATTAAAATTTTCTTCCATTCTTTCCATGTGGGTACTTTTTGGAATAACCACAACGCCACGCTGCAAGTGCCAGCGAAGAATAACCTGCGCAACGGTTTTGTTATGTTTATCCGCAATGTCTTTCAATTCGGACAGCTCAAACATACCGCCATTTCCTCTATCGAAAGGCGCCCACGCTTCCAGCTGCAAACCGTATTTTTCATTCCATTCCTTTGCCACGGTTTGCTGATAATGAGGATGCACCTCCAGCTGATTGACCATCGGACGAATTCTGGCAAAGGATGCGAGATCTACCATGCGGTCAGGATAAAAGTTCGAAATACCAATGGCACGAAGCTTGCCCTCCTCGTACATTTCTTCAAGCGCTCTCCACGCACCGTAATAATCGGCAAAAGGCTGATGCAAGAGCATCAAGTCAATATAATCGGTTTTGAGCTTTTTAAGGGAAACCTCCACCGATGTTTTACATTCCTCATAACCGTAATGCCCGATCCAAATCTTCGTGGTAAGGAAAATTTCATTACGGGGAATGCCCGATTTTTCGATTGCACTACCGACTTCTTCCTCGTTAAAATAACTCTGTGCAGTGTCGATCGAGCGATAACCGGCCTTTAAGGCATCAAGCACGCAACGCTCACATTCGTCCTTCGTCACCTGATATACACCGTAACCCAGCATCGGCATTTTAACACCGTTTGATAAAGCAGCATATTTCATTTTATGCCTCCCTCCTCCTTCTCAATCAACCTGAGCGCCACTTTCAGCGCGGCGATTCTTCGTTCGAGCAGCGTCCGGAATGCTGTCCTTGCGGTATTCATCGTTATTATTAGTCATGATTTCCCTAACTTTTGGACATACATGCGGATTTTTTCGTATACCTGGACGATTTCGATCGGTTTGCCCAGATGATCGTTCATCCCCGCTTTTAGACATTGCTCGATATCCTCTTGAAATACATTTGCCGTCATTGCCACAATTGGAATAGACTTGGCCTGTGTCGATCCCAGGGAACGAATTTCCCTTGTCGCCTCAAAGCCGTCCATTAAGGGCATTTGGAGGTCCATGAAAATTATATCGTACCGGTCAGGCGTTTCGCTGAATGCACGCAGCGCCTCACGGCCATTGTCCACACAGTCAATGCGGATGCCTGTTTCAGCCAGAAGTTCCTTGAAGATGATTTGATTAATTTCAATATCCTCCGCTAATAATATATGGATACCGGTAAAATCCGGCGTTTGTGATGGGTCGGGTTCCTGGGATTCTGTTCTTCCCAGTTCTTTTGAATGACCCTTGTTTTGTTCTGGATCCGGATACATCGGAAGAGAAATCTCAATCGAAAACGTTGAGCCTTCGCCCGGCACCGATTCCATCCATATTCGTCCGTTCATCATTTCCACCAGGTTTTTGGCTATGGAAAGCCCAAGCCCTGTACCACCAAAACGACGGGTAACACTGTTATCCGCCTGTTCAAAAGAATGAAATATGCGGTCCGCCTGATCATGGCTGATGCCGACGCCGGTATCGGAGACGGAGATCCTGAGGGTGGCGATTCTGTCTTTTTCGCCGACCTGATCCACTGACAATGTAACCACACCGTTTTCCGGTGTAAACTTCACTGCGTTTGAAAGCAGATTTGTGATGACCTGCGCTATGCGCGTCCGGTCTCCGACATACCACGTAGGAAGCGCCTTCCCGCGCCGGATGGTGAAGCGCAGCTGTTTCTTCTGCACCTGTTCCGTAATCATATTGCTAACCGAATCGATCATTTGAACCATATCAAAGGGCGCTTGTTCAAGTTCCATTTTACCGGATTCTATTTTGGATATGTCCAGAATATCGTTGATAATGGAAAGAAGCTGAACGGAGGAGGACCGGATGCTTCCCAGACATTGTCTCAATTTTTCCGTATCCTCTGCCGCCAGGCCTATTTCCGTCATGCCGATAATAGCGTTCATTGGCGTCCGGATCTCATGACTCATGTTGGATAGGAAGTTGCTTTTCGCTTTGCTGGCGGATTCTGCCTGCGTTTTAGCCTCCATCAAAATCTCAGCCTGCCGCTCGATGGACAATTCATACTCGCGGCGATCGAAATAGGATGCGAAGACGCTTGTCAGAAGAATGGATAACTGAATGTCGCTGTCTGACCAGGGAAACGAACAAAGACGCGAAAATTCGATAACGCCCCAAAGCTTGTTTTCGATGATGATTGGTACAGCCAGCCGTACTTCGCGCTCCCTATCCAACACAAGAAACCGTTCCCGCTTGATCAGGAAGCTGTCATAAAACGTCGTACCGCCGGCAAATTCCTGCGCTTCGGCACTAGGTACGGTCGTTCCATTCCGGTTCCACTCAAGCCTTGAAAGAAGACGGTCACCCGCGGAGTTTTTTTCCCAGAAGATCATGGAGTCGCAGCTCAGAAAGGACCCGGCCATATCCATTGCTTTTTGGACCGATTCGTTATCATGACGGAGATTAATGAAAATTTGCGAAATTTCGGCCAGATTCCGGTTTTTATGTTCCAACTCCTCCAGCACTTTCTGTGTATACCGAACACCTCTTTTAAGCGCATCGATGATATAGATTGAAAGGATGGCCATGGCGAACATGGTTACCACCAGAGCGACAAGCTGGTCTATCAGCTTCGCTTGTTCTCCTTCATGTGGGACAATCAGCGCCGGATAAAAGAATTCCAGTAAACATAATCCGACCAATAACAGAATGTTGGCAACGATAAGGAATGTCCTGCGCTTTTTCTCAAAGGCTACCGAAATGATAAACATGCACAGCAGCGAAAACATCAGTGCGGTTCCATCATACCCAGCGGTCTGTGTAAACAAAAAAGGAATATATAGAAAGCCGACCAAAATAACTAACGGCCTGAACAAAAGCATTTGGAACTTATGCGAGGCAAACAGGAACGCCGTCATCAGTATGATAAAAAGCCATTGGAACGCAATCCCGAAAATCCCTTTTTGAAGCAGCGTGTTGGTTGTAGCTGACAATATGGAGACAAACAGTGCTGCCAGAAAAAAGATAATGGATATTCGATACTCCATTGGATGAGACTCATCAAAAAACCTTGCTTTTAATTTGTTAATAAGCTTCGACATATAGAAAGCCCCCTTGTACTTTGGGTAGGATTTACGTTTTGAATAATATTATACAAAAATGAAAGCTTTTTCCAGGCCTTCCCGTGAGTATTACCACAACTTCCAGTCTCTTACGTCATATTGACTCAAAAGCGAGCCTTTTACACGGACTCGCCCATCTCTTTTTACAGCGGCGACACAGTCGTCTGCACAAGCAATGAAAACTACATTTCCCCAGTCTTCCACTGCGGAAGCAACCTTACGTTTCCCTGTGTACGTTACACTACCGTCTGATTTTAATCCTATAGGAGAACTTCCTGCAGCAACGGCAGTAATGCCTTGCCAATTTGAAAAATCCCAGGTAGCCTCGCCCCAATAGTCTCTTCCTGCAGCCAGGACAATCCCGTCGGCAGTAAGTCCTAAAGTACAAGTCTCATATGCTGAAATTGCAACAATACTCTTCCAGTCAGATACCTCAAGAGCGCCGAATATATCCATACCCGCTGTAACAAGAGTACCGTCAGATTTTAATCCAATAGTGCCATACGTGCTTGCTTGAATAGCTACTATATCTGTCCATTCAGATACATCGCACTGCCCCTCCCCATTACTGCCGACCGCAACAACCGTTCCGTCTTTTTTTAACCCAACCGTGTGATACCAACCGCATGTCACGGCAATAATGTCTGTCCATTCTTCGACATTACATTGACCATGAATTTTTATTCCTGCAGCAACAACCGTTCCATCTTCTTTAAGCCCTACAGTAAGGCTCTCAGCTGTATCCACCGAAATAATATTCTCCCAGAGTCCAACATTACATTCTCCACGATCGTTTCTTCCAGCAGCCAATACAGTACCGTCCTTTTTCACTCCAACTATATGCCGTGCGCTGGTAGATAAAATGGTTCTTCCTTCCGATTCTATTATTTCAAGAAACTGAGATATTTCACGTGCATCTGCGGCTTGTTCTCTTTGAATTACCAGCTCAGAATAGACAAATTTAAAGATAAGTAAAAATATAAAAACCAATATAACGATGATACTATTTCTTTTCTTGAGCTTTACATTTAATTTCTCATCCAAAATTGCCTTCTCCTTTGCTGAGATTCTGCAATCTTGCGCCCTGGCTTGAGCGTCTCTATAATCTCCGAGAGATTCAAACATTTTAGCCGCGGCTAAAAATTCTTCTTCGGTCGGCATACCTGTCGTTTTTCTGTTAGCAATCTCATATATCTCCTCATTTTCAGCCACCCGTAATCTGTCAATAATGCTCCTATTATAATCATCAAGTTTTTTGCGCAGCTCAGCGTCTGCAAATTTATAAGCTTTAATGAAGTTTGGATCACCGTCGAAACGCTTTTTACAGTTAGCAAGCTCCTCCATATTTCTGACGTTCCGCTTTGCCATTATACGGGCAACGTAAGCCGCTGCATTTTCGGGTTGCAAATCTAATACTCTCTCACAGTATTCTTTCGCTGTGGCCCATTCTCCGTCTTCTAAGAACAGGAAGGTGCGCCTTAAAAGAGACTCTGCATTGCCTGTTGTATGAGAATTTATTATAATCGGAATCTGTGCCGGAGATGCCTCAGCATTTGAAGTCAACTTTTTTATTCCCCACACCAAATCCTGCAGGAAACCGATTTTACTCATATCTTGTGCCTGTAAATGAGCAAATTCCTCCGGCAAATCATATGGATTCATATCACGATATGCGGGAATAAGTATTTTCTTATCACCATTTCTAATAAGTGTCAGATATCGGTTCCATTCGTTTTTCACCCACGGAGCACTAAAATATTCCGGTTTTGTACCAATAACCACCATAACCCTTGAACTGTTAAGTGCCGCAAAAATGTACGGCTCATAAGCTGTTCCCAGCTTACCCTCAAGTGTAATTTTTGAAAAGAAGACATGAAATCCCTCCTTTGTAAGTTCCTGATATAAGTCCTGCGCCAATACAGAGTCCGGTGTTCTTTTTCCGGTTTTGTCGGTTACTTTGCAGCATATAAAAACATCAAAGGGGGCTTCACTCTTTGAAATCCGTAAAATACTTTTTTGGATAGTATCAATGACCTGTGCTTCCTGCTCATATACACATTTTTGTGAACGATCGGCATATTCTAAAGCTTTTTTGTAGTCCCCGTCGGCAAATATTGAAGTAAACTGCGTACGGTTGCATGTTGGTATCATCGTATGTGTTTTAGGATCTTCCACATACGCCACGCCATATTTGCAAAGCACGATGGACCAATACGCTTCCGCATCGGTCCTATCTTCATAAAGTATTATTTCATACAGTGACATTGCCTTGTCAAATTCATCATTCTGCCGAAAATAATTTGCTCTATCATACAGATTAATTCTGCGTTCATCAAGTCTTGGGATTGTCATTGTGCTGCCACAGTACTGACAGGTTCCAATCGACAAATTCTGGCTAACCTCTAAGTCTCCACCGCACATCTTGCATTTAAATACCATATTTGTTCTCTCCGTGATTTTATTCTCTTATTTCGGTATTTGCAAAGGGGATAATTACCAGCCTGTCTTTTGTCAACTCACTCATAGTTAATCTCAATTTCAAACTTTTTACTAACTGTCTTCAGTGTTACTCCTTTGATATTCTTACCTTCATGCCGCAGAGATTCCACAACAAATCGGGTGCAAATGCCAAGGTCAATTTTACTCAGCCGGTTTTTCAGAATCTGCTTCATCAGTCCGCGCCCGAAGTAGCCGATGGTAACGCGGCCGTCCTCAAAATGCAGCTTCCACGGCTGACTGTTAACGGCTGACGGCGCCAGGCGTACCGCCTTGGCGATATCACAGTCGCTGTCGCTGATTTCGGCAAGCGGCAGCCGCTTAAATTCCTCTATACTGTTTCGCTGCGGCACGGAGGTACGCCCAAAGGCCAGCATGATGCAAAAGTCCTGTTTATCCGCCTTTGGTTTCGCCATGCCGAGCCAAAGGCTGCCGAGTCCGATACTCTGGAGATATAAATCAACCTTTTCCAGCACATAACCTACATTGACATAGGCCTCGGCGTTCTCGTCGCAATATGCGGTGATATAATGCGGTGCTGCGTTATCTCCCACCTGATCACCGGTTACGATTGCAAACCGTACATTCTGCCCGTCAAGCTGTTTGATATTCGATAAGTAGTTATTAATATCAGACAGAATATTTTCACCCAGCGGAGTCTTATTATAATTTCGTACCGCCCGGCGGATAAACATCGTATCATACAAAGTCATTTTACCCACTTCCTTTCAGGTTATTTTCATACCGTCCGGCGTTTGCCGGTCACAGAATCAAGCGTAATTTTGTAAACAGTTAGAATATTCAACACCTCTTTATCGTATTGATATCCGGCGAATCCACAATGAGAAAGCAGAAAATCAAGCCCTTTCGCTGCTTCCTCGCCGAAAATTTTTTCGGCTGTGCCAAACCCGATAACACTTTCATACACAGTGGTAACACCTCGGCCGGTATCGGCAAATCGGTGGCAAATGCCAGCTTCGGCGCAAACTTTATTGTTTACCGTGATCAAATCGTGCTTTAAACCTTCCTGTGCACCATGAACATATAAAATAATCTTTCCGTTCGCAACTTCATAACCAAACGACAGTGGTACAACGTACGGATACTCCTCGCCAAAAATTCCGAGATGCACTGTATCACAGCGATGCAGTACATCAATGACTTCATTGAAATCCTTAATTTCACGTTCACTTTTTCTCATGATAAAATCTCCAATATAGCCAAAATACCTGTGACGACATTTTCCGAATTACATTTTTCACACTTCATTGTGAATCCTCGAAAATATAAATACTATATGCCTATCATATCACCAAGAACCAATGTTGTCGAGACGCATTATACGTTTCATGCTTTCGACTTTGACGTATCTAATAATAATGGTACAATTCCGTCTTTTAGCAGTATGAAGCAACAAAGCAGCAAACGTACGCTTGACAAACACCTATCCTTTTTGTATAATGGCATAAATCCATCAGGTTGGATTCAGTTTTGGAGGTTTCCGAATGAACCGTATTATCCGTATAATGAATAACTTGAGCAGCCGTTTTAACGAAGTATTCTTTACTTCGTTTTTTGGCTTTTTCTTTTTTATGCGGCCGATTGTTCATAGGGAAGCGCTGAGATTGTAGCATATTAACGGCAAAAAGCGCGCCTGTGGCAATCGGTTATGATTGCTGCAGGCGCTTTTATTTTGCCGGAAATGGAGGTGATACTACGGGAAGGCATGGCGTTTTCCTGAGATTTTTATCAACGGAATCCAATAAACCACAATGAAAGAGAGGATCGTTACTATGAAAACGAAAAACAGATATTGCATCCTGACCGCGGGGATGATTATTCAATTTTGCGCGGGAATTATCTATATGTGGAGTGTGTTCAGAGGGCCGGTCTCCGCACACTTGAATTGGGACGCTGGATCAGCATCGCTCACATCCTCGATTATGCTGGCTATGTTTGTGCTTGGCATTATTTTAGGCGGTTACGCGCAGGACAAAATAGGTCCAAAAAAAGTAACTCTTGCCGGAAGTATAATGATTGGGTCCGGTATGGCGTGTACGGGACTCATCACCGGCAACACTCCATGGCTTGTATATATAACATACGGGGTCATCGGCGGTTTGGGCGTAGGCACGGTATATATGTCAACCATCGCAGCAGTGCAGAAATGGTTCCCTGATAAGCGTGGATTCGCGTCAGGGATGATCGTCAGTGCATTCGGATTTTCGCTGGTGGTGTTTGCGCCGTTAGCAAAATCCATGCTCAGTGGGATGGGTGTGCCCAATACATTTATAATCTTCGGTATCAGTTTCTTTGTCGTTTGCGGGTTTTGCGCCCTATTTATTCAAAACCCACCGGAAGGCTATATGCCTGACGGCTATAAACCAGCACAAACAGCTAACACAAAGCGGCAGTATTCACCCAAAGAAATCATAAAAACAAAACAATTTTACTTATTGGCAGGCGGTCTGCTTTTCACGCTGCCGGCGTATTTTATCCTCAACCCGGTGTTTTTATCGTTGGGCGCAGATAGGGGATTAACCGAGGAGCTTGCTTTGATCGGCGTCTCAATGACGGGCATCAGCAGTGCGGCGGGCAGGTTGATCGTGTCATGGGCATCCGATAAAACAGGCAGAAAACCGGCTATGGTAGCCATTGCGGTGATTATCCTGTGCGCTTCGTTGACAATGATTGTAGGGCAAGGCATATTGTTCCTTGCCTGCATTGTACTTATATCATTTGGGTTTGGCGGCGCTGCCAGCGTATATTCGGCGATGACAGCGGAGAGCTTTGGCACAAAATATGGCGGCATGAATTTCGGGCTGGTAATGATTGGTTTCGGTGTTTCGGCGTTGGTTTCCCAAAACATTTCCAAAGAATTGACCGCAGGGGGGAACTATACAAGCTCCTTTGTTTTGGCGGCGGTGACTTGTGCGGTGGCTATCGTGCTGGTATTGCTGATGAAAAATCCCGGAAAAAGCATCGCAAAAAAATAAATCAATCGTTCCCTTGCTTCCTGATGAAAAACAATCCCGCGCCGAACATGGCAATCGGCATAATCATGGAGATGAATGCCAACTGTGTGTTAAGCAGCAGATTGAACAGCGCGTGTATGCTTGCACAGAGGGAAAAAAGTCCGAATATTAGCGGGATAATGATGTGTTTGTGTTTGCTGAAGAGCAACAGGCCGATCCCGAAAGCGGCGGTGGTCATTCCGTGCATCAGCGCCGTCGTCAATGTCCTGACAACAAGGGCCACGATGTCAACGAGTTCCCGTGAAGATATGGCAAAATAGAATGTTGATTCCTGAATGGAAAACCCGACCCCGCTCGCCAGCGCGCAGAAAACGATCAGCTTTGTCACGCGCGTATATTTCTTTGTATTCAGGAAGAGCAGCACCGGGAGGCCTTTGCATACCTCCTCAATCATCGGCGCGATGGCAAGAGTCATTCTCTGCGTCTGCCCCCATACCGATCCGAAATAGTTGTTCAGGTTATAGGCCAAAACTCCGGCGAAGGTACCCCAGCAGAAATACAGGATGATTCGTCTGCTGCCTGCGTCGTCAATCATAAGGACGACGAAAAGCAGCGGAATGACCGTTGCGATGAATCCGCTTAAGAATTGAAATGGGAGGTCACTCACACCGCTCACCCCTCTCTCGCATACAAAGAAGAGCTAAACCGAGGAAAATATATGCAAGCGGATAAAATGAATCGACAAAATCACGCCAGAGCGGGCCGGCATTATAAATAATCATCAAACGGTACGCGGACTCCAGCGCACATATAGCGGATACCGAGCACGCGAATGCCCGGCTGGCATTGCTACGGGGATTTTGAAAGAAAATGCAAACCGAAAGTGAAATACATAAAACCACATTTATTAAAGCGGGGCGATACAATAATGGCGGATAATTAATCAGTATCGCATAAAAAATCAAGGCGACCGGCACACATGAAATCACGCCCGCGCCAAATTTTATGACGGATACGCGCTTTTCCGTACCGCGCAGCAGCGCCAGCAGCGCCGCGATGAAAAACAAGAGCGCGCAGTTACGGTTGAAGTGCGCGACGGTAATATCGTCGGAATCCCCCCGCCATACATACAGATAGACAAGAGAATAGACTTCATTCACAGCTAACGTACCCAAACCGAAAGCGCCCGCGAAAAACGGGCCGCCGCCCGCTCCCGCCGCGCCTATAAAAACGCGGAAGCAAACAATCAGCAGAATGCATACGCATACGATATAATGAACCATGCCGCCGAGCGCCGCGGCGGTTCCCGCGACGCCCGACAGGCAAAGAATCCAATATAACACAGTAAGCGCGATAAATATTATAACAATTTTTTTGTTTGCCAAAATTTTTACCCCACTAAGAATCTATCGGCATGGTCAATCCCACCAGTTGATTCGCAAACCTCCATCGGTGTAATAGGACTCTATGGAATATATCCTGAGCTTATCATTCCCCATAACCTCTATGCCGCCTCCATAGGTAAATCGCGCGCCGGTACCACCAATTAAATGCTTTTCAGCAATTGGCTTAAGCTGCCCGTTGTCATTCCACCCACCGTCAATGGTTAAGCGGTACAAATCCGCATAATCATCCTTTGAGGCACCGTTTCTGGTATCAAGGCCAATCATGTACACGTCGGCATTTGAGTCAAGGAAAAGCCCCATGCCCTGATAATGATTTTTTCCGGCACTGGCTTTTAGACTATACTTGTATTGCGGACTTGTTTCCCATGTGGCGTCCCATAATCTATCCGGTTGATTGGAAGATATATAGATATCCAATTTATTGTCTGCCACAAGTCCTAAAGCATAGTCCCCATTCGGCAAATCTATGATACCGGCGCAGGACATGGAGGCTCCTCTGACTTTGGGTATGCGCATTATCTCTTTGTATACGCTGGGCTTCTGTGGATTTTCCCCTTTGAGAGAGGACAAATCATACAAATAGACGATGCAGCTGTCATAAAATTTTCCGTTGGCGGTATGGTATGGGATAACGGGAACCACCAAGTAATCTCCGAAAACCTGAAGGCCGCAGGGATGATTAAAATGCGGATTGTATACCGCTTTGCTTCCGGTCGCCACAGATTTATGCCGTATTTCAACTCCGGGACACCGTATTGTAAATTGATATAAGGATTCGCCTTTGGCGTTTCTCTGATCGCTCTCAAAGTACAGATACCCCTGTTTGCCTGCGACATTTGAATAGGGGATTATATGGAAATCATAGTTGTCTCCGTGATATTTTGCGTAGCCTTGCGCATGAGAAGTCAGTGCGTTTAATTTATCATGCTGTTTATTAAATATAATTTTATGTGGATTATATTTTTCATTGATCTCATCAAGCGTTTGCTTTGGATTTGATAATCTGGTTGATTCATTGCTTTTCGTCTCGGAATCCCCTCCACCTTCCGGACGTATGAACACGGAGATGACCGGAGCCGTCACGCTCTGTGCCAGAGCATAGCCTTCGGGCAGCTCCGGGGAAAAGTCATACCATGACGGAACAGCCGGGGCAAAGCCGTCCAACGGCGAAATGCAATTCCATGCCAAGTCCGTTATGACAAGAGGGTTGCCCTCTTCGTCGGTGGCGTACAGCGTATCCGGCAGGTTCAAATCATCCTGCGACGCGAGCTCCCAAGAGTCATAGCTCTGTTCCAGAATATCATCCTCCAGCGGATCAAACGCCACGATGATAACAACGGCGTCTATATCAGCGGCGTTGGGGGCGGAGCTGTCCAATTCCAATCCGCCGCAGCTTTTGTCGTGCTGATGCAGGCATGGCGCGGCTTCCGCGTATCCGCAGGTATCGTCGTGTTCGTGAGAGCAGTTCGCGCCGCTCTCGCCGCAGCTTTCATCGTGCTGGTGACTACAGGGCGCGGCTTCCGCCCAGCCGCAGCTTTCGTCATGCTGATGTCGGCAGAACTCATACGTGGTTCCAAATAAATTGATGCCCGGTATAAACGTCAATGCGGATACCGTTGCGATACATATTACAAGAGCAGCCGCCGCAAATTGGAATTTGCGGTTGGCGAAATGAAAGAAGGACTTCTTTTTGGCTTCATTCCGCGGGGTTTCGTCTTGAATGTTGCTTTTATCATTGCCGTTCATAATCATTCTCCTTTACAAATAATTTTTTTAAGTATTCTTCTGAAATACCTCCGACCATTGTCTTCTACTTTCATTTTGCATCTCTGTACCCACATATTCAACAGTAAAGTTGTCACATTTTTGACATGTGACAACTTTCAGGAGGTATATAATGCTTTATACGGTGGGCGAAATGGCAAAGCGGATCGGTGTTGCTCCTTCTGCGCTCAGATATTATGATAAAGAGGGGTTGTTCCCTTTTGTAGAACGCTCCAGCGGCGGTATTAGAATGTTTAAGGATGCGGACTTTGAATGGCTGCAAGTAATTGAATGCCTGAAAAAGACGGGTATGCAGCTTGGTGATATCAAACGTTTTATCGAAATGGCAATGCAGGGTAACGAAACGATTGATGAACGCTTGGAACTGATTGTCAATCAAAAAGAGGCGGTAAAGCTCCGGATTAACGAGCTTAACGCAACGCTGAAAACCCTTGAATTCAAACATTGGTATTATGAAACTGCCAAAAATGCGGGTACAACAGAAGTACCACGCAATATGACACTTGAAGAATTGCCGGAGGAATACCGGGAGGTACGTAAAAAACTTCGGGGTGAATAACTGCAGGCGGCAATAATAGACTTCTTTGTGCCGTTCTTCAGCAGAGTCTATTAATGTTGACTTCGCTTTAGTCAAATGATAATATACCAATAGATATTAACATTAACAATCATTTGTCAATAAGGATAACGTACCATTACATTGGAGATTGCAATGGAATTACTTCAGCTTCAATATTTTTGTAAAATTGTGGAAAACAAAAGCATTACAAAGGCTGCACAAGAGATGCATATTTCACAACCTGCCATGAGTAATACCTTGAAACGCTTGGAAAGCAACATCGGGGTTCCACTTTTTGAGCGTAAAAATAATGTCTTGACACCAAATGATTATGGAATTCAAGTATACAAAACGGCAAAACAGATTCTAAATACTCTAGAAAAAAGCCGCCGTACGTTGACATCGTCACCAGCGATCTTCGGTAAGCTATCGTTTGCATTCTACACACACAGCATGACCATTGCAAATTATATGGAGCAATATGAACGACTAAACCCAGGAATCTCCTTTGAAATTATTTCCGGTTCACGCCTAAAAAAGGACATTTCATTTTCCAATGTCGATTTCCTGCTATATTCAGACACTTCCCGCACCACAACTACTGACCAGTACCATTATGTGGTTCTTGAGGATAGCAACTTCTATCTGGTGGTTCCCAAAGCGCTGGCTCTATTTTCCCAGCCGGAAATCCTTTTCGAGGACATCCCTCGGCAGTTTTCAGAATTGCCTTTTTGTTTTATGAAACGCCGGGAGGATCAGCTTGAAAACATATATTGGATGTTCACAGATATCGGATTTTCTCCCCATGTTTCTTACCTGACAGACTCCCTATCTCTGAAATTAACCATCTTGCAACAAGGCCTTTGTCTGGGCATCGTCCCGTCACCAGACATGGCGCTACTTTCTAAGCAACCACACCTACAGCTAATCCGCATTCTCCATCCAAGAATTGATTCCCGGCTTTACTTCATATCTCTATCACAGCTTTCCAAAGAAAATTTCGTTTTTTTCATTATTCTAATGGAAACTGGGAACGGGCATATACCCTGTGCGTAAAAAGTGGTTTTATACCCACAATCACTTATACTGTGGATCAACCGCTTCTAAAGCTCTATTTTTTGATACACAAGGCAGCAATCGGTTTCGGGCAGGCGAAACAATCACAAATGAGTATGACGGAATTACTCATGACTACACTCGCAAAAGCGGTATAGCTCATACGGAAATCCTGTTGCCCGAACACGCACCGTGGGAATATGCTGACCGCTCTATTTTATGGAACGCGGTTGAAAAAATCGAAAAGGCAAAAAACTCACAGCTTGCCCGTGAGATCGAACTTGCTTTACCTGTGGAATTATCGAAGGAACAGAATATATTTCTCGTTCGCGATTATGTTAAAAACAATTTTGTGGATTCGGGTATGTGTGCCGATATTTGTATTCACGATAAGAATGACGGCAACCCACACGCTCATATTCTGCTAACCATGCGACCGATTGAGCCGAGCGGCGAATGGGGAGCGAAATCCAAAAAGGAATATATTTTAGATAAGAACGGCGAAAAAATCCGATTAAAAAGCGGTGAATTTAAAACCGCGAAAATCAACGCCACCGACTGGAGATGAAAAACGCCAACGGGCTTGATGAATGGGACAAGTTAAGCGTTGAGCGCAAAAAGGCTTATAACGAATATTCGGCGATAAAAGCGGAAGTGAAAAAGTTGGAAGCCAATTTTCCGCAGAGAAAACCGAAATCGCGGGATTGGGAGCGGTAATCGATTCCAAATCAAGCGTTACGTTTTTTATGTTTCCACAAAGAAGAAACAGCCATCTTCGATAAAAATCGAAAACGGCTGAATATAGAAATAATAAATGATATGCTGTTATGGTTTTATTTTAGAAACCATAACTCACGCCACCGTTCATAAGCGACAGTCCGCGCTCCTTTTGTATGCGCTCGACTGTGTTTGTAATTACTTTACCGTCAAGCGATATGCTTGTATTTTTGTCTGCGATAACCCTCAAAAGCTGCCTTACATCACGCAATAGTTGATTTTGCTCCTGATTAGCGCGGTAGACGCCGCCTGCGATTGATTCTACAATTTGGTCGTTATTTGCTACCGCTGTTCGACCACCGATATTCCCGACTAGCTCTGGCCCAGCCTCACGGGCAATGAACATTTGGCCTTGAGCGGGGAAGCCGCCGTCGGCGAAGACCCCTGCAAATTTGAGACCTGCGAAGGTAGCTGCAACCGCCGCTATTCCTATGGCAATTGGAATGGCAGCAGCTCCCAAAGTCGAGGCGATTGCACTGGCAGCCTGACCAACTGCTGCTCCAGCCGCCGCTATACCTTTTGATATATATGCAGCAGCAGCTTTTAATGCTTCTATAGTCTCTTTCTTATGGAGATTTGTTGTTAACACTATAATACCATTAAAGAGACCAAGCACAACATTTATATTTTTCATAACATCAAGTGTTCCACCGAGCACATCACCTGCAGCCTTAAAAACAGTTCCTAGTATTCCAGCGCTTTGTGTTCCTTGAGTACCCATTCCAACAAGGTTAATATTAATATTGGCCGTTGCTGCTGCAAAATCTATTTGCATGCTTTGTGCCGTCGTCGAAAACAGACTTTGAATTTCACTTAAAACAGTAGTAGCGAATATTTTTGTATTATTCAAGTTATCCTCTGTAGTCTTAAGAGAACTAATAAAGCTTTTTCTGATTTCCTCGGCGGCACTTTTTCCAGCGCTTTCTATGCCCTTAAATTGAGTATCGCTTTCTGAGAACATATTTCCCAACGCGGTTTTAAACGCTGATTCTGTATTGCTGAAAGCGGTTTTCAAATCCCTTTCAATGTTCTGTCCGGTTTCGGAAAGTTTTGCGCCTATTTCACTTGCTCCGGCAAAAATATTATCCCTCAGCATATTGAATGAGTTTGTGGCATTGTCAGAGAGTAGCGCAAACTCTGAACTACCCGTTGCTTGTGTGTTTTGTATAGCCGCATCAATCTCGCTGGTCGCGATACCAAAGGCCTCAGCGATCAGCGAAGCGGTTTCTTGTGCCGCAGTAAGTATATCCGATAGGTTTGTTGTAATTGTGTCGGTTGTTGCGGCAAAATTTTTACTAATTAGCCCCGAAGCATCAGCATAACTTATTGCCGCCGCGTCTGCGGATAATGCTGACAGTTCTTCCACGGCCATAAAAGCCGTTTCTCCGGCGAGTTGCAGTTCCTGTAACCCTAACGTAATTTCTGAGATGGCACCCCCTAAAGTCTCGTTCATCAAAAGAGCGCTGTTGAGTGATGTTTCGTCAATTCCGATAAAGGTTGTATCGAACAGTTCAGTGATGACTGCGGCAGCTTCTGTAAATCCGTCGCACATTGTTTGTGATGCAGATAAAAAGATGCCATCCATTGAGGCAACTGTTTCAGCGAATGCCATGTCAACATTGACTGCGCTAGCGGCCGCTGCCATCTCTACTTCTGCAAAGGCGGGGGAAAAGGAGGCAGAAATTCCTGCGGCAGTTGCTTGCAACGTGCTTGACAATGCTGCCAGTTGTGTAGTAAAATTAGCATTGAAATTTGTTGCTGAGTTAGCGGCGGCTTTATCGAACTGCGCTAAGTCAGCGAGTGATTTCTTTAAATCAAAAGAGATTGTTTCCATAATTTTTTGTCCTTTCTTAAACATATTTTTAGGAGTTGATTTTTTGTTTTTTTTAAGTATTGTATATGCTATCGGGGTAATTGGGCTTGGTTTTTTCTCTGTTTATGGGATCGTGAATGGAGAAACAGGTGTAGGGACAGTAGTTGCATTTTTTATTGTCTGGATATTAGCAGGTGCAGGTCTTTTAGCAAGAAGGTCATTGAAACTTAAACTCAAAACCTTGCCGGAACAAACAACACACGCAAAAGTATTTGGAAAAACCACGAAAACTGCTGGCGGGGAGTATGTAGCGGGTAATGATGGAAGCGCAACAGGTTGTTACACAACCCCCGTTACAACATCACATTTTGTCTCTTTCGAGTTTGATGGCCGTCGTGAAAATTTTGCAGTTGATGTTTCACTGTACAATCTGCTAAAAGAAAATGACACAGGCACTCTTACTTATAAGGAATATGAAAATGATCTTATGTTCATTGATTTCGAACCTGTTGAGTAAAATTCATATGCCTTTCTTTGAAAAAAACCTTCAATCCACCCTTTTACAACCTAACTCTTGTTGTTTTCAATCCCAATCCCAGATGAAGAAACCATCGGTTTCGAGTGAGCCGATTATTCCCCACACCAAAGCCTTAAAGGAATTGCCTGTCGTAATACCCTGATCGATCACGTCTGACGCACCTTCAAGGATGCAATCGCAATATTTGTTATCCTTCCTCCCCAATAAATTTTTCAGAGCGTAATTATGTAGTCTCTGCTTCAACTTATCGGTGTGGTTTGCGTGACCACGCCGTTGAGGTATTTATAACCTCTACCGTAAAACCTCAGAGAGAATGAGGCCGGGTTTGATCTCGTGGTGCAGGCGGCATCCGGGATCGTGGGGAGCACTGGGTTTCCGGACGCCCCCTGTAAGACGGCTTTTTCGGCTGCAGATGTAACTGGCGGGCTGGTGATGACACAAGGAATCATGTTGGCTCTTTTTCACCGGGAGAGGACCGGTAAGGGCCAATTTGTCAAGGTGACCATGCAGGATGCGTCCATGTTCCTGTTTGCACAGCATGTGACGTCGTTGCTTCGGGTTCCAGAGTACGATGTTCGCCGCAACGGACTTGAACATGTGGAATCCGCTCCGAATGGTGGTTTTCGTACCAAAGATGGGATTATCTGCATTGTCCCCTCCTCCGACAAATTATTTGCGAAATTCGCAGAGGAGGTGCTGGAGATGCCGGAACTGGTCAACGACAAACGTTTCTGCAAGGTAACACCCCGGATGGAGAACCGGGAGGCGCTAACCACCATTATCGAGGATAAATTCGTACATATGACAACCGCCCAGGTGCATGCGCGGATGCAGGCATCTGGGCTCCCTTCATCACCTATCGTAACGCCGAAAGAGGCTTTTCAAACAGCGGATCAGAATGGTGAGGCGATTGTAGCCACAGTGCAGCACCCGAAGTTTGGTCCGTTAAAAGTGATTGGCAAGCCGATCGAGATGAGTGATACGCCGGCCATCATAAATAAGCCGGCGCCCCGCTTGGGACAGGATACGGAGAAAATTCTGAAAATAATGGTTGGACTGGATGATGAGCAGATTGCGGAGCTGGAGGCAAAGCGGGTAGTACGCTGCCTGAGAGAATAACTAGCTTTGGAGGAAGGGAAAAATGATATTTGCAGGCATTGATATCGGCTCAACAACCACAGAGACAGTGTTGCTGGATGAAAAACAACGAATCGTGGCTTCCTCTTGGGCGTTGACGGGTATTGGTCTGGAGGCAGCGGCGGACGAGACGCTACAGCAGTGTTTGACCAAGTCTGGCCACCGGCAAGAAGAGATCGGATATTGTGTTTCCACTGGTTATTTGAATGGGATTCGATGCTATTTTACGGGAGATACGGATGCTACAAGAGAGTGTGCAGCAGTGCAGTGTGAATTGGCAGTTGTTCCAGTGGGTGGAGAATTCACCATGAATGTAGAGGAAGCCGCAGCGCTGGTGCGGGAGATGTGTCCGGCGATTGCTATTCCGGTTCATTATGGAAGCATTGTTGGTGATTCAGAGGCGGGAAGACGTTTTGCGAAAGGCGTGGAATCCTTTACACGGGTCTTACTCAAGCTCGATGAATGAAATTGTACACAGCATAACAGAAGCGGGTGACCACATTAACGGTTCACCCGCTTTTCATTTTTATAATCCGCCTTTCTGCGAAAGGCACCAATGGGGTCATGAAACATTTCAAACTCCATCTTCCTTTCGTGCTTTTTTCTTGTTATTCTCCTCTTGTAGGCTGCTGGTATACT
>Ga0154000_1000173_pt1 | contig 18715 bp, 19 predicted proteins | sample TSNC084MetaG_FD_104674 | JGI IMG/M metagenome (GOLD analysis project Ga0154000, IMG submission 104674) | Attine ant fungus gardens microbial communities from North Carolina, USA - TSNC084 MetaG | ecosystem: Host-associated > Fungi > Mycelium > Unclassified | place: USA: North Carolina, Lumber... | reverse complement strand
ATCCTCCACCGTCAGGTTCCTCTTCTTCTATAATTATAAATCCAGCAGGCTTTTCAGCCGCAGAAGTATTTTTTTCTCGATCCGGCTTACGTAGCTTCTGCTGATGCCCAACCGGGCGGCCACCTCCCGCTGGGTTAACTCCTCTTCGTCTGTCAAACCATAGCGAAGCTGGAGAATGGTAAGCTCCCTGGGAGTCAGGACATCTTCTACCGATGCAAAAAGCTTCTTAATCATGGATGCCTGATACAACTCTCCAACCACATCCTTCGTATCGCCTTCAATGACATCTACCAGGTGAATTTCGTTCCCTTCTTTGTCCGTTCCGATGGGCTCAAACAGCGATACCTCTCTTCTGTATTTCCGTTCAGACCGCAGGGTCATCAGTATTTCATTTTCAATACATTTTGCTGCATAAGTGGAAAGCTTATTTCCTTTTCCCGATTTATACGTATCGATGGCCTTTATCAGGCCCACCGTTCCGATTGAGATCAAATCTTCTATATCCCGGTCTCCCTGGTTGTATTTCTTCACGATATGAGCAACCAAACGAAGGTTATGTTCAATTAAGATGTCTCTTGCCGACAAGTCTCCGGCTTCAAAGAGTTCCACATATCGTTTCTCCTCCTCGCTTGACAAGGGTCCTGGAAAGGTTTTCAAAGATGACACCCCGACATGAGATTTACTAATAGCCTATGCCAGGGTGCTTATCTAAGTTCTCTTAAATTTTGACAGTATGGTAGTTACTACACAGAGAAAGTTTCCGCAACTACGGCAGAAAAATTATGTCAAATCTTGCAATTCTCCTGAACTTTTGTTACACTAATGTCATAAACGTCTTTTGACCTAAGCACAATTTTTCCAGGGTGATCGGAAACGGTTAGCATGCCTTAGAAGCCAAATGCATAGGCTGAAAAGAAGCAAGCTTTATTAGGTATTATAGGGACACCGGAGAAAGACCGCAGAGAGTCATGAATTATTAAATAGGAGAAGTAAATGGCAGAAGGTAAGAAACCGATCATTGTAGAGGATTTGGATGTAGCAGAGGAACTCGATGCAGAAGGCAGTGCTCTGGTGGATGATATTGCCGCAGCATTAAAAACGGCAGAGGAAGAGTGGGAAGCCTTTTTCCCTCAGGGTGAGGAAAAACCGGCGGATCAGAAAACAGAGGAAGTAAAAGAATCACTTGAAGAAGAGATTTCCTTAGCAATGATAGAGACTGAAAATGTGCCTTCCGGTTCTGGGGATGCGCCCGTAAGGCAGCCACAGAAGCAGGTGCCGAAGCAGCCGCAGAAGCAAAGGCCTCCGAGACCGGAAGCGTCCGGAGCATCGAAGGTTCCCGACTTACCCAATACGGAGTTCCCGCAGAAACCAAAGAGACGCCGGCTTATGGTAGTCATTATTCTGGGAATTTTAGTAGTGTTGGGATCCGCCGGCTTTATGGTATACCGCCATGTAGAAAATCAAAAAATGGAGGAGTACTATATCGCACACTTTTTACCGTCCACCTATATTAATGAGGTGGACTGTTCGAATATGACCGTGGAAGAAGTGGAATCCTATTTCTCCCGGGAAATTGAGAACTATAGCCTGTCCATTAAAGGCCTGTCGGGTGCCCAGGATCAGATTACCGCAGATGACATCCGGCTGGAGAGCCATTTCGACGTAAGTTTTCAGGGAATTTTGGATCAGCAGAATGGATCCGGGTGGAGGTCGGCAGAGAAAAATCCTTCTTATTATAACGCTGCCAGCGCCTGGACTTATGACGAAACCCTTTTGAAGACGAAATTTGACCAAAGTCCTCTGTTTCAAAATATGACCGAGTCCAAAGATGCGGAGATTTTGTTTGACGAGGGAATTAATCAGTACATTATTCAGTACGAAGTGGTGGGTACGAAGGTAGATACGAATGCAGTTTACCAGATGGTGCAGGAGGCCGTGGCGACCTTGCAGCACGAGTTGGATTTGGATGCGCAGGGCTGTTATACGCCGGCGCGGCAGGCGGACGCGGCAATGGAAACAGCGGTGCAGACCATGAATGTCTATATGAAGAGCCAGGTAGAACTGGATTTTGGCAGTGCCGGCAAAGAGTCACTGCCGGTAGAGGTACTCTGTTCTGCTATTGTATTAGATGCATCCTGGCAGGTCAGCCTGACGATGGCCCCCGTTGAAGAGTGGATTCAATCCATAGCGAAGAAATACGATACATATAACACGTCCCGCTCCTTTGCCAGTACTCTCAGCGGTACGGTTACCGTCAGCGGAGGCAGTTATGGCTGGCAGATCAATCAAACGGCGACGCTTGAGAAGATACAGGAAGCCGTGCAAGCGGGCGGCACTTATCAGGATAAGCCGGTTTACTCCAAAGAGGCAGCCAGCCATAAGGCAGATGCGGATTTTGGGGATACCTACATAGAGATAGATTTGACTAACCAGAGGGTATTCCTGTATAAGAATGGCTCGAAGATTTGGAGCAGTGACTGCGTATCCGGCAATACCTCTAAGAATAACCGAACCATAACCGGTGTGTATTCCATCTATTCCAAAGAGAGGAACCGAATGCTGAGGGGTGCCGATTACGAGTCTTTCGTAAGTTATTGGATGCCGTTTTCCGGTGGCTACGGCTTGCATGATGCTTCCTGGAGAAGCAGCTTCGGCGGCAGTATCTATAAGACTAATGGTTCTCATGGATGTGTAAACCTGCCCAGTTCAAAGGCGTCCGCTCTGTATAGTGAAATTTACGTGGGAATTCCTGTGATTGCATTTGGCGGAGCCAGCAATTCCGGCACAAGTACGCCTGCGACAACTACTACGGCACCAACGACTGCGGCGACTACTGCGGCACCGACTGAGGCCACGACGGCTACGCCACCGACCACGACGACTGCGCCACCGACCACGACGGCTGCCACGACTGAGGCCACGACGGCTGCCACGACTGAGGCCACGACTGAGGCCACGACTGAGACTACGCCCACTGATCCGCCGACCAATACCGGCGACACCTAATCCACAGACTGAGCCACGAACCAAGACGAGCCGCAAAGTGAGCCGCAGAGATCCACGCCGGAGGAAGACAGCTCTTAATAAAACAACTCCAGGAGGCCGGAATTTCCATTCCGGCCTCCTATATTCATGGATCGGATGACTGCTTCGCAAGAAAGCATACGGGAGATTTTGTTTCATGAATTGCTGCATATGGCTCGCAGATGTATGAATCATGGTGTTTTGTGGAAGACTTATGCTGAAGCCTGTGTGTAACGCCCGCTTATGAAAAGTACTTTTTAAAAAGTGTTTTATATTATAGAATAACAGGATAAGTGGGGAACAAATGATATAATAAGGCCTTAAATCCATGATAAGTGGGTGTGATTCTCAACATATCTGTTAATAATCCCGGGAAAACCGGGTTTTTATCATGGGTAGTGGGGCGAATTGACTTTTAGAGACCAAGACTTTATACTGAAACATAAAACCTGCACACAGTCTGTCAGAAAAGGAGGCTTCTCCATGAATCAATTTTTAGAAAAATTTATTTTACCAGAAGAGTTAAAGCAGGCCCTGCGGAATTGCCGGGGAACGGCCGTTCCCCGAACGAAGCGGGAGCTATTTGAAATGGCATTTGGACAGGATCATGCCAATTTTTATGATGTGGCGTATCAGGTAGAAGGCAAAGGTCTCTACAAGGAAGCCAATGTGGTCCGCTGCAAAAACGGCGCAGCAGTTAATTATACAGAAGACTATATGCGGCGCCGGGATCCAAACTGTATGTATATCGCCGATGATAAGCCCACCGATAAGCCGCTCTTTGCCGACGTATTTGGCTATGAATTTGAAGAGCTCCGTAAGGAGACAATGGAGTGGTTTACGTATCAGAACCTGTTGGTGCTTCCTTTCTATGCCGGCGGACAGGAATATGGGTACGGCTCTCTGCTGATCTGCCCGGTAAATGCAGCGTTCTTTGCCTGTGCATTAGCCGATATCCAGGGCTTTGTACCGATAGAGGAGATTGAAGGCTATGAGCCGCGGGCGATTGTCTATGTGGCGCCGCCTTTCCGGCATACCCACTTTGACGGTAAACAGGCAGTCATTCATAACCGTGGAGACCACTGTCATGAGGTGTATTCCTATAATCTGTATCCGGGTCCTTCTGCCAAGAAAGGTGTCTATTCGGTTCTCTTGGATATTGGGGAACAGGAAGGATGGATTACGGCCCATGCTTCTTCTGTGGTCGTAACAACTCCCTATGATAATGAAACGGTAATCATGCATGAGGGCGCTTCCGGCGGCGGTAAGAGTGAAATGCTGGAAGAAGCACAGCGGGTGGACGATAAGCGGATATTGCTGGGACGGCATTTAATCTCGGGCGAGGAATTTACCCTGACGCTTTCAGAAATGTGTACCCTGTCTCCGGTTACCGACGATATGGCCATGTGCCATACGAAACTGCAGAATAACAGCGGTAAACTGGTAATCACCGATGCGGAAGCCGGATGGTTTCTGCGGATGGATAATATGAAGCATTATGGAACCGATCATCAGTATGAGCTGGCCTGTATTCATCCGAAGGAACCGCTGGTGTTCTTCAACATGGAGGCAGTGCCCGGCTCTACCTGCCTGATCTGGGAACACACGATCGAATCCAACGGTAAACCCTGCCCTAACCCCAGGGCAATTATCCCCCGCACCATGCTGCGGAATATCGTTACGGAGCCGGTAGAAGTGGATGTGCGGAGCTTTGGCGTGCGGATGCCTCCGTCTACGAGAGAGCATCCCGGCTATGGCATTATGGGCCTGCTGCAGATCGTGCCTCAGTCCCTGGCGTGGCTGTGGCGGCTGGTAGCGCCGCGGGGCTATAAGAATCCCAGTATCACGGATTCCACCGGTATGATTAGTGAAGGTGTCGGCTCTTACTGGCCTTTTGCCACCGGTGAAAAGGTGACCCAGGCAAATCTGCTGCTGCGCCAGATTATGGATTATCCGGATACCCGCCATGTACTGATTCCCAATCAGCATATCGGCGCCTATGAAATCGGCTTCTCGGCGGAGTGGATTGCCAGAGAATACCTGGCCCGTCACGGCGGTGCGAAGTTTAAAGCGAAGAGTATTGTTCCGGCCCGCTGCCCGTTAATGGGATACTCCCTGAAGGAGCTGCGGCTGGAAGGGCAATGGGTGCGCCATACCTTCCTGATTCCGGAGAACCAGTCCAAGCTGGGATATGATGGTTATGACGCCGGCGCTAAGATTCTGACGGATTTCTTTAAGCAGGAGCTGCCTCACTACCTGGATCCCCGTCTGGATCCCCTGGGCAGAGAGATTATTGAGTGTTGCTTAAACGACGGAACTCTGGAGGATTATCTTCGGATAACACCGATGTAATAGGAATCAGGGGTCAAAAGGTATTTTGACCCCTGATTCCTATGGATTGCTACGCACAGTTCCTTTACACTTTATCGGTACCACCCCATATGGAGAGAAATTTCTTTGGCACCCTCCACTACTAAGCGGATATACTCGGAGTCATCCTCCGGGAAACGAAAATCCGGCACAGACAGGGCCAGGCAGCTTTTTACGCGCCCATCCTGGTCAAAGATCGGAGCCGCTATACAGGCACAGTGCCGGTCCCACTCTCCGTCCTTCTTAGCGTACCCATTTGCCCTTACCCGAAGCACTTTTTCACGCAGAACATCCAGATCCGCTTCCGGAGCCGCTTCACGAATCTTCTCATAAAGCTCTTCCCGCCTCTGCTCCGGGCAAAAAGCAAGCAGCACACGGCCGGTATTTCCAACCCAGAGCAGATCCCTGACGCCAATATCCGAAGACATACAGATCTTCTGCTTACTGTTAATCTGCTCAATACACACGCGATTGACGCCGTCACGGACAAAAATATGTACGGTCTCATCAGTAATTTGGTTAATCCTCTCCATAACCGGAAGTCCGCAGCGCCGGATATCTGAATTATTACGGGCTATCGCTCCCAAATAATAGATCATATTTCCTAACTGGTATTTTCCATTCTCCTCACTCTTCGTCAGAAAGTCCCGTTCCAGCAAGGTTCCAAGCAAGCGAGAAGCCGTAGAGGTACTCCACCCCATTCTTCTGGCAATTTCCGCATGAGAAAGCTCCTTTTCCTCCTGGTTAAACAACAGCAGAATATCCAGCGCCTTATCAATGCTCTTTACACGGTTTTTGTCGTTATTTGTGATCCCCATCCTTTTATCCCTTCGTCTGGTAAATGTTATCTTATATGATCATAAAATGAGGACCTTGCTTTGTCAATAAATTTTGTATGGATTTTAAGATTTTCGTCCCACGTACAGCTTATCAATATGCGAAATTACTATCTCTTCCTTCTGATTATAAGTCGTTGCCCGAAAAGTGAGTATTCCAAATTGACTGTTTTTTTCCTCTTTATTAATAAGAACAAACTCCGTCTTAATGGTGTCTCCCGGATAGATTGGCTGTACATAGTCTGTCTTGTCATATCCGTAATGGAATGTCGGTACTCCATCCGGACTGACACTCTGGGCAAAGAATGCGTCCACAACATTCAGCACCAACGTGTAGGGAACCGTAATTTGCTTTAGTTCCTCAATTTTAGCACAATATTCCGGGTCTGAATGAATTCTGGCACACAGGCTGGTGCAGGAGGAAAACATTCGCAAATCCGCCATCTCCAATTGGCGGCTGCGGCTCATGACCTGATCCCCTACGATAAAATCCTCATAATATTTGGGCAGCCCCATCTCAATACACTCCTTCCTTCGCAACCAGAAAATGCTCTAATGCAAATGTCACCGGCACCTGGTCTTGATTATATACCGTAATGGCGGCTGTAACCCGGCCAAACCGCTCTCCTGCCTCCGACAGTTCCTTAATCACAAATTCCGCCTTAACCACATCTCCCAGGAAAATAGGCTTCATAAACCGGATCTTCTCATAACCTTCCGGAATTACCACCACTTCTCCTCCCGGACATACCCAATCATAAAATCCGGCATCCATATACCCCAGAATCATCGATCCCTGTGCAATCGGCGCTCCTACATCCGGCCGGGAAGCGCAATATTCCGGATCGATATGGAGGGGATGGCTGGCCCCTATGAGCCCTATCGCGAGCCGGGCATCGGCCTCTGTGATCTGCCGCCCGCCGCTGAGGATCTTCTCACCGACCTGAAAATCCTCAAAATACTTATGATAAACGTCTTTCATTTCTCAATATCCTCCTCTTATTACCCCATCAAGCCCGGTAAAAACAAACTGATCTGCGGGATGTACGTAATAAACAGCAAATCCACAATCAGTAATGCGATATACGGCAAAATCGGTCTTACAATCTGCTCGTATTTGACACCTCCAATCTGAGAGGCTACAAACAGGTTTACGGCAAAAGGCGGTGTAATCGCTCCGATTGAAAAGTTAATAACCATAATCAAGCCAAAGTGAACCAGATCAATACCGAATGCCTGGGCTGCCGGTGCCAGAATTGGCGCCAGAATGATCATACCCGGTCCTGGATCAAAGAACATCCCCACAATCAGCAGGAAGAAGTTAATTAAAATCAGGAACATATATTTATTGGAAGCAAAGCCGATAAACCAGTTCGCCACCGTGGAAGGCACATTGGCATAGGTCAAAATATAGGCGAACAGCTGCGCCGTTGAAAGCACCAGCATGATAACCGCCACCATAATGGCCGCTTCCTTAAAGGTTTCAAACAGCTTCTTAAAGGTCAGGGTCCGGTAAATAAAGAAACCGACAAAGAGGGCATAGGCCACTGCCACTGCGGAAGCCTCTGTGGCAGTAAAGAATCCTCCGTAAATTCCTCCCAAGATAATTACTGGCATAAATAACGCCCAAATGGCTTTTTTTAAGCTTGTGACCCGCTCCTTTCCGGTATGCTTTACATCACCTACATAGCCATTCTTTTTGCATACATGCCGGGCATATACGATCTCCGTTAATCCCAAAAAAATTCCGGGGATAATCCCTGCCGTAAACAGCTTGGTAATGGACACGTTGGTAGCTACACAGTAGAGAATCATTGAAATGCTGGGGGGTATAATGACCGCCAACCCGGCCGAGGCCGCCGAAGTCGCCGAAGCGAAACGGACGTCATAGCCCTTTTTCACCATCTGCGGCACCATGATACCGCCAATCGCTGCCACCGTCGCCGCCGCCGAACCACTCAGAGCGCCAAAGAACATGCAGGCCACAATCAGCACGACGGCATAGCCTCCGCTTTGATGTCCTACCATAGACCCTACAAAATCTACAATCTTCTGGGAAATACCGGTGCTTTCCATCAATGCGCCGGCCAGGATGAAGAAAGGAATTGCCAACAGCGTAAAAGAATTCAGTCCTGCAAAATACTGCTGTGCCACAAAGCCAATCGGCATGTCAATAAACAGCAAGGCAATTGAGGAGGAAAGTCCGATCGCAATGGCCACCGGCACGGTCAACAGAAACAGGACAAACATAATTACGAACATGATTCCAATAACCATTACTGTTCTCCTCCCTCTTTCATCTTAAGATAACTGTCAAATACATTGGCAAACATATTGACGGCCAGCCATACAACACCAATGGGAATGGCAAAATACGGGATTGCCATCGAAAATCCCAGGGACGCCGACGTCTTGTTCAAATTTGTCTGAATCGCCATAACACTGGAGTATATGGCAATTACGGAGAACGCAATGGTCAGGAAGCTGGAAATCCAATAAAAAATCTGGATTTTCTTCTCCGACAATTTCAGCAGCATGGGAAGAACCTCCATCCGGATCATTCTTCCGTTTCTGGCAGCCAGACCGGCAGCCAGATATACGATATAGATTACCAGATAACGGCTGAGCTCATCCGTCCACGGCACAGATATGGAGGTCAAATTTCTCATCACCACTTGCAGCAGTGTGGACAGAAACGCACCCATCAGAAAGACCACCACGACCACCGTTATCAGCTTATTTACAGCGTCAACAATTTTAATATAACCCTTCATAAAATCTCCTGTCTCAATCGGATACCGGTCCGGCTTGTGCCAAAGGCCCGCCAGCCGGCACCGGCATCCTGGATCCTATTATTTATCGTTCTGTTTTAGTGTGCCGGCCGGTTCATCGGACATCACACTAGTTAGCTGGAAAAGCTTCATTGGCTGCGTCGGCAGCCGCCAGCAATTCCGTGTAACGGGCCGGATCAATCTGCTGAATCAGCTCGTAGATAGAAGCGCTCATCTCCTTCATCTTCGCCCATTCTCCGTCTACCAGTCCTTCCGTATAAGTGACTCCGTAATTCTCTGTCATATCCTTAATCGCATCTTCATTGAAGGTCGTCATATATTCCTTGTGACTCATAGAGGATTCCTGCACGGCTTCCATTACGATGGCCTGCTGTGCTTCCGTTAACCCTTGCCACGCCTGCTCACTCGTCAGGAACGTCATGATATGAAAAATACGGTTGGATTGGGTCAGATGCTTCTGCACTTCATAGAATTGGGAGCTGTAGAAGGATCCTACGGTGGTCTCCTGGCCATCTACCGTGCCATTCTGCAGTGCTACGAACAATTCTCCGAAAGCCATTGTAACCGGCTGAACTTCCAGTGCCTCCCAGGATTTGATCGCCATGTCAGAAGTCATCGAACGCATCTTCATGCCCTTTAGCTGACTGATCTCTGTAATCTCATTTTTATTATTACTGATCAGATACCAGCCATTCTCATAGAAACCCAGACCGCGCACTCCATTGGATACCAGCTCATCCGCTGCCAGCAGAGACTGTACGGCCGCACTGCTCTGAAATTCGTATACCGCATCTCTTGACTCGAACAGGCAGGGCAGATCAAAGAAATTGTACATCGGGCAGAGGGTCTGTACACTGGCAGGCCCCATCAGCGTAAAGGTTACGCCGTTCATTTGCATGGCGTCCATTAACTCACTGTCCCCGCCAAGGGAACCGTCGTAGTACAACTCCACCGTCATATTGCCGCCGCTCTTCTCCTCCACAATCCTGGCAAAATTCTGCGCAGCAATCGAATAAGGATGCGTACTGGCTACGGTAAGAGCAAACTTAAACGCCTGCGGATCACCAAGATCATCCCCTGCGGCCGTGGTGTCGGGAGCACTGGTATCTGCCGCTGTCGTCGCCGCTGTCGTCGCTGCCGTCGTTGCCGCCGCGGTAGTCTCTGAGCTGCTGCCACCGCATCCCGTCATGCAGCCAATCACCAATGCGGCTGCCATTACTGCACATAAAACCTTCTTCTTCATACTGTTCCTCCTCGTTTTTTATGAGTATCTATCTTCCGGTCCGGCCTTTCCGCCTGACCAAAACCTTCTCTCCGGGCATACTGCCCATTATGCAAAGTTTTCCTTAAGCCCCATCCGCTCTTCGCGGAATAAGCGGGCATCCATCGCCTTCAGTCCGCTAGAGATTAACGGTCTGAATCCCATGTGGGCAATTACGTCCTTCTCCACATCCATTCCAGGGGCAATCTCGATTAGTTCAATGCCCTCCTTCGTCAGGTGGAATACACCGCGCTCCGTAATATAGAGCACCTGTTTTCCCTCCTCCGCTGCTGCCGGCGCATTAAAGGTGATCTCCGGCACCTGCTCGACAAATTTGACAAAGCGTCCTTCCTGCTGAATTTTCACAGCTTCGTTCTCAATGGCTACCTTCAAGCCGCCTGCCTTTAAGGTTCCCAAAAAGACTACCTTTTTTGCATTCTGACAAATATTGACGAAACCGCCGGTCCCCATTGCTTTTCCATTAAACTTATGTACATTCACATTCCCTGCCCGGTCTACCTCGGCAAAACTTAAGAAGCAAATATCCAGGCCACCTCCATCATAAAAATCAAACTGAGAGGGCATGTCAACCATTGCCTTCATATTGACACTGGCACCAAAGTAAATCCCCTGGGCCGACACGCCTCCGATCGGACCTGTTTCCACCGTCAGGGTGAACTGTTCACTAATCCCCTCCTCTCTGGCAATTACGCCGATACCATCTGCCATTCCAACTCCCAGGTTGCCTACGTCACCAGCCTGAATTTCCATCACGCCTCTTCTGGCAATCACCTTTCTCTCCGTTAGCGGAACCGGCGTTACATTATCCAGATCCTCTATGTAATCGCCAGACATAAAACGATTTAAGGGGGCACCGTACAGCTGCTGCTGCTCTGGTACCACCACCAGGGCATCTACCAGATACCCGGGAATATGGACGCGCTTTGGATGAAGAGTCCCCGCCTTCACAACCTTCTGCACCTGGCAGATCACCTTACCGCCGTGGTTATGTACCGCCATGGCCGTTGCCAGATTATCCACATAGGCGATCTCATCTTCCATCGACACATACCCTTCGGTATCTGCTGTCGTCCCTCGAATAAAGGCTACGTCCGGAAGGGATACCTTATAGAAGAGGTATTCCTTACCATCCACAACGATCAGTTCAATTAAGTCTTCTTCCGTCACGGAATTCATCTTCCCCCCCTGCTGCCGGGGATCTAAAAATGTCCCAAGACCTACGTGGGAAATCACACCCGGCTGTCCGGAGGCCCCTGCACGCATTAACTGGCTCATGATGCCCATAGGGAGGTTATAGGCTTCAATTTCATTTCGGTCACACATATCTGCCAGCCGCGGGGATTGTCCCCAATGTCCTCCAATCGCTCTTTTAACCAGGCCCTTTTGGGCTAGAGGCGACATCCCTCTGTCCGCCCGGTCACCTAAACCGGTAGAATGCCAGAAGGATAAATCCTTCGGCTCCTCAGTGTCTCTGTACCGTTCTGCCAGTGCGTCAATTAAAGCGGTTGCTTCTGTAATGCCGCCGCCTGCTCCACAAAAAGCGACCATATCCTGATCCTGTATCATTTTCGCCGCTTCCTCTGCTGATATCACAGGTACCGTATTTGCGTTTTTCACTTTTGACCTCCTCATTCCAGCGTGATTCGTCCGTCTGTACTTTGCTCCGTATTGCGGAGCGGCACTCCGATATTATGATTATACACTTACACTTTTCCGATTGTCAAGCACTTTTTAGTATCAATATAGTCCTATTATTTAATTATTCTCTTTTTAATATAAATTGTGTTTATTTGACAGATAATTAACAAGCCGGATGTATACAGGGATTCGTTACTAAGCCTATGTATTCCGGCGATTTTTTCATCGCAGAAGAGGAATCAGAGTATAAAACCTTTCTGCTTATATATTAATAATGTTTTTATACGTTGGTTTAATATTTATTTTGTATGGTTGATTGACGAAAATACCTGCTTAAGAGAAAGAAAGAATTTTCAGATTAGCATTTCTTGAAATATGGGTATATAATACAAAAGGCGAGACCTTAAAAATTGCCTCGCGCTCACGTAACGATCCACATACTCATTGTCATTTTTTGTAGTTTACACAGCCTTTGAGACCGTCTTGATTCCTCTGTATTCTAATTTTCTATCTTTTTACGCGCTTCCTTTTCAAAGAAAAATTGTTCAATTCCTTCTTGTAATTTCCCAGCTTCGATAACTTTTCCTGAAATTCTTTGGTGCAGATCATCTGTATACTTTTCATCCGGTATTGTCAAGCCATTTACTAATTCCTTTACCGCGCGCATGCTGATATCTGGTTTTGAGGCGATTTCCTCCGCCCACTGCATTGCCAAATCGAACGCAGTACCTTCGGATGCAATGGCATTGATCATTCCCCATTCCAGGCCCTCCTGTGCTGTCATCTTCCTGGAAAAATACATATGTTCCATTGCCCGTGACCGTCCCACCAGACGAATCAGCCGAGCCCCTCCTCCGGCACCCGGATAGGAACCAATATCCGTGGTCGCCATGGAGTAAGTTGCAGAGGGAGAAGAAAGAATCATATCACAGCTCAAAATCATTTCAAAACCTCCGCCATAGGCAGATGATTCTACGGCCGCAATCGTTGGAATTGGAAGGTTCGCAATTCGGTTTCGATTGCTCAGTTCGTGTGTCATCTTTCCATCTATGTAGGTTCCATTTTCGATATAGTCCAGGATTTCTTTCATGTCCGAACCGGCACTAAAAGTTCTCCCTTCGGCACACAAAATAACGACACGTAACGTAGCGTCTGTTTCTACTTTTGTGAGAATCTCATCCAGCAAAGCGGACATCTCTTTATTAAAAATATTCAAAGGCGGACGATTCAAGCGAATCACTCCAATTCCCTTCTCTTGTTTGTAAATAATCAATGGTTCCGTCATAATCTTATCTCCTATTGCCATTTTTATTATAAAACGATTAACATTTCACTCCAAGTTCATACTATATTTTTTGCATATTGTCAATATTTTTTTATATATTTTAATATTTATTTTTTTCCATTGAAATATTCCGACATTAATCCTATCCTAATTTATAGCATTTTAATTCTTTAAATATGTGCTACACAGATCCAGACGACTTATAAATTGGTCCGAACAGTACACCAGTAAAATAAAAAAACTCTGCTAATTACCCGAACAGTAACTAACAGAGTCTTTTTATTTTTTTATATCTAATCCTATCGGATGAAAAAAGACCTTCCGGACACCGGAAAGTCTTCTATCACATTTACTCTTCAACTGAAATAACTTCTTTTTTGTTATAAGACCCACAAGCCTTGCAAACTCTATGAGGGACCATCAGCTCACCGCATTTACTGCACTTTACCAAGGTCGGGTTACTCATTTTCCAGTTTGCTCTGCGGCTGTCTCTTCTTGCCTTAGAGGATTTATTCTTGGGACAAATCGACATATGGTTCAACCTCCTATCTTTATCCTGGTTCTCTGCCAGGTTCAAATCGTACCTTACGATTATACATAGCAGGCTTGTGTTTGTCAACCACTTTTCACAATTTCCCCATGATATCTTAATTTGTGTTATGATGATTTCAACAATACAAGACCGGGCAGGTAGCATCATGAACGGCAAAGTACTAAAAAACAAATTCGAACTTCGCAAGAAAAAGGGCATTACGCAAAAACAGCATGCAAAAATGATTCAATGATACACATGTTCCTGGGAGTTTGATAAATTGCTTTCAGAATGAGATATTTTGTTGTATAATAGAAAAATACGATTAGCGATAATTTACAATAACCATTTTGAAGGAGTATCTAAATGACGCATCAAGAATATAAAGGAATCGAAAGTTTTATGCTTTCTCAAATGCAAGACAGCGCCCATGACAAACATCATATATACCGAGTACTGAACTCGGCATTAGAAATATCGAATTATGAAACCACAGTTGACTTGGATGTGTTGATAGCCGCTTGCTTACTCCATGATATTGGAAGGGAAAAGCAGTTCACCGATTTAAGCTTGTGCCATGCTCAAATCGGTGGCGACATGGCGTATAAATACTTAATTAACCGAAAATGGGACGAAGTAAAAGCCATACACGTCAGGAAATGTATATCTTCCCACCGATATAGAGGGGATAATCCACCTGAAAGCATTGAAGCAAAAATACTTTTTGATGCTGATAAGCTTGATGCCAGCGGAGCGATAGGCATTGCGCGAACACTCATATACGAAGGGCAAGTTAGCGAACCGCTGTACCTGCTTGATGATAATGAGAATATCATCGTTGATGGCGGCGGCGCTGAGATTTCGTCATTTTTTCAAGAGTATAATTACAAACTAAAAAAAGTATATAACGCTTTTAATACTGAACGAGCAAGGGCAATTGCAATAGAACGTCAAAAAACCGCTGTTGATTTCTACAATGGCTTATTCAACGAAGTATCGCAGAATTATAAGAACGGTTTAGAGCGGCTTTCCGAAGTGCTTAGTAAATAGAAGTGTGGTGGTGTCGATATAACAGCTTCTGTCTTGCTTGATGAATTAAAAAGTATTTATACGGACAAACTACTCTATGGTTTCTCTGCGATAGGTGAGAACTTGGATGCAAAAATAAGATATTGACGCCAATTGTATGACCTAGCGTCAGCACACATCGTATTCTGGTATTTCCGAGTTCTATGATATCTCCATCCTTTATCGTAACATCTGCTTGAAATTGCCGTAAAAAAGGCGGCAACCTTAGTTTAAAGCATTCATTCCGCTGTTACGAAATGGAATTTTCTTGTATAAAAGCTCTTCTTTTTTATTTGATACATTCTGCCATCAGTAAGACGGCTACTTTAAATTCGGGCAGAATTGAAAAAAATCGTCAAGGCTCTGGATATCAGCCCCAATCAGCTATACGGAGGAAGCCAGTTCCACCAGATCAATTTTCAGCTTCCGATTGCCCGGAATCTTCGTAAATGCCGAGAGGAAGCAGAACTCTCTATTGAGGATTTTGCCAATATGTTAAACATCACGCCAGACGATCTACTGGATTTGGAAAGGGGAAAGGTGATCCCCTCCCGTGATTTGATGGTGGAATTCTGCCGTATTTTGAATATTTCGGAATCGGAATTGATTAAAGCGAACGATTTTTCAAGAAGTGCGGAAGAAGTGGAATTGCTGGAACTTGTAGAACAGCAAACATGGTAATTTGAGGAACTCTCTCAATTCGTGATAATTATGACGTGATTGAAACGCCGATTTACGATTCTGAAACAGGAGAGGAATCCACAGAAATCATAACCCCCTACGATTAGGCAAAAAAAGCCCTCCTGCATGAATCTCAATATTTTAACTTTATTCCAGTCTTTTTAAAAAGGAAAATCTCCTCATAGGATAATCTTAATTCCAGTGAGGAGATTTTAAAAGTTTCTGCAATTAATCTGCAGAAAGGTGTCTTTGTATCATATAAAGTGACAAATCCATTTAAAATAATGTGATACTGTCTCTAAATGGGGGCTAATTCCGGCTGAAATAATGTGCAGAATCTATCATTGTTTAATTTGCTGAACAACAGTGTTACTTGAACGCCAAGAGGATTGGCACTTCGCTCCAATCCCACCAGCCACGAGTGTGGCCACTCATGCACCTGAACGGTGCCTGTCGTGGCTGGTAATTTATAATATTGCATCAAAAAAGTGCCATCTTTTCATTAACAACGAATTTAGGCAAGATGGCACTTTTTATTAAATTTTATTAAACCAGACTAATTATACTGTGATCCTCTAATAAACTTCAAAGCAAATATTGTTTTCATCAAATTCCTGTAACATTTCGCTTACCCTTAATCTTATTTCAGAAGACTTTTTCACAAAATTTAGGAACTCCTGCAATTCCTGCTTTTTCAAAAGATGTTGCGGTTTGACCACCTCTATGTAGCATCTTTGCAACTTGCTCAGAATATCGGAGTTTACCGCTTCTACAGACTCCTTTCCTGTTTTTGATAGCAGAAATCGTTCCCAATTCGGATATTCCACTACTCTTATATTGAGCTCATAGTCATAGATTTCCAGAACCCCCTGATCACAAACATAAAAAGCGGTCATAATAGTATCTTCTATCTCAATCTCCTCTTCACTAATGGATTCCAATATGCACACAATATCAATAAGTCTGTAATATTGTCCATTGGATACATGCAATGGATCTATTAAACTTAGTATCCGATATAAATCATTTTTCATGTTAAAAACCTCCTAAGTTAAGGCGTATATGGATTAACGATGCCAGAATCTGGAATCCATGTTGAAGGATTAATATTGTCACTTATCTGAACAATTGCTTTGGTAGTGTCATCTACAATAGCCTCGTCCTCTTAGCTTTGCTTCATGCCAGATGTTCCTAAGAGCCTCGGTTCCATGCATTATTATGTCTTGAGGGAATGGTGCTTTCCTGAGAATTTCAAGCGTAAATGCTCCATCTATTTTTCCAAACGCGTCCATGTATTCCGGAAAGTAGATCTTCATTTCTCGGTGCAGCCTGTTTATGTTACGGATTCTATCTTCGGTAAGCTGGTCCCTGAACATTGAGAGCCGCCGCAGATCTGCGTACAGTCCCTCTGGGAGATATGGCATACCGTAATTACCATCCTTCACAAGGTTTGCTATCAGCTTGGGATCTTTTCTATCATCCTTTAGCTGGCTGTTATCCTCTATTTCCTTCGTTTGCTTTACCGCATAAGGGTTAACCTGAACAACGCTGATACCATTCGTTATCATCCAGGCCGCCAGACAAAACCAGTAATGACCGGTTGGCCCAAGGCCTAACATTATCTGTTTCTTATCATTAGCTGCCGCCAGATCAATTGCCCAATCTTTTGCATTTTGGAACCCCTCTGCATCATTACTGAAAGCGAATGCTTTTTAACTAAGCTCTCTGCCCCGGACATCGATTCCTCTTACATAGTGAATTTCACTGCCTATATCGCATCCTAAAATAAGCATGTCATCGCTGATGAAAGTAAATTTATCGTTCTTGGTGAATTTACCACCTGTCTCCAATTCTCTCCAGGTGTAGGACTTTAGCTCTTTCATTATTTCATTCGCTTTTTTCAGCAAATCTTGTCGCGAAAAAATATTTGCATCGGAACCACTAACATTTACTTGATTTTTCTTCTGTTTAGCTTTAACATTCATTTTAGATACCTCTTGTAGTCTTTAGATTTTTACCAACTCGTCCGGTCAGTACGAATCTAAATTTACTTGAGGTATTTTTTTAGTCAACCCCTCTACTCTTTAAAGTATACAGGAAGCTCCTTGTTGATTGTAATAAACGGTGACTGAATTTCCGGTCGCTTTATTCACGCTCGTTCTAGTAGTATAAGGATTATTAACGGTTTCCTTTACACTATCTCGAGTCCATCCCCTTTGATCCATTTGGTTAGAAAGCTTTTGTTCGGACTTTGTATCACTACCAAATTTTACATTATCCCCCTTTGGGCTCACACTGGCTATTCATATTAAATGGCAAATCCCTTGATTCTGCTGGGGTTTAGTTTATAGTTTGACCTTCTAAAAGTCTTTTTTTAATAGAAATCCCTTCGCAGAATAAACCCTATCTTATCTGTGAAGAGATTCTATATATATATGTTTACAGCGGGATACGATTTGGTTTTAATCCGGTACACGCCCCGGCAAACCTTTCCCCATCACATATTGCTATTAGTTCTATAAAAACAGCCTACCTATCTCATCAATCAAAGCTTCTAATTTCAATCCATACTCATTAGGTTCCCAAGTTTCATTAAACCCTTTTAACGCCAATTCATCTCCAATTGCACTCCTAAATTTATTGTATATTTCAGGTGTATAATTAATTGTTGTGTCATTGAGTAAAGTAATTAATTCAGGTGCATGAGCTTCTAAACAATTTTCAAGTAATTTAATAGAATCATTAGGTATTTTTATCATATGACCTCCACTATCTTATCCCCGCACTACCATTAGCCCAAGTGGTAACTACCTTACCGTCTTGGTTCAAAATAACAGTAGCATCTTTTCCAACATATTTTGTTGTTCCACCATCTTGAAGAACTTTTTGCACAGGATTATTAACGGCATCAGTAATTGTACCATTATTAACACCAATACCGCTGTCACGTCCTAAAACCTGTTCTGTACCATGTTTTGTCCAACCGGTAATTTTGTCGTTTTCAGGAAGTCCGTCATTATTTAAGCCACCTTCATTCTTACCAGCTCCACCATCCCCCTTTGGGCTCATATTGTACTTCTTAGAACAAAGAAATGCCGCCAGATAACCTTTAATAATCCAGCGGTATTTCCATACTGTTATAGTTTTACCACCCTATGAAGTGACACTCTGTATGCTTTTTGGCTATGATTTAAACCAGCGCTGGAT
>Ga0154000_1000169_pt1 | contig 19144 bp, 12 predicted proteins | sample TSNC084MetaG_FD_104674 | JGI IMG/M metagenome (GOLD analysis project Ga0154000, IMG submission 104674) | Attine ant fungus gardens microbial communities from North Carolina, USA - TSNC084 MetaG | ecosystem: Host-associated > Fungi > Mycelium > Unclassified | place: USA: North Carolina, Lumber... | reverse complement strand
TTAGGATTATGGGTACTTTTCGCCGCATTCAGTCACCTTCCAGACTCCTATTTGAAAACAGGGGGGCAGGATGACCTGCTCCCCCTGCACATGAAACAATGGTTTACTTCGCAAACTATTTAAGTGTTATGCGTTGTTTACTTTTCTTTTCCGGTTACGCGTAAACAGTACGATAGCCGCACCGATCAGCAGTACACCGCCAATGGTGTAGAGGTAGATACCCATGCCGCCTGTTCCCGGAAGGGTGAAGGTATTGGCAAGTGAGTTGACTACCTGAATGGAGTAGCCCGCGCCGCCGCCTGCGGTATTCGCGTCTGCGGTGGTCGTGGCGCTGATCGTTACAGGAATTGCCGCCGTCAACTGGCTGTAGCCCGCGGGTGCGCTGACTTCAACGAGACTGTAGTTTCCGCCTGCCAGCCCGTTAAAGGATACGATGGCGTTAGTCGCGCCTGTTGCCGAGGTCACGGTGTACAGGTTGGGATCGGAAAGTCCCGTTGCAACCGTCCATCCATTCGTGGAAGTCCACGCAAGATAGTTGCCGGAAGAATTTTGAATGGCGAATTTCGCGCCCGCAAGCGGAGCGTTCGAATTATTACCGTCCACTTTTTGCAGGGCATAGTTGTATGTAACGATGGTCGGAGGCGGATCGGTAACCGGTGGTATGATCGCCGGAGGTGTCACAGTACCGCCCCCCGCCGTATTGTACCGGCTGTTTACCGCTACGGTGTTAGTGAAAGAACTGCCGGTGGCTGTGGGTGACAGTTTCGCGTTGTATGCTATGGTCACAACCGCGCCGTTGGTCAAAGCCGCCGCCTGTGTTCCCGGCGTCGTGCCTGTGGGAACGTCCGTGATGAGTTGAACGACAAAGCCTGTGCCGCCTGTATCATTGGTGATCGTATAGTGTGTACCTCTTGTCAGCGTTGTGCCGCCCACGGATACGGTGATTCCGGCAAAGCTGCCTGCTGCGCCCGCGCCGTCCTTATCAATCACAAGGCCGGTGGCCGGGGTATCTGTTATCGTATAAGTGGTGTACGGTGTGACGGTAAATGTAGTGGGGATCTTTGCGCTAATTGCGTATGTAACAGAGTCGCCCAACGAAGCCGTGTAGGTGTTGCCCGATACGAGGGTCGCGCCGCTCGTTATGCCTTTAGATACAGTACCGTCTACAACGGTGTTTTTGGGTGTTGCAACCGGGTCATAATCCCATACGCTGTTGCCGCTGACCGTCGTACTCATGGGGATGGATACGAGAAAGTCGTTGGACTGTGCAACGCCTGCCGGGGTCACGGTTTCTTTTACAAGATACAAGCCCAAAGGCAGGCTGCTAAACGTGAGCGTACCTGTTCCTGCGGTGTTCGTTACCGATGTACCGGTAGGCAGACCGCTGACAAAATCAGCCGCCGTTACGCCGGTGGGTACGGTAACGCTTGTGCCGTTACCAACGATACCGCCTGTAAGCGTTACGCCGTTGCCTAGAATATATTGTACCGATACCACGCCGCCGGTGTTGGTCTGTGTAATATCCGCAACCTTGTATACTGTGTATTGCAGGCTGGTGTCCGTGATGGCGGCTCCCGCGCCGTTTGTCTTGTTGATGGTCAGGCTGCCGCTTGCTGTGCCGTCAAATGTGGGGCCGCTGGACGTATGTGCCAATGCCGCCGTGGGCAGCATACACAATAACAGAGCCAAGCTTACCAGTAATACGGATAGTCTTTTGATTGATTTTTTAGCTTTCATGTTGAAATCTCCCTTTCGTTTTTTGAATTTTGAAATGATCTATATCCTACGCCTACACGTTCAGCAGGCGCGTCGCGGCTGCTGAATCCCCGGCCGGGCGTTTGCGGCCTTGGGGATATGTACAGGCGTATTACCCCTGTACAGGTTTTCTCAATGCACCAATCCATAAATAGCTCCTTTCCCAATTTTTTTTATTGTCGTGTGGAAAAGTCCTTATCCATGCTTGGGCGCGTATGCCCTGCGGCGTTTCAGCCATAATATACCGCCACTCAGCGCCGCCAGTAGGATGATGCTGCCGCCCCATAAGGCGTATGGCGGGAAGGTATTTGTTGCACCGGCAGACGGCATGGCGATAGACGCCTGATCGCTGACTTTGTAGGTCACATCATAGTAGTGGTAGATGACGTTACTCCCCGAAGTGGTCGAGTAGAGGTACGAACTATCCGCCGGTGGTGTACCCACCGCATAGGTAATATCCTTTGGAATATCCACCTCAAACGCTGCGGTCAGCAGTTCGTAGCCCGTCGGAGCCTTAGTTTCTGTGATTCTGTAACTTCCAGCAGAGAGGTTTGCAAATGTCACGCTGCCGCCCGCGCCCGTGGTTAGCGTTTGTGCCGTAAAGGTCGTGTCTATCGTCCCGCCCGGCCCGGTCAGCTTCTCCAGTTTAAATTCCGCGCCCGGCAGCAGCGTTGTACCGTCGTTGGCGTATTTTTCGATCTTGATAGAACCTTCCGCTATGGCGTAGACATAGTACACATCCCGATTACCTGTTATCGTCACGGATGATGGCGTACCGCTGGTAAGCGCGTCGCCGTTGGTGTAGCTGTCCAGCTTGTAACCTAAATAGGTGTAAGTATTACCGCCTGTTATATGACTAGTAGGGATTGCCGAAGCGGTATAGCTGCCTGTCACATACACGATGTTGTCTGGCAGACCGGTAGCGTCAACTGCGCTGCCGTTTAAATCCACGAATTTTTCTGTTACACCGTAGCCCGCCGTGAAGTTGCCCGTTGCCGTATTTGTTCCCGCATTGGTCGTGACGGTAAAGCGGTATTGATAGGTCGTACCGGGGGTCAGGCCGGTAATCGTGATGGTGGGCGTGGTAGTTGAATTATCCACTTGCCCGGTGCTGGCCGTAACGCCCGTGGCACTGGTGATGGAAATCGTGGATGTACTTGTAAGCGTGATCCATGATGTGCCGTCGTATATCTCAAAATATCCGCTTGTAAACGTCCCGCCGTTGAGGTCATATGTGCCGTTCAGCGTGGCCGTCGTGCCGCTTGCTCCGCTATGCGATACTGTGACGATAGGCGGCCCCGCGTAGTAGTAATAAATATTGGTATCTGCTGATATGGTAATGGCTGATGGCGTTCCGCTGTTTAGCGTAGCCGTCGTTGAACCGAGCCGATAGCCTATGTAGGTGTAGGTATCGCCACTGGCTGTAAGGGTGGTCGGGGGGGTACCGGTGAAGCTGCCGCCATTTTCCACATTTGAGATCGCTGCTGTTTGTAGTGCGCTGCCGTCGCCTATTTTCAGGTAATTCTCTGTTACAAGACACGGTGTTTTGAACATTACCTCGTTACCGTATATTGTCACACCACCCGTTACAATAACGAAACGGTAATAGTAGGTTGTGCCGGAAGAAAGGCCGGTTGTACCTGCGGAATATGAATCTATTACACCGGATGTAGAGGTGGACGTTGGCGTAATCGTCTCTGTTTTCACCGGACTGGTATAGTCGCCGCTGGTAGTCGTTACTTGAAAATACCCACTTGTTATGGTATATCCATTTCCAACTAAATACACATCACCATGCAGATCTGCCGTGGTGGTGGTGATATTTGTCGCGTCTTTTGTAAGGACGCCGGGATAAATAAGCCAAGGGTAGACGATACCATCGGGATGGGCGTTGCCGTAGTAGTCATAACTTTGCTTTGTGCCACCCGCCACGATATAGAAGGGATCATTGTCCGAATAGCCGCTAAATTGTACCATGTGTACCACATCCGGTGCACCGTTTGCTGCGCCGTTGGTGGGGCTGGGGATTACGGAAACGGTTCCTGCATAATTGGTTGGATATATAGACCCGCCGGTAATGATGATGGTACCGGCGGTGTTTTGGGTATTACCGTCTGTACCTACAGCGCCCCCTATGCCGCCTGCAATGAATGTGTCGTATGGGTTGCTGCCACCTCCCGTGGCCGTCACCCTTCCTCCCGTAATGGTAATGGTGCCAGCACTACCTCCAGTTAGGGCAGTTGAAAGGGAGCTACCTCCACCACCGATGCCTGGACTTCGGATAGTTCCTATAGCCGTGACCGTACCGCCGTTGATAGTAATTACGCCGCCACCGCCACCATAGAAACCTCCACCAATGCCTGCGCCACCGCCTGTAGCAGTGACCGTACCGCCGTTGATCGTAATCGTACCGCCGCTGCCGCTGCCGCCGCCACCGATGCTTGCACCGCCAAGACCCCAGGCATTTATCGTACCGCCGTTGATCGTAATCGTACCGGCATTACTGTTAGCATTAACATACCCCACATTGGCAGCTGTCCCACCAATTCCGGCTCCACCAAATCCCCCCGTAGCGTTTAATGTACCTGTTCCACCTATAGTCAACGTTGCTGAGGGCATTACATACAGGCCAGCAGTACCATCAGCATATAAGCTCGTGGTTCCCACGGAAGTTGCAGTACTGTTTGAACACGTTAATACATTAGTGGTGCCAGCCGCTAAGGTGAGATTAACCTTTGCTGTGCCTTGTAACTGGAACGGTGAACGCATTGCATGGGTCATACTCACGTCGCTCAGCGTGATATCCACAGTTATGCCGGTAGGCACAACGATCCTTTTTCCAGTGGAAGTACCTGTGATGATATAACTGTTACCATTGGCGGCAGTAGTAAAAGTCACTGCCCCCCCTAAGCCGCTAACGGAATAGTTATATCCAGTACCAGCAGCAGAAACTGTACTCATATCAATAGTATAATCCGCCATCGGCTGCATCTCAGGCACTGTCCGCATTCCCGCATCCATGCCGGTGATCTCGCTGTCCGCTTGCAGCTCTATTGATTTGGTATAGGCGTACAAATACGCATCCGCAGCCTCGTCATACGTTGCCACAAACCGGTTATCGCCCGTTGTGCCGTCCAGCCAGAAAAACGGAAGCAGGTATTCCACGCTGCCTATTGTCGTGGTCTTGACGCCTACCACATAGCTGCCCGGCTCAATATTTTCAAACAAATATTTGCCGTCCGCGCCGGTTGTCGTGGACGCTATGGCGTTATTCGTATCATCCGCCTTATATAGCTCCACTCTATAACTCGCAAGCGGCGATTCCCCCGCCTGCCGTACGCCGTCTCCCGCGTAAATGCTGTTTTCGATATCATCGAACATATCCAGCCAGAGCATACCGGATATGCTGTTTTCATATGTAGCAGGCGCACTCTCGCTCGGCTCCGGGCTTTCTGTTGGCGTTTCGCCCGGTGCGGGTGAAGCCTCCGGCTCTCCGCTTGGCGTCACTTCCGCGCTGGGCGTAGGCATTGCCTCCGGTTCTCCCTGTGGCGCTGGCGCGGCTGCCGGTTCCGGTGTGTCCGGTTCCACACTTGGTGCGGGCGTTTCACTTGCCGTTTCCACGGTAGGATCGTCAGTTCCCGCAGACGCGAACGTGCCATACACCGGCATTGCGCCTAACGTCAGCACCACCGCCAGCATAAGGCATAACAATTTACCCGCCTTTGAAATACTTTTCCGTTTCTTTCTCAACTTGGTTTCCTCGCTTTCCTAAAAGATTTCAAACTGTTTTCGCGGCCAGTCCGCGATAGAAGATGTAAGCATAATGGGTACATCCTTTTTTTGGTATTTATAACCGCCCATTAATATGGCGGGTAAAAAAATAATTACTGTACTTTACCGCTGCCATCCTGATCAGCTCTACGGATACTGGCGTTACCCCGGCTCCGAATATTTATAAGCGGTCACTAATATAGCAGGTAAAAAAATATCTATTGCACCTTACCGGAAAGCGCCATCTCGACAAGGCGCTCAGATACCACGTTATACTCCACCTCTGACGCTTCCAATGCTGCGCCACCAAACAGACGAAACACCCATATCGCCGCTGCTGAAAACATGGATTGCGTCCATAACAGTGCAAAAGACCAGGTATCCATCGCAGGAATGCTTCCGCGCCGGATCAGACTATCCAGCACATACTGGATGCTTTTAGCAGTCCGCTCGTGAAGTTGGATAATAATCAACTCACTTGCTAGTTGATTGTTCAGATATTCGCGATAGGTGATACGGTAGGCATTCGCCATAAACTCCATATCGGATTCGACAAACCGTCCAATGCAGCGGTTCAGAAGCTGGCGGGGTGTTTCGGTTTCGATATAGCGGTCTACCTGTGCTTTTTTCAGGATGTAGCCGTCCAGCTTCCGTTTGAATGCAGCAAAAATATCATTCAAGATGGCTTCTTTACTGTTAAAATGGTTATAGATCGCAGCATTGGTAATGCCTACTTCCCCGGCAATCTCACGCAACGAAACAGCATCGTAGCCTTTTTCGGAAAAAAGCCTGACGGACACATCAAATATGTTTTGTTTCGTCCCGCTGTATGGCATACACCCAACCCTTTCTTAATTCCGTGTGCATAAACTCAATCTGATTTACAAATACTCTTGTCAGCATCAATACCGGGTTGAAAACGCTGGAAAGCCTGATGTACAGGGCGTTTTTGAGAGTGCATGACCAAAAAAATGACGGCGCATAACCGTCAAATTTCTAATGAAAAAAGTATGTATTAGCAATAAAAAAATTTTTAAAAAATATTTTAATGGAACGCGGCCATGCGCTCGTCAGATAGGAAGATAAAAAATAAGGATCGCACGACAAGCCAGCCGTCCATCGGGCGGCTTTCGTATTCAGATATTCATTTATTTTAAGACGCTGTGGGGATATCCAGATTGAACAACTGCATGAGTAAGGCGGCAAATTTCTGTTTGTTGGCCATGCCTATGCCGAAATTTTCTCGCTCCGGTTCCTCTTGTGGCAAGAGCATATCCAACACCGCCATCGCATATTTGCGCTGTTCTACAGTAGAGTCGGCGTAGGTATCCAGCGTCAGCTTGGACGAGGCGTGTCCGAGCAGGCGGGAAAGCGTCACCACATCAATCCCGCGCTCGATACAGCGCGTCGCGTAAGTGTGGCGCAGGCTGTGGAAGGTTGTGCCTGCAAGCCCCGCCTTGTCCGCTATTTTTCTGAACCGGTAAGAGATCACGCGGGGTTCCGCAAAATGCCCTTTGCAGGATATGACATACTCACTCTTTGATACGGCTTTCCATTCCAGTAAAGATGCTTTCAAATGGCCGCCAAAGGGTATCATCCGGTAAGAGGTGCGGGTTTTGGGAATATCAATGATAAGTTTCGTTTTTGCGTCCGCGCCAATGTCATAATCCGGGATGCGCTGCAATGTCCGACGCACATAGATCAAGTTGTTTTCAAAATCAACATCGCTCCATGTCAATGCGCTGATTTCTCCGATTCTCATGCCGGTGTACAGCGCAAGGATTACCGCTTCGTTTCCCTTGCCCAAAAACGCCTGTTTTTCTAATTCCTTTTGCTGTGAAATTGTAAGGGCATGTATTTCCGGCGGCTGCTCACAGGGCAGCGTTACGCCCCGGCAGGGATTGACAAAGAGACAATGCCGGTATACCGCTTTTTGCAAAGCGGCATTAAATATCCGGTAGATCGTCCGGACGGAGCTTCCCGCAAGTCCTTTTGCGGTAAGGCCGTCAATCCAATCCTGTATGTCATTTTCAGTGAGCTTTTCCAGCCGTTTATCGCCCAAATCCGGCAGCACATGGCGCACCAGCTTGTCCCGGTAGCTTGCATAAGTGGACGGCTTAATATGCGGTTTTTGTAAGTCATCCAGCCAGTAGCACAGCCAGTCCCGCACCGTCCCAATATAGCGGACGCTGCTATGCTCCCGCGCAGCGGCATAGGTGGACTTGATGGGGATCAGCCGCGCCTTAACCTCCCCATACTTCCTGCCGTATATGGAGCCGTACAACGGTCTGCCGTCCGGCTTGCGGCCTTTGATGTACCGCCCTTCCCAGCGACCGTCTTTTCGTTTGTAGATATTTTCGCCTTTCCTTGCCATAGGCGTACTCCCTCCTTTTTTTGACGGCTTAATTGACGGCTTAAAAAACTCAGGTAAAATGCCAATCCATGCGCTGTCAAAGCAGCCGTGTGAAATAGTTCGATAAATTTCCAATCCACGCGCCAAATTGTTGTGCAAAGGCATAGAAGCTGTTTCACGCATTCTATTGTGGTTTATATAAAAAAAGTGTGAGTACCCATTGACAGAACGCCAGCAATCTACTACAATATAAAAAGTAATATTTTTCGTTTCAATTCGTCAGCATTTTTACTTTGGTACTGGATCACATTTTTCTCGGTATTGATGCGACAAAGAAAACTCCATTGCAAAAATATCGCCCGCTTTCCGGCTGGAAGGCGGGCTTTTTCGTGTATTGACGCGGATAAAACGCTTTGCTACAATAGGCGCAAACAATATATTTATACCATAAACGGCAGATGTTTTTCCAACTTTACCATCTTTTTTGTCGAAGCAATGCAACATTTCCGGCTTTTGGGCGGGGATATATAGTGGAGTAGCAAGCATAGGAAGCGGGTACTCACGTCCTGCCTTCCGTCATTTTACCACCCTGTCCGCGATTGCTGACAGGGTATGTAAAATTGCTTGTTGGGGAAACCCCAAACCCCGGAAAGGAGGCGGTAAAAAAATGAAGGAGAACCGAATACGTCCCATCCAAAAAAAGTTTTACGTTACGCCCGACGAATGGGACTTTATCATGGAAAAAGTGAAGCAGGCCGGGATGAAAAACTACGGCGATTATGTCCGTGAAATGGCAATGAAAGGGTATGTGATTGAGGTTGATTATTCGGCGGTGAAGGAATTAACAAAGGAAGTCGGCAGTATCAGCCGGAACATCAACCAGATTGCCAAGCGGGTCAACGCCACCGGCACGGTTTACAGGGAGGATATGGACGAGATTAAAAAACTGATGGAGCAGGTATGGCAAGGACTGAGATTCATCCTATCAAATCAACCCTGAGAAAAGCACTTGACTACATCTGCAATCCCGAAAAGACCGATGAAAAAATCCTCATATCCTCTTACGGCTGCGAACCGGAAACGGCAGACTTGGAGTTTGCATATACCCTGTCCGAGAGCGTCGGCAGGAAGGGCAATAACTTAGCCCACCACCTGATACAGTCATTCGACCCCCGCGAAGTGTCTTACGAAGAAGCGCACCGGATCGGCAGGGAGCTTGCCGACAAGGTATTGCAGGGCAAATATGAATATGTGCTGACGACGCACATAGATAAAAATCACGTTCATACTCACCTGATATTTTGCGCCGCCAATTTTGCTGACCACCACAAGTATGTGTCCAACAACAAAACGCGCTACCATATCCGCAATATCAGCGACCAGCTATGCCGGGAACACAACCTGTCAACAATCATACCGGGCAAAGGGCAGGACAAGGGCTTTATTGAATACACCAAAGACGGTCAGCGGGTCATACGCCCGGCCAAAGGCCGGGGGAAAAGCCGTGCGGAGTATAACGCAGAAAAGCGGGGCGCAAGCTGGAAAGCCAGGCTGCAAAAAGCTATTGACGGTTACATAGAACTATCCCGCGACTTTGAGGATATGTTAAAGCGGATGGAAGCGGACGGCTTCACCATCAAGCGGGCGAAATACACGTCGTATAAGCTGCCGGGACAGGGACGGTTTACAGGCGGCCCGACGCTGGGCGCGGAGTATACCGACGAGCGCATAAAGGAACGGATCGCCGGACTTGTGAGAGCGCCGAAGCGCAAGCCGGTACAGATACAGGACGATAAAAAAATCAGCCTTGTCATTGATATAGAGAACAATATCAAGGCGCAGCAGAGCAAAGGGTACGAGCATTGGGCGAAGCTGCACAACTTAAAACAGGCAGCCAAAACGGTGACATTCCTACAGGAAAATAATCTGTTGAGCTACGCGCAGCTACAGGCGAAAATCGCAGAAGTGCAAACCTTGTATAGCGATACCGCCGAAACGCTCAAAGGCGTGGAACAAAGGTTATCGGATATGGCCTTGCTGATTAAGCATATGGAGAATTACCGCCGTACCCTTCCCGTTTATCAGGAGTACCGGCAGGCCGGAAATAAAGATCGGTTTTACCGGCAGAATGAAAGCGCGTTGATCGTGCATGAAGCCGCAAGAAACGCTTTGCGGGAATTAGGGATAGACGGAAAGCTGCCGAACCTTGCGGAACTGAAAAAAGAGCATGACCGGCTCACGCAGGAAAAGACCTCGTTATACCGCGAATATGGGAACCTGAAAAAACAGGTGAAAGAGTACGACACCATCAAAATAAATATAGACCAAATCCTTGACCGGCAATGGGCGCCGGAACAGGACAGACAAAAAACGAAAGGAAAGCATGAGCTATAACGAAGAAAAGCAAGTGAAGAAAAAAAGGAAAATCCTATGGAGTATACTACTCTTAATATCTGTATGCGTATTTCTCTTTGCGGCGTACCAACTCATATCACAGTATATGACTTACCGCGCCGCCGAGACTGAATATGAATCGCTGACCGGTGTTGCTTACATAAAGGACGGCGAAACAGGAAACGGCGCGGACGGCTACCAAAGCCCGATTGACTTTGTGGCGCTTAATGCCATTAACCAGGACATCATTGGCTGGATCGTGATTGACGGGACAAATATCGACTACCCTATCGTACAGGGCAGCGACAATGACGCCTACCTGCATAAGACGTTCAGCGGTGAACGCAATTCTTCCGGATCAATCTTTTTGGATTGCCGCAATGCCCCGGACTTTTCGGATAGAAATAGCATTGTCTACGGTCATAAAATGAAAAACGGCTCCATGTTCGCCGGGCTGACGGAGTACAAAGAGCAGGGCTTTTATGAACAGCACCCGGCCTTTATCATCTACACGCCGGACGCGGAATACCGGTGTGAGGTGTTTGCGGCCTATGTAACCTCCGGCGTCAGCGCAACCTACACGCTGGACTTTAACGGGGACATGGATTTTACGGGATATATCAATGAAGCGATTTCCCGTTCATTGGTTAAGACCGGCGTTACCCCCGCCGCCAAAGACAGGATCGTAACACTGTCCACCTGTGACTACACCTATGACAATGCCCGCATGATCGTACATGCACGGCTCGTCCGGGAGAATTTTGTGGAAAATAATTGAAACTTGTTGTATTATGCGCTACTATTTAGATGGGAGATGAAGGTATGGAATGTACAAATTGTGGGAAAGCGTTGATAAAAGGTTCGGTGTTCGGCGGTACACCTATGTGCCGGAAATGCGCCGTTAGAATGACGGTTAAAGAGCTGTTTTTGTATCTGCTTATCCCTTTGGCGGTGGCCGGTTTTCTGTATTACATGGCAGAGCTGGGCTTTGCCGAAAACACGAATAGAGGGATATTCACGTTTATGCTGGTAGGGTTTCCCTTCGGTGTACGCAGGATGTTTCTGTGGATTATCCCGTTTGGCGGCCACAGCGTCGCGGCGTCTGTTATGATATTGCTGCTTAACATCGTCGGCGGTGCGGTCATTGGATGGGCGATACTCGTTTACCGGGTCGTAACGACGTTCTTCAAGACGATTTACCGGGTGATAAAAATACTGACCTTTAGACCAGCTCCCGCACAGATCACAGAATAAAAAAATGACGCCAGCCGAAAAATTGGCTGGCGTTTGTGCTGTTCTATTAAAATATGGAGTGCAATTCCAGTTAAGCGTTTTCTTTTAATTGTTGCCGTTTTCGCCATACCAGCAAGTATAGACTAATCAGTATGGACGAAAGCCCTGTTACGATCCATAACATCATATTGCCGCTATCGCCTGTCTGCGGCGAATCAGCCGCTTTCGTTTCGGTCACTTTGCCTGTCTGCGGCGAACTCGTTACGGTCACCTTACATGTTGCGGTATAGCCGCCGTCGTCGGTAGTGACGGTAATCGTCGCCGTTCCTGAATTAACACCCTTTACTTTACCGTTTGCGTCCACTGTGGCGACGGAGGTATCGCTGCTTGCCCATGTCACGCCTTTGTCCGTGGCATTGTCGGGTAATACGGTTGCGGTCAACTGCACCGTATTGCCCACTGTAACGTTGGCTGTGGATTTATCCAGCGCAACGCCGGTTACAGAAACCGCGTTGTCCTGCCGGTTGACAATAAACGAACCCTCCGTGTAGCCATCCATGAACAACGCGCGAACGGTGTATGTGCCGTTATCGAGCGTGTCGAGGTAAGAAGGGTGAAGCGTGATGATGGTGCTGCCTGCGTTTGTAGTATAGTTGGAGCCATGCAGCAGTTCGCCGTTAACTTCCAGCCCCGTAAACGCGGAAATGTTCGCGTCGATGATACCCCTAAGCCCTTCGCTCTGCCCGGTATAGGTTCCGAAATTCGTGGTAAAGGGATAGACAACCTCCTGCGGCGGCGCGGGTTCAATTACAGTCAGCGTGAAATTAAGCGTTGCGTCAGGGAGTATGCTGTTGCTGGCCGTAAGCGTAACGGAGTATGTACCTTTGGTAAGCCCCGGCGCGATGTCGAGAGTTTTATTCGTATCATTCCATGTGATGTTGGCATCGCCCGATGTTTTTGTGACCGTTGCGGCAGGCCAGCCCGTTATGGTATATGCGCCGGTGGACGTAGCGGCGTAGCCCTCGGTTAATTCCATGCTGTCGGGGCCGGTGATGGCGGGAGAGCCGTTTACTGTTAAACGCCCAACCTCCGTCCACTCAATCGCGTTGTTGTTGGTGGTTTCCATTGACGATACTGTGATGGGATAACTCCCGGCCGCCAGTGTGTTTAGTTCCGCCGCCGCAAACGCAAAACTCACATTGCCGTTGCCGGAGCGCGACGCGGTTTTCTGTATGCCGTTTATGTCGCAGGTAAAGTCGATATTTTGGTTATAGCTGGCCCTCACCGCGACGGTGACGGTCTTATCGTCCACCGCGCCCACCATGCCGGAGGGTTCCGCGCCCACCAGCGATACGGCAGGATTGGCTTTGTTCACCGTAACCGTAACCGTCTTTTGCGCCGCGGTGTAGCTTCCCGTCTCGTTAGAATCAATATAAATCGTTGTTGTGCCTAAGCCCCGAATCGCGACCCCTCCGTTTGCGTCTACTGTCGCAACGTTTGGGTCTCCGCCCGAATAGGTGAGCGTGGGCGCGTGCGTTGAGCCTGCCGGTATTCCTTCGTTGTTGCCGTTCCTTACGGACGGCGAAAGCGAAATGCCGGTTCCGATATTCGCCGCGGTTGTGGTAATATCGTTCTGCACGATGGTCACCGGGCCTTTTTCCACCACAACAGTAAATGTATACTTTACAGCATAATTGCTCACGTCATAATACTGCATGGGGTAGGTATTTACAGTACCCACGGCAGGCGTTCCATATATACTCCTCGTACCAGTTCCCAGCGGGTTTCCCTGTGTATATACAAAACTAACGCCTGAGGGAAGCGTACCTGATTCATGCACTAAGCTTACCACTCCCGGATTTACACCAGTCCCACTCGTATCATAGGTATCTTCGCTGTACTTGCCCACCTGGAATGTAACCGTACTATTGCCGGAACCAGTAAAGTCTATTGCAAGCGCGGTCACGGGGAACAGCGCCAGCATCAACAGGGCGCAAAGGGCGATGGTCAGCAGTTTTTTAGGTAAATGTAATTTTTTATATGGCATGGTAATACCTCCAAATTAAAGAAGAGCGGTTACGACAAGGTTTGTTAATTCTATTTTACTCCCAAAAGCGGCGTATTTCAATGGTTTTAAGAGAATGACGCAGGAGAAATGAAAAATAAGGCTTTTTTGACAGGTTCACAGCTTTCCCGCTAGCGTTTCGTTTACTTTTCGTTTAGCTGCTTGGCAATAGCGGCGCGGTCATTGGATGGGCGATACTCGTTTACCGGGTCGTAACGACGTTCTTTAAGACGATTTACCGGGTGATAAAAATACTGACCTTTAGACCAGCTCCCGCACAGATCACAGAATAAAAAAATGACGCCAGCCTTTCGGCTGACGTTTCGTTTTACCTCTCGTTTAGCTGCCTTGCAATTTCCGTAAGATTTTGCAGGGCTTTTTTGTCCAGCTTTTTCGCCTCGTTCATATGCTCTTGTAACTCGATGGGATATTGAATATCCGTATCGAAAAAGTCCGAAATCGTTATATTGAAATACTGGCATATATACAATAACACTTCAAGGGACACATTGGATTTCCTGTTTTCTATCTTGTTGATATACGAGTTATTCTGCCCTAGTTCCAAGCTCATACTGTAAGCGGAAACGTTCTTTTGTTCTCGTAATGCCTGTATTCTCTTTGCGATAAAATCCATTAATTCGTCCACGGTACAATATCCGTCCATCCATTCACCTACTTTATACACATCATTATAAGTCTTGGTATCTCCTAAAGCTGTGCATACCATGCAGTATTTCACTTGAATAACTGCATGGTATGCAGTATAATAATGAGAACAGCGACTTTATGTGCATAATGAAAGTAAGAAAGGCAGGGGACTGTATGGACTTTAAAAGACTATCCTGCGGAGTGACCGGGCAGGCAAAAATACCGGCTGATAAAGTGGAATCTGTAAAACAGAAAATCCATGAGGAATTGCAGCACGCTTTGAAAGCGGGCTGTAAGTATTTCTTTGTTGGATTTACCGGGGAAGCAAGTCTTTTGTTTCTGGAAACGGCAATACCGTTTCGGGAACAATACCCGGACATCAGCATAGAAGCCATGATCCCGCACAAAGAGTGGGTCGACGAACAAAAGGAGAAAGACCGCTATTATCGCGCGTTGGGTCAGACCAACGGATATAAAATGTGCTGCAATCAGGATTATGGGGACAATATCTTTATCGTCAACAATCAACTGCTGGATTTATGCAGCCGTTTGATCGCCATACATGACGGACAGGACACGGACACAAAACAGGTGGCCGGGCTGGCAAAAGAGATGGAACAAGAAGCAAGGGAAATTTTGGTATAAAAGCTCCTTTTTCTTACACTTTTCCCCTGATTGTATCGGGAATACAAATACACTACCGCCCTTCCAAAAGCCGCTTACAGGCGATTATTTCAGCGAAATACGCACCTTTTCCATACAGTTTTTTGTGCTGTCTATCTATCGCCGGTATGGAACGGTAAAAGATACCTAAGACGCAAAAAACAGGGACGCAGCAACCGTAAGGTTTACCGCGTCCCTGTTTCGTCTTTATATGGTTTTCTGCTTGCTCTCGTAATTCCGGCACTCAACGATCACAACACGAAAGCTCTGTTTACAATCGCGCCCACACTTCCGGCACAGCTCGTTATACTGCCGCCTGCCATTAGACCCGATGAACAGCGCCCATTCCAGTTTCATTTTCTTGCTCATTCTTGGCATAATCCCACCCCCTAAATCGAAATCTCAGCTGCTTTTTCTTTTGGCTGGGAGGTGTGGGCTGCCACCGGCCTTTTTAACTGTTCCAGAATAGAAGGGCGTGCATTCTTGGCTACGACTTCCCGTTTGGCGGTCTTAGCGGCAAGCTCCGACTGTGTTTGCTCCATCACGGACGGATCGGATTTTACCGCAGATCGTTCCTTGTTACTTTCAACCCTGTTGACAGGTGAAATTTTAAGTACCTCGTCCAAAATCCTGGTCGTGTCTTTCTCGGCAGGGATAAAGTATCTTGTTTGATAGGCTATCCTCTCGGTAAACACGCCTTTTTTAGCCAGCAGATCAGAATGCAAATAATCCGCTCCTATGACTTCAATGCGTTGTTCGTTAGACACCCTTTTTTGCATGATCCGCCAGCCATTATCAAGGTAAACCGTATCGCCGTTTTTAATGTGCTTTAACAAATCCTCCGTTGGTATTTTTTCTTTTTCCCTTGTAGCCCCCAATCTGTGCAACGTCGCGTCAATCATATCTTCAGGTATAACCCTGCCTATCAGCAGATCGCCGTCGCTTGTAAGCACACGGTATATCCGCACATTCTCGGTAGGGAGTTTATCCCATACCGGCAGCACCGTACCGCCTATCAAATGCAGATTATTTGTGCGAAATTCGGGCAGTTCCTCTACGGCTTTATCCCAAAGTTTTTCCGCTGTTTCGGGGGTAAGTTTATTCCAGTTACTCACAAGCCTGTTTTGCGGCATATACTCATTTCCGTCTTGCCCCGTCAGCCTGCAATTTTCACAAACATTACCGTACTCATCGGTAATAGAGGATGTCCTGAAAGCCGCTCTAACCGCGCCCGTGTTTTTACTTTGATAAAATCCCATAAAAGTAGAGTGCTGTGTATTTACTTTCCTAAACTGCAAAGGTTTGATTTTATTATAAGCGGTCAGGCTGTAATACTTTGTCGTAGCCCCGGTGGTTTCGTCAATCCTAATGTCGTGGGCTTCTTTCAAAACAACCTTATCCGCTCTAAAATTTTCAAGCCCTTTATCAAGTGTGCCATCTTGCAAAGCTCTTTCGGTCGCTATGTGCAGCCTTTCCGCGTAACCGTCAAAGACGGCGTTTTGTTCGCTGCTTTCAAGGGATAAGATTCTGTTCAAAAACTTATTGACCTCACGCAGCTCTTGCGCGTTTGGGTTGATTTGTCCATATTCGTCAATGAGCTTATCTTTTAGCCCTAACTTTTCAATGATCGAAATACCGTCCGGAACACCGTGTACGCCGTTTTGAATTAAAACCTTGTAAAACAACGCCAGAACATCCGCCGCAAACGCATTTTCCAAGTTATCGCCAGCGGTAAATAAGCCTTGACTTCCGGTTTGACGCTGGCCTTTTGTCAAAGCCCCTAATTGGTCTAACCGTTTTGCGATTGTGGAAATAAACCGCATTTGTCCTTTTAAGTCCGTAGTTACCAACGCAACCGTAGGTGCGGACACTTGGTTGCTCCGATGGGAACGTCCAAAGCCTTGTACCGCCGCGTCAGCCTGCCAGCCCGCTTGCAGCAAATAATGTACGCGGTGCTGCTGGTTTTTGGCCGACTTGTCCGCATGATAACTCTTGCCTGTACCTCCGGCTTTTGAGAAAACGATGATACGCTTATCGCCATTCTGAAACGCTGTGACATCGGCTTCCTTTTTACTTGCTATGTTTTCCTCTTTGGCTTTTCCGTCCTTAACAACAACGCGCCTTTTGCGCCCGGTATTCTCCGCAACCATATCGCTCCCAAAGTGGTTTATAATCATATCAAGCGCGGACGCGGGAACCTTAATGCTGCCTAACTTATCAAGCAGCATTTCCTTTTGCCTGACGGCTTCACGGTTGATTACGGCATTGCCCTCGCTGTCAAAAACGGGTTTGCTTCGGATGTTTCCTTTATCGTCCGTATATTCCTCAAACTGGACAGTGGGGAAAGAGTTTTCGATATATGACATTAACATCTGCTTTGGCGTCAAGTCAAAATCTTCAAGGTCTAAATCCTGTTCCTGCAAGCGGGTAAACTCCCGCTCTTGTGCCGCTTCATTCGTGCTAACAAGCTGAACAACGACAGAATTACCATTGTCTAATTGCCCTTGAATATCCGTTATCATGCTCGGCACTTGCATAGCGGTAAGAATCTGATTAAAAAACCTTTGTTGCGCGCCCCAAAAGGCGCTGTATGCCTGTCCTTTTGCCATACCGTCTTTATCTTGATTGGTAGTTTCTAATGCTTTGGTTATATTTTGCAGGACTATTTGCCATGACCGCGCCAACTCGTCATATATTTTCCGCTGCTCCGGTGTTAGTTCATGGACGATCTTATCATAGACCACATCTTCATAGCTTATATTGCGGGACAGGTATACGCCCATTGCTTTCATATCCCTTGCGATGAGTTCCATCGCGGCAAGCCCTCCGGCTTTTATCTTATGAACAAAATCGTCGCCGTTAGGAAATGCCGTACCTTCGCCCCATAAGCCAAGACGCTCCGCATACCGTAGATTTTCTACTTCTGTCGCGCCGGTAGCGGAAGAATAAACGATTTTTGCCTTTGGTAACGCTTCCTGTATCGCAAGCCCTGCCATTCCGCGCTGGCTTGCCTTTTTTATTCCTCTTGTGCCTTTGGTGGCAATGGAGTTTGCCATGTTATGCGCTTCGTCAAATACGATCACGCCGTCGAAATCCTTACCAAGCCAGTTTACTATCTTTTCAAAATTAGAACCGCTTTGGTCGAAGCTTTTTGAAAGCGCGGAATAAGTGGCAAAGAGTATTCCTTCGTCCATGCTTAAAGAAGCGTCCGCTTTTTTGCCGCCCTGAAATTCCACTACTAAATCGGAGTCCCCGAATAAAGCCTTAACGTCTCTTTTAGCGTCCGGGATCAACCCTCTGTTTTCGCTTAACCATACGGCTTTTTTCCTGCCTTGTGCATAGTTATCTAAAATAACCCCCGTTATGGTTCGCCCCTTGCCAACGCCTGTACCGTCGCCCAAAAAGAAGCCCCTTGCGTTTCCGTTAGGCAATGTCTGGTTATGGCTTTGCCCGGCATAAGTCACAGCTTCCAATTGGACGTCCGACAATATGCCGCCAGCAATGATGTCTTGGCTTATAGTAGGCTTGTACATTACAGGCGGCGGCTGTATCGCGCTCATTGCCGCGCTCTCGCTGATATTCGCCGGGTGCGGCTGTACGTTTTCAAGTAATAACGTCTGCGGTTCGTAGTTCTCGAAAATGCTGTCGGTAAGCTCCGTTTTTACAGGCTTTGACGGTTTTATTAACGGTTTAGTACTCCCAATAGATTGTCCGCTATCAGCAACGCTAGCCTGTCCAATTCGGTTATCCCCATCATTTCTGACCTCATTTCCGCTATGTCGTTCTGCGTTGACGATTGATGTACGCCCATTATCATTGACACTTGCAAGTCCGGGTGAAGCGCCGGAATTTCCTCCAATAGCCGTATCAATTTCTGATGTGACGGTCTGCTCACGTCTATCTCCAATAACTGCGGTATCAGCTCCGCCGCCTGTGTCAGATACAGCGCCGTTTGGTCTGCGTTCCGGCTCTCGTTCAGCAGCAGCGTCAAGACGTGTTGCTGCAATGGGTTTTTGTTCATTTCCATGATCGTGTTCAAGTTGGTTGCTTGGTCTGTCATTTCTAATTCCCTCCAAAATAGTTTGTAAGTCAAGCAGGTTTTCTACAAAAGCAGTCTTTACAGGCTCGATGGTAGCCCCGTTTTTATCTATGACCAGCATTTGTATTCCAAAACTTGTGCCGTATTTATTGTAGTTTTTGCCGTCTACGCCGATGTTCGCCTTAACATTGTACTGCTCCTTAATTCCCTTCCACCAATTTCT
>Ga0154000_1000168_pt1 | contig 19149 bp, 19 predicted proteins | sample TSNC084MetaG_FD_104674 | JGI IMG/M metagenome (GOLD analysis project Ga0154000, IMG submission 104674) | Attine ant fungus gardens microbial communities from North Carolina, USA - TSNC084 MetaG | ecosystem: Host-associated > Fungi > Mycelium > Unclassified | place: USA: North Carolina, Lumber... | reverse complement strand
TCATAGTCTGAGGATTAGACCTCAGACTTAACAACATCTTTTGTCACTTGTCTAACTTTGCATTTTTGAACTCTTTAAAGTATCAAAGCACCCATTACAAATAGTAAGTGACCATTTGTGATAGAATAAAGACAATTGACGATGGTCCTGGCTATTAAGGGAGTTCTAAGCTAGTCTCAAAATATACTATTCAGGGTCCTATGCCCCAGAATACAACAATGAGGGCCTCCTCTGAGCTAGTTTGCAGGAATCCAACTAGTGAAAGAGTACAACTAGGAGTCCCTGAGTCAAACCCTGAAAGACCTAACTATAAAGATAAAAAGACCAGTCAAAGACAAGCTCTACTCATAGTCTCTCTAAACATTAGAGGCAAATGATACTCCAACAAGGAATCCAAATACAAAGACCTAATGATACTAATGAGACATAGAAGAATAGCCATAATAGCCCTACAAGAAACCAAACTATCAGAAAAAGATACAGAAACAATAAAGAAAGAAAATCTAGGGCTAACGATAGAAAGTAACCCAAATGATAGAAGAGCTAGAACAGTGTTTGTAATTAATAAGGATATCATAAAGTAGAACACAGGAGAGGGCAAGCCATGGAAACACAAAATAATAGAAAGAGGAAGAATATCCAAGATACACTTAGAATGGGATGGTTATACACTGACTATCATCAACGTGTATATGCCTAACACACAACCTGAGAAAGCAAAGATAATTGAAAACTCAAAAACTCACCTTGCGAATAAATAAGAAAAAAATAACACTTTGATTACTAGAGACTTTAACCTAGTGACCAATGAACAAGATAGATCACTGTCCCATTCAGATGACCTCAAGCTAGTAGATAGCTAGACAATGATAGAAACTACAAATGACCTGATAGACGAATGGCATTGAAAGGAGCAAAAAAAGGGTTTACTGTGACAAGCAAGTAGAAGAGATGGTGATAGTTCTCAATTGCATGCTAAAGGGTTTGTGAGAAGAAGGAGGAAGTGGAGGTATCAGAAAGAAATTAAAAAGTAAAAGCACAGCTTATCTGTAATATAAAAATAAATGAAATGATTGGGGACTCAATCTAGATCTGCCTTGCATAGTGTCCCTAAGGTGTCCACCTTTACACACTGTAACAAGCTCACTAGTAGAATAGTCAGTAAACCACTTATGGGCCTTATCACACTCAATTAAGCCCTCATCTGTACCCCCACACCAAACCTTATGGGTGTGATACAATCTAAGTTGATAATTAGCTAGGCTTTTCAGGCCTGCTACTCTATAGAAGGTTGTCTGAGCGACTGCTACATCTTGTCTCAAGAAAGAATAGGATACATAGTTGTTATATTCTGGAAATCTGACAATTATGTAATTTATTTCTCCTAATAATTCTCCTGAAATTATAATTAGTAGAATAGCATAGTAGACTACTCTCCTCCTATTCAGGACTTTCTATAAGTGCTAAGTAGTTACAGTGTATTTCCTCAGTTTGTAAATTAATGTCATTTGGTCCTAACCCTATTCTTGTCTACTTCTGTCTCTATCCTATATCCCTAGGACCTCTACTCTGCCAACTTACCCTCATTCCAAAATAAGTGATTGACCTCATGACTAGAGACTGGGGCACAATACATAAGTTAAAGCCAAGGTCATTTATCAAGTTGTACTCTGCTCTAATATTCTGTCCTGTTCACTGGAGCCTGCTTTCTTAAGTTTCCACCATCGCTAAGTACTATCTATTCTCCAAAGTATTACCATACATTTGTCCTGGAGTATAAATCTATTTATAACTCCTTCACTCTGTTATCCATCTTCCTGTATTTGACAATAGTAGGAAACATTCACCAACTCAACCTCTCACTAAGATCACCCCTTACATACTCAAGAGAATTGCATTTATAATCTCAAGAGCTATTGAGATGAAGACAAGGGCCAAGGAGGCTCTCTCCATTAATCTCCACTCTAAGAAATATATTAGAATATTACAGATGTTCGAGACTCAATTAAAAAGAAATAGAAAAGGAAACTTTTCATTTTACTACTCTCCCTTGCATCTCTTCTCTATGACACTACTATATGACCACGATAGCTATCACCTTCCTATCCTCCATACCTCTGGACATGACTATGTGATCCTGCTTTACCTCCATACTCCACTCCTGCCCATCATTCCCTAAACCCTAAACTGGTTTTCTTCTACTCTGAATACTGTCATGACTTGGCAAAATGGCTAAGTCATTATTTATATTTCTTTTCTTTTTCTTTTATCTTGGACTTACTACACAGAAGTAAGTGCAGAAAAGTGTCACAGTCACATAACAGGAAATCACAGCATCACATCATATGATGTCACATAATGGGTCACATGATAGGCATGGGAAAGTAGTGTACAGACTATGTAGTAGTTATATAAGTAGTGTAGAAAATCCAACAGGAACTCTATTAAGTTCTCTTTGTCAATTGCTGAACAAAGAGCAGTTGGCTTTATTCCAGCTTGGAAATTAGCTTTCTTACAAATATGGTCTAGAAACACATGACAGTGTATCTGAGTGTCAACGATATGATTGTCGCCCAGTAACGTATCTGTTTCTTGACTAAGTCTAGCAGTGATAGGATCACTAGTTACTAATAGACTTTTGATCTGTCATCTTGGTGTCATATTAGTCTAAGTCTGCTCTAGATTGAAATTATCTCATATTCCAAGGATATCTCTGAGCCTCTGACTTCTAGAGCTTCAACATTGATAGGCTGTATCTAAGAAACCTGATGCTAGCTCATCAGTCTTGCCTCCTAAGGTATATGCTTTCCTGGCATGTGACAGCTTGGCTACTACCTAATAGAAGTACCCAATCTTAATGTCTGGGGCTTGTAGGAGGTCTTTAGAGTGAGTTCCAATAGTGAAATCTAGGGTTATAATTTGTATCCCATGCTACATTTCCACAGAAAATTCTCTAGCAGCATAACAGTGTTCCACACATGAAAACAAAAGACAATTCACACACACTCAGGAAAATAGTCTAGGAAGAATTGACAGGATATATGCAACAAGAAACCTATTCAAGAGCTGTCTAGAATAGACAATAGAAAACAACTGCAGTATATCAGACCACCAGATAGTAACAGTTAGAATAATAAAGCAAGACATACCCCACATAGGAAATGGACTATGGAAACTCAGCAAGGAAACAATAAAGTGGCCACCATATGTGAACAGAATCAGAAAGCTGTTAGTAGAAACAGCAAGCCAAATGGAACTAAAAAGTGACAAAATGATAAACATATGGACAGAAGCCAAAAAAGCCATCAAGAAAATAGGAATAGAGGAGACAAACAATAAAAGATGGCAAATGCAAAAGACAGAAAGAATGATAAAGAGCAAGTTAGAAAAGAAAGTTAGAACCTTCAAAGACATGAAAAATGACAGATAAGAAATTGAAAAGCTAATGAAGGAACTTAATGAAAACAGTAGAATGAGAACCAAAAGATCCCAAAAAACAGCAAAGACTAGATACTTAAAGAAGGTCAAAAGAGCACAATTCAATCTGAATAAAAACAGACATGGCCCACAAGTGATATCTGGATTGCTAAACAAAAGTGGAAAACTAATAATGGACACTACTACAATGTGCAAAATAGCATCAGAGTACCATGAAGATCTGCAAAAACCACCCAAGAGAGAAAGAAATAATACACAGAAAATTAATGACTTCTTAGAAATAATAACCCAAACCATAGGCAACAGAGAAACACAAATGCTGGAAAAAGACACCAATGAGATAGAAGTTGCAAAAGCAATAGACAACAGTAAAAACAGCATAGCGCCCAGAATAGATGGAATTTCATACAAATTCTACAAGTTCTAGCAAAAGAAATATGAACAATACAGAGGCAGCAAAGACAACCCTGCAGTGAAAGAAGTTAAAAGCATAGCATGAATCCTAATAAAAGTATACAATGAAATAGAAAATGATAATCTACACAATGATAGCTTTGTACTAGGAATAATAACTCTGTTATATAAGAAAAAAGATAGACAACAAATTGAAAACTATAGACCAATAATACTAACAAACACAGACTATAAAATATACACCAAGACAATAGCAGACAAACTAGGAAAGACGGCCCATAAGATAATCTACCCAAACCAAGCTGGCTTTATACCAGGTAGAAATATACATAACCATATGAGACTAATAAGATCCATGATACACTACTGTGAAATATATAAGAAAAATGGTTATATATTATCCCTGGATCAGGAAAAAGCATATGATAAGATAGTGCATGACTACCTATGGCATGTACTAAGAAAATACGAACTACTACTAAAGTTCATACAAAAAATACAACGACTATATAGAAATGCCCAGACAATAGTATCAGTAAACAAAGTACTACCCCAAGCAATAAAAATAGGAAGAGATGTAAGACAAGGATGCCCAATGTCATGCCTGTTCTATGATATAGCAATTGAACTACTAGCTGAATCAATAAGAAAATTGTCCCTTGAAGGCTTTAAGATACAAGGTCTAGAAGAAAGAATCCTTGTACCACTATTTGCAGATGACACACTAGTCTACATGAATGAAAATGATAACCAAAAGACCCTAGAACAAATCATAAAGAACTTCTGTGAAGCATCCACAGCCAAATTCAATGATGAAAAATTGGAAATTCTGCCAATAGGCACAAAGGAATATAAAAACAATGTAATAAGAACAAGAACTGTGAATAAGACTGATAATGACAAAATAGACCAAGCAATAAGAATAGTAGAAGATAATGATTCACTAAGAACCTTAGGAGCATACATAGGCAATGACAGCGAAACTAGTGAGCAATAGAAAGCAATTCTAGACAGACAATCAAAGATACTATTAAACTAACTGCTCTTTGTTCAGCATTTGACAAAGAGAACTCAATAGAGTTCCTATTAGTATTTATACATGAAGAGTAACCCTAACCCTTCCTTTTATCCCATGCTCCCCTATGAGTCACTTTTCTCTTGCACATCTATTGATAAGAAAATAAAAGCAAAGAAAAAGAAAAAGAAAAATAATAATCAGAAACTAAAAGAAAAGAAAAGAAAAGAAAAATTAAATAATGACTTAGCTGTTTTGCCAAGTCATGACAAATTGAATCTTCTAATGAAGAGTATGAAGATATCAAGTGTGAACATAGGCTTTAACTTAAAACACATATTCAAGTATAAGGTCTAGAGTCTTAACATTTGTAATAATTGTAATATAGTATCCAGAGCACAAGGAGGGTAAAAAAGAAAACTTCTTGGCACTTACCTCTATCATCACTGTCTCTGGAATCATGAAATATGAGTCTAATGAGTATAAGAGTTTGGAGTTAGTAGGATGTCTCGAGAAGAATATAGAATATACCCAGAACTCAATCTAGGGAGAAATAGCAAATGCAACTTGGGCAGGCTTCAGACAGGACAGTGGGCTTGTCACAGAAAAGTGACCACTAAATAGTGTCATGGAGGTATAACAAAATACCTGTTCAAATGAACTACATAAATAGCTGGATCCTCATTAGCAAGTAGCCTTGCTAACATCACCCTTTCAGTGTAGTGGTAAACTATACAGTATATGACTACTGGTCCATAGCACAACTGTGATAGGGCTAGGAAAGCTCAGCTAGGTGCACACTTGGATTATATCACACCTATAAGGTTTGGTGTTAGGAGTACAGGCAAAGGAGCAACTGAGTGTAGAGAGTCTGAGAGTAATCAAATTGATTCATAGAAGACCAATTGTCATGAATTGCCTTACCAAGACATTTTTTATTTATTTTTCTATAAATAGTGTGGGAAAGTCATGTCACATGTCACAGCACATGATGTCACAAGATTTTAGCTAGGAGCATGAGTAAAGAGTGCACAGACCAACTAGAATTAATATAAGTAAATTAACCTAATATAGCAAAGACTCTAACAAGTTCTCTTTGTCTAATGCTGATAAAGAGTAGTTGGCTTAATTCCAGCTTGGAGTTAGCTTTCCTGACACTAGAACTTGTTTTCATCACTACTATCTAACCTTGCATCATGCAACCTTGTATTCCACTTACTCTCTCACCTACTCACTGTCACACTATACAAATCTTTAGGCAAAGTAGGTGACAATTTACACCCTAATAACTAGAATAACTGGCTTGAGAGGAGAGCTCAGCCCCCCCCAGAGATGTTCTTTTAGACGCCCAGTCATGGACTTGAGCATCTAGCTTGAGTAGCAGGGTAGTGGCTGTGACCACCGCTACATACACCTCATAGATGCTTGCCCAGGTACCCTGTATCGGATTTCCAATGAATTTCCCTTTTAGAAGTGCTCTTAAGGATAGAAGCAAACTTAGACAGGTTAATGTGACCCAAGCAACGTCTTATCTTAGCGGCCAGTAGTGTTATTCATAGAATAGTTACAATCAGAGCTGAGCTATCATCACTGATGGCTAATTATAGCAAGATCAAGGGAATTGAGTCACCGTGGAGTTGCATTGAAATGGCAATAGAAGAAATCTGGAATCTGGAAGAGCAAAAGAACATAAAGGAGGTAGAAGAAAAGACCAGAGAAGCTAAAGAGAGAGGATAGTAGGAAGGCTAGATAAAGATAATATGCTCAAGAGCAAGACAACTCAAGATCGCTGTCTCTGTCTGTAGCCCGGCAAGAGGCTTGAGACCTGACCATCATGCAGAGAAGGATTTTGGGAGTAGGGTCAGAGGATCAGGAAGTGGTCACCCAGTGTTCAGGAAGGCGCCGTCTCATCATTGCGGCCTTACTATGTTTGGGAATTTGGAGGTTTTCTTTGTCTCACTTTCTTTGTTGTCTCTTTGCTTTGTAATCATAATAAAATACTCTAGGACACAGAGGGGAACTCAAGCAATATACCCCCATCACCATCTCTCTCTGTTGCTCTAGAGCTTAATGGCTATTTTGAGTGACTAAGTTTCCTATTTTTCTAAGTGTTCTACTTTACTTTCTAAAAAACCCACCAAACCTCTCTCTCGATGGGAACTTGAGCCCCAACGGACTTAGGCATTTGCTTACACTAGGAGTTAATAGCTTGCTACGTGTCATTGGAGTCGGCTTCTAGTTATACAGTCAGCTGAAGAAAAGCCCACACAATAGCACAGAAGTTCTAGGTAGTTCTACTATATCAACAGCGAGCCAGACTACTAGACTAGGTAAGGGCAGTAGTGTCACAATGCAAGACAAATGCATGTCTTAGATATCCTAATATAGTGAGACCTACCTTGAGTGAATTCATAGAAGTTCACTATTATTATTATTTCTTTCGGTTATTTGAGTTTCCTCTCTTATTCCACCTTCTGCTTAAGCTCTCTTTTATATTTGATCATCTCCCCAGTGCCTACTTGTTAGCACACAATTGTGAGACATCTAGGGGACCATTTGTATTCCCATTTGTTATCACTCTTGTTCTGTGATCAATTCTCTTTGATCCCCATCATCGCTACCTGTTACAGTGACAGAAAGTCTCTTGAATAGCAGACCTTAGCTGTAAAGGAGTAAGTACTACTACTGGGGAGATACTGGAGAAGAATGCACTTCAATTAGCTCAGGATAGTTGTGCAAAGTCCAGACCTAATCAATCTGAAGAGATAGTTAAAGTAGCATTTCACTAGATACTCTGTGCTGCTGTGTACATTGTCACAAGTTCATGTAGGGGATTGATAGTTACTTCTTAAAAGGCTGTTTAGAAACTAGGGGTGTCCTTCTTAGGGCTAATATTGTTTTACCCTTTCTAGTTAATCAAGTTTAGCTATAATTCTTTCAGACAAAGAAGACTATGCATCCTCATATGAGAAAACCTCTGACAAAGAACTTTCACCTTCTCCATCACCATTACTTGTTCCTATGTTGCAACAATAACAATAACAAAATGCTGCTTCTACTATAAAGCAACTTCTTGTATTTATGCAACAACAACAGGAAACAATCAATACTCTCTAACAACAATTCCTTGCTGTACAAACAGCAACCATCATAGCTGCAATAGCTGCAGCAACAGCAATACTAGCACCTGTACCAGTACCAGTCGCAGTGCCTATTCCAGAGGTAGCACTACCTCCAAAATTTAGTGGAGAAAGAGGTCAAGTAGTAGGATTCATCAATGCCTGCCACTTGTTTATGCAAATGAGAATGGAGCAAGTTGGGGACAGGAATAGGATCAGTTGGGTCTTATCATATGTTCAAGGAGGAGTGGTGGAAATTTGGAAAGATAATATGTTGGATGAAATTACAAATGGAACATCAGCAGTGCAAATGGTAGAAGAATTGTTTATAAAAATCAGACAGGAATTTGGGGAGTTTGATGAGGAAAGTAGAAAGATGGACAAGTTAAGGGTATTGGAACAAGGAGGAAAAACAGTGGATGAATATGTGCAGGAGTTTAGGAGGGCAGCTAAAGAAAGTGATTATAAGGAAAGAGTACTAGTGGAGGAATTTAAACAAGAATTGAATGGAATAGCAAGAAGGAGGCTGGCAGAGGTAGAATCACCTCCAACAACAATTGTGCAGTGGCAGAAGAGAGCAGTCCAACTGGACTGCAACATAAGATAAAGTAGGGCAGAGGAAAGAATTTTGGGAGGAAAGAAAAGAAATATAGTGTGCCCTACAACAGGAAATGTGCAGCAAACTGGAGAGCAATGACCCCCCTGGAATAATAGAACATGGAGGAGAAATTGGGTTCCAAGAGGAGGATGGCAAAATCAAAGGGGAACAACCCCACAATTGACAGAAGGAGAAAAGAGACCAGGAGCAATGGCTGTAGACAGGGGACAGGCAGGAGGAGATCAGAGATGTTTCAATTGTGGAGGCTTTGGGCATATGGCCCAAAACTGTAACTCAGGAAGAACAGTGGAAAGGAATAGAAAAATGATTCAGATGGACAAAGGGGAGGAGTTAAAAGACAACAGAGGACAATAGACTTCCACCTGCCCTCCTACAATAAGTACAGTGTTTTGTTAAGTTGCATTATGAATAAAGGACTTGAATCAGATAACACTGAGAGAGTAAGAGATTTAAGGCAAACCCTATGACCCTTGAAAGAAGTATAGATGAACATAGAATTAGAAAGAATGGATAATTACAAAGGAATATCAGTAAAAGCATTACTAAACAGTGGAGTAATGGGGATGTTTGCAGACAGGAAGTTTGTAGAGAAGAATGGCTTCAAATAAGAGAAGTTACAGAGACCAGTGAGAATCTGAAATGTGAATAGAACAGGAAACAGTAGAGGATTAGTAACACATGAAATTGAGGTGAATGTGTACTATCAAGGATATGTAGAAAGGATGAAGTTAGATGTATACAATTTAGGAAGGACAGAAGTGACTCTGGGGATGCCATGGCTAGCTACACATAACCCAGAAATTAATTGGGAAACAGGAGAGATAAAAATGACAAGGTGCCCAGCACTGTGTGGAAAGAATAGGGAAAAGAAAGAGAAGAAGGAATTGAGGAAAAGAAGAGGGAAGCAAGAAGAAGAGGAAGTGATTAGATAGGCAGTAGACAAAAAGGAAGATTGGAAAAAAGAGGAGGAAATGGAAATTGATCATAAAAAAATTGAGGGGATAGTACCAAAGAAATTTCATCAATGGTTAAAAGTCTTTGGAAAGGTGAAGAGTAAAAGAATGCCAGTAAGAAAAGTATGGGACCATGCAATAGACTTGAAGGAAAATTTTAAAGCAGGAAAAGCAAGAGTGTATTCTCTTTCTAGAAATGAAAGAGAGAAAGTACAAAAATCTGTAAACAAACACTTACAAAAGGGATATATATGACCTTCCAAGTCAGAACAAATGTCACCAGTGTTCTTTGTAGGAAAAAAAGATAGAAGAAGAATGGTTATGCTTTAATTATGGATCTAGTGGATACCATAGGGAGCAAATGAGTGTTTACAAAAATAGATCTATGATGGGGCTATAATAATGTGAGGATTATGGAAGAGGACAAATGGAAAGCAGTCTTCATTATATATGTGGGGTCATTTGAACTAGTTGTAATGTTTTTCAGAATGACAAATTCACCAGCAACTTTTCAAGCAATGATGAAGGAAATTCTGTAAGACTTGATCAACAGTAGCAGCATTTGTAGATGATGTACTAGTGGGAACAGAAACAGAAGAGGGACATAATGAAATTGTGGAGGAAATATTAAAGAGGTTGGAAGAGAACAATCTATATGTTAAACCAGAGAAGTGTGCATGGAAGGTGAAGAAAATACCATTTCTGGGAGTAATAATGGGGGAAGGCAAAGTAGAAATGGAGGAAGATAAGGTGGGAAGAGTGTTAAAATGGCCTATACCATAATGTGTATGAGATGTTAGAAGATTCTTGGGCTTGGCAAACTATTACAGACACTTTGTAAAAGACTTTGCAAAAGTAGCATTGCCTTTGAATAAGCTGACCAGGAAGGATGAAAAGTGGAAGTGGGAAGAGAAACAGCAAAAGGCATTTAAACAACTAAAAAAGAAATCTTCATGACAAGACCAGTTTTGGCAACACCAGACTTGAACAAAGAATTTAGAGTAGAGGCAGACACCTCAAACTTTGCAACTAGAGGAGTCCTTTCTATGAAGTGTGAAGATGATCTTTGGAGACCAGTAGCATTTATCTCAAAATCGCTAAACAAAACAGAACAAAATTATGAGATACATAACAAAGAAATGCTAGAAGTCATTAGATGTTTAGAAGCTTGGAGACACTTCTTGGAAGACACAAGGAGTAAATTTGAAATTTGGACAAATCACAAGAATCTAGAGTACTTCATGACTAGTCAAAATTTAAATCGTAGACAAGCTAGATGGGCTCTGTACTTGTCCAGGTTTGACTTTGTGCTAAAGCATGTACCAGGAAGTAAAATGGAAAAAGCAGATAGCTTGAGTAGGAGAAGTGACTGGGAGAAGGAAGGGAAGAAGGATAATGAGGAAAGAATATTATTAAAACCCAAGTGGTTGGAAGTCAGAATAGAAGAAGTAATCATGAAAGGAGTAAACATACTGGAAAAGATAAGGAAGTCAGAAGCAAAAGATGATGAGGTAATTAAAGTAGTAGAAGAAATGAAGAAAGTAGGAGTAAAAATGTTAAGAGACAAGGAATAGAGAGAGGAAGACAGCATTATGTTAAAAGAAGAAAAAGTGTATATACCAAAGGATGAAGTGTTAAGAGTGGAAATAATCAAATTACATCACAATATGCCTATAGGAGAACATGAGGGATAATGGAAAACAGTGGAGTTGGTAACAAGAAATTTTTGGTGGCTAGGGGTAACCAAAGAAGTAAAGAGATATATAGAAGGATGTGATTCCTGCCAGAGAAACAAAAATTGCACAGAACAACTAGCTAGAAAGTTGATGTCCAACTCAATACCTGATAAAGCCTAGTCACATATATTGGCAGACTTTATCACAAAGCTGCCATTGGCACAAGGGTATGATAGCACACTAGTGGTAGTAGATCAGTTTACCAAGATGGCACATTTTATGCCTACAACTGAGAAAACATGGCTGAGGGGCTAGCAAGAATGTTCAGGGATAATGTGTGGTAGTTACATGAACTACCTGAAAGTATCATTTCAGACAGAGGTCCACAATTTGCAGTAGAAGTCATAAAAGAGTTGAACAAACTATTGGAAATCGACACTAAATTGTCAACAGCATTCTATTCTCAAACAGATAGGTAAACTGAGAGAATAAATCAAGAATTAGAACAATACCTCAGAATGTTTATCAATCATCGACAGGAGCAATGGCCTGAGTGGCTAGGAACAGTAGAATTTGCATATGATAATAAGGTGCACTCAGGAACTAAAGTGTTGCCTTTTCAGGCAAATAGTGGACAAAACCCCAGAATGGGCTTCAAAATGAGGAAGAAAGGGAGGTTTGAAAGCACAGAAAGATTTGTGGAGCAAATAAAGGAAATTCAAGGAGAGGCCAAAGCAGCATTAGCCAAAGCTCAGGAAGATATAAGAAAGTATATGAATAGACATAGATTAGAGGCAGTAGAATATAAAGTGGAAGACTTAGTACTACTTAGTACAAAGGATCTCAAATGGCAAATGATTGGAAGACAATATGAAAAACTAATAGAATGCTATGTAGAGCCCTACAAAATAAAAAAAGTAGTATCCCCAAATGCGGTCAAATTAGAACTACCAAACACTATTAAAATACATTCAGTAGTTAATGTTAGTAGAATAAGGATGTACTCAAATCAAGTGCCAGGGCAAAGAGCAGAGGTACCAAAACTAGTGATCATTAAAGGAGAAGAGGAGTGGAAAGTAAAAAGAGTATTGAATAAAAGGAAGATATGAGGGAAGGACAAATACCTGGTGTAATGGAAGGGCTTCACAGCAGAAAGCAATACATGGGAAGAAATAGAAAACCTGGAAAATGCAAAGGAATTGGTAGAAGAGTTTGAAAAAGAATATAAAAAGGAGAGAAGGGAAATAAGAAGGCAGAAAAGCTATGAAGAAAGGAATGAATATTGGAGAGAAATCTTCCCTGGAATATTCACAGCAAGAAAGTTATATGGATGGGATGACAAGAGATATGATAGGGAATATTGGAATAGAATGGAGAAAAATTGGCGAAAATAGAAGAGAATAAAACCCTTGAAGAAAAGGAAATTGAAAAAGATTGAAGAAGAAAGAGAATATCAAGGAGGAAAGATTGAAGAGTGGAATGAAGAAGATGAGATGGGAAGAATGGGTGATCAGTATGAAGAGTTATGAAAACCTCAAGGACAAGGTATCTTAAGAGGGGGGTGGTATCATAAATTGCCTCACCAAGATATTTTTTATGTTCCTTTTTATTTTCTTTTCATTTATTTTTCTATAAATAGTGTGGGGAAAATCATGTCACATGTCACAGCACATGATGTCACAAGATTTTAGCTAGGAGCATGAGTAAAGAGTGCACAGACCAACTAGAATTAATATAAGTAGATTAACCCAATACAGCAAAGACTCTAATGAGTTCTCTTTGTCTAATACTGATAAAGAGCAGTTGGCTTAATTCCGGCTCAGAGTTAGCTTTCCTGACACCAATCTAGTGGGATATTTACTCTTAGTAGCTGAGATAGTTTGCACAAGAGACTTGAGCACATAAACTTTCACCAGACATTAATTGTATTACAAATGGTTACTTACTTGATTTGTGATTGAAGAGTTGGTATTCAAAAAGGCTTAATAAGCAAAGTTAGACAGTGATATGAGATGTTGTTAAGTCTGAGGTCTAATCTAGTATATGTATGCTGCGTCGCATGTGGGAATGATGGTGCTGATAAATCATGTACCTAAGCATTCCCACACCCTCTCTTTCCACTCAGAAATAGATAGAAAATAAAATAAAATAAGAGGAAATAAGAGGAAATTTGTGATTCACTTCCTTCTTTCTTCTCTTATTTTACCAGGTTTTAACAGAATATTTAATCATTACAATCCACCTCTTTTCATAATTCAACACAAATGAATGTGTGGGAGGGACATAACATGTACAAACAATGCCAGCTCATCATCAAGTTCACTCTCTCAAATCATAGTCACTATTCCCTACCCTCCCCTGCCCTCCTCTTTGCTCTCTTATACCTCTCTACTCTCTCTATACCTTGACTGGAAGCCGGGCCCTAGGTGTAAAGGGGACAGTACTCTAAAACTTCTACAAAATTCAAATAAATTTAGAATAAATTCAAATAAATTGGGATAAATTGAAATAAATTAGAACAGGCAGTGAGCAAAGCAAGCTAACTGTGGCCTTACTGTTGTAGGAAGGGAGCAGAGTGACCTGACGCACAATATTGCTCACTGTGTCGCAGACTGTTATTGGAAGGGAGCAAAGCGACCTGATAGACAACACTACTTACTATTACACAGAATGTTGTAGGAAGAGAGCATAGCAGACTGACTTCAGCACAAACTTAATAACACAGAATTAGTAGAGGGTTCTGGATGGGCCAAAGGCCCAGATGAAAACCTCGTCTAGTATGTATGCTGCACTGAATGTGGGATGATGGATGACACATATATGTACCTAATCATTCCTACACTCTCTCTTTTCACTCAAAAATACATAAGGTCTAATCTAGTATGTATGCTGCATTGTATATGGGATGATAGCTGCTGACTCAGAACTGACCAAGTATATTTGTCACATAATCTCTCTTTTCACTGAAAAATTCCATTTAAAAATTCAGTAAAAATTCAAATAAATTGGAAGAAATTGGATTAAATTGGAACAGACAGTGAGCAAAGTGAGCTGACTGTGGCCTCACTGTTGTAGGAAGAGAGCAGAGCAACCTGACTTACAATAGTGCAAACTACTAGTATAGAAAGGGAGCAGAGCAACCTGATGCACAATATTGTTCACTGTAATGTAAACTGTTGTTGGAAAGGAGCAAAGCAACGTGATAGACAACACTATCTGCTACTGCACAGACTATTGTAGGAAGGGAGCATAGTGAACTAACCTCAACACAAACTTAATAATACAGAATTAGTAAAGGGTTTGAGAAGGACCAGAGGCCCAGATGAAAACCTTGTCTAGTATATATATAAGACCAATGTGGGAAATGATGGCTGCTGACTCAGAACTGACAAAGCAAATTTGTCACATGACCTCTCTTTTCACATTTTCACTTTCAATCATTTCTCTCACTAAATTCAAATAAATTCAACTAAATTTGGTAAAATTTAAAAAATAATGGTGATTGACTTTGTCTTTTCTCTCCTTATTTGAAAGATTTTTAATGGCATATTTCATCATTACAACCCTCCTCTTTTTATAATTTAACCCAAATGGATGTGTGAGAGGAATACAACATGTACAAACAACACCAGCTCATCATTGAGTTCACTCTCTCAAATCATAGTCACTATTCCCTACCCTTCTCTATACTCCTCTTTGCTCTCTTATACCTCTTGCTGAGTTCAGAGGATGTAGGACAAAAGTGGAAACTCATTGCAAATGCACAACAAGTTTCTTCTCAAACAATTGTATTTATACCTATCTACTATCACAACATGACACATAAAACAGTCAGTAACTAAGAGATGAAACAAATCTATTTTTTAGTGTGGCACTCGATATTCCAACACCTCTCTACTCTCTTTATATACCTTGACTAGAAGCTAAGCCCTAGGTGTAAAGGGGACAGTACTCTACAACTGTGGTGTAGAGCTTAAAGTATGTGACTAAGCTCAGGTCTTATCTCCCAGAAGGACTCTTTCTTTGAGCAGTGCTATGATAGTATACTTATAAACTCTTCTATTATAAACCTGGTGCTAGGGGTCCATTGTAATCTATATACACACAGGATTGACAACTGCTCATTAAGAGAGGGGTCTAGAGTAGGGATCTCCTTCTTAGGGGCAATAGTATACTTTTTTTCTTAGAGTAGCTATAAGTGAACAGTAAGACAATTGTGAGATATAGATGCTATTGAAGAAGGATGTCAAGCTAGGAGAGCCAAGGAACAAGCACAAAGAGATCAGCAACCTGCTGCTCCTGTCTTGAATAGAGGGAGAGAAAGAAGAAGAACTAGATATGACTTAACTTCTATATATGTTCCACAAAACCCTGAGGATGCTATACTTGATTTATGCAGACACTAACTTACTGAGCAACTACCAAGGACAACTCAGGAGCATAGAGAAGTAGAAACAGAAAACCAAAGACAGTTGAAGAAGGTTCAAATCAAGATGAGGTTCAAATCAATGAAATAATAGAGGAATGGAGAAATGAAGATATAGGTGCTCTTGATCATGAAGGACAGCAGAATAGAGGTGATAATGGAGACCTATGTCAGAGAGCCAAACTCTGTGCTGTAATTAAGCCAACTGCTCTTTGTTTAGTGATTGACAAAGAGAACTCAATAGAGTCCCCATTAGATTTGCTACACTATATACAATTACTATTGTGGCCATGCGTCTTATCTTCCACAGTCCTCATGTCCATTAGCTGACTTCTTTGTCATATGCTGTGACTGTGACTCCATGTGACCATTATGTGACTTCTGTCACACCTATTGTGACTCTGTGATGGTCATGTGATACTTTCCCATACTCTACTCTAGTAATAAAGAAAAGAAAAGAAAAAAAATATTAAATAATGACTTAGCTGTTTTGCCAAGTCATAATAACCTACATGTGGATAGGAATATACAAGAAGATATTCTGAGAGTTGTAAGTAACATATTTCACTGATTGTTAGTAGATGAATATTAACCAAGTATAATAGGATATTAGAAAAAGAAATATTCAAGAGTTAGATATGGAAGATAATTCAGGTATGATGATTTTTTGTATACCAAAACTCTGCATACTTAACAGTTGAACTAGAACCAAGAGGCTATTGTTCCAGATGATATTCTACTTCCTATTCTTTAGCCTTCACAATATCCACCTGCTAGACAACTATTCCTGGAGACTGATATACTATATAATAACTTGGGTATGCTATCTGTCATCTGTCCTCACTGTTATGCTCTTCACTTTGACTATGAAAAGCTTACTTCTTCATGGGTCAATCATCCCAAATTTGGTATGTGCTGTTTGCAAGGACAGATTCAATTGCCTCTTCTTCAACCTCTTACTGGAATCCTTCATAACTACTTAACTGGAGATGATTATTCCTCAAGAGAATTTTATAATAACATATGACAGTATAATGCAGCTTTTACTATGACTTCAGTAGGAGCCAAAATTGACAACTCAGTAACTAGACAATCAGGTCCCTACTGTTTCAAGATCCAAGGAAAGCTTCATCATCTCACTGGTCCCCTTCTTCCTCATGGTAATCATACTCCTAATTATGCACAAATCTATATTCTTGATACAGCAGAGCAGCTCAATGTCAGAAGACTCAATAATAGGAATATTGATCCTGTGGTAATAGATAATCTTCAAACAATGCTCTTGGATAGCCACCCATATATTGGTCATTATCATCATGCCTATAAACTTATTAGGGAAAAGCCAGTAGAGGAGCAGGAGGAGATCACAATTAGGCTACATGTGAATTTGCAATAGGATCAAAGAACCCATAACCTGCCAACAGCTAAGGAAATTGCAGTCATTATTACAGAGGAAGGAGTGCATCATGCAGTAGACAATAGAGATATGGTATTATGGGCAAGAGGAGGACAATTTGAATGTATTAGCCAGAATAGTCCTTCATATGCTGCTCTCCATTATGTTATGTTATTTCCAAAGAGGGAGAATGAATGGCATCTAAGAATTCCAATGTGTGGTGCTTAACTTAGAGAACAAGGGGAGAATACAAGGCAAAGAGATAGGGAGGAATAGGCTTGCTCATAAGTGGTTTCTGACATGTGCTACTATGCCTACCATTGTTATGCTAAAAGGGGCAAAAGAGATGTTTACTATGACAAGCAAGTAGAAGAGGCAGTAATAGTTCTCAATTGTATGCTAAAGGGTTTGTGGGGAGAAGGAGGAAGTGGGGGTATTAGAAAGAAATTAAAATATTAAAGTGCAGCTTATCTGTAATGTAAAAATAGATAAAATGATTGTAAGTTCAATCTAGATCTGCCTTGCATGGTGTCCATCTTTACACACCATAACAAGCTCACTAGTAGAATAGTCAGTAAACTACTTATGGGCCTTACCACACTCAATCAAGCCCTCATCCATACCCCCATACCAAGTCTTATGGGTGTGATACAATCTGAGTCAATGATTAGCCAGGCTTTTCAGGCCTGATAGAAGATTGTCTGAGCAACTAATGCATCTTGTCTCATGAAAGAATAGGGTATAGGATAGGAAACATTTACCAACTCAACCTCTCACTAAGATCACTCCTTACACACTCAAGAGAATTGCATTTACAACCTCAAGAGCTTCTGAGATGAAAGCAAGGGCCAAGGAGGCTTTTCCTATCAATCTCCACTCTAAGAAATATTACAAATGTTAGAGACTCAATTAAAAAGAAATAGAAAAGAAAATCCTTCACTCTACTACTCTCTATCTTGTCTCTCCTATATAACACCACCATGTGGCCATGATAGCCATCATGTTATCGCTAAGTCTTGACGACTCAAGGATCACTCAAGGTGAGTGTTTAGGAAGAACTCAATGGAGTTCTCCGTTGGATTGGACTATCTACTTATACTACTTTTACAAGTGGCTGTACACTACTAGTCCACGATCACATGTCCTTCTAGAATGTTCTACAATCACATGACCTTGTCACATGATACAATAACTTAAGTTTACATGCTATTTATATCTTGTCTTCATTGTATGACTTGATATTTGTGATCAAGTGTTTGAACACATGGGAAACTTTTTCCTTCTTAAGGCTCTCATAACATGGCCCCCCCTTCAAGATTCCTCGTCCCAAGGAATTTTTCCATTGATTCCAATTCTCGTCCCATCTCTTCTCTCTTTCCCTTTCATATCTTTTTCTCCCCTATCCATATAATAGTTTAGCCGTAAATTCTCTTGGTAATTCCCAACTAAATTCCTTCTCTTCTTCTTCCAGCTCCTGTTGCCTAAGTTCTTCTGCCTCTTCCCCGTACTCCCTCTCAAACTCTTCTACCAGCTCTTTTGCATTTCCTAAGTTCTCCCTATTCTCCCACGTATCTTCTTCTACCGTATACTCTTTCCATCGTACCAAGAACTTCTCCTTTCCCCACACTACTCATTTATTCAAGATTTTTTCCACCTCGAATTCTTCTTCCCCCTCGATGATGACCGGTTTTGGTGGTATCTTCTTCTGACCCTTTACCTGTGGTTGGTATAGTCGTACTCTACTTACGTTTACTACAGGATGTATTTTAATAGTTTTGGGTAATTCCAACTCTATTGTGTTGAAAGGGGGCAAAAGAGATGTTGACTGTGACAAGCAAATAGAAAAGGCGGTGACAGCTCCCAATTGTGTGCTAAAGGGTTCGTGGGGAGAAGAAGGAAGTGGGGGTATCAGAAAGAAATTAAAAAGTGAATACGCAGCTTATTTGGAATCTAAATATAGAAGGAATGACAGGAGCTCAATCTAGATCCTATCTGCATGGTGTCCCTAAGGTGTCCACCTTTACACACCGTAACAAGCTCACTAGTAGAATAGTCAGTAAACCACTCATGGGCCTTACCACACTCAATCAAGC
>Ga0154000_1000165_pt1 | contig 19253 bp, 14 predicted proteins | sample TSNC084MetaG_FD_104674 | JGI IMG/M metagenome (GOLD analysis project Ga0154000, IMG submission 104674) | Attine ant fungus gardens microbial communities from North Carolina, USA - TSNC084 MetaG | ecosystem: Host-associated > Fungi > Mycelium > Unclassified | place: USA: North Carolina, Lumber... | reverse complement strand
AGGTATCAGGAAAAATAATGACCGGGAAAGGTGTTGTGATATGACTGGCGAGATAAGAAGACAGGAAATTCTGGAATGTATGAGAAGCAGCCTGCATCCTTTGTCAGGAACTGAGCTTGCAAAGCAATTTCATGTAAGCCGGCAGGTGATTGTGCAGGATATTGCACTTCTTCGTGTTGCAAACCATGATATCATTTCTACGAACCGGGGTTATATGCTGAATACTCCGAAGATACCGCGACGCATATTCAAGGTGCTCCACAATGAAGCGGATATTGGGGATGAGCTGTGCACGATTGTGGATTTTGGCGGAAAGGTAGTAGATGTATTTGTGAATCATAAGATTTACGGGCAGGTTCGCGCCGAGATGGATATCCGATCCCGAAGGGATGTGGAGGAGTTCATGAAAGAGCTTCATTCCGGGAAATCCAGCCCCCTTATGAATATCACTTCCGGATACCATTATCATACGGTAGAGGCAGAATCAGAAAAGGTATTGGGTTTTGTTGAAAATGCTTTGAAAGCAAAGAATTATCTGGTAGAATAATTTTATCTCCTTCTTCCGTCTTGCAGATTAACAAAATATGAAGCACAGTTTTACTAAAGATGAACCGGACAGCACACTAGGATGCAAAAGACGGGATAAGACTAACAGGAAGTATAGTCAAAAATGTAAAGCAGATTGAAACCATAGCGGTGGTCTCAATCTGCTTTTAATTATATTTACCAAAAGTTTAATATCGCATCATCGTCTGGAAGATGACAAGTTCATCACTGACATTTTCGTAAGCATGCTCCTCTTCACCGCTAAAGGTAATGGAATCGCCGGTCTCCATCGGATATAGCTTATCCGCGATATATAGATTTAACTTGCCGGAGGTGACCAGGACATATTCTTCGTGTGCGTTGGAGTGACCGGTAGAGGGGTATTTCGTATGGGGATCCAGCTCAATATATAAATAGTCGAAGGCGGCCACCGGATCAAAGGGGAAGATATTATAGACGCGAATACCTCCATCTACACCGAACAGCGGCTCGAAATCTGCCAGCTTATTCACTTTATAATCCGCGTTTAGGTTCTGTGCCAAAAGTGTTGCCATCGGGATTCGCAGCCCGGCGGAGATCTTCCACACCGTGGCAAGGGTGGGGTTGGATTCATTTCGTTCGATCTGACCGAGCATAGCCTTAGATACTCCGGTCTTTCGTGAAGCTTCATCCAGGCTGATGTTTTGCTTATTGCGTTCAGCGCGGATTACGTTGCCGATACTGAGTTTTTTACTATCCATGAAATTTGTTCCTTTGAGTGTTTACCTATTATATCAATAAAAAAGCGGCAATTTTTGGCAAAAGAAAAAAGCCATTGCGTTTATAAAAGAAAACTGCTATACTTATGCTAATATAGCATACTTTTAACTAATATAACGCACGGAGTATTTCCATTACAAATATTGTTACTATTATTGATAGAAACATAATTATTATAACATAGCGCTACCGTGATGTCCACTGTGTGACTGCATTAACCTTGGGGTAACAGGGTTAGTATTTTGGCAGTAAGAGAAAGGAGGTAGTTTAAGGGGATCTGAGAATTAAGGTATTTGGAGACGCTTTGAGGACGCTTTGAGAATGCTTTGAGGACTGGAAAGGAGATACTTATGAGTGAAGTACAGATTAAAGAAGTACAACCAGTAAAAAACATGGGAATCTGGCTGATCTGGGCACTCGGTGTTGGTACGGTTGTCGGGGACGGCGTGTTTCTTCTGATTGGAGAGGGAATTACTGCAGCCGGCCCTTCAGCCGTGATAGTCTATATCATTGCCGGTCTGGTGCAAATGGCGACGATGGTAGGTCTCGGTGAATTGGCTGTTCACCTCCCGAGTGGAGGGGCTCAGGCTGTCTGGGTAGAAAAATTCATGGGCAAAGGCTTCGGACTGTTATCGGGTCTGAGCGGATCGATCGGTTTTCTCGTGCTGGGCGGCGCATTGTCCCTTGCGCTGGGGACATTTACCTGCTGGTATTTCCCGAATCTCGACCAGGAGTTGTGGACGATCATCTTTGCCCTGTTTTTTATTACCCTTTTAACCTTGCTGAATATTCTTGGTACCGCGATTGCTGCTAAGACGCAGCTGGCGTTGGTAATTGTCCTGGTGGGAATCATGGTTTTATTTGGAGTTTTTGGAATCGGAAGTGTTGACTGGGCCAATTATAGTCCTTTCATGCCAAATGGAATTGACGGCGCGCTTAAAGCATTCCCGAGTGGTATCTATGTGTATATGGGTGCAGTCGCACTTTGTACAGCCGGGAATGAATGCCGCGACAAACGCGATCTTGGAAAGGGGCTCGTTTATTCCAGCATCACCTTTATTGCGATTTATACGATCGGGATGGCGGTTGTTATTGGAACCGTTCCGTTTGATCAGATCGGTATGAATGTATCTCCCTATACGGTAGCGGCTGGAATTATATTCGGAAAAGCAGGAGCTTTTGTTCTGAATACAGCAGCGTGGATCGCGACCGCAACAAGCTTACTGATGGGCGTTATTTATGTTCCGTCCCGGATGTTTTTTCAGATGTCCAGAGAGGGATATCTGCCTCGTTTCTTTGGAGAGCTGAATGCAAAAACGAAGACACCTGTGAAAGGTCTGCTATTTGGCTGGGTGATCGCAGTGCTGACAATTCTCCTTGGCATCCTTAATAATGACTTTGTATATGTATTTCTGGTAAACCAGGCAACCATGATGTGGATCATCTCCTGGTGCCTCGCATTGGTTGCATCCTTTTTTCATCGGCGCAGCCTCAAGGGGCAGAACATCAAGCAGGTGATTGGGTGGAAGCAGCCGCTGTTTCCGCTTTGTCCGATCCTTGGTCTGCTGGGCTGTGCCTACACCATGTATCTGTGTCTTACTGATTTATGGCAGCTGCTGACGATGAGTATCTGGCTGCTGGCCTATCTTGCATATTACTTCGGTTACGTCAAGAAAAAGTCTCCGTCGGTGAATTCTTAAGATAACAGGAGGGGTACTATGTTAGAATATCAAGTTCCTTTGAATGAGAAGCCTATTTACGAAATTCATGCTGACTGCGAATCGGTGGACGTTTTTCAAGGCGGCATAAAAGTGAAGGAATGTCTATTGCCTGCAAAATTAACGGTTAAAACCAAGGATTGCTGGGATGGTAATTTGACCGAAGAAACAAATGACCCTGAAAAAATCAGGCAATTGCTGGCCAAACCGATGAATCCCTGTACCGGTCCCATTTGTTTTAAAGATGTGCAGCCCGGTGATGTGCTTGAAATAAAGATTGATAATATTGAATGCGAGCCGGGATCGGTGATGACCATTGATTTTGAAGGTGTGTCGAAAGATATCGTCGAAGAAGTGGTCACCAGACTGTACAGTTATGGAAAAGATCATGTTTTGACACTGGATGAAGACTGCAAGGTGCAGCTGAATCCGATGATCGGCGTGATTGGCGTTCTTCCGGCGGCAGGCACTTATCCGACCTGCGCTACCGGGGACTGGGGCGGAAATATGGATACGACGCTGATCAAAAAGGGGGCCACCCTTTATCTCCCGGTGCAGCTCGCGGGCGGTCTGCTATACATGGGCGACGCCCATGCGCAGATGGGTGAAGGCGAGCAGTATACGACCGGACTGGAAGCGGATGCGACTTATACGCTTACGATTGATGTGAAGAAGGATATGAAGATTGACATTCCTTTCGTCAAAGCGGACGGCCGGCTAGCATCCATTTACTCCGCTCCGGACAATGACACGGATGCAGCTCTGCGCGGCGCATTGAAAAAGTTCATTACCTTCTTAGTCGATAATGCGAAGAAGAGGCCAATCGAATATAATGACGCGGGAATTCTGTGCGGTTTATTCGGAGATCTTGCCATCAGTCAGATTGCCGATGACCCATATCGAACGGCGAGACTGTCGATGAAGCTGGATATTTTAAAGCAATATTTGGGCATTGAAGTGTAATTGTCAGGACATTCAAAAACGATAAGGAGGAAATCAGTATGAAGAACGTTAAGGTTATACTTTGGGGATTAGGCGCTATGGGCGGCGGTATCGCCAAGATGCTGACCAGGAAGACGGGCGTTGATATCGTGGGTGCGATCGATATCGGAGATAAGCTTGGAAGGAGCCTGTATGATGTGGTTCCCGGCATCGAAAGAGGCGGCCGGGAGGATGTTATCGTTAATACTCCGGAAGCGGTAATCAGACCGGGTGCTGCGGATATTGTGGTGGTATGCACGAACTCCTTCACCAGAGAAGTGTATGATAAGCTTGTATTTGTCATGGAAAGAGGCATGAACGTTATCACCTCCGCAGAGGAAATGTCTTATCCGCAGGCGCGGGAGCCGGAGCTGAGTGAGAAGCTGGATGAATGCGCGAAGAAAAACGGAGTATCTGCGCTGGGAACAGGTATCAATCCTGGTCTGATTATGGATCTGATGGCGATCCTGTGGACGGCGGCCTGTGAAGAAGTTCATCACATTACCTGCAGAAGAGTGAACTCTCTGTCCCCGTTTGGCCCGGCCGTTATGGAAGAGCAGGGTATCGGTATCACAGCCGAGGAATTTGACCGGAAAAAGGCTGAGGGCACCATGACGGGACATGTTGGCTTTGCTGAATCGACCATGATGATATGTGACGCACTGGGCTGGAAGTGGAGTAAGGAAGGTTTCGGACAGGATATGGAGAGCATTGTAACCGATATTGACAGGAAGTCCCCCTATGGCTTCGCAGCGGCAGGAAATGTCGCCGGCGTGGCCATGAAAGGCTGGGTTGATATCGATGGCGTGAGAAGAATCGATATGGACCATCCGCAGCAGATTGAGCCGGAGCAGGTGGGCATCCATACCGGTGACTATGTAATCATGGATTCGGTTCCTCCGGTAAATATGGCAAACAGCCCTGAGATTGAAGGTGGTATCGGCACCATGGCGATGATCATGAACTGTATTCCTCACTGCATTAATGCGGCCCCGGGCCTGATCACCATGCTTGATATTCCTGTACCGCATGCAATTATGGGCGATTTTAGAGATAGGATCAAAGAAGAAAAAAAGCTTGTCAAATAACTGGTATATTTCAATGATAAAAAATGTGCAAGAAGGAGGAGTAATATGACTCAGATAGCAAAGAGAGGTGATTGGGTTCGTATCCACTCCATTGTGCTGAAAGCAGAGGAAAGAACCGCGAAGCTGCCTGAAGATACACAGAAATGTGATCTGCAGCAGTGGACTAAGGGGTTCCAGCAAGACGAATTTGCCAGAATTGGTGACTGGGTGACTGTTCTGACGGCGGCCAACCGTCTGGTAAAAGGTGAATTGGTCGAGGTAAATCCATGCTATACTCACGGTTATGGTGAATTCGTTCCGGAGATCGTACAGATTGAAAAGCAATTGAAAGATATCATGTACGGGGGTGGTGAATAATGGGATTATCCAAAGCTTATGACTCCGTAATGGGAAGGGCAAATGAGATCATGAAGAAATCTCTGGCGCTGGATTATGGCACATTCGAATCCGGCAGTATCGCGTTTGATTACAAAGCCCTGATGAACGCCACGAACTATACCCTAGACGACATTACCCGGATTCAATCTCAAAACGGGGTTGGAAACACACCAATGTTAGAGTTTAGAAATCTGACCGCTTTGGCCCGCAAGTATGCCAAGCCGGGCTGCGGTGCCCGAATCTTTGCCAAGGATGAGGCTGCTAACGCAACCGGATCCTTTAAGGCCCGCCGTGCGGCCTGTGCAGTCGCTCATGCGAAAAAGATGGGGTATCAGGGGGTTGTCGCTGCCACCTCGGGTAACTATGGGGCGGCAGTTGCCAGCCAGGCGGCGATGCAGGGATTGAAGTGCATCGTCCTTCAGGAATGCTATGATTCACGCGGAGTCGGTCAGCCGGAAATCATTGAAAAAGCCCGCAAGTGCGAAGCGTACGGAGCGGAAGTGATCCAGATGACAGTAGGACCTGAGTTGTTCTATTACTTCCTGACTGTTTTAGAAGATACCGGTTACTTCAATGCCTCCCTCTACTCCCCGTTTAGTGTCGCCGGTATCGAAACGTTAGGCTACGAGATTGCCGTGCAGTGCCGTGAGAAGATCGGCAGGGATCCGGATATGGTGATCTGTACCAATGCCGGCGGCGGGATGATAACGGGCACAGCCCGCGGTCTTTTGAAAGCTGGCTGCACAGATACGCAGTTGGTAGCGGCTTCTATTGATCTGACCGGACTTCACATGGCTTCGGATGAACAGTTCAACAAGAAGTCCTGCACGACCGGGCACACGGGATTTGGCGTTCCTTACGCAACCGATCCGGACCATTCCGATGTGCCCCGCTCTGCCGCGCGGCCGCTGCGTTACATGGACCGCTATGTAACGGTAAAGCAGGGGGTTGCGATGTATATTACGGAAGCACTGGCGGTTCTGGAAGGAATCGAAAGAGGTCCGGCCGGTAATGTGGCTCTGGCAGCAGCGTTCTCCCTGGCACAGGAAATGCCGGAAGATGCCGTGCTGGTCGTCGCTGAAACGGAATATACCGGTGCCGGCAAGCACATTCAGCCGCAAATGGCATTTGCGAGAGAAAACGGCATTGATATTCACTTTGGGGATCCGAACGCTGAGGATAAGCCAGGTCAGAATCTGATTCTGCCGGAAGATCCGAGCTTCATTAGGCATGAAGAAGCGGATATTAATCGCTTCCGTAAGTCCTTTATTAAGAAAGCGGTTACACGTGCGGGGGCGGCTCAGGTTACCGAGGTGGATGTCCGGTATTTGATTGCAGAGACGAATACAAATGAATCATTCGTAAGAGAGACGTTGGGGGAATTGGGAGTACATTAGGGTTCTTTCGGGACGTTGGGTATGCAGGTTTTTGAAGATAGCAGGCAGTTTGGTGTGCAGACTGCCTGCTTATTCTATGTCAGCCATCCGCTTCGCGTCGCGTCAATATCGTATCTAGTGAGCTTGGTCTAGTGAGCCTGACAGTACACCTGACAGTACACTAGGTTGCCTTTGTAAACTTTCTGTGATAAAATACTTTCCAGAGATGTGATGCGTTGGGGGATTAAATATTTCTTTAAAATAGGAGCTATTTATGAAACGAATGAGGATTTTGGTGATATTACTGAGTCTTATCTTGTCTTTAACAGGCTGCAATACAGAGGAGTCCTTTGATATTTCTTCCATAACCTCCTATCAGGACATTCCCGACATAACACAGGAAGAGATTGACGCTGTTGAAGCGCTTAAAGCGAAGAACGACGTCTTTTCTTACGGGCATCTTGTCACGACTGAGTCCTTCAAACAGGCGGACGGCTCCTATGCGGGCTTTACAATCGAGGTTTGCAGACTGCTCTCAGAGCTGTTTAATACGCAGTTCACACCGAAGGCTTACAACGAATGGGCTGATCTCAAAAACGATATAGACAACCGCATTACCGATTTTTCCGGCGAATTTACCCATACTACCGAGCGCATGCAAATTTATGAAATGACCGCGCCTATCGCCGGACGCAGCTTGAACGTCTATAACCTCACAAGTGCTCCCGAGATTACAACCGAGGCGGATATAAACGGTTTGAGAGTCGGATTTTTGGATGGTGCGGTAGCGGCGGAGTTGATCATTGAGCTATACCCAGACAGCAGCTTTGCGGATGTGAATGTTCCCAGCTTTATGAGCGCCGCCGAGATGCTCCTCTCCGGCGAGATAGATGCCTTTGTGACGGATGGCGTGTCCGATGCCATTTTTGAGGAATATCATTATATCCGCAGCAGGAATATCTTTCAGTTTGTGTACACCCCTGTCTCCATAACCACCAAAGATCCCGAATTTCAGCCGATCATATCTGTCATTAACAAATATTTGGAGGCCGGCGGTATGGAGACGATGTTCAGGCTGTACCGGGAAGGCAGCTACGAATACAAAAAGCAACGGCTGAACCAAAGCTTTACCGATGAGGAACGGGCATATCTGGCAGATCTGAAGCTGCGGAATGCCGGGGTTAACGCAGTGCTGATGCATGACGCGTATCCCGCCAGCTTTTATAACTCCGTAGAGAAACGATATGACGGAGCGGCTTACGATATCCTGGCGGAGGTTAGCGAGCTCACGGGGATTGTCTTCAATTCCGACTGTATGCCGATAGAAAAGCCGCTTTCTGACATCCTCGCCAAATTAAAATCCGGCGAGGTATCCATGATGCCGCAGTTATTGTACTCAGAATCGCGGAAGAACGATTATATATGGAGTGATATCTCCTACATAACCACTAACTTCGCCCTGTTATCGAAAAGCGATTATCCTGACCTTCAGCCGTTCCAGGTGTACTACGCCACCGTTGGTACGGTAAATAAATCCGTCCATGAAGAGGTTTTCAGGGAATTGTTCCCCGATCATGAAAAGATGATGGTATACCAGACCGGCGACGAGGCTTTTGATGCTCTCGAAAGGGGCGAAATTGATCTTTTAATGCTGTCTGAGACCATGTTGCTGGTCCAGACGAATTACCGCGAAAAGCTCGGCTACAAAGTAAACTTATCCTTCACCAAAGAGCTGGATACGCTCTTTGGTTTTAACAAGGATGAGGTTATATTGCGCGACATATTCGATAAGTCGCTGGCATATATCGACATTAAGGGCATCGAGGAGAACTGGTTGAGCCGGTCTTTCGACTACCAGAGCAAAATGCTCAGGGATATGACTCCGTTTATCGTCCTGTTCGTTTCGTTGTTGCTGGCGGCGCTTTTTGTTGTTTTTATATTTTACATAAAAAACCGGCGGATCAATAAAAATCTAGAGAAAACCGTAAAGAAGCGCACCCATGAGCTTGAAAATAAAACCGCTACCCTTTCCACAATCTACGACTCAATACCTGATCTTGTGTTTTGCAAAGATGTAAACAGTATATATATAAGCTGCAATCCCAGTTTTGAAAAATTCGCGGGAATGACGGAGGCGGAGCTGACCGGAAAGAGTGATATTGAAATATTCAAAATCGACGAGGGAATGGCTAAGCTTTTTATGGAAGCGGACCAAAAAGTTCTAAGCGGGCAAAAGGTGGAAAAAATAGAGGAATTAAGCACCTATCCGGATGGTTCCCAAAGGCTTTTGGAAACCTTTAAATCGCCACTGATCCAAAACGGCGAAGTGATTGGCATGATGGGAATATCCCGGGATATTACCGAGCGCAAGGCGGCGGAAACCGCCCTTGAAAAACGCCTTGAACAGCAGGAACTTATGGCCACTCTCTCACAAAACTTTATTTCTAATGACAATATCGACGAAATGATAAACAAAGCACTTCAAATGACAGGGGAATTCATGGATATAGGCCGCATCCTGCTGATAAAATACGAAAACCGGGCGCTTTGTTATCAATATGAATGGTGTAATTCATCAAGCAGAGCGAAGCATAAGCATGGAACGATTTTGCCCGTAGACGATTTTGGCGCAAAATTGACCTCTGACTTGTCAAGAAGACGAATCACTCATTTTAACCTTGACGATAATGACCGTGAGGGTTTCGTTCATTATTACAATTTAGAAGACATCGAAACTTTCTTAATGTTACCCGTATATGCGGACGATGAATTTTGGGGAGTGCTCGAATTTGACCAGTGCGAATCGTATATTCCGTGGACCACAAGCGATATTAACCTTGGCAAAATGATTGCGGGAGTTTTGTCCGGTGTGATAACCCGCCAAAATATGGAGGCCAAATTGGTTGAGGCCAAGGAACTTGCGGAGCAAAACAGCCAGGCAAAAAGTGATTTCCTATCCCGGATGAGTCATGAAATGAGAACGCCGATGAATGCCATTATCGGAATGACAAGCATTGGCAAAGGTTCTAACGATATCGAGCGGAAGGATTACTGCTTAGGAAAAATCGACTCTGCTTCCACGCATCTTTTGGGTGTTATTAACGATGTTCTTGATATATCCAAGATTGAAGCGGGAAAGTTCGAGCTTTCCAATACGGACTTTAACCTCGAGAAAATGCTTATCAAGATAACAAATGTCGTCAATTTCCGGATGGAAGAAAAGGGACAATGCTTCATCATAAAGGTTGACCATGATGTGCCGCAGGCGATTGTATCAGACGAGCAGCGCTTAAGCCAGATTATTACAAATCTGATAGGAAATGCGATCAAATTCACACCGGATAATGGATCGATTTCGCTTTTTGTTCGAAGAATCATGGAAGAAAATGGCTTCGATACCCTTCAGTTCGAGGTGAAAGACACCGGCATCGGCATTTCGGAGGAACAACAAAAGAAACTGTTCACTCCGTTTGAACAAGGAGACGGAAGCGTTTCCCGCAAATATGGCGGCACGGGACTCGGCCTTGCCATATCAAAACATATCGTCGAAATGATGGGAGGCCAAATATGGGTAGAGTCCGAGATTGGTGAAGGTTCCAGATTTATTTTCAACATTTGCGTCCAGGCGGGGCGCCAGGCGAACGTCCTGCGTGCTGATATGAATTTGAGTGATTTGCGTATTCTTGCGGTAGATGATGAGGAGGACGTACGGGAGTATTTTTTAAGTCTCGCAAAATCCCATAAGCTGCAATGTGAAGTTGCCGCAAACGGAAGGGAAGCCTGTGAGATGATAGACACGCGCGGTTCTTACGATGTTTTCTTTGTAGATTGGAAAATGGACGGCATGGACGGCATCGAACTGACAAAATGGATTAAGAATAAATCGAGTAATAATTCGGTTGTCATTATGATCTCCGGGGCTGATTGGTCATCTGTTGAGTCCGAAGCAAGACAGGCAGGTGTTGACAGGTTTATCCCCAAACCGCTGTTTGCATCCGTAATTACCGAATGTATCCAGGAATGCGTTAATACCCATCCGAATGAGGCCGTGGATAATGGTGCGGAGCTTAGTGAAAATGAGTGTTTTAATGGTATGCGTATTTTACTTGCGGAGGATGTTGATATCAACCGCGAAATCATTGTCGCCCTGCTTGAGCCTACGGGTATCCAAATTGATTGTGCCGAGGATGGGGGTATCGCTTACCGGAAGTTTAAGGATAATCCGGCTTATGACATGATATTTATGGATATCCATATGCCGGAGGTTGACGGCTACACCTCAACGAAAATGATTAGAGCGCTCCCGGATCCCCGCGCAAAGACGGTTCCGATTATCGCCATGACGGCTAACGTATTTCGTGAGGACATTGAGAAATGCTTAGATGCCGGAATGAACGCACATGTTGGTAAACCAATCGATATTGAGGATGTGATGACACAGCTAAGACGATATTTGCTGAATGACTTACGAAAACAATAGCGTTTTGAGCAAGGGTTGGAGTCAAAAGGAGGGTATTTGTTATGAAAGAAAAAAAGATATTCGATACCGTTACATCCCGTTCCTGGAAAAAGTGGACCGCTCTTGCGGCTTGCACGGCTTTAGTGATTGGAGGTATTTCCGTTATCCCGAAGCGTAGCAACCATTCAGGGGAAGCGCTAATGGCCGTAGTTTCGCCAAAGGTGTATGCATTTGACGATTATAAAACAAGGCAAGAAATTTTCGACGGCAATCCTGTAGAAGATGCTTTTCTCATGGCGGTAAATGAGTTCTCCTATAAAACCGCAGCGCAAATCCTTGCAAACAGCGACGGTAATGCAAATTATTCGCCACTGTCCCTATATTACGCGCTGGCGCTGGCGGCAACCGGCGCTAAAGGCGAAACAGCCGATGAATTACTTTCTTTGCTGGGTGTATCGGATCAAACCGCGCTTTCGGAACAATGCGGGAATCTTTATCGCCGGCTGTATATGGATAACAAAATAGGAAAACTGATAATCGGCAACTCCCTGTGGATGGATAAAAGTATCATTTGGGAAAATGACTTTATCAAGAATGCTGCCGAAAATTTCTATGCCTATTCTTTCAGTATGGATTTTTCTGATACAAAAACAGGGCAGTCTATGGCAAAATGGATATCAGATCATACAAACGGTACGCTTAATCCGGAGATTGAAATAGGCCCTGAGCAGATTCTGTCCATTCTCAATACGGTCTATTTCTATGACGAATGGGTAGATAAATTTGACAAAACAAAAACGGCGGAAGATAGCTTCTACCTGCCGGACTCCACTACGGTAAGCTGTGACTTTATGAACCGCACTTATGGTTCTCACTACTTTGCGAAAGGGGATGGCTTCACGCGTTCCGTTCTCAGCTTAAAAAATGCGGGCAGTATGATATTTATTCTTCCCGACGAAGGCATTTCTCCGAGAGAACTCTTGTCTGCTCCGGAAAAAGCACAATACATTTTTGAGGGAGGAGAAAACGGTAATGGCGAAGTCGTATGGCAAATTCCAAAGTTTACTTTTGGCTCGAAGTTTGATTTTGTAAACACCTTGAAGAGTCTTGGCGTGAACGCAGCATTTCAAAGAGACGCGGACTTCTCAGGCATTACCGGCCAAATGGCCTTTATCACGAAGATTCATCAGGAAACGCATATCGGCCTTGATGAAAACGGTGTTGAAGCGTCGGCCTTTACGCAAATTGACTATATGGGCGCCGCGAGGCCGGAAGGCAGGGCCGATATGATTTTGAACCGACCCTTTATTTATGGGATAACCGCATCCGATGGGACACTGCTGTTTATGGGCATATGCGAGAATCCTAACGCAAAGTAATGGTCCGGTTTATATAGAAAGTAAAGCCGTCTGTTCAATGATATGATCCCCTTAAAGTAGACAGTGGGAATAAAAAACACTGCTACGGAAAGGGGATCATATTTATGCCACAAAAATCTAAGAATCTATCCGAACGAAAGATAGAAGTCGTAGAAAGTTATCTTCGTGGTGAATTGGGAGCCACGAAGATAACTCAGGAACTCGGTATTACAGAATCAACCCTGCGTCGATGGGTAATTTCATATAAATCCTTCGGCACAGAAGGCTTGATTCCCCAAGCTAAGAACAAAAAATATAGCCCGGAATTGAAACTAGAAGTAGTACAAGCATATTTGTCAGGTGGTTCTTCAATAAAGGGCTTGTGCTTGAAATACTCAATTAGCGATGAACATATTGTCCGGCGGTGGGTAAACAAGTATAATAGTCATGAAGATTTTAACCAACCGAACAACGGAGATGCAATCTACATGACTAAAGGTAGAAATACAACCCTTGAAGAACGTATTGAGATTGTCAGTCATTGTATAGCAAATAACAAGGATTATGGCAAAACAATCGAACGATATGGCGTATCTTATCAAATACATCCATTTTTACAATAACGAGAGATTTCAAGTACGGTTGGGTGGATTTGCACCGTTGGAATATCGTGCTTTGTTACTAACAGCAGCATAAATCGCCAAAAAGAAATGGACACCTCTCGGTATCCATTTCTTTAGCTGTCTTTTCTTTTTTACTTGTTTGCTTGATAAGTAACGATTCAACCCTCTCATTAATGGAGGGGTTAGAAGTTTTGCGTTTACCAAGGTTATAAGCAGAATTTCATTGGAACAAGTACAAATCCTGATTCAAAAACTTCGACTTCGCCGCATTGAACAAAATCGAATTTTTCATAAAATCCACGTACTTGTTGTTGCGCCGTCAATAAAATTTCTCTGCCACCATTAGAAATAATGTACTCAATTGCAACCTGCATAACTTTTTCACCTAAATGTTGACCACGCCTTGATTTATCAACCGCAACAAGTCCAATGCGCCAACTATCGCCATCGTTCAATACTCTTGCTGTGGCAGCTGGTGTATTACCATCAAAAACAACAATATGAATCGCTTGAAGATTCAAACCATCAAATATTTCTTCTTCGGGTACGCTTTGCTCATCAATGAAAACAATTCGTCTAAGTTCGTCAGCAGCTTTACCAAGTTCAACATGAGTGCCTATTTTGATTTCCAAAGCTATCACCCCCACGGCAAATATAAATTTTGTTCGTTATCTACTTGGTTAGTTTATAACTTTTAAAGGCATTATAACATTTTTGTATTATACAAACAAGGCCGTAAAAAACAGATGGATTAACTTTTGATAATCCATTTGTTTTTTATTTTTTTAATTGTCTACTTGACAGGGGGCCGTTCACAATTGAGCAGGCGGCTTTACTTCGTTTACGGGTTCGGTCTCAAGGCAGAAAAGGCCTCAATAACCAGTCGGAATATTAAAGGAATAATCGAGAATAAACTGAACAATAGCATATAATTTTGCTAGGCGAAATAGTAAGTAAAAAAGAATGAGAATAATAGGGAAATGAAGGGAAATGCAGAAAGAAAATTGACAATTAAAAACGAGAATGCTATAATTTCGACATACGAAATACAGAATTTTGCTAGAAGAAATTCAGGAGGGAAAAAATATGAATGAGATGAAAGCACTTGTCTACCATGGCCCTGGAAAATTAGAATTGGAGGGATGGGATATCCCACATCCCAAAAAGGGAGAGGTCAGGGTCAGGATTCAATACAGTGCTATTTGCGGATCGGATTTAGGTGCCTATCAGAATGCCTCAAACCGTTTTCGGCCGCCCTTGATTTTGGGGCATGAATTTTCAGGGATTGTAGATGAAATAGGGGAGGGAGTTGATTCCCTGGCATTAGGACAGCATGTCTGTGGAAATCCTCCTATTTATTGTGGAACATGCTGGTATTGTACACATGGCCATTATAATATCTGCCCCAATCGTTTGAGTCTTGGGAATACGGTTGGCATAGACAAATGCAACGGTACATTCAGGGAATATATTGTGCTGCCGGCCTATACATTGGTTCCTTTGCCAGAAAGCATGAATTTACTTTACGGGTCTATGATGGAGCCGCTGGCAGTAGGATATCATGCGGCTCAAAATGGCTCTTTTACGCCAGGCGAGACGGTTACGGTCATTGGCGCGGGGCCCATTGGCTTGATGACTATTTTAAGCTTGAAAGCACTGGGAGCCGGTCATATTATCTGCAGCGATCTGTCGGAGGCACGTCTGGAGCTGGCTGGCCGGCTGGGCGCACATACATTAGTCAATATTGAGAAGGAAAAACTCGAGGATGCAGTGAAAAAGGTAACAGACGGATTAGGAAGTGACCGGACCATTATCTGCACAGATGCTGCCGATTCTTTTTATCAGGCCATTGAAGTGACCAGAAGCTGCGGAAATGTTATTTTGGTGGGAATGATTCAGAAGAAAATTGAATTTTGCCCAATGGATATTTTCGGGAGAGATATCAATATTATTAGTAATTATACATTTACAGACGAAATTTATGAGGCTGTAGAGATGGTATCGCAAGGGAAAATTGATTTAGAGCCAATGATTACTTCGATCTATTCGTTGGAACATGGAAAGGATGCTTTTGATGCTTTGCTGACACCTGGAAATGCAGAAGTAAAAATTATCCTTGATATCCAGGGAAGGAAAAAGGGGGAAGACAAATGGGTCAGGTAGCAGACTACATTCAACAGATTTATTTGACAGAGGAAACGAATTGTGCGGAAGCTTTATTCCGGGCTGCCTTAACAGCAGGGAGGAAGAACGTTCCAAATGAGTGTTACCGGATGATGAGTGGTTACAGCGGCGGGGTCAGCTGCGAGGATATATGCGGAGCTGTTCTTGGAGGAGTAGCGGCCATCAGCTATCTGATTAATCAAGGTGATGAGGAAAGCTTTGAAAGAAGCAAGGAAGCAACAGTAGCATTTGTGGAGTTATGTCGGCAGGATTTTAATACAATAAATTGTCATGATATAAAAACGGTCTGGAGAACGGAGGAAAGGCGCTGCTTTCAGGCAGTAGAAAAAATGGCAGGAATGCTGGAAGAAATATTGCAGAAATATCGGGTATGAGAAGGCAGGAATTGCGGCCGGACGCTTGGAGGGAAATATGAAGATTGTTATTGTTGGCGGTGTTGCAGGCGGAGCCAGTGCTGCGGCAAGGATTCGCCGTTTAGATGAAAAGGCGGAGATTATACTCTTAGAAAGAGGGGAGGCAGTATCGTATGCGAATTGTGGTCTTCCATATTACATTGGCGGCATTATAGAAAATTCAGAGGAACTTTTTCTGCAGACTCCGGAATCTTTTTGGCGGCGTTTTCGTGTTCAGGTTCGTATCCGAAACGAAGTTGTAAGAATTAACCGAGAGGATCAAACAGTAACGGTCCGAAAAGTAAATACCGGTGAAAAATATGAGGAATCCTATGATAAGCTGGTATTGTCGCCGGGTGGTGAAGCATTTGTTCCTCCGGTTGATGGGGCAAAGCTGCCAGGTGTGTATACCTTGAGAACCGTAGAGGATACGTTGGCTATTCGGGAATTAGCAAAAGAAAAAGCGCATCAACGCGTAGTCGTGATTGGCGGTGGCTTTATCGGTCTTGAAGTTGCTGAAAATTTAAGAATGGAAGGACTGGAGGTAACAATTATAGAAGGTGTGGATCAATTATTCCCTCCTTTTGATAAAGAAATGGCGGCTATTGCACAAAAAGAAATTGAGAAAGAAGGAATCCGGGTCGTTCTGGATTCCATGCTAAAAAGAATTTCGCAGGTGGAGACAGGATATGAGGTAGAGACTGCTTCCGGTGAAAAATTTCGCTGCGATTTTGTAATTATGGCGATTGGGATACGTCCGGAGAGTCATTTAGCGGTAGAGGCAGGGCTGGAAGTGAATGAAAAGGGCAGCATTGTGGTAGATCGTTTTATGAGGACCAGTGATGAGAATATTTATGCTGCCGGAGACGCTATTGAAGTACTGCATTTGATTTCCGGACGCAAGGGAATGCTTCCGCTTGCCGGTCCGGCCAATAAACAAGGCCGCCTGATTGCAGCGAACCTGTCGGGTAATAATAAAGATGGTTTCGCTGGTGTAATCGGTTCTTCCGTAGTGAAGCTGTTTGGACTGACGGCGGCTTGCACCGGCTTAAATGAGAAGTCGCTCATCGCCTTTAAAATGCCATACGAGAAGATCTACTTATCGCCGCCGCATCATGCAGGATATTATCCTGGCGGCGAAGCCATTACGATCAAGCTTCTTTTTTCTCCGGATGGCCGTGTGCTGGGGAGTCAATGCATTGGCCGTGAGGGTGTCGAAAAGCGGGTGGATGTAATTGCGGCGGTAATTAAAATGAAGGGAAATGTATCCGATTTGGCGGAATTAGAGCTTTGTTACGCACCGCCCTATTCGTCGGCAAAGGATCCGGTTAACTATGCAGGATTTATAGCCGAGAATGTCCTGACAAAAAGAAGCCGGATAAAGCATTGGGAGGATTTAGCGAAGCGAGATCCGGCATCTGCCATCCTGATTGATGTGAGGACTGCCGAGGAGTATCGAGAAGGTCATCTAAGCGGCAGCATCAATATTCCGGTAGACGAATTAAGAGAGCGTATGACAGAAATTCCGGAAGATAAAGACCTGTGGATTTATTGTCAGGTGGGTCTTCGAGGATATATCGCACAGCGGATTTTAATGCAGGCAAGGCAGCAGAAGGTTTTCAATCTATCAGGGGGTTACCGGCTGCTCCAGATATCCGGAATGGTTTAGAGGAAAGTTTTTGTGACCAGATCATATAGGAACCAACAAATCTTAAGGAGGAAAAAGTATGAAGAAGAACAAGAATGTCTGGAAGCTGATGTTAGTAGGAATTTTGGTGTTTTCCTTAGTGGGGTGCTCCTCTGCCGGTAACGGCGAAACCTCCTCTGCCGATTCTGCCGGGACGTCATCGACGGCAGCAGAGGAAAAGACCTCGGCAGAAACAAAGGCGGCGGCAGACGATGTATTTAGCAATGGACCGGAGGAGCATTTAGTCTTAGTACATGGAAACAATCTTAACACACCCAATGATAAGTGGAGTAATTATTTTAAGGAATTAGTAGAGGAACGTTCCGGAGGGAAAATTACCGTGGATATCTATCCCAGTAATGAGATGGGAACCGAACGTGAGCTTACGGAAGGTGTACAAGTGGGTACTTATGATATTCAGGTGACGGGACTGGTTTCTACGCTTTCCTTTATCCCTGCGCTGGCGACACTGACGATGCCTTATCTGTTTAATGGAATGACAATCGAGCAAATTGATGTTGCCTTGAATGAAAGTGACTATCACACGCTTATGCAAAATGCTTATGCGGAGAGTCAGTTCTATTTGCTTGGAGGCTTTATGCAGGCAGCAACTTACCGAAACGTTACATCAAACAAGGAAATTAATAACCTGGATGGTTTTAAAGGACTAAAGATCCGGATTGTGGAAAATGCGTACTGTCTGAAGTTCTGGAATACCATTGGAGCTTCGCCCACATCGGTGACTTGGGCGGAAACTTATCTGGCATTACAGCAGGGTGTCGTAGAGGCCCAGGAGAATCCGTTTGATAACATTTATTTGGGCAATATTTTTGAAGTTCAAAAGTATCTGATTATCAGTGAGCACCTCCTAAATGTCAATCACATGATTATGAACCAGGAACGATTCAATGCAATGCCGGAAGGATACCGGCAGGTCATTGAGGAATGTGCCACCGAAGCAAGAAAGCAGGCGGCAGCGGATATGGCAGATGTAATTGGAGATTACCATCAGAAATTAATTGATGCGGGAATGTCGGAAATTGTCCTGGAGGATGAAGTGATTACAGAGTTAAAAGAGAAGAGCCAGGATGTTTATGAAATGGTAAAAAGTGAATTGGGTGAAGAGCTCTATAACAGTCTGGTAGATGCGATTGAGGAAGCGAAGAAATAGGAAACAGACGGCATTTTCCGACCGGACATCACGCCGTGATTGGCGGATGGTTCGGCCGGAAGACTGCCGGAGGAAATGAGTGAATGGAAAATGCGGACCTTAAAGGAGAACTGTTTATGAAAATTCTAAAATGGCTGGATAACAATTTGGAAGTTTTGATTTGTGGTACTTTATTGCTGATGTTGTCAGTTGCCATGATGCTGCAGGTAATTATGCGATATGTGTTGAACGCAGCATTATCCTGGCCAGAGGAATTTAGCCGCTACTGTTATATCTGGATAACGTTTTTCTCCATCAGTCTGACGATACGGTCCGGCTCGTATTTCCGCGTAACGGCACTGGTTGATATTCTGTCACGTAAGGGACGTCAAATTGCGGAAATATTGGTACATTGTATAAATCTGATTTTTTTCGGGGCATGCGCGTATTGTTCCATTGATATTTTCACCTCTGTTTTTAACAGCACACAATCTTCGCCGGCGTTAAGAATCCCGATCTATATCATCTATATCGCTTTACCGCTGGGAATGTTT
>Ga0154000_1000164_pt1 | contig 19279 bp, 14 predicted proteins | sample TSNC084MetaG_FD_104674 | JGI IMG/M metagenome (GOLD analysis project Ga0154000, IMG submission 104674) | Attine ant fungus gardens microbial communities from North Carolina, USA - TSNC084 MetaG | ecosystem: Host-associated > Fungi > Mycelium > Unclassified | place: USA: North Carolina, Lumber... | reverse complement strand
CGGCAGTGTCATTTTGCTGGCTTTCTGGTGGGTGACGGGCAGGAAGCTCCTGCAGGCGGTCCGCCTTACGCGAGGTAAGAAGACGGTGCTGCTCTTGCTGGGAGGAATCTTTTTATTGATGTTTTTTATCATGGAGGTTCTGGAAGCCAGAATCTTATATCAGATGAATGTTTTTATGGTAATATTCTGGATGTACTATGGATATATCATGTACTTTGCGGAGAGGGAATGCGATGCAAAAATGGATTGATGGGAGCTGGTTTAAAATTCTATATTTTATCTTAGCCGCCTTCTCCTTTAACAGCCTGATTGCCGGGAGGAGCTGGATGACCTTCTTTTCGGCTGCCGTCATGGCTGCTGGTGTTATTCTGCTATTGTGGCGCTGCCTGCATCCGCGTGAGTACCGGAATATGCCATATCTGGCAGGCTGTATTCTTTTCTGGCTTAGCTATTTGCTTAGTTCAGCTATGAATGCTTCCTATGGAATAACAGGGAATCTTAAGGCGCTGCTTTGGATGGCATTTCAATTCTGTTTGCTTTACTGTGGCTGCCGGCGCCAGGATTCCGCGAAAAGGGAATTTCGGGTGATTGAATGGCTGCTTCTGCTTTACCCGGGAATACAGGCGCTGATCAGTTTATTAATGCTGGTTTTTTCTTATAGTGGTGCGGCCGTGGAGCGGGGAATGTATATAGGCGTGCAGATGGGGCGCTTGTGGGGAAGCTATTCCGATCCGAACTATGGCGCGGTTTTAGCGGTGGTGTCGCTTGTATTTTCGGCTGCCGCACTTTTAAGGGGGAACCGCACCGGCTGGCTGAAGCGTCTGCATTTCTTTAATATTTGGCTGCAATATTTCTATGTGGTATTCTCCTATTCCCGGACTGGGCAGATTTGTCTGTTATTAGGAGCTGCCTGCCTGTTCTGGTTCTGGTGCCGGCGGGTGGAGAGCTCTCGCCTCTGTAAGTTTATGGTGGGGGCCTGTGTTCTGATCCTCTGCCTCGGAGGCGGTCTGGTGCGGGAAGGCTATAACCAGCTGCATGTTACCGTATACGCTGCGGTAGAGACCGGTTCCGAAGATGCCCTCCACCGGGAAGAGGAACTGTCGGAGGATATAACGAATGGGCGGCTTTCGATTTGGAAGGACGGAATTGCGGTCTGGAGGACAAGTCCGGTCTATGGTGTATCTTACCGGAATATTGCTTCCTATCTACAGGTAAATCTTCCTGATTCTTATATGGCAAACAGAGCGGTCCCCCTCAATACATTTCACAATGTGCTGATGGATGTTCTGGTAAGCCAGGGGATCGCAGGGATTATGCTGTTTCTGGGGCTGGCATTCTTTATGATCCGGAAAGTGATTCGGATACTTCGGGATATGGGGAAAGGATTTGGTCCGGAAGAACTGGCATTGACGGTAGGGCTGCTGGTAATCGCCTGTGGTGCGATGTTTTTATCGGATATCCTTTATATCAATTCCCCGACCGCGGTGATTTTCTGGTGGTGCCTGGGAGGCATTTTAAGAGTACGATAAATGCATCCATTATTTTTCTAATATATAATGGAGTACTATAAAGAAAGAAAATATTAAGAAAGAAGCACTAGATTGATAAACAAAAAAGTGCTACAATATTATACTGTAGTCACCATCTGCATGGGGGAAGAGACTTTGGAATTAATTACAGCAAGACAAGGTACAAAGCACGATGTATAACGGTCGTGGAAGAAAAATCAAACTGCTTGAAAGCGTAGAAAGAAAAGAGTGATAGGAGGAGTTTACGGAGTGAAAAGAGTGAAATGGGGGGCAATCCTTTTATCGGTCACATTACTGGCCGGTGTACCGGTACATCCGGCATGGGCTGCAGGCGAAACGGAGATTCCGGTATATGCGGAAACGACGGCTGCAGAAAGTACGGAGAACCTGGCACCAGAGACTACAGAGGCAACAGATTCTGCAGACATAACAGACGCTCCGGAAGTAACCGGTACTACGGGAATGGAAGATGTCCAGGATGAGCCGGAGGAATCTGTGTTAGTTGAGGATGCTTTATCGGAAGCAGCCGTTCAAAAGACCGTGATGGCTGGGGAAACCGAGATACGAGCATTCGTAGAACGCCTCTATCAGTTGTGCCTGGGACGTGGCGCAGATTCCGATGGGTTGAATTTTTGGGCCTCCTCTTTACAAAATAAAACAAAGTCAGGTGCTCAGGTAGCAGCGGACTTTATCTTCAGCCAGGAGTACATAGCGAAAAATGCGAGTGATTCGGATTATGTAGAGATGCTGTACCGCGTGATGCTTGGCCGTAACTCAGATGCGGTCGGTAAACAGGACTGGGAGAACAGGCTTTACAACGGACAAACCAGACAGGGGATATTTTCCGGATTCATATATTCTACGGAATTTACTTCTATCTGCGCATCCTACAATATTACGCGCGGAGATTACAAATCGGATGACATTCGGGATAAGAATCCGAATGTAACAGCCTTTGCAAGCCGTCTGTATAGAACCTGCCTGAACCGCAATCCGGATGAAGTCGGTTTGAAGGATTGGATCACGCGTCTGTTAAATGGAAATATGCAGGGGGGTATGGTAGCCTGGTCTTTCCTGAACTCGAAAGAGTTTATAGCAAGAGGAATCAATAATAGCGATTTTGTGGACGTCTTATATAAGGTATTTCTAAACCGCTCGGCGGATGCCGCCGGTAAGAAACACTGGGTGGATGCCTTGAACAGCGGCATGTCACGTATGTGGCTAACCGGTGGCTTCGTGGGATCACAGGAGTTTCAGAACCTTTGTGTCTCCTATGGCATTCGGGCAGGCAGCGTAACGTCTACAGAGGCCAGAGATCAGAATCCCGGTATAACTGCGTTAGTGAACCGGTTTTATGCGGAGGCATTAAAGCGGGCGCCGGGGGCGAGTGACTTGAATTACTGGACTCAGAGACTTCTGGAAAAGTCGGCCAGTGGTTTGGATCTGGCACTGGGATTTTTCATGTCCGGTGAATATCAGAATAAGAAGACTTCCAATGCACAGTTTGTAACCGATTTGTATGCGTGCCTGTTAGGGCGTACACCGGATACGGCCGGTTTGAATAGTTGGGTGAGTGTCCTGAATTCCGGTACATCCAGACAAGCCCTTTGTACCCAGATTGTGGAGTCTGGGGAATTCCAGAAGATCTGTAATCAGTTGGGAATCCTGAAGATCGCAAATGGCTGGGTGAATGGAACCTATTATTACAAAAATGGTCAGAAATTAAGTAGCTGGCAGACGATTGACGGTGCCAGATATTATTTCAATCCCTCCAATAACAATGCTAAGCAGACTGGTTGGGGATATGTAGATGGATATAAGCTTTACTTTGGCGGTAATGGTGTATTGGTAACCGATCTGGAAAGCATAATTGGCAAGCAGTCCTCCTATGTGCTGAAGGTTAACAAGCTGGCAAACGTGGTGACGGTTTATGCCAAGGATGGCAATAATGGTTACATTATTCCTGTAAAATCCTTTATCTGCTCTACCGGAGAAGCAACGCCATTGGGAACTTTTAGTACCCCGAACAAGTACCGCTGGCATGAACTGATGGGACCCTGCTGGGGACAGTGGTGTACCAGAATTAGAGGTGGTGTTTTGTTCCATTCGGTATTTTATAATTCGTATAACAATAATATGAATTTATCCATCAGCGCTTATAATAAGCTGGGAACGACCGCTTCTCATGGATGTGTAAGACTAAAGGCCGGAGATGCAAAATGGATTTACGATAATTGCAGCCTTGGAACCACTGTGACTGTGTACAATAGTTCTACTCCGGGCCCTTATGGCAAGCCCACTGCTTATAAGCTGGCCTCCTGGCATTCCTGGGATCCGACCGATCCGACGGCTTATTATAAATGCCAGCAGAAAGGCTGCCATTAAGGCTTTATGTAAAGAGAATAAAAGAGCAATAGTTGACGTGCAAGGACTGATACGCATTGGCTAAATCATAAAAGCCAGAGTGTATCAGTTTTTTTGTTAGTGCGATTGGTCCAATTCCCCCAATTCAGATGCGACCATGCGCCTATATAACAGTCATACCATAAAGACAAAAAAGCAAGAGAAACCTTGCAAAATAAGGAAATATTATATTTTTAATAATTAATAAAGTGGCAAACTCGAAATGAAATATCATTTGAAAAACTTACGAGAAGTTGCCAACGATTACTTGACACAAACCAAGAAGCGTTATACTATTGCCATTAGGGCGTGGTTATGCTAAAATAAATTTTATGATGTATGATGTAGGTCTATTAAGAGTGGACCATGAGCAGGGGGTTATACCAATGAAAATTTTTTTAACAACCGTGCAGATACCATTTATTACCGGTGGTGCAGAGTTTCTTGCTAAAAATCTGAAAGACGCCTTGATTGAGCGTGGGCATGAGACAGAGATCGTGACAATTCCTTTTATGGACAGCCCTCCGGAGTTGATTGAAGATCATATTCTGGCAGCCCGTATGCTGGACGTCCGGGCCGCCTGGAGCGGTGAAGCGGATTTGTGCATAGGTTTAAAGTTTCCAGCCTATCTGATGCCACACCCAAATAAAGTCATTTGGGCACTTCATCAGCATCGGAGTGCCTATGATTTGTTTGACACAGAATATAGTAATTTGAAAGACAATGAAGAAGGCAATTATTATCGGGGCGTAGTAAAAAATGCGGATGATTGTTACTTACATGAGTCTAAGCGCATCTATGCCATTTCAAATAATGTAGTTAATCGAATGATGCAATACAATAAAATTTCGGCCACCCCTTTGTATCCTCCTTGCCCTGATATGGATAAATTTTACTGCGGCGAGTATAATGACTATATTTTAATGCCGAGCCGTATCAATATCAGTAAGCGGCAGCTGCTGGCAATTGAAGCCTTGGCGCAGACAAAATCAAATATTAAGCTGTATATCGTAGGAAAAGCCGACCATCCCTTTGAACGGGAGCGTATGATGTTGTTGATTCAGGAAAAGAAGCTGCAGGACCGTGTGAGATATTTCGATTTTGTTTCACAAGAAGAGAAGTTTAAACTGTATGCCCATGCGAAGGCTGTTCTGTTTATTCCCATAGACGAAGACTACGGGTATATTACACTGGAAGCTATGTCTTCTTCGAAAATGGTGATTACGGCTCTTGACAGTGGCGGCCCACTGGAGTTTATAGAAAATGGCATTAACGGATATACAGTCCCGCCGACAGCAGAAGGCATAGCCGAAGCGATAGACGCCGTTGCTGCGTCGAAGGCTATGGCCAAAGAGTTCGGAAGGAAAGCCAGGAGAAGAATCCGTGAAATGAATATCACCTGGGATCAGGTAGAGAAGGAGCTTACAAAACCATGAGTGTAACAGCAAAAAAGGCAAAGGAAGTTCTTGATGAAATTGAAGGAGGCCTTAGGCAGACCGGCGTGAGCGGTTGGGAAGTGGCGTCTATCCTATTAGGAAAGGAGAATTACGCTTCCTCTAAAGACCGTATAGAAAGGGGACTTTACGATACCAGCCTTATGGAACAGCACAGGGAAACGATGAATGCAGCCTCCGGGATTTCCTATTACCGTCCATTGACGGCTTCCCGAAGTATTTTGAAGAAACCGATTATTTTTGTAAAAAGAGTCCTGCGAAAGATGATGCGTTATCTCATACAGCCGATGGCGGATGATCAGACCGAGTTTAACCGGGCATCGGCCGCAACCGTGAATGAAATGTATCATTGCCAGATGGAGGTTATGCAGGAAATGCAAAACGGCATTTCCAAACGCGCTGAACTGCAGGATGAGATCGACAGCTTAAACCTTCTGATCGAAGATCTTAGGTCTTTGGAAGAGAAGGCGCATATCTTACTAAAAAAACATGAGGAGCCTGCCGACGGAGAGTATGCCGCCATCGATTATGAGGATTTTGAAAACCATTTCCGTGGACCCCGTGAAGATATCAAGGAATTTCTGAGTATATACATCAAATACTTTAAAGAGGCAGATCATGTGCTGGATCTGGGCTGCGGACGCGGAGAATTTTTGGAACTTTGTGAGGAAAACGGGATTCCTGCAACCGGGGTAGACTTATATGATAAATTTGTGGATTATTGCACAGGGAAAGGGTTCGACGTAATCGAAGGGGATGCGCTGGATCATTTGGAATCCTGTCCGGACAGTTCGGTTGGCGGATTGTTCATGTCGCAGGTGGTTGAGCATCTGACTTTGGATGCATTGGTGAGACTGTGTCATCTGGCGATGACAAAGCTTAAACCTGGCGCTTATGTGATTATGGAAACCCCGAATCCTATGAGCATGGCTATATACCGAAATTGTTTTTATATTGATCCTTCTCATAATAAGCCGGTGCATCCTTATACACTGGAGTATCTGCTTCGCAAGGCAGGATTTCGCGATACCAACCTTATTTTTACAGAATCCAGCCGTACACATGAGCAGTTTCCCCATCTGGTCAGTGAGGGCATTGAAAATCTGGAGGAATTCAACAAAGGCATGGATCGTTTGACAGACTTAATGTTTGGCAGTCAGGATTATGCAGTTATAGCGAGAAAAGGGGTAGTGGAAAGTAGCGTATGAAAAACTTGAGCCCCAAAATGGCTCCGAAGGAACCTTGAAAATTGCAGATATGTTAGTTTTCGATAGCTGGGTATTTACCTCTGGCGTTCCAGTAGTGGCACTTTGTTCAGTGGCGCTCTGCCGCCGGATTTCTCATGGGGACTTTTCCATCTTGAATTGTTGTGCGGCAAGTGGATAGGCACTGTATCCGTCGGCGATAAATTTCAGGGCTTTGCCAGGGAATTCCTTGAATTTGGCGAAAGCCACGCGCATGGTGAGGATGCAGGTACACATAGGTCTCATCGGCAGCCATTTCGTTAGAAGGCTTATAGTCATAGGAATCGACGAAAGGCCGGATGATGGTTGCCCATTTTGGCAGCTGCTTCAAGTCCATGTGAAAGAAATTGACCGAGAATTCGCGATAGAGATAGCGGAGCTTGTATTTCCAATGTTCCGTCTGAGGAAGTGCTTCCGATCCTTGACAGGCTGTAGCGCATGAGAGCAATAAGGGCACTGGAGTTTCAGGGGGGATGTAACTTTATCACCGTTTCCCTTCTGTGTTTTGACGGGTGCTACCGCCTTGCCATAGCGGAGACGGCAGTATTCGTTCCAGAGCTGCCAGTCCTGCTTGATGGAAGGTTTGATGATGGGCAGCTTGTTGGTGAGGAATTTTTGATATTTGGGACTGTGGAGTTCGTCGTATGCCCGCTGCTTGAGAGGGATGTATCTGCAAATGAAAAGAACAAGCCAGCAGATCACGAAAACAGGGGGTTATTGTTTTTTATTTAAAAAATAGTGGGGTAGCCCTTGAAAAAAAGATTCTAAGAAAAAATCAGAGTGTAAAACTTTACACTGCCAGAAAAGGTTAGGGAAAAAACGTATGAAAATAGGAATTGTAGGGCCTAGTCCGGTCCCCTTTACGATTGGTGGAATGGAAAAATTACTCTGGGGACTGTGCGATGCCATTAATCAGAAGACGTCACATCAGTGTGAATTGATAAAGCTTCCATCCAGAGAGAATAATTTCTGGAATTTGATTGAAGATTACTATTCTTTTTATCAGCTTGATGTAAGCCATTTTGACGCTGTTATTTGTACGAAATATCCATCCTGGATGGTGCGTCATCCCAATTGTGTTTTTTATTTGCCGCATACGCTGAGAGGATTGTATGACACCTATCATTTTACGGGGCTTCCGACAGAGGTTCCGAAGGGGGATCCTTATGTTGACAGGGTGATGAATTATATTGAGGAAAACCCTTATCCGGAGTCCTTGGATGAGTTTTTCTCGATCTTGTTTGAGATGCATACGCATAGCCTTATACCGGAGTCCTTTTTGGATTTTCCGGGGCCGTTTATCCGCAGGATATTGATCTATTTCGATCACTTCGGATTGGCTCAGGCTCCATGGCGGGATATCTATTGTATCTCCGAAACGGTAAAGGCAAGAGCCGGTTATTTCCCGGAAGGGGCGAATGTGCAGGTGGTTTACCCCCCTGCCGCCCTGAAGAATTATTCCCATGGCGAATACAGGCATATCTTTATGGTCAGCCGTTTAGACCGGCCCAAGAGAATTGATTTGCTGATTAAGGCTATGAAATATGTAAAAGAAAATGTAAAGCTGCTGATCGCCGGTACCGGTCCCATGGAAGAGGAACTGAAGGAATTAGCGAAAGGGGATGACCGGATCACATTTTTGGGATTTGTCAACGATGAAAAGGTGGAGGAATATTATGCGAACAGCCTGGTAATCCCATATTTTCCCTATGACGAGGATTACGGTCTGATTACCGTTGAGGCCATGCTGCATAAGAAACCGGTGATTACTACCGTAGATGCGGGAGGACCGACGGAATTTGTTGTAAATAATAAAACCGGCTTTGTTACGAAGCTTTCCCCTGAGGATATCGCAGAAAAAATCGATTATTTTGCATCCCATCCGGTAGAAGCGAAGCGGATGGGTGAAAACGCTTATGAGAAAGTCAAGGATATTACCTGGGATTCCGTAATTGACCGTCTTCTGGAGACGCTGGAACCAAGGCGAACTAACGGACGTAAAAAAATTACGGTGACTTCTACATTTCCGATTTATCCTCCGAGAGGAGGCGGGCAGGCACGGATTTTTAATCTCTATAAAAATATTGCGAAAGAATATGACGTGGAACTCGTTTCCTTTGCTTCTCATAGGCAGCAGAAACTCCAGGCGATGATTGCTCCGGGTCTTTGGGAGATCCGTATTCCACAGTCAGAAGAGCATTGGCACGAAGAGCATGCTTTGGAGATAAGGGCTAACCTTTCTATAACCGATATTGGAATGATAACATTATCCCATCTGACACCGGAATATGAGAAGGCTCTGAAAAAGTCTATAGAGACCAGTGATCTGGTGGTGGCCTCGCATCCATACTTATATCGGGTGATTGAAAAATACCTTGGAGATAAACCTTTGGTTTATGAGGCGCACAATGTAGAATCGGAACTAAAGAAGGACATGCTGCCAAAGACAGCGATTGCAGGGGAGCTTCTGCAGCAGGTGTTTGATATAGAAAAAGAATGTTGTGAGAAAAGCCGCTTTATTATGACCTGCAGTCCGGAAGACCAGAAAACCCTAAGCCGGATTTATGGGACGGAAAGCAGTAAGGTTATCGTGGTACCCAACGGTGTAGATACCAGCGATACGGTTTTTACCAGCTGTCAGAAACGTATGAACAACAAGAAAAAGCTGAAACTGGAAAACGAGAAAATTGGAATTTTTATGGGGAGTTGGCATCAGCCTAATCTGGAAGCTGCTGTGAAAATTATTGAATTAGCAAAAAAATGTCCGGGAACCAAGTTTATGCTGATGGGAAGCCAATGCAGTTATTTTACAAATCATGAAATACCGCAGAATATTGGTCTCCTGGGGATTGTTGACGATCGGACAAAAGGGAAAATCTTTGCTGCCGTAGATTTTGCCTTAAATCCTATGATGTCTGGCTCCGGAACAAATCTGAAAATGTTTGATTATATGTCGGCAGGAATTCCTGTGATTACAACAGATTTTGGCAGAAGAGGGATAGGCCGTAGGGATGTATTTATAATTCGTGAAGTCGACGAAATGGCAAGTGCCGTGAACGAATTTCATACCAGCCAATGGGAAGAAATGACGGTCAGAGCAAGGAGCTATATGGAGGACGTGTTTGACTGGAAGTGCATTGCCGATAACGTCTTAAAAAGACTGAAAGCAGAATGGTAAAGAAAAGCAGAGACGGTTAAAAGCTGTCTCTGCTTTTCCCGTGCGCCCGACGGGCGTATGGATGGCTGGTGAAATTTGACAAAGGGGTATAAATTTTGTATAATGTTACTTGCTTTATCAAGATATAAAAGAATAGGAAACTAAGATGAAAACTTTAAAAGAATTATATGCATACAGACAGATGATTATTAGTCTGGTAAGAAAAGAACTGCGAGGGCGGTATAAGGGTTCGGTATTAGGTTTTATGTGGACTTTTATTAATCCATTGCTGCAATTACTCGTATATAGTGTGGTGTTTTCGACGATCTTAGGGGCACAGATCGATAAATTTTATCTGTTTTTGTTTGTGGCATTGGTGCCGTGGCTGTTTTTCTCAGCATCTCTTACCGGAGGCTCTGCCAGTATCATTGCTTCGAAAGATATGGTGAAGAAGATTTATTTCCCAAGAGAAATTATGCCGATTTCTTATGTTACGAGTGCCTTTGTAAACATGCTGCTTTGCTTCCTTGTGATTTTTGCGGTTATGATTTTATTTGGGATTGAGACCGGAAAGGTATTTCATATTGAAGCACTTCTCTATCTGCCCGTGGTTATGTTAATTCAGTATGTCCTGGCCCTGGGCGGGGCGTTACTAACATCGGGACTTACGGTTTACTTTCGTGATTTGGAACATATCTTAGGGATTGTTACGATGGCCTGGATGTATCTCACACCCATTGTATATCCTGAAGAACAGGTTATGAATAGAATGGGCGAATGGGCTTATCTGTACAATTTAAATCCGATGACCCCAATCACGATTGCATATCGGAAGATCTTATACAGTGGGGAAGTTCCGGATATGAGTACGCTTGTCAATGCGGCGGTGCTTGGCGTAGGTTTTCTGGTTATCGGCTATGTGGTATTTCGTAAATTACAAAAGGGCTTTGCCGAGGAGTTATAGATATGAAGCAGGAGAATGCAATTGAAGTAAGAGATATAACCAAAAAATTTAAGGTGTTTTATGATAAGGGCTCTGAGTTAAAGGAACGGCTGTTATTCCGTAATCGCAACCGCTATGAGAACCGATGGGTATTAAATGGCATCAGCTTTGATGTGAAAAAGGGCGAAGCTGTTGGGCTGGTTGGCCATAATGGCTGCGGAAAAAGTACCACGTTGAAACTGTTGACGAAAATCATCTATCCCGACGAGGGGACCATTGAGATGAGAGGACGGGTTTCCAGTCTGATTGAACTGGGTGCCGGCTTTCATGCGGATATGAGCGGAAAAGAGAATATCTATACCAATGCCTCGATTTTTGGATTGACAAGAAGGGAAATTGAGGAGCGGCTGGATGATATCATTGCTTTTTCAGAGTTGGAGGATTTCATAGACAACCCGGTTAGAACCTATTCCTCGGGAATGTATATGCGTTTGGCTTTCTCGGTAGCTATCAATGTGGATGCCGATATCTTACTGATTGATGAAATTTTAGCAGTTGGTGATGCCAATTTTCAGGCCAAGTGTTTTAATAAGCTAAGAGAGATCAAGACGAGTGGAACTACTATTGTGATTGTATCCCATTCTCTGGGACAGATTGAGCAGATTTGTGAGCGCTCCCTCTGGATCCACGATGGCATCGTTCAGGCAGATGGTGCCCCTCGTGACGTGCATCCCCGCTATCTGAACTATATGGGGGAGAAGCGGCAGGAAATTGCGGAGAAGGAACGTGAGCGGCAGGCGGTTAAAAGCCAACAAGAGCCGGAAGAACACACCGGAGAAAAAGCCAAAGAGGAGACCGGAGAAAAGGCGGAAGAGGAAGCAAACGAAGACAAAACCCAAGGGCCTAAAGAGCGCAAACGCTGGGGTAATGGTTCTGCCAGAATAAAGCGCGTGGATTTGTGGAATCAAAAAGGGGAGGCCCAAAACGTATTTGCTACGGGTGAGGAGATGACTATTGTAATTGATTATCAGCTGAAGAAAAAAGTGGAAGATGCCGTTTTGGGTATTGCCCTCTTCCGCAGCGATGGTATCCACTGTTACGGAACCAATACCCGTATCGATCAAATTCCCGAATTTTCCCTTACAAAGAGCGGACGTATAAAAGTAAAATTAGATCATTTGAATTTGCTGCCGGGAGAGTATCTGGTTGACATCGCGATCGAGTCGGATATCGGCGTTCCCGTAGATTATTACAAAGAAGCAGCTAAGATAGAAGTTTATTCCTTGTTACAAGACGTGGGTATCGTCAGAATCGAACATTCCTGGGAGATTGATTAGTAAGATTAAAGTGTAAGGAGATCATAAGATGCCAGAGGTGATACGGCCCATTGATGTGGAAAAAATCATGAAAGAAATTCGTCTGGAGATCCAGGAAAAAGGTCTTAACGAAAGTATGCTCAGTTTTCAGGATGTGGATGGGGGTGAAATGCCGAATGGGTTTCAGACCGCTGAAAAATACGATCCGGGAGAGCTGGAACGGCTGGTACAGCAAGCTAATCTGCGCAGCAACGTACCCTGGTATCATCGAATGGAGGGGAATGCTTGCGCGAACTTTATCAAAAAGGTAATCCGTAAACTGATCCGGTTTATGATTATACCGGTGGTAGGGGAGCAGAATGCCTTTAATGAATCTGCCGCGCAATGCCTGAACCAGCTTTTAGCTTATGTAAAAGAGCAGGATCAGAAGATTATGGCTTTAGAAAAAGAACTGCAGGCTCTCCGGGAAAAAGAAAACTAGCGTGAGGTGCCGCCTGTGAAAATCATACAAGTATTAGCAACCGTATCTTTTGGTGATGCGGTCAGTAACGATGCACTCGCTCTGCAGGATTATTTGCAGAAAATGGGCTATACGACGAATATCTATGCAGAAAATGTAGATTTCAGGCTTCCGAAAGGATTGATAAAAAAGATTCGGGATTTACCGGTACTAAAAGAGGATGATGTGATTCTGTATCACTTGTCTACGGGGACGGAATTGAATTACCAGGTTCCCAAATACAAAGGTAAAAAAATCCTGATTTATCACAATGTGACTCCGCCGGAATATCTGGTTCCCTATAATCCGGCTTTGGCCAGGTTGTGTCAATACGGTCTGGACGGAGCCAGATACCTGGCAGGAAAAGTAGACTATTGTCTTGCGGCTTCGGAGTTTAACAAGCAGGATCTGATGCGGATGGGATACCAGGGTACGATTGATGTACTGCCAATTTTAATTGCTTTCGAGGATTATAAAAAGGATCCGAATCCCCAAATAATCCGTAAATATAAAAAAGCAGGAACGAATGTCCTGTTTACCGGACGAATTGCTCCGAACAAATGCCAAGAGGATGCGATTGCTGCTTTTTACTGTTATAAGAAATACTATGATCCGCATGCCCGCTTGTTTTTGGTGGGGTCGTATCTGGGAATGGAAAGCTATTATGCCAAGCTGTTGGCTTACGTGAAAGAGCTGGGCCTGCAGGATGTGTATTTTACCGGGCATGTAAAGTTCGATGAAATTCTGGCCTATTATCATATTGCGGATCTGTTTTTATGTGCCAGCGAACATGAAGGCTTTTGCGTCCCACTTGTGGAGGCCATGTATTTCGATGTTCCGGTAATTGCGTATGACAGCACTGCCATTGGGAATACTTTAGGGGGGAGTGGTGTGCTGATGAAGGAAAAAAGTCCGGTCTTGACTGCAGGTATGATGAACCGTTTGTATACGGACGCAGATTTACGTGCCAAGGTAATTGCCAATCAAAAAATCCGCTTAAAGGATTTTGATAATGACTGCGTGAAAGAAAAATTTCATTCTTATCTAAAAACATTCTTGAAAGGACGAAATTCTTGAAAAGAAAAATCGCTTTTGTCGTACAGCGGTATGGTCGTGAGGTAAACGGTGGTGCAGAGTTGGAATGCCGCCTTTATGCGGAACGGCTCACCGACGAATATGACGTACATGTACTTACCAGCAAAGCCATTGACTATATGACCTGGAAGGATGAGTATCCTTTGGAAGAAGAGCAAATCAATGGTGTTTTGGTGAAACGTTTTTCCGTGAAGCATCCTCGCAGCAAAAAGAAGTTCGACGAGATTAACGGCCGCTTTCTGGGCGGGGGTCTGGCATCCGATGAAGAGGAAGTATGGGTGGAGGAACAGGGTCCCTGTCTTCCCGCTCTTATTGCCTATATAAAAGAACATGAAATGGAATATGACGCGTTTTTGTTCTGCACATATTTGTATTATCCGACGTGTATGGGAGTGAAAGCGGTAAAGCAAAAAGCCATTACCATTCCCACAGCACATGATGAGCCATTTCTCCGCATGCGTATCTTTGATGATGTATTTCAGTCGCCGAAGGCAATTTTTTATAACACTGTTGAAGAGAAGCAGTTTATCGAAAAAAAGTACCGTAACGAGACAATTGAGAATGAAGTCGGAGGGGTGGGCATCGAACTTCCCGCCATAGTGGAAGCATCCGCTTTCAAGAAGAAGTATGGTCTGCAGGATTACATAATCTATGTAGGGCGGATTGATGAAGGAAAATCCTGTGATGTTTTGTTTCAATACTGGAAGGAATATAAGAGTCGGAATTCGAATTCGCTCAAGCTGGTTCTTATGGGGAAAAGTGTGATTGAGGTTCCCAAAGATGATACGATTATAAACCTGGGATTTGTAAGTGAAGAAGATAAATATAATGGCATGGCCGGTGCCGGAATGCTGGTTCTTCCTTCTAAATTTGAAAGTCTTTCCATGGTGGTATTGGAAGCGATGGCCTTATCCGTGCCGGTGGTGGTTAATGGGGTATGTGATGTGCTAAAGGGACATTGCATAAAAAGCAACGGAGGCTTGTACTATGATAACTATTTTGAATTTGAAGCATCCGTCAATTATCTTTTGACGCATAAAGATGTGCGGATGCAATTGGGAAAAAACGGTGTACATTATATTCAGGAAAATTATCGCTGGGATATAATTACTGCGAAGTTGAAACGATTGATCCGATATGTGAAATCCTCGGAGGCATAATTATATGAAAAAACTAGGGTTTATTACCCCATGGTTTGGGGAGAGTATCCCGGGCGGTGCGGAAATGGAACTGCGGGGCCTCGCGAGCCATATGGCGGCAGCGGGTATTAGTTTGGAAATTTTAACGACGTGTGTAAAGGAATTTTCAGCAGACTGGAGTGTTAATTTTTATCCGGCGGGTAACGACGTGGTCAAAGGTATCCAGATAAAGCGCTTTCCGGTGCGCAAAAGGGATACGGCGGCATTCGATGCGGTTAACTATAAGCTGATGAATGCGATTCCTATTGTTGAGAAAGAAGAAGCGACGTATGCTGCAGAGATGGTAAATAGCCCTGCCTTATATGAATATCTGATGGAACATCAAGAGGAATATGGAGTCTATGTCTTTATTCCGTATATGTTCGGCACTACTTACTACGGAGTGCAGGTATGCCCGAAGAAATCCGTATTGATTCCCTGCCTTCATGATGAAAGTTATGCGTATCTGAACATTTTTAAGGAGGTATTTTCGAAGGTGGCGGGAATGATTTTTCATGCGCAGCCCGAATGTGACCTGGCTTACCGTTTATATGACTTAGCTAACGTAAATACAGCCGTATTGGGGGAAGGCATTGACACGGATATCAAAGGGGATCCGGAACGTTTCCGTAAAAAGTATCTGATCAATAATCCATTTATTCTATATGCAGGGAGAAAAGATAAAGGAAAAAATGTGCATACATTAGTGAAGTATTTTTCTGAATATAAGAAAAGAGTTTCTACAGACCTAAAGCTGCTGCTGATTGGCGGTGGTCAGATGGAAATCCCTTCGGATTATCAAACAGACATTCTGGATCTGGGGTTTCTGCCCCTTCAGGATAAATATGATGCTTACGCAGCCAGCATATTTTTATGCCAGCCTTCTACAGTAGAAAGCTTTTCACTGGTGATTATGGAGAGCTGGCTTTGTTATCGCCCGGTGCTCGTCCATCGGGATTGTGAGGTTACGAGGCATTTTGCGGAGGCATCAAATGGCGGGCTGTATTTTAAGAATTACTTTGAATTTGAGGGATGTGTTCGTTATCTATGCGGGCATGAAAAGGAAGCAGATCAGATGGGAAAAAACGGCAGGGAATTTGCTGTGAGGAATTTTTCATGGGATGTGATTGTGGAAAAATATAGAAGCTATTTTGAGCAGATTTAGGATAAAGGAACAATCTCATTCGAGATTAATAATGCATGGGCCATGCAGTGAGATGCGAAGGGGATCATATGTTACAGTTACTTTTGTTATTGACAGGAACCGGTATTATTTTTATGATACTATGTTCCTATTATCAGGAAAATGGAGTAAAGGCATTACTATTGTCCATCACGGCTTTTTTTTCTTTGTATGGAATAGTTAGTGCGTTGCTCTTCTGGGTGGATGTTTTTAGTATTTTGACGACCTTGGTAATTTGCTGCGGGGTGGCGCTGGCAGTTGCGATTTTCTTGCTTTTAGCCGGAAAATTGCGGATTGCCGTACCGGAAATGAGGATTCGCCAATATGCAATCCCCATCCTTGTGATCTGCCTGAGTCTGCCTTTGGTATCCGGAAAATTTGAGCTGTTTGGAATGGGGCAAGACGAGGGTGTGTATCAAACACAGGCGATTAACCTAATCTATGGTATCACGGATAATCGGCTGGATTTTGCTGAGTATGAAACGTTAACGACCGAAGAGGAAAAAAATTTCTTTCAGTCGGAAGTAGAGGCGTACTTAGTGGGGTTCTATACGGAATCTAAATACGGCGGATATCCGACATATAGCCCGGAAGATTCCTCAAGCCCGGTATTCGGAGTGTTTCATGGAATTCCTAATTTCCCCGCCTTGTTAGCATTGAGCGGGAGCATTTTTGGCATTTCCCACATGACTCTGATTCAAACGCTTTTCTGGCTTTGCGGAATTCTGCTGGTATTTATGATTGGTGAGAATTTCAGATGGAAGAGCAGTACAAAGATTCTGAGTACTGTGTTAGTGGCGGTTTCACCAGTTTTGGTGTGGACGACAAAGTCGGCACTGACAGAGACGTTTCAGTTTTTATTGATTTCGGCATACCTGTATTTTATGACAGAGGAGCGGAAATGGTCTTCTATGGGAGCAGCGGCTGCCATCATAACTTTTTCGTTTTTTCATGTAACAGCTTCGGTGTATATGCCGATGGTGATAGCGCTGTTTTATTTTGCATTTCTTTGGAGTAAAAAGCGTGAGTATTTGCTTGCAGGGATTCTCTGTCTGTTAGGATACGGTTTAGGGATCACAATGATGGCCCATGTGAGTCCCCGCTACACCTATGCGAACCTGTCGCAATCTTTGTATCGAGTGATTCCCTTCATGACAACGGAGAATTGCCTGCTCATCATATGGATCGTGATTGTTATGGCCGGAATATTTTTCACGCTATGCTACAAAAGGGGCTGGGGGAAAGAATTATGTCTGCCATCCAGAGAGCGCATGTGGCAGTGGGTGATTCGCCTGGTATCGTTTGCCTGGATTGCCTGGATTGTATATTTGTGGATACAGGAATTTAATAGTAATGGCGGAATCCTGGAGTCTCTTCAAGGTTTAACTGCAGCAGCATTTGTTTATGTTACAGGCTTGATCATCCTTCCGGTAGGCTTTATCCGGATGCTATGGCACCCTAAGGAGATAATAAGGGACACAAAGCACCTGGTAGTGGGAGGTGCGTTTTTATATTGCATCATGTTTTATTCCGCTTTTCTTTATTCTGATACAAGAGAGTATTATTATTATGCCAGATATCTGGCTCCCTATATCCCGATTGCGGTTCTATGGGCGGGTATGTATCTGGACGGCATAAAAGTCTGGATGAAAATGTCAATCTTGGGACTGAGTCTGATGTTACTGGCACCATTTGAATATACGCTGGCTACACAGAAGGATGATAGTCTGATCACTTGGGAGACGTTAGAAGATCTAGCTTTCCACATCGAACCGGACAGTGTTGTTTTGCTGGATGATGAAATGATGCGTACGTTGTTCTTCCCTTTGCGGGCCATGACGGGAGCCAAGGTGTATCCCAGAAATGGAACTCTTACCGAACAGACGGAAACCGTAAGGGATCTTGGAAAGCATGTTTATTACATTTCGTGTGCAAATACTTTGGTATCGAAGGTAGAAGGAAGCATTCTTTACAAGCAAAAATATATAGTATCGGCAGATTTGGGTGAATACCATGGAAGATATATTCCGTTGCCACTTTCTTTTTCGCAGAAAGTGAAAGAGATTAATCTATACAGCTGTTATGAAGAGGAGAGACTACAGTACTCCATGGTGGATGGAGTCTTTCCGATGTCCGGTTTTTCAAGACTGTCGGAGAATTACCGATGGACAGTGGAGGAGTTTGTCACTCTGGAATGTTACCTGGAGAAAGCGGATTATCGCATTAATATTCAGTGTGCCTTTGACCTTCCTTTTAACCTGATTGACCCAGAGGGGTATGAGATTGAGATATTCGTAGATGGAGTTTCGGCGGGAACGATATCTGCGGAGTCAATAGAAGCGTCAACATTTACATTAAACATACCCAAGGTATTAATAACCGGCGGAGCGACGAAAATTGAGATCCATGCGCCCCTATGGGAGGCATCTTTAGTCACGCAGGGAGATGACCGATGGTTAGGCATTCCCGTGCAGTCGGTTACATTCGATAAAAGGGAGGACTGAAGGGATTATGGAGGATCGAGAGAAGGTTAAGAAAATTGCCGCCTATGGATTGAGCATTCTCCTGTTTACCGCTTATATAGGGATTTTATTTAACGCAAGGAATCCGCAGGTATCGCTGGAGTACCGTATGTACTATATTGAACATACGTTGGGCGCATGGCCAGGAAATGGAGGATTGCTCTATGTATTAGGAACAAAGGAAATCTTCTCGCTGGATCCGCGGGAACAGGGGGCTTTGAATCGTCTTGTGGAGGGCTGGTCTAATCGGGAAGAATCCGGAAGATGGACGAGGGGAAACCGGGCGTCTATCCTATATATATTTCCGGAGAAAGTAGAGGAGGAGCTCGTATTGGAAATGGAGGTCGTGCAGTATATGCCGGGGGTATCGGCCGAAGTTTATGCGAACGACCAATGGATTGGGAGAATGGATGAGGAAACGGGAAAACAGATTTCCATTCCCATACCGAAGGAATACCTGAAGACCGATACCCTGGTCTTATCCTTCCACATCGAAAATTCCGTAAATCTGACTGAAATGGGACCTGCTTCTGATGACCGAGATCTGGGAATAATGATGGGAAGTGTTTTGCTTGACAGGGGGATACCATGAGCGCAAAGATGAATTTGCTTTTTGCAGAAAGCCAGAAAAGGAATCGGAACATTATTGTTTTTGCATTTTTTGCGGTTGTAGTTTCCAGGCTTTTGTTTGTGGCGGTGTATGCGGTATTTACCGTCCAATCGGGAAGTGAGTTTTCATTTTTTAATGACTTAAAT
>Ga0154000_1000162_pt1 | contig 19332 bp, 19 predicted proteins | sample TSNC084MetaG_FD_104674 | JGI IMG/M metagenome (GOLD analysis project Ga0154000, IMG submission 104674) | Attine ant fungus gardens microbial communities from North Carolina, USA - TSNC084 MetaG | ecosystem: Host-associated > Fungi > Mycelium > Unclassified | place: USA: North Carolina, Lumber... | reverse complement strand
TCCGACACGCCCCACTTGGCCGCCGCCTGCGAAACGGATATGTAGTCCATATGCTTTTTCCCCCGTGAAATTTCGACATGATATAAGAATATTATAATACGAGCATACGAATATTTGCAAGTATTTATTATTGAGGGCAGAAAAACAAATGAGCGGCGCAAATCAGCATACTTTCCGGAATCAAGAAGGACAAAGAACCGCATCAACACCCTGCTACGGTTCTTTGTCCAGATTATTTTATTATCCGCCTGGCAATAGCCGGTGTAATACAACTGGCAGTCTGTTCGTTGCTTTACAAATATTTATGTGAGTTCCTCCAGCCACAGCTGCACGGCCAGCTTACCCGTCTCAATATCCCTATGCGTCAGACAGTACAGTAAATCATTCGTCAGTCCCTGCAGAAATCCCGCCATTGGCGTGACAATCAGAAACCCTTGCCGGAGCTGCAGGTTCAGCTTGTGCAACAGCGGAAAAACAGATATAACCCAACTTAACGCAGTGCGTTAGCCTTGCGGATTAGATGAAACTCTCCCTTGGAAAGCTTCATACAGCCGAGATTTTTCTCTCCCTCGCAACGCATGGCGCCCATGATGTGTGGATAGAGGTAGGTTGTCAGAGCGGCGCCGCTGTCCGGGTCAAAATGGCCCAGCTGTTCGAGGAAAGTAACCATCCCACTGGAGATCGGGTCATCCCGCATATACTCACAGCGGAATTTCCGGTAGGTTTCATTGGCGCATGACGCAATAAAGTTCCGGTTGGCGCGGCAGAGCTTGTCCAACGCGTCAGTATCTCCGGAATTGTATTTGATTATCAGTTCCCTGTTAAGTTCCGCCAGTTTTGCCACACGGTCACCTCCTTCCGCGGACGCCTTTGGTCATCGGCCGCCGCGCCGGACGATGTTCAACGATGCGTACAAAGTTTCCGCCGGACGCTTCTCCTCCCGCTCCCGGTCGGTGAAGCGTCCGGCGATGGCCATGTCCTTCAGATCTTTGATTTCAGCTTTTGCCCGCCGCCAATCCTCCTGGGCAATGTTGCCCCGCCGCTTATCGGCGCTGATCCGCTGGTAAGCGTTTTTGTAGCTGATGATAGCTTTCAAAAATCTGTTCAACGGATGGTTCCCGCGGGAGACCAGCCGGAAGATACGCATGGTCACCCGAATGCAGGCGGAGCGCGGGGAACAGATTGGCACAAGGCCGCCTTACGGTTATCGCAAGGATGAAAATGACAGCAAGAAAATCGTTCCCGATGAGGAAACATCGCAGATTGTCAAACGGATATTTGACCTCTGCGCCGGCGGCATGGGGCCGAGCCAGATCGCAAAACTCCTCAAAAAGGAGCGGATATCAAACCCAGCGGTCTACGCCTACCGCAAGTATGGAAGTACTTACACCGGCTAAGACACGGATAATCCCTGCCATTGGAGCAATGCGACTGTAGCCCGGATTCTCGAAAATATCGCTTACCGGGGACACACCGTCAACCTGCGCTACAGCACCCCCTCCTACAAGGACAAGCGGAAAATCCTGCGGCCTGAATCGGAGCAGCTCCTGTTTGAAACCACCCATGAGCCGCTGATCTCCGAGGATGTGTGGGAGATAGTCCAGGGAGTACGGCAGCGCAAGCGATGGCGCAACAATATGGATGAGCAGAACATGTCCTCCGGCCTTGTGTTTTGTGCCGACTGCGATAAGACAATGGTGCTCCACCGGGCACACACCATGAAACCCTCCCAAAACAATTTTGCCTGCGCCACCTATAAGAAGAAGGGCAAGGAAATCTGCACCGCACACTATATCCGGGAGGAACAGCTTCGGGACATTATTTTGGAGGATTTGTGCCGGACGCTATGGTTTGCAAGGACTAAGGAGGAGGAGTTTGCCGAGATCATAGGCCGGAAGAACAGCGCGGAAACCAGACGTGAGATCAAAAAGCACAGGACAGAACTGGACACCATGCGCCGCCGGGAAAGCGAACTGAACAGCATCTTCAAACGGCTGTATAAAAAGACAAGCTCGGAATGGGTCAGATACTCTAAATATGATTACAAGGAAACCGGCGGCAAGGAATACCTGACTCCCGCCGCCGACTCGGACATAACCATATACAACCCGCTTGAAGTGGCGGAAAAATTAGTGGTAGATGCCCTCAACCGGGGCGCTCTGCTCTGCCAAGGCGAAACAATTACGGATAAAGAAAAAGCCGCCCTGCTTGATTTTACGGGCAGGTACGGCTTGCTCGGCTTTATGGCTGCCATACCCTTAAACGGCGGCTTTATGGGATGCCCTCATGTGTTTCTTGGGCGCAACGGCTTTTTGATGCGGACTACATGGAGACGAAAGAGTATCTGCAAATTTTTCAGCCGTTTGGCAGTAAACAAGGACAACTCAAAACTGGCTTTACCATGTCGCCCGCGCTTGTGATGGGGAAAACTTTGGAGTACAGCATCGTTTTCTCCCGCAACTACGCCGAGCGCACGGACTGGCTGTTTGGCGTGTTCTCGGAGTTCTACACGTATTTCGCTGCCTGCGCCGCCTATCACGCAACGGACAATCCGGCGCTGCGAAGCCATTACGCCGATATAGGCGTAGTGGATTTCAATCTTCTGTTCCGCGGTTCTGGAATATCTTTCGGCTTTTTCATGGATAACAATCTTACTGATGAACATCCTGAGTATCTCCGGCGTCAGATCAGTGATTTCCGTGTAGCGTTTGGCCTTGTCGATGAACCTGTCAACATTGGTGACGAGGGATTCAAGCCGCCCGATGTCCGCTTCAGCCTTTGGTATCTGGACAGTCAGATTCGCCTGTTCTTCAGTATAGGTGGCGGAGAGGATGCGGAACTGCTCGTTTGTGACCCGCCTGAGGACATTATCCTCAAATAATGTGTCAAGTAAGAACCAACTGTTTTTGAAAAAGTAAATAGGCTCGGAGAATTCCAGCCTATTTACTAATAATCGACCTGATGCTTTCCCTGTCAAGGTGGCTGTCATAATACGGGTGGGCCGCTTTCTGCTCCCTCAATATGGTATCTTCCGATACGTCTCGGCATTTTTCAGGGATAAGCTCCCAAACGGCCGCAATGTCGGCGTCCGGCCCGTATTTCTCCCTGGCCCGCGCCAGCATCTCATCAAAAATAGGTCCAACGATCAAACAGCGATAAATCTTTGCCCTAATCTCGAACGAAGTTCCGTCATGAAAGACAAGCACCGTCACCGGCTTGCCGTACCAGATGCTCCGCACCAGGTCTCTGTTGCATTGGGACTTTTCCAGCTTCTCGCTGAGAATGAGCGAGATCCCGTTAAGGCTGGTGAGTGTATCGTTCGCTGAGAGACGAGGCTCTCCGCTGGCATCGAGAGTGCCGATTATTTTAACGCTGTCCGACATTTTGAGCAGCTTGGTCAGTTCTGGAGAAAGCATCGATATTTTTGGAAGCTTGATCATCTCAATCCATCCTTTCAAGATCACTGTCGGGGTGGTTGCCGCAATGCTTATAGTCGTCATTGTCGGCGCTGAGGCCGTATTCCCTGCGGATCTGGTAGAGGCCGCGGGCCAGACGGATATAGTACTCAAGCGGCGGCATCTGCTGTCTGCCAAGCCTTGAGGCGTGATGCGGGCGCCATATGGTGCTCAGGAAGATAACGCCATTTTTTGCGTAAAACTCACACGCCTGGAAATTGGATTCCAAAGCTTCCTCAATCGTCTTAAACCCATAAGGGGCGGCAAGCTCCGCGCCGGCCACGACCTGGGTGTAAACGTACCCCTTCCCGAATATCTCGACCGCGTCCAATGTGCGTTTAACCCATTCCTTATGCCCCAACAATCGGTTCTTGCCCGGACACAGCCAGTTTGATTTCTCCTCATCCCAAACCTCTATGTTGGGGCAATAGGACGTCAGACCGGTCTCATCATATAATCTTTTCACCTGCCTCTTGGAATAGGCCGGCGCCATGAGCTGACTTGAAAAACGCCCCCTAAAATTGCGGCCAACGGCCTGCAATATCCTGATATATCGGTCCAGCTCGTTATCAAACAGCTCTTTCCCGCTTTCGTCCAGTCCCCCTGAAAGGTATATCTCCGAAAATCGCCCGCGCTCCTTCAAAGCCTCTCTTACCGTTTCGTATATATCCGCTGTATCCATTTCCGCACTCGCTACACCGGCGACTCCTTTCGCCGCATTTTCACTGGTAAAAAAAGCGCAGAATCTACACTGGTGGCCAGTCTCCCACAGGCGGCAACGCTGGTATGCGGTCAGAATCAGTTTCTGCGCCCGAACATCGGCCACCGCTTCCATGGGGACTCCTCTGTTTGTCTTCTTTCCAAAAAAGCCGGGTCTGGGCACGAAATCCACGGAATCAATGAGCTCGCCGCCGTCCATGAGCAGAAATATCCCATCCTCCTCATCCCAGTCCACACGATAGGGATCGGCATATCCGGCATCTCCGTAATTGATATACACGTTGCTCGCATCCCGCAGGAGGATTGGTCCCGGCATTGCTTTATCTTTCGTCCTCCCTTCATAGTCGATTCCAAATGGCTCAAGAAATCCAAAGTTATAGGTAGCGCTCTGCACTTTATCCAGCGCCCGGGGCGTCAGCGCAACGCCGTGGCAAATCATGCTGAGCTTAAGGATTACAAAGGGGGAAACATCGGGATATTTGGCGGTGAGATGCTCCAACTCCGACACTTTCAGAGAATCCATGACGGCACCTTCTTTCCGATCATACAAAAATAACGCCGGCAATCATCCCGGCTGTGGTGGCAAACAAAAAGAAAAAATCTACCTTCCGCAACGACACGAGAAAAGCGACTCCCCGGGGCGCATCATTGTCAAAGCCACGGGATTCCATGGCCATCGCAATATTCTCCGATCGCTCTAAAGCGTGGACCAGCATCGGGAAGATGCGTTTCCTGGACAGAGGACCCGCCTTGACGCCGCGTACCGCAAGCGCAGCGCGCACAATCCCGTACTCGCTGCGAACGACCGGGAAAAAATGATAAGCTGCAAGCAGCCCATACGCAAATTTCGGCGGCAGGCGAAACTGCTGCATGAGGCTCATGATAAAGTCCATGGAATTTGTTGTGAGCGCGAACAGCATGCCGATTCCGCCGAAAGCCAGTACCCGTGAGGAAAGCTTCATTGCGCTGTCCCATGAGGTCACATAAACCGTTCTCCCCCCCAAGATACCGGCGGTGCCCGCGGCCTCTGCCGCCGAGGGGAACAGAAAACCGGACATGAACATTCCGGCAGCCGCGAGGAAAAACGGCAGCATCCCGAACAGCATCCTTTTTTTGTTCACGGAAGGCGTAAACGCCGTTGCGGCAAAGCTGATTAAAAAAACCAAAAGGTTCAGGCGGATATTATAGCTAATCGACAGGATTAGGGATGCGATAATCAGCGTTAAAAACTTGTAACCCGGATTGAGTCTGTCCATGGGGCTCCCTCGTGCCGCCGCGCGAAAGGAAAGCGGGCGGTAATTTTATCATTATTTTTCTATTTCCATTCTGAAATTGCTCCGTCCTCCAGCTGGAAGATGCGGTTGGCAAAGGCCCTTGCCAGCGCGAAATCGTGCGTTGCGATGATTACGGTCAGCCCCCCGGATACCTGCTTTTGCAATAGTTCCATGATAAATCGGGTGGCCCGCTCGTCCTGCGCGTATGTCGGTTCATCGAGCAGCATTATGGGCCGGTCTCCAGCCAGCATGGAGAGAATCGCGAGGCGCCGCTGCTGGCCCTGGCTCAATGCATAGGGGGAGGCGTCCGCGTATTCCGAAAGGCCGAACTCGGCGAGCAGTGCCTCAGCCATGGCCGAAAGTTCGCTGTCGGCCATAGCGGGGCGCGCGCCTTTCAGCGTGACCAGGATTTCATCCCTCACCTTTAACGATAAAAACTGGTATCGTGGATTTTGAAAGACGAGACCGACTTTCGCGGATACCCTGAGGCTGCCATCAAACCGAATCAGTCCCGCGACCGCCGACAACAGTGTGCTCTTACCGCTTCCGTTCCTACCGACAAGTGCGGTGATTGCCCCTTTTTGCACCGCAAACGCCAGAGATGAGAACACTGTTTTCCGACCATATAGGACCGTCAGGTCCTCCGCCTCCACCGCAGTCTCCGCCGGCGATGGCGGGTCAAGAGGAATGCGGCCGGCCAGCCATTCCTCCCCGAAAAAAAGCCCCCGGTCTGTAAAGGCAGCCTTGCGGTCTTCCAATTCATCCGGATAAATTCCGGCTTCCCGGATTTGCCCGTTTTGGTCCATAATCATCACCCAGGACAGAAACGGGCGCCAATAGCCAAGCCTGTGGTCAACAATGAACAGCGTGAGCCCGGCCCTGTTGAGCTCTTTTAGTTTCTTTGCCAGCTCAATACAGGCAGCCGGATCTACATTGGCGAACGGCTCATCTAAAATTAGCATCTCCGCCTCTGTCGCCATCGCGGTGGCAAGCGCGACCTTTTGTTTTGTCCCTCCGGAAAGAGTGTGGATTGGCGCGGTTTCCTCCTGTTCCAGCCCCACGATCCGCAAGAGCTCGCGCATCCGGGCTCTCATGTTGCCGGAATACGCGATGTTTTCCAGGGCGAACAGGATTTCATGATCCACACGCCCCATGCAGAACTGATTGTCCGGGTTCTGGAACATGATGGATACCCGCTTCGCCCTCTGAGACGGCGGAAGCAGTGTGATGTTTGCGCCTCCCACCAGAATTTCGCCCTCCAGCACCCCTGCATACTCGGGATACAGGCCCGCGAGGCAATAAGCGAGTGTGCTCTTCCCGCATCCGGAAGGCCCCGTCAGAACCACCGCTTCCCCCCGCCCTACGGAGAATGTCAGATCCTTGAAGACCGGCGCCTTTTTTTGCCCATAACGGAAAGTCAGGCCGCTGCAGGATAAAAGAGAGCTCCACTCCGGGTCAGTCATTTGGTTCTCCCAAGGCATAACTTTTCAGCAGTCCAGTTCCGGCGAGTCCGTCACCAATCAGCTTGCACAATACGCCGGAAAACAAAAGGGAGCTTATGAGGCGGATGATGAACATAACAGTCAGGAGCCCCGGCGCCAGCAGCCCAAACCCCGACCGGACAAAGCCCCAGAGAAAGCTGGTGATGCAGCTGCCGGCGGCGGCAAGGCACATTGTAGCCAAGTTGAACTTCTTATAACGGTACAGCGCAAAGGCGGCTTCGGCGCCTGCCCCCTGGATGATGCCGGCGACAAAGACCATCGGCCCGTACATATTCCCCATCAGCACCTCAATCAGTGCCGCCAGCACCTCGGCGATGATGGCGACCCCCGGCTTTTGCAAAATATAAGCGGCGAGTGTGGACGCCATGAACCACACGCCGAAAACAATTTCGTTGCCCAGCGGGGCGAGCCCCAGCGGCGTCAGGACCGAGCTGAGAAAAGAAGCGAAATATACTGCTCCAAGGTAGATGACGGCAAAAACGATTGACAGCAGGGCAACCATGATAATGTCTTTTAATTTCCAATTATAATGTTTCATGTTAATTCCTCTCCTCAGTCGGGCTGTTTACAGATACGGTAAAAGTCAGAACATAATGCGCAGCTACTTCTTGCATGTAAGCGCATACCTCCTCCAAATAATCGAATACCACATGAACGTCCCCGCTTATCCGGGTGGCATAGTGGATGGAAGCCGGATGGAGCCCCATGGATTCAGCCAGCTGGTATACATAGGCGATGTGGTCGATGTAGTTCTCACATCCCAACGGATAAAGGGCAATCTTGCACAGCACCGAGAAATGCTTGTCTTGTACGCGCGGCTGATTCGGTGGCGGCTGGTTTTCGAAAAGATAGCTGTCGCCGTCCGTGTCCCCCGGGCAGCCCTTGGAGAATTGACCCTCAAGAGCCATGTGCACATCGGGCCGGTACGCGTTTACAAACAGCCCGCGGACAGCGTCCGCGACATAGGCCAGTTTGCCCCGGTATACGGTCGACAGCGCATCGGACCCGCCCCATACTGCCGATGTATCGGTTTTTTGCAGTGAATCTAAAATAATGGAAATAAAACGGTCATCCATTGGATAAAGTGAGAATCTGCACCCCGATATATCGAGGTTGGTCCCTCTGCCCTCCCAGGGAAGATCCGGACGTGTACAAGCAGCTGTATTTTGCATAAATGCCTCCTTTTAATAAATACGGGTTCTTGTTTAAAACATAAAAAAACGCTCTTCCATTAGGAAAAGCGCCATTTCATCCATTATATCAAATCGCTTCCCTACGCTGGTATTAACCAAACAGGTTCAAAGGGTCAGGTTTTACCTTCTCAACTCCGAAGAGTCCCCCTAGTATTCTTTTGTAAAGAGCCAAGCATAACCAAGGCCACATTCACTGTAGCAGATAACTAGCTTCTTGTCAAGGAAAAGGATTCCTCTGCCACGAATCGTTTTCCCGTCTATGTTGACGGTTTTGCCTGTGCTGTATATATCCGTATTCCCGCCGTGGATCTCCTATCTTCCCTGCATTTTCTATCAATTCTTGTATCTTCATGACATACAGTATATCACGCCACGTTCCCTTACCGTCAGTGCTTTTGCCCTGGTTTCTCTGATGACCGGGTATGCTCAATCAATTTTTCCATCAACAGCGTTATTTGTTCCCCTGTCTTTCGTGCGTGCCATGTGTCCTCCTCTCTATCACATTACATCTATATTATACCATTTCTGGGTAATGCGATCAATGTTGCCGAAACCGCAAAGCCTTACAAATAAAGGGTTTATAGTATACTTCGGGTTAACTTGGCCCGAAGTCTTTTCTCTATTCACATTATTTTTTATGATAAGAGCATAATAGATTTTTATATCCACACCCAAGCTTTTAGGTTGGGCTTTGCGCTTCTGATGTAAAGTTCAGCAAATGCAAGGTTTGTGATTTCAACAGACATATGATAAAATGTTAATATACACAATTATGTTGAGGTGTTGTTATGACAGAGGCAGGTATTAGAGATTATTTAGCAGAACATTTGAACTTATTATCAGCCGATTTATTTTTAATCGGAAAAGAATTTCATTTAAAGAATTCTAAAGGGTCAGATGGGTTTGTAGATATTTTGGCTAAAGATTCATATAACAACTATGTGATAATTGAAATAAAGAAGTCTAATCAAGCAGCAAGACAGGCATTACATGAAGTTGTTAAATATGTAGCGCTATTAAAAGAAAATTTTAAAATCAAAGATAGTGAAGTGCGTATATTCATTGTTTCTGTTGAATGGCATGAATTATTTGCTCCTTTTTCAGAATTCTGCACCAAAATAAGCATACCCATTGAGGGATATCGTCTTGTAATTTTAGATAATTGCATATGCAATGTTGAAATAATAAAGCCAAATAATAATTCATTTTCAAGAAAAATGTCGAGGCAGCAACTGGCATTTTTATATTCAACTGAGCAATCATTGAACAGTAAAGCAGAGATAGTATTTGATACAATAATAAAAGGTGGAATACCTGATTTCTTAGTGTTTCAAATGAGCACCAAAAAGGAAATTCCTTTTCCATATGGACTGGTCGTAGTGTTTCAACAATATGAAGAATCATTTTATTGTGATCTGGTTAATAAATGGTACTATAATATTGTTGAGGATATTTCCGAATACAAGGAAGAAAACTCATATATTGAATATATGCATTATCTTGAAGAAAGTGTGATCTCGGAATTAATTAATGATATCCCAAGAGATACTTTGGAAATTTCTTATCCCGAAAAGTTCTATAGTGTTATTAACCAGCAAGGTTGGAAAATTAATAAAGTCCACAAGTTTGGTCTTTTTCAACAAGATGCGCGAACAAACGATGATTGGTTAATCAACGAAGCAACAGGTATTACAGGCGAAAACCCTATTATATTTAATGATATTTGTGAAACTAAATTCAGGAAGAAATGGGAGCAAATAAGAGAAAATCTTGAATTATTTTTGCAATTTAATAGTGAATTAAAGTTGTTGACGGAAAAGATTTTTTCAGATATATCATCGCTAAAAGAAAATATAAGGGTTAGATTTTGGTATTACAATCCAGATGACATTATTTGGTCCTTGTTTCATTGTATTGGCAACAATACCATCGATGGACTTCCAATGTTCAATGTGGATTTAGATTGTACTGAAAGTAATATTCATTATAGCTATCATGCTTATCTTATATATTACGGTGAATCTGTAGATTATAACTTTATTCAGAAATATTATTTTTCAAATGATGATTTTAGTTATTTTATCATTAAACAATGTGGTGAAATAGCACAAATTAATTCTAATATTATGGATGCCATTGGATTACATTTCTGTATGGTGAAAATTAAAAAAGATGGAGAGAATTTTACTGAAGAAAATATTGCCTTAGATGATGACTCTAAATATAGTTTTGGATATTTTATGTCTACCCAAAAACAATTAGTTGTACGTTTTTATGAACTATACAAAAAATATTCTAACCTTTAACCAATAAACGAAATTGGTGACACGTTCGCATTTGCTGTTTATCTGTGATAGCAAAGGACTTCGGGCCAAGTTGGCCCGAAGTTATGCAAATGCCTCCGGGTCGTCCACATCGTCATAACCATCGAAAAGCTGCAATTCGGGCTGTGATTGCAGAAAGCGTACCAGCATGGCTTTTTGAGTGCCAATGGAATGACTGATTTTCTTGCGTATGTCCTCATCGGATAGCCGGAGACAGACCGCGGTCTTGTAGATCTGGATTACGGCCGACTGCGTAGCGCGGGCCACATTTGCTTTCCTCCTCACCCTCGCCATCACATACACCCCGCTTCTTTAACGGTGTACCCATTCAGAATTCCCCGCGCCGCTTCCAGCCGGTCTTGATAGCGGAAACGTACGGAAATACGCTTACCCTCATAAATGCCTATCCGCTTGATCAAATTAACCGCCAGTTCCCGCGACAATTTATCAACATTCCGATACTGCTTGAAATGCTCAATCCAGCTATGGCATGGTGAATCGTTGGCAAAAAGCAGTTCGGTTTCCTGTAAGCCCAAAAAGTGAGGGGTATGACGAAACTTTTTTAGTTCTCTATGATTTTCTTTAACTTCGCCAGTAGCTTATCCTTACGGGAACGGATCGTGCTATACCCACTTTTGGTGGAAACGGCGTTCCCATTCTTCAGTCAGACTATCGTGAAAATTGGGATGCGCTATTTCAATCAGTGCTCTGGCCCGCTGGCGCATGTTTTTGCCTTGCAGGTTTACCGCACCAAATTCGGTAACGATGTACATCACATCGCAACGAGAGGTGGTCACCGCCATGCCTTGATCGATAAAGGGTACGATCTTGCTTACGGCGCCGCCCTTGGCAGTAGAGGGCATGGCGATGATGGATACGCCGCCTTTGGACATGGTGGCCCCTCGCACAAAATCCACCTGACCACCCGCGCCGGAAATCTGCCTAAGGCCGATGCTTTCGGAGCATACTTGGCCCATCAGATCAACCTGCACACAAGAGTTGATCGATACCAATTTGTCATTTTGGGCGATCACAAACGGATTGTTGGTGTATTCAGCACTGGCCATCATCACTGTGGGGTTGTCATCTACAAAATCATACAGCCGCTTGGATCCCATTAGGAAAGTAGCCACCATCTTACCCGGATTCAACGTCTTTTTGCGGTTAGTAATTGTCCCCGTTTCCACCAATTCCACCACACCATCGCTGAACATCTCTGTGTGAATCCCCAGATCCTTTTTACCCTTCAGATTGAGCAGCACCGCATCGGGCAACGCACCAATACCCAACTGTAAGGTTGCTTCGTCAGGTACCAATTCGGCGCAGTGGCCGCCGATCACTTTCTCAATCTCACCCAATTCGCCAGGTTGTAGCTCTAAAAGCGGGATGTCTTCCTCTACGATGAATTCAAACTCCGACAGATGCATAAAACAGTCGCCGTGGCAGCGCGGCATATGCCGGTTGACCTGGGCAATCACCGTTTTGGCATTTTGAGCGGCAGTCAGCGTATAATCCACTGACACACCAAAACTGACATAACCATGTTTATCGGGAGTACTTACTTGCACCAGCGCCACGTCAGGTGTCAGCGATCCATCGGTAAACAGCGCAGGAATGCGGGAGAAGTAGCGCGGCAGATAATCTGCCCGCCCTTCAGCAATGGCTTGTCGCTCGCCAGCGCCAACGAAAACCGAGTTGTGGCGGATATGCCCGGATGCCTCAGGAGCGCAATAGAGACTTTCTCCCATCCCCACCATATGTACTGTCTCCACATCGCGCAACTGCGTCATGCGCTCACCCAGTGCCCTTGTGAGTGCCACCGGTTCGCCACAGGCGTGGCCGATCACCACCCGGTCGCCATCCTTTATCTCACTCACCGCTTGTAGCGCGGTGACTTTTTTTGCCTGTCTGGTCATTTCCAGCCTCCAATCCTTCCACTGCCTGTAACATCATGTGGGTCAACAGCGCAATGTCAGTATCTTTATCGGTGTGCACGCCCCACTTGGGCGGTGGGGGGTGCACAGCAGCGGGCACAACCCGACCGTATCCCGGGTTTCCGCCGCCGCAATACTTGACATGAAGTCTCATTCTGACCCTTTGATGCCTGCGATATCTTTTGCCATCTTTTTTTTGTGATCCAGGTTACTCTGCCGGGAAATCATAATGCGTTGAGCCTGAGGGCTGCCCGCGCCGTGCATGCTCTCAGTGCGGTAACCCACCGCCGCAGTACCCAATGTCAAGTTCTCCACCAACCGCAGCACCCGCATCCGATGTTCAGTGGGGATACCGACCGCACCCTTCAAATATTTTTCAATGTAGGGTCGCAGTTTATCATTGTTCCAATCTTGTTGTCCAGGCATCGTTACCATTAAGCCGCCGGCGATATCTTCCGCCAGCCGGGTGATCTCATAGGGAAAACGGGTCACATTCTGCTTGCACACGTTGGCCAGCAGCGCATCCACATAATAGTTGCCCGATTTGGTAGCGCATCCCTCGCAGGAACAGGCAATGCCGCAGGCATACAGCGTCTCGTTGAGGTGGGTCATTTCAATAAGTTTATCCTTGACATGGCTGGCCTTTGCCGCGCCGTTATACTCCGCCGCCAATGCCGCCGCACCAATTAACACATCGCCCACGCCCACCTTACAGCCGCCATAACTCTGCCTGTGATAGGAGGCGAAACGCTCCACCAGCATACCCGCAAAATCCACCTCGCCATTGAGGAAGATACGGTCGTTGGGCACAAAAACATCGTCAAAAATCACCAGCGCCTCGTGTCCGCCAAAGTGTTTGTTCCCCAGGTCGATGTCGGCGCCCTCTTCCAGCTTGCGGGTGTCGCAGCTTTGGCGACCGTAGATCATCAGGATTCCCTTGGCATCACTTTCGATTGCGAAAGCAATAGCAAAATCTTCCTCTCCCGCCTTCATCGCCACGGTGGGCATCACAATGATTTCATGGGAATTAACAATACCGGTTTGATGAGCCTTAGCACCTCGTACCACCACACCATCCTTCCGGCGCTCGACTACCCGCAGATAGAGGTCAGGATCGGCCTGATTTGCCGGGGATAGACCGCGGTCCCCTTTGGGGTCGGTCATGGCGCCGTCTACTGTCAGGTCCCTGCGTTGGATGTCTGTCCAATATTTTTTAAAATTTTCATGGTAGGAGGTACTGTGGACTTCGTCACATTCATAAGTCGTGGAAAAGACGGCGTTGGCGGCGTCCATCCCAACGCAGCGCTGGAAGCAGGCCGCAGTCTTCTGCCCCAACAGCCGCTGCATCTTCACCTTTTTTACCAGGTCTTCGGCGCTCTGGTGCAGATGTGTAAACCGGTTAATCGTTTCACCCGTTAGACCGGATTTAGCTGTCATCAGTTCAGCATACTCCGGCTGGCCAGCGAGTTCATAGGTCATGGCAACCGAGTTAAGCGAGGGACGAATTACAGAATGCTCTGTGGGGTTTTGCACTTTTTCCCCCAACAGGTATACGTCTAAATTCAACTTCTTCAGACTCTGGATATACTGTTCTCTTGTCATCATTTTCCTTTCCTCCAATTCGGATGAATATTTCCAGCAAGGCGCTGGTTTTCTACCTGTGTCGTATAGGCTTGTTGCCGGCAGCGAGCCCATACAACTTCCAGCAGAGGGGTTGTTGCATCATTGCAAACATTGTAGCGATTTTGCGGTGGTCAATTTTGTAAAGCACGAACATGTGGTGGGTTATTAATTATTACAAGCAAATTTCGTGCCAATAAATTTCAAATATTAGTTGGTAACAGAATTTAACAATAATGATACGACAGAAAGTCTGGTTGTAAATATGCAGCAAATTGTTTCTTTTTTGCACCAACTATGTTATAAGTAGTGTATCCGAGTTCGATAAATAATAACAATGAAAGAGGGTGCCGGATATGAATAGCAGAAAACCTTATTTGGTAGACCCGAAAGTAGCCGAATGGCATGGCAGCTCCCAATACCTCAGCGCCATCATCGAAAACTCTCATGACGGTATCTATATCACTGACCAAGCAGCCAATACATTGCAAATCAACGGCGCCTACGAAGTGATTTCCGGCCTCAAAAGAAAAGATGTTATGGGTAAAAACATGCGCGAGCTTGTAGACAACGGCATTGTCTCCCAGTCTGGAACACTGCTGGCTATTGAGCGCAAAGCTTCCGTAACGCTGGAACAGGCATTCAAAACCGGCAAAACCGCCTTAATTACCAGTACCCCCATTTTTGATGAGACAGGCAATATCGTGCTGGTGGTCACCAATGTGCGGGATGTCACCGAACTATATGAACTGAGGGAGCAGTTGCGCCGCAGCAAAAAACTGACCCATCGTATGAATAGTGAGCTTGAGGTGCTGCGCAATAGCCTCTTGGACGCCAAAGACATAATTTCAGTGGACAAAAATATGAATCGAGTACTGCAAATTGCTTGTAAAGTGGCCCAGGTGGACAGTACGGTACTGATTACCGGGGAAACTGGCGTTGGAAAGGAAAAGGTATCTGCCTTTATCCACAAAAACAGCCAACGAAAAGACAATAAATATTTAAAGATCAACTGTGGTGCCATCCCTCCGGGCTTGATCGAAAGTGAGCTGTTTGGGTATGAGAAAGGTGCTTTTACTGGCGCTAACCGGGAGGGGAAACCGGGTATTTTTGAATTGGCCAACGAAGGAACGCTGTTTCTGGATGAGATTGGCGAGCTGCCTTTCAACATGCAGGTTAAACTGTTGCGCGTTTTACAAGAGCAGGAGGTGGAGCGTATTGGCAGCATTAAGACCCGTAAGGTAAATGTGCGGGTCATCGCCGCCACCAACCAGGATCTGGAATCGATGGTAAAAAAACGTCAGTTCCGTCAAGACCTGTACTATCGTCTGAATGTCTTTCCCATCCATATCCCACCGTTACGGGAGCGCAGAGACGACATCATCCCATTTATCCAGTTTTTCCTGCAGGAGCTCAATAATAAATATAGTACCAACTATCGGCTTGATGCCCAATCATACCAGTGGGCTGTTAAGTACAGTTGGCCCGGCAATGTGCGGGAACTGCGCAATCTGGTGGAGCGTTCAATGGTGCTCTGCGTTGACGAGACAATCCGCATGCACGAATTGGAGGCAAAACATCCAGGCAAGGCGGATACCGTAGAAATTGATACACCGGACGATCACATCAAACTCAAGGAAATATTGGGGAATATCGAGCTGGAATATATCAACAAGGCATACAAAATTCATGGCAATGTGCGTGATGCTGCCGCTTGTCTTGACATGGAGCCCTCCACATTTGTGCGTAAACGGAAGAAGCTATACGAGTCCACTGGCTGATCCTATTGGCTCGCGGAACAGAGGCCACATTTTTGGCTGCCTGTGCTCCACCGCGGGCCAATACTTTTGACTCCAGTCCTTTGATATGCGGTATGTGGATTCTCATACGGTTTTATCATGATTTTGCGCTGTATTTATTGCCTCAAATGAATGTTCAACTTTTGCTGCAATTTTGCAATGCGATATTGCAGCAAGCATTATGCGCTACTCAGATCAATCTTTACGTTCCTCTTTGGCAAACCCCGTTTTCATGTTTTGTTGCATTTTTGCAATGATCCCCTACGCCTGCCGCCGCCTGCCGCTTGCCTTTCAATACCAATCAATCATTGTTGTCGGTCAAAACAAATACTTCTTGTTAAATTGGCCAACAAAAAGCCTTGTGTTTTATGTGTTCCTCTAAATACGATTGCCAGCGTATTGTTTGGCACGCCGTTTGCTTGATATCATGAGTGTGGTGGGTAAAATAAAGGAGGAGGTACTAAATATGCAAAAAGCTTCAAGACCAACGGCCGCATTCATCGGCGTACTGGCTGCCGGATTTGCATTATATTTTGTGATGCAAGCCATACAGCCTTCGTTGCCAACTATTCTGTTCGATTACAACACATGGTTTGGAGGAATGAAGGATAACGCGCTATTACGGTTTCTTTGGCTGTTGGGCGATGGAACTGAGCCGCACTTCCATAAAACTTTGCTAGGTGGCGTTTTCGTAATTATCGGTTCCTTTATCGCATATCTACTGGATAAAAGTAATTCCAAAGCCGCCGGAACACCTATCAGCTATGGCACCGGCTTGTGGCCCTGGATTTTCCTTGCCAGTTGGGTCAGCCTCGCCATCTCGGGTATTCTCTACGGCGGCATCCGCATTGAGGGAGATGGCTGGATTCCCACCTTTGTTCCCTATGTCTGCGTGGCGGCGGCGGTCATCCTGATTTATGGCGGCAATTTTATCAACATGCTTACCGGCGCGGTGCTGGGTGCGCTGTTCACTACTCCCATCACCATGTTCATCCGTTACTTTATCTGCTTGCCAATGGAGCTGCCCGGCGTGATCGGCAGCGTCAGTGGCATGTGGATCGGTGGTATTCTGGTGTTCGAGTTGTGCAATATCCTGCCGTGGATGAAAAAAACGCCTTACCCCAAGCGCAGTGCCGATGCGCCCAAAAACATGACCAGCGAAGAAAAGCAGATGAAAAAGAACCGCTTTTTTATCCGCCGGATGCTGGCCGATTATTCGGAACCCATGTTTGTTGGCAATGAGATCGCGGGCGGAATGCTGGTGCTGGGCAGTATGATCAGTTGGTTGCTCAACCCTATGCATCCTTACTATGGCACGGGCTGGTTCCCCGCCCTGGTTCTTTGCCAAATTATCACCGGTGCATTCGCCATCTACGTGTATTGGCCACATTGGGTCGCCGGAGACGGATTCCCGTCTTTTGTTCCAGTGGTGTCGGTGGCTCCGGCCATGGTTTTAACCTTTGGGCCCTCCATGTTCGTCATTGTCTTTTCGGCTATCCTGGGCGCACTTCTTTGCCCGCCTATCGCGCTGATGGTCAACAAAAAAATCCCGCCTCATTGGGGTGGAATGGTTGGCACGACTTTCTCCATGGCATTTTGTTCCTTTGGTGTCGGTGTCCTGGTTAAATACGTATTAATCGCCTTCCCTGTGTTGGCGTAATATTAAAGGAGGTTTTACAATGATCGAGCAAAACAAACTTATCAATCAGGAAAGCATGGTTACCCTCGCAGCCATTCAATTCGAGCCAAAAATTGGTTGCAAAGACGACAATGTCAAGCGTTCCATCGAGCTGATCAACGATGCCGCCGATAAAGGCGCCAACCTGATCACGTTGCCCGAAATGTGCAATACCGGATACATGTTCAACAGCCGCCAGGAATGTTATGAACTATGCGAAAAAATTCCTGAGGGTTCTACCACACAAGCTTGGATGAAAGTGGCTAAGGAGCGGGGCATATACATCGTTGCCGGCATCGGCGAGATGAATGAAGACGGTACCAAACTGTACAACTCCGCCGTACTAATCGGCCCCGATGGCTATATCGGAACCCATCGCAAATTGCACCTGTGGTGTGACGACAAAGTCTTTTTTGAGCCGGGCGACCTGGGATATCAAGTATTCAACACCTCCATTGGCCGCATAGCCATGATTATCTGCTTCGATATGTGGTACTTTGAAAACTTCCGCATTTTGGCTGGCATGGGTGCTGACATCGTCTGCTGCCCCACAAACTGGGTGGACGGCGTTCCCGTGGATCTTCACACCCTCGGCCCTTACTCCTGCCTTGTCAACGCCAACTGCAACAACATCTTTATCGTTGCCGCTGACCGCATCGGCACCGAGCGCGGTTGCACGTTCCCCGGCATGAGCTGCATCGTTGGTCCCGAAGGCTGGTATCGCGCCGGTCAAGCTAGCTTCGATCAGGAAGAGATCCTGATCGCTGAGGTCAATTTGATGGAGTCGCGCCGCCTTAACTGGAACAACATGAACGTGGTGCACCGTGATCGTCGCACCGACTTGTATGATGAAATGCTGGGCAGTGGTATGCCGAAAATGCCCCGATAGGTTCACGTCTTCCGCCATAGAAGGGTTTTTAGCGGCTTTTGATGGACGTGCGCGGGTGGCGCAAAGTCAAACCACGCAGCAGACATCCGAAGAAAACAACTCCAGAGTCGATAGAAGCCTCAAACATAACCGGTTATTTGGGCGGTGGGTTGAAGATGGAAGAGCAGATGTAAACTTGTTAAACATATCCCATAACGCATGAAGGAATGAGTCCGGTAATTAGCCGGACTCATTCCTTTTAACATTACTCATTACTTTGGTTTTTTAATTGGTTTATCAATGGATGTAATCATATAATACTTCCCAATGTGGTTGCGTTTGATATTGGGAAATTGGTAAACAGCTCAGAGAATAAACGCTATCTGCTTCACCTTTTCCCCCTGCTCTTATGTGCGTTGAACTGATTCCGGCACGGCACGGAGCGGAACTCGGCGCGCTTGTTCGCCGTCACGAACGCCTTTCCGCAATGCTTGCAGATACGCAGCGGCTTTTCTGGGTCGGTGGCGTAGAAGCTGTACAGCGTGTCAATAGCCGTTTTCAGCGCGGAAAAATCCCACACAATAGTAGGTGTTTTGAGGAGCTTCCTGCGGTAGGACAGTCCATACTCTTTGGCAAACGCCAAAATCTGCGCTTTGATTGCGGGCATCATACGCTGCGCCGATTGCGGGACCAATATGCCCCACAAGGTCGCCTCTTACGCGAGAAAGAGCGGACCGGCGCATGTGCGGTTTTATTCCCGTTCCACCTAATATCCCCTGCACCAGAAACTCCAGTTCCCATACTTATTTCCGTGCCTCAGATCCGAGAGCAGATTATATTGATAATCGGCCATTTCTTCTACAGTCACAGAGAAATCCTGCTCAATCCACCAAATAATCATCCCAGCCAAACCATTGGCATCATAGACGGCTGACGGAGGAATTGAACCGGGCAAGCCTGTCAGT